>Ga0007882_10000149_pt1 | contig 40276 bp, 41 predicted proteins | sample CryBogCBH12Aug01_FD_71195 | JGI IMG/M metagenome (GOLD analysis project Ga0007882, IMG submission 71195) | Freshwater microbial communities from Crystal Bog, Wisconsin, USA - CBH12Aug09.1 | ecosystem: Environmental > Aquatic > Freshwater > Lake | place: Crystal Bog, Wisconsin, USA | collected... | reverse complement strand
ACACGTTGGTTTCAATTTGCGGTATGTTGACCGGGTCGGTTTTCTGGTAAATGCAGCCTTTCATGCATTCGTTGCAAATCCGGTGGCCTGTGCCTGGGCACATGGGGTTGTCAATCATGATGATTGCCAATGCGCCAATATTGTCGCCACCCCGTTTGACCAAATGCATTTCGGAAATTTTTTCATCCAGCGGGCAGCCAATGGTGGTCACGCCCAAGGGGTCAGTCTTAAAGGTATTGTTTTTTTTGTTACGCATCCCTTTAGAGCAGGAGTCGGTGTCGCGCTCGTGGCAATAAATGCAGTGGTTGACTTCAGATAGCACTTGGCGCTCGTTATAACGCGGGTCGGTCAGTTTAAAGCCGTCACGGCGGCGGCGATGTGCCAAATCACCCATCCACGCGGTAAATTCACCACGGTCTACTGTGTCGTGTGCAACCAAATTGTCAAAATCACGTTTTTCAGGGAATTTAAAACTTAGCCAGTCACTGACAATATCGTTGTCTTGTTGGGCGACAAAGCTCCAGCGTTGCACAACATCCATCAGCCCCGCCACCAATTCGCCATTATCGTTGTTGGCAAGTAGGGATTTAAATTCTTCGGCGGCAGTCGCGTGTGCGGCCAGTTTATTGCGGATAGCCGCCACTTGTTCGTCGGCATTGGTGAGGTCGCTGGCTTTGCCTTTGGCGATGTTTTTATAATGGCTGGACAGTAAGCCAATGGCTGCACCGGCACGGGCGACGCGGCGTTCGGCATCTTCATCCTGATTGGCTTCGGCAAAGGCGGCCTCAATCAGCAAGTCAAAACGGCTTAGTATCGCGGGAATAGGCCAGTCGCCCGTGTTTTGTCCTTTAAAAACCACCCCTAATTTATCCACCACTTCATTTTTATAAGTAAAAATGCTGTCCATTTCATCTTTGATGTGTGTTGCTTGGGCTTGGTGTGCGGCGGACACATTGAACAGCCGTGCAACAAATTGCCCTACAAAAGGCCCCATTGCCACTAGCAATGCCGATTGTTGTTCGGGTGACATCCCCGCACCTTGGCTTTGCCGGTAGGCGGAAAATTGCTCAAATAGCCCAGCATCATGGTGCTTGACGGACTCATCAAATACCGTAGCCAAGCTTTGCAGCTTTGCCGTATCGTATAAGTCAGGGTAAGAAAAGTTGGCGATTCCAAGGGGTAGGGTGTTTGCTTGCATAGTGTTCAATGACTCAGAGCTGCCGACACAGGCAAAAACAAAGGCCCGCATGGCTAAGCTGAATGGAAAGGATGGTTTGGCAGGTTATTTTATTTAAATGTGGCGGTTTTTGCCACTGGTTATCTGTCTAAATCTATTATATTTTTGCAAATAATGACTGGTATCCCTTGTACACAGGGGCTTTTGTGGAGGCTGTTTGCTTGCTGGGAATAGGTGTGGGCGGGACAAGCAGCCGGTATGACAATGAACCGAAAATTTAAGCTCAGTGGGCAATAGCCGCACAAAACGCTCTGGCTGTACTGGCACACTAAGATGTGCCAGTACAGCCAGGGGATGCCTAAAAACGGCTTAGTCTGCCTGGCGTCTCAGGAAGGCGGGAATGTCCAGTCCTTCATAATCCCTATCCTGTTTGGGCTTAACGCCAAAAGTGTCAGGTTTGTTGGCATTGCTTTCTGCGGACTCCCTACGCATGCTTACGTTCTTGTCCAGACCATCTGTATAGTTGCCTTGGTGCACCCGTAATGACCGGATTTGGGCCATTGGCACAGTGGCAGGTGGGGTGCCCATGCCAGTGGCGACCACGGTCACTTTAATGTCTTCGCCCAAGTTGGGGTCAATGGCAGTGCCGATTTTGATAATGGCATCTTCAGAGGCAAATTCATGGACGATACTGCCCACTTCATTAAATTCTGAAATGCGCATGTCCGCCGCCGAAATGTTGACCAATATGCCACGCGCACCCTGTAGGTTAATGTCTTCCAGCAATGGGCAGCGAATGGCTTGTTCCGCTGCTTCACGGGCACGGTTATCACCCGATGCTGAACCTGAACCCATAATCGCGGCCCCCATGCTGCTCATTACCGTTTTGACATCGGCAAAGTCAACGTTGATCAAACCTGGATGGACAATTAATTCAGTGATGCCCTGTACCGCATCCAACAGCACATCGTTGGCGGCTTTAAATGCCTCAAGCAACGACACCTCGCCTAACACGGGCAATAATTTCTGATTGGGTATGGTGATCAGTGAGTCCACATATTTTTCCAATTCGATGATGCCTTGTTCGGCAACCTGCATTTTCTTTTTGCCTTCAAACTGAAATGGTTTGGTGACCACTGCTACCGTCAAAATGCCCATCTCTTTGGCAATTTCGGCAAACACCGGTACGGCCCCAGTGCCTGTGCCACCGCCCATGCCAGCGGTTAAAAACACCATGTCCGCACCTTGCAGAACTTCTTTGATGCGGTTTTTATTTTCCAGCGCAGCTTCCCTGCCTATTTCAGGGTTGGTGCCAGCACCTAGGCCTTTAGTCAGTTCTATGCCGAGTTGGATAATGGTGCTGACGCTCAGTTTGCGTAATGCTTGGGCATCGGTGTTAGCACAAATGAACTCCACCCCTTCAATTTTATGGCCCAGCATGTGATCAACCGCATTGCCGCCGCCACCACCGACACCAATAACTTTAATAACGGCAGTCTCACTAAACATATCTGCTTCTTTAAATTTCATATCCGCTGCCTCTTTCATTTTCGCTGCCCCTATAGACAAATACATGATAATTTTTATTTTTTACAAAATATCTTGATAATTTCAGTTTGTTATTGTTTTTTTTAAGTAATTTTTGCAGTCAATTGTATAGCAACCAAGCCATTAAAGATTACCCTGCAACCAATTTTTTATTTTCTCAAACAGATTGCTGGTCCCGGCATCCGTGATATTGCCTGCTTGGTGTTCTTTGCCGTATAACAAAAGTCCCACCGCAGTTGAATAAATAGGGTTTTTAACCACTTCTGCCAATCCCATGACATGTTCGGGGCCGCCGACCCGAACGGATTTGTGTAAGATTTCTTCTGCCAACTCAACTAAACCCCTTGCTTTTGAACTGCCGCCGGTCAGTACTATGCCGCCACGAATCATGGACTTAAGCCCACTATGCTGGAGTTCTTCCTCCACCAGCACCAACAGCTCCGCATAGCGTGGCTCGATGATTTCCGACAGGCTTTGCGTGGATATTTTGCGCGGCGGACGATCGCCAATACTGGGCACTTCAATAATGCCGTCCACCGCCGCCATTTGGGTCAGTGCACAAGCATGCTTGCATTTGATGTGTTCAGCATAGGCGGTCGGTGTCCGCAACGCGACCGCTATATCGTTAGTGACTTGGTCGCCCGCTATTGGGATCACCGCTGTGTGTCTGAGGCCACCTTCGACATAGATCGCAATGTCAGTGGTGCCGCCGCCTATATCGATCAGGCATACGCCCAAATCTTTTTCGTCTTCGGTCAATACTGAATAGCACGAAGCCAGTTGTTCAAGCACAATGTCATCCACTTGCAGTTCACAGCGCCGTATACAATTGGTGATGTTTTGTAAGGCGCTGCCGTTGCCGGTCACGATGTGCACCTTGGCTTCCAAACGGATGCCGGACATGCCAATGGGGTCTTTGATGCCTTCTTGCTGGTCAATGACAAATTTTTGTGGCAGGATGTGCAAAATGCGTTGGTCGGCCGGTATGGCAATGGCTCTGGCGGAATCAATCACCCGGTCAATGTCGTATTGGGTGACTTCGCCTTTGTCTTTAATCGCCACTATGCCATGTGAGTTGAGGCTTTTGATATGGCTGCCGGCAACGCCCGCGAATACAGATTTTATTTGGCAACCTGCCATCAGCTCTGCTTCTTCGACCGCTTTTTGGATGGATTGCACGGTCAATTCCAAGTCGACCACCACCCCTCTCTTTAGCCCTTTTGATGGGCAGCTGCCTAGGCCAATCACTTCTATGCTGCCATTGGCATTAACTTCCCCCACCAAGGCGGCAACTTTGTCGGTGCCTATGTCAAGTCCGACGATTAGATTGCGTTCTGCTTTTTTTGCCATTTCATTTACTCTGCCAATTATGTCGCATGTTTTTATAGGTAGCGGTAGTTTAATGGTCGGGTTGTGTGTATTTTAGCCCGTCCGCTGAAGAAGGCTACCCTTTAAATTATATTTACGGTGTTGCCAAACCATCAGGCGGGTTGCGAGGGTTTAAAGCCGCTGTTGGCGCATCCGTTTGCCAAACTACTGCATAGCCATTGGGGTAACGCAGGTCAACCTTAGCCATTGCTGTTATTTTAGAGGGTTCCAATACGGTCAAGGATTTTAAAAACCGGTCTAATTTTCTCAGTTGGTCATCGCGCCCCAATTGTATTACCAGGCCGCTGGACAGCTTAATCCGCCAAGCCCCTCGACCATTGATCCTGAATTCGGTCAGGGTCAAGGATTGGTCCGCCAGGGTGTTTTTAATGCCTTGCATGGTTTCCAGCACTTTACGTTGTTGTTGTGTAGGCCCATCAATAATGGTCAGCCCCAAAAATGGCGTAATATCATTAGGCGTAAAGATGTCGCCGTTTTCGGTGATGAGGCTTTTTTCACCCCATCGGGAATAGGCTGTCTTTTCTATTACTTGAATAGCTATAGTGTCTGGCCAAATCCGCGTCACGCCAGCCGATTCAATCCATGGCAAGGTGCTGATAGCTTCCTGTATGGCTTGCATATTGGCCTCCCAAAAACCTGCTGATAACTGCGGCTGTAACACAGTTTGCAGGTCATGTTTGGTCAAGTATTGAAAATAACCCTCAACTCTAACATATCTTATAGGTGAAGAAGCTATTTGTAACGGTGGCAGGTGTTTTAACAACTTGTAACCCAATACGCCCAGCAATGCCAACAATAACATTGCCCAAAGGCTTTTTTTTGCAAGCGACATAAACTGCCATTAATCCGTTACGCCAAAGGTGCTGCCATTCGGGAAGCTGCTTGCCAATATCCGCCAAACCAGTTCCGCAAAGCTGATGCCGGCATGTTTCGCCGCCATGGGCACTAAGCTATGATCAGTCATGCCGGGAACGGTGTTGATTTCTATCAATTGATATTGGCCATGGTTATCAATGAACACATCCACGCGTGCCCAGCCCGTTACGCCAATGACTTGTCCGGCTGTTTCCGCCACGTCTTGTAGGCATTGCTCTTCGCTGGCGCTTAAGCCACAAGGGCAATGGTATTGGGTGGTGTTGGCAAGGTATTTGGCTTCATAATCATAAAACGCGTTAGGGGTTTCCAAGCGGATCACCGGTAAAGCTTTGCCATCCAATAACGCAACCGTGTATTCTTTGCCCTGTACCCAGCTTTCGGCATAAACATCGCAGTGATATTCGGCGGCAACCGCTAGTGCTTGCAGCAATTCGGCACGGTTTGTGGCTTTGCTCATGCCAATGCTAGAACCCTCCTGGGCAGGCTTGACAATGACCGGAAAGCCGAGCTTGCTGATGCAGTTGTCAATATCGGCGGCATTTTTCAATAGCGCCCAAGGTGGCGTGACCAGCCCATAGCCTTGCCAGCATAGCTTGGTGCGTAGTTTGTCCATGCTCAGGGCTGAGGCCAGCACACCGCTGCCTGTGTAGGGAATGCCCAATACATCCAGCAAGGCTTGTAACACGCCATCTTCACCGCCTCGACCATGGATGATGTTGAACACCCGGTCAATCTGCAAACCAGTCAATGCATCAAGCGGGCTGCCGGTGACATCGACAGCCAGCGCATCAACGCCTTGGCTCAGCAAGGCCTGATAGACCGCGTTGCCACTGCGTAGCGAGACTGCCCGTTCAGCTGATGCCCCGCCCATCATGACGGCGACCCGACCAAATTGTTTTGGATCATTCATGACCACGCCCCCTTTCTTCGCCTACCATACAGACTTCTGTTTGCAACAAAACACCTTTTTTTTCGTTAACTTCATATCGTACAAAAGCAATCAGCCGTTCAATGTCACTCGCTGTGGCATTGCCCGTGTTTATTATAAAATTGGCGTGTTTTTCGGACACACAAGCCCCGCCTAGGCTATAACCTTTCAAGCCCAGCTCTTCTATGAGTTTAGCGGCATAGTGGCCGGGCGGGTTGATGAACACCGAGCCGCAACTGGGTTGGTTGGTGGGTTGGGTTTTTGCGCGTTGCTCCAACAGGCCTTTTATTTTTTTTATGCTTTCAGCGGCATCACCGGTCGGCAATTGCAAATGGGCTGCTAAAAACCATTCGTCCTCAAACCCTTTGGCTGAGCGGTAGCTGATTTTAAAATCAGTCGGTGGGCGCATGGTCACCGTGCCATTGACGGCCAGCATCTCGACACGGTTGACAATAGGCCACGTTTCCCCACCAAATGCACCTGCATTCATTTTCAAAGCGCCGCCCATCGTACCTGGGATGCCTGCCAAAAATTCTGCACCTGCCAAGCCAAGTTCACTACAAAACCGCGCAACATGGGCACAGGGCACACCCGCTTCAACATATACCGTGCCATCCTCGCTAACGTTCATTTGTTTTAAGCGGCCTTTAGTGTTGATGACAGTGCCGCGGATGCCGCCATCCCTGACCAACAAGTTGCTGCCTAGCCCCATCCAGAATAGTGGTTCAGCCGGTGGCAGTAGTTTTATAAATTCAATCAAATCATTTTTGTCAAACGGGATGTACAGGCGGTCGGCCTTGCCACCTACCCGCCAACTGGTGTATTTCGCCAGTTTTTCATCCAGCAATAATTGTCCTTTCACGAATGGGCCGCCAATGTTTCTGCCAACAATTTTGGCAGTTGCGTGGCAATTTGTCCCACATTGCCTGCGCCGAGCGTCAAAATCACGTCATCCGCCTTCAAAATACTGACTAGAATTTTTGGCAATTCATCCCAGCTTTCAATAAACACTGGATCAACTTGGCCACGCACCCGTATTGCCCGGCTCAATGCCCGACCGTCAGCGCCTGGGATAGCGGTTTCACCGGCGGAATAGACTTCCGATAATATCAGCACGTCCACGCTGGATAGCACATGGACAAAATCTTCAAATAAGTCACGCGTCCTGCTATATCGGTGTGGCTGAAAAATAACCACGGTGCGGCGGTTTGGCCAGGCTTGGCGCATGGCTTCAAATGTGGCGGCCATTTCGCGCGGGTGATGCCCGTAGTCATCCACCAAGGTCACCCGGCCTTCTGCCAATGGCGCATCACCATTGACTTGAAACCGTCGGCCCACACCGGTAAACGCCAGTAGGCTGCGTTTAATGGCGGCATCTTCAACATTTATTTTGGTTGCGACGGCAATGGCAGCCAGTGCGTTCAGCATATTGTGCCAACCGGGCATATTTAACGTTACAGGCAAGGGTGGGTAATTGCCACGGCGCATGACGGTAAACGAAGTTTGCATGCCTTGTTGATGGATATCAACAGCACGCACATCCGCGTCTGGATGGACACCATAAGTCATGGTCGGTTTGGATATATGCGGCAATATGGCTTGCACACCTTCGTCATCCAAACATAACACCGCCAAGCCGTAAAAAGGCAGGTGGTGCAAAAACTCCAAAAACGTCTCTTTTAGGCGCTGATAGCAGTTTTGGTAAGTTGCCATGTGATCTTGGTCAATATTCGTGACAATGGCGATCATCGGCTGCAAATATAAAAATGAGGCATCGCTTTCATCGGCTTCCGCCACCAGATAATTGCTTAAGCCCAGTTTGGCATTGCTGCCGGCACTGTTCAACCGACCACCAATGACAAAAGTGGGGTCTAAGCCACCTTCCGCCAATAGGCTGGCCGTCAGGCTGGTGGTGGTGGTTTTGCCATGTGTGCCGGCAACCGCTATGCCAAAACGAAAGCGCATCAGCTCCGCCAACATTTCTGCCCTTGGGATGATGGGGATGCGTTTCATGGCTGCCGCTTCCACTTCCACGTTGCTAGGGTCAACCGCACTGGAGATCACCAGCACATCAGCCTCAATGATGTTTTCGCATCGATGGCCAATGTGGATGGTCACCCCTAAGCTTGCCAGGCGTTGCGTGACAGGGCTGTCTTTGATGTCCGAACCGGATACCTGATAGCCTAAATTAGCCAACACTTCGGCAATGCCGCTCATGCCTGTGCCGCCAATCCCGACAAAATGGATATGGTCGATGTTGCCTAACACGGCGGCAATCAAGCGGGTGGAAAGGGTGTTTTTCGGAAAGTTCATGCGCCCGCCTCTGTTATACATACCGCCGCCACGGTTGCCGTTGCGTCCAGTCGGGCGCATTGTTGCGCCGCTTGTGACATTGCTGCCAAGTTTTTTCGCACGGATTGTATGTGTGCGGCCAAATTGTCCGCTTGCAAGTCTTTTTGTAATAGCGTTACGCTGGCATTGGCCTCGCCCAAGAATCGCGCATTGGCGACCTGATGGTCGTCAATAGCATTGGGCAGCGGGATGAAAATGGCCGGAACGCCCATGGCAGCCACTTCGCTGACAGTCATTGCACCGGCGCGGCAGATGACCAAATCGGCCCATTGGTACGCGGCAGCCATGTCAGTGATGAAAGCCTGCACATCGGCGTTTACAGCCAATTCGGCATAGCGTTGGGCGACTTGTTGCTGCATGGCGGCGCCTGTTTGGTGTTTGACCACGGCATCTTTGATTTGTGCCAGTGCTTCAGGCAGTGCATTATTCAGTGCTTGTGCGCCTTGGCTACCACCCACTACCAGCACATTCAAGCCATTATGGTCGGTTTTTAGGGTTGCCAATTCGGCTTGGAGCATAAATTGTTTACGCAGCGGGTTGCCGGTGCATTGGGCGTTGATGTTTTTATTAAAGCTGTCCGGAAATGCCTCCAGCACCCTTCTGGCAAATTTGGCCAGCCAACGGTTAGTGGTGCCGGGTACTCGGTTTTGCTCATGGATAATCAGCGGAATGCCCAGCAATTTGGCCATTAAACCACCGGGGCCGGCAACAAAACCACCCATGCCCAGCACCACATCAGGTTTGCGGCGGCGTAGCACCACCCACGCTTGCAGGCAAGCTTGCAGCAACAAGAACACGGCGGTTAGCTTGGCTACTCCGCCCTTGCCCCTGACCCCCGCCACCGGTAGCCAATCCATAGCAATACCTTGTTCAGGCACAACCCTGCTTTCCAGCCCTTTGCGCGTGCCAAGCCAGCTGACTTGCCAGCCCAAATCAAGCAAATATTGGGCGACTGCGAGTGCCGGGAATACATGCCCGCCCGTACCACCCGCCATAATGACTATTGATTTGCCCATGCCCCAAACCTTTTCTTAGGCGAGCTGGCGTTCAATTCGACAGCGTCGCTATGCACCCGAAATAATAATGCCACCGTGCAACACATAATTATCATACTGCTGCCGCCGTAACTCATTAGTGGCAAGGTTAAGCCTTTGGTTGGCAAAATGCCCATGTTCACGCCCATGTTCACGAAGACTTGAACGGCAAACCAGATGCCTATGCCGTAGCACAAGTAGGCTGAAAATCTTTGCTCTGCCATTTCGGCGGCCTTGGCAATGGCAAAAGCCCGCCAAACCAGTGTGGCAAAAAGCAGAATCACCATCAACACCCCCATAAACCCTAGCTCTTCACCAATCACTGAAAATATAAAATCGGAATTGGCTTCCGGCAGATAAAACAGTTTTTGTACACCGCTGCCAAGACCAACGCCCAGCCACTCGCCGCGCCCAATAGCGATCAGTGCATTGGATAATTGATAGTCAGAGCCGTGGGTGTCATCAAATGGGTTAATAAAACTGGTGGCCCTTAACGAGCGGTAGCCTGAGCCAGCAACGAGAATTGCGCCCGCTCCTGAAAGTATCACAAAAAATAAGATAAATTGCGACAATTGCGCGCCTGCCAAAAACATGATGCCCATGGCGATGATAATCAGCACCGCCGAAGAACCAAAATCTGGTTCCATCAGCAATAATTTACAAGCAAAGCCAAACAGCAATAAAGGTTTAAGCAAGCTAAAGGCTGATTTGCATATTGATTTATGATGGCGGCTGACATAGCCTGCCATGTAGATGACGGCAAAGAATTTCATCAGTTCCGACACTTGGATGCTAAAGCCTGCAATTTTTAGCCAGCGGATACTGCCGTTGATGGTAGTGCCTACATTGGGTATCAGCACCACTATCAGCAATAACAGGCCAATACCAAACAACAGCCCGCCCTGTTTTTCCCAAAAGCGCATCGGGATGTTCTTGGCAAGCACATATCCCAAGCTTATGCCGATGCTAATATGCATCAATTGCTTGACTATTTCGTGTTTGAATGGTTCGGCAAACAGCGGGTCAAATAAGTTGCCGTTATCTTTTTGTATCGCCCAATGCAAAGATGAAGACACCACCATTATATAGCCGAATACAATAATTAAGATGCTGGTCAGTGCCAGCAGCCCGTCAAAATGAAAGGCTTCTTTATAGGCTGGTTTTATGGCACGGCTCATCGGGCAAGCTCCATGACGGCTTTGACAAACTTATTGCCACGGTCCTGATAGTTTTTAAATTGGTCCAAACTCGCGCAAGCGGGCGACAACAGTACACTATCGCCCGTTTTTGCCAACGAGGCGGCAATTTTTACAGCCTCGTTCATGTTGCTGGCGGAATAAACGGGCACACAACCCGCTAAGGCTTGTTCTATCAAGGGGGCATCTTTGCCCATGAGCACTACACTTTTGGCCTTGGCACAGACTACCGGTTTGAGCTCGTTCATATCGGCGCCTTTGGCTTCCCCGCCGGCAATTAGGATAACTTTATCCAGATAGCCTTCCAATGCCGCGACACAAGCGCCAATATTGGTCGCTTTGGAGTCGTTTATCCACGTGATGCCACGGATATCCGCGACTTTTTGCATCCGGTGCTCCAAGCCTTTAAAGTTACGCAAAGCATTGCACATGGCTTGGCTGTCCAATCCCACTGCTGTGCCCAAGGCCAGTGCCGCCAAGGCATTGGCAGCATTGTGACGGCCTTCTAATGGCAATGCTGCCAATGGCATTAAGGGGGTTGTCCCTTGCATCAGGTATTCTTCATTGCCGTGCCAGGCAAGGTGGAAATCGGCGGGTTTTTTAATGGAAAATGTCAATGCAGTACGGTCTGGCTCATGCATGGCTGCCACTAACGGGTCATCAGCATTAAGCACCATTGTGCCGTCGCCATTGAATATCCGTTGTTTTTGTTGCGCATAATCCGTTATGCTGCTGTGCCTGTCCAAATGGTCGGCACTGATATTCAATACCGTTGCGGCGGCGGCTTTTAATGCAGAAGTGCGTTCCAATTGAAAGCTGGACAACTCTATTACATAGAGCTGTGCGTGTTGGTTGAGCAAATCTAATGCCGGTATGCCCAGGTTGCCGCCAATAGCCACCCGTAAACCTGCCGTCGCCGCCATTTCGCCCAGCATGGTGGTGACGGTGCTTTTGCCGTTGGAACCGGTCACGCCGATTATAGGGGCATCGTCCGAACAGGCGAACAAGTCAATATCACTGACAATTTGAGTGCCGTTGGCAATGGCTTTAATGATGGCTTTTTCGTTTAATGCAATGCCGGGGCTTACCACCAGATGGGTGGACACTTTAAAGGCGGGTTCATCGAAACCACCGGTGAACACTGGTGTGTCCGGCATCATTTCAAAAAACTCGTGCAATAGCGGGGGGCTAGGGCGGCTATCGGTAATGGCGAACTTAAACCCCAGTTTGCGTAAAAAATGGGCGACGGAAATGCCGGTGCTGCCTATGCCCACCACCAGCACTTTAGATGTTTGGGGGTCGAGGGCAAAATGCTTTTTTAAATTTTGTAGGATGGTTGCGTTGTCCATGCTTACCTCAGCTTAAGTGTGGCCAGGCCAATCAACACCAAGATGATGGTGATGATCCAAAACCGTACAATGACACGTGGCTCGGGCCAGCCCTTCAATTCAAAATGGTGATGGATAGGGGCCATTTTAAATACCCGTTTGCCGGTGGTTTTGAAGGAGGCCACTTGGATGATCACCGATAAGGTTTCCATCACAAATACGCCACCCATAATGACCAGTACAATTTCTTGCCGCACTAAAACCGCCAGCACGCCTAAAGCCGCGCCCAGTGCCAAGGCACCGACATCGCCCATAAAGACCATCGCCGGATAGGTGTTAAACCATAAAAACCCCAGGCCCGCACCAATTAAGGCCGCGCAAAAAACAATCAGTTCGCCGGCATTTGGCAGATAAGGAATGGACAAATATTCAGCAAAGTTGATGTTTCCGGACAGATACGCAAACACGCCCAGGCCTGCTGCAACCATCACGGAAGGCATAATGGCCAGGCCATCCAAGCCATCGGTCAGGTTGACGGCGTTACTGGTGCCAACAATCACAAAATAGGTCAACACCACATACATCCAGCCCATATCAATCATGACCTCTTTAAAAAAAGGCAGGATAAATTGTGTTTCAGCGGGCAACACAGCGGTTGTGTATAAGAAAACTGCCGCCACCATGCCAATTACGGATTGCCCTAAGTATTTGGCCTTTGCCGACAAGCCGTCACTGTTACGTTTGATGACTTTTTTATAGTCATCTAAAAAGCCGATGACGCCATAACCTAATGTGACCAGCAAGATGACCCAAATATATCGGTTGCTTAGATCAGCCCAAAGCAGGGTGCTCAAGGCGATAGCAACCAAAATCAAAGTGCCGCCCATGGTTGGGGTGCCTGATTTTTGGTAGTGGGATTGCGGGCCCAGTTCGCGGATGCTTTGGCCTATTTTTTTTACGCTGAGTTTGTCAATCATCATGGGGCCAATCCATAGGGAAACGCCCAAAGAAGTCAACACGCTCAGAATGGCGCGGAAAGTCAGGTAATGGAACACCCTAAAGCCACCATCAAAACGCATCAAGTATTCTGTTAAATAAAGTAACATCGTCTATATCCTGAAATTATCCACCAGAGCCGCCACTACATTTTCCATGCGCTGCGCCCTTGAGCCTTTGATTAAAATTGTCTCCGTGCCGGTGCATTCCTGTTGTACTGCAGCAATTAAAGCGTGTTGGTCCGGGTAATGGCTTGCCCCTGTGCCAAAAGCCGCCACCGTATGCCGGCAATCTTCCCCTACCGCAAAGACACGCTCCACACCGCTGGCTTTGATCAGCGGGGCCAGCGCGGCGTGCAATTTGGCGCTGTCTTCCCCTAGTTCACCAAACATGCCCAGCACTAACCAGGGCCGCCCTGGGCAACTCGCCAATACATCCAGGCCCGCTTTCAGCGAATCGGCGTTGGCGTTATAGGTGTCGTCGATAATGATGTTGCCAAGACGGCCTATTAGTGGCTGTAACCGCCCGGTCACACATTTGACGCGGGCCAAGCCTTCGGCAATTTGCTCAAGGCTTAATTCTAAAGCCAATGCCGCCGCCGCCGCCGCCAAGGCGTTCATGACATTGTGCTTGCCTGCCAACGGCAAACGGATGGTTGTCTCGCCCTGTGGACAAACCAGCTGAAAGCGCGTCAACAGCAGGTTATCGCTTATTTCGCTATGTATATCCGATGGATAGATATCGGCTTCGCTTGCTAGGCCAAAACAAAGGGTCTTTCTTGCCCCCGCCACGCCTTTCCAATAATTGAAGTATGGGTCGTCACGGTTAATGATGGCGATGCCTTCCGGTTTAAGCGTTTGTATAATTTCACCCTTGGCTTGGGCAACACCATCCAGGCTGCCAAAACCTTGCAGATGGGCAGCACCGGCATTATTTAAAATCACCACGTCGGCTTGGGCATAGTGGCTGGTGTGGGCTATTTCCCCAGCATGGTTGGCACCCATTTCTATCACCGCATAGCGATGCGTACTTTGTATGCGCATCAGGGTGAGCGGTACTCCAATGTCGTTATTCAGGTTGCCTTGAGTGAATAAGGTGCTGCCAGCAGTGGCTAAAATGGCAGCAGTCATTTCCTTGACAGTCGTTTTGCCGTTGCTGCCGGTGATGCCTACCACCTGCACATGGGCCTTGTTGCGCCATGCACCGGCTATTTGTGCCAAAGCCAGCCGGGTGTCGGCCACTACAATGTGGGGTATGTCGGCATGGGTGCCGGCATGGACAATGGCAGCATGGGCGCCCGCTTGTTGGGCTTGGCTGATAAATTCATTCCCGTCAAAAAACTCCCCTTTGATGGCAACATAGAGTTGGCCTGGCTGAAGGGTGCGTGTGTCAATGCCCAAAGATGATATTGCAAGGTTTTCACCGTACATTTGCCCTGACGTTATGGCGGCAATTTCACTTAGCAACAGATTCATGGTTGGGACGGGGTCATTGGGTTAAAAGCTTGGCAATGGGTGGCTTTTGCTGGATGGGCATAGCTGCTTGCCAAGCAACGGGCCACGATATCCCGGTCGCTGAACGGGTGGCAAACACCATTGATTTCTTGGTGGTCTTCATGGCCTTTACCGGCGATCAATACATAATCTGTGGCTGCCGCTTGGCTTATGGCATGGGCAATGGCTTGGCGGCGGTCAGCGATTACCTGTGTTTTGCCCATTTTGCAGCCTGCCAAAATATCGGCGATTATCGCCTCTGAGTTTTCAAAACGCGGGTTGTCGTCAGTGATAATGATGTGGTCTGCCCACTGTTCGGCTATTTTGCCCATTTCCGCACGTTTTCCGGTGTCGCGGTTGCCGCCACAGCCAAACACCAGCCATAAGGTATTGCCATTGTGTTGGCGTAGGCTGGATAATGCTTTATCCAAGGCATCAGGGGTATGTGCATAATCTACAAATACGCTCGGCTGGTTGGTTTCTCCAAAACGTTCCATACGGCCGGAGATGGTTTTTAATTGTGCCAGCCTTGCAATTGCTGTTGTAAAGGGCATACTCAATGCTAAGGCTACTGCCAGCACACTTAAGGCGTTGGCGATGTTATAGTCGCCATAGAGTGGCAGCGTAACGGTTGCGGTATGGTCACGCCAGCTGATACGGAAGCTAATGCCTTCTGCCTGATGGGTCACCATGTCCGCCAGCAAGCTTTCGCCTTTTAGCGGTTTCCGCCCTGTTTGGCTAATGCCCCAAACTTCTGTATGGGCGGGTATGGCGGACACCACGGAGCCGCTGTGCGGGTCATCCAGATTTACCACTGCAAAGGTAAGTTCGGGTTTTGCAAACAAGGCCAATTTGGCCTGCAGGTAAGCGTCCATGGTGAGATGGTAATCCAAATGGTCGCGGCTGATGTTGGTGAATAAGGCGCCTGTAAAGCTAATCCCGTTTACTCTGCCTTGATCCAACCCCTGCGAGGACACTTCCAGCGCTACGGTTTGTATGTGCTGTTTGGCCAGTTCCCCCAGCATGGCCTGCAACGCCAGCGCGTCGGGAGTGGTGTTGGCGGTTTTGTTGAGTTGCCCAAAGCTACCCCAGCCAAGCGTGCCAATAACACCGCAATTATCCAGCAGTTGGCCTAGAAAATGGCTGCAGGAGGTTTTGCCGTTGGTGCCGGTAATGCCGATAACATTAAGATGGTGCGACGGATGTCCATAAAAACGTGCTGCAATCAGGCCTAAAGTTTTAGTCAGGTCGTTAATGGCTATTGTTGGAATCTTAAGATGGCCTGAAAAATTTTTTAGCAGATCGGCGCCACCTTTTTGCGGGTCAAACAATACTGCCGCTGCGCCATTGTCTAGTGCTTGCTGAAGATGCGACAAACCATGTTGCTGGAAGCCTGCCAAGGCAATGAAGGCGTTGCCTGCCTGAACTTTTCTGCTATCCAAAGCCAAGCCATTCACTTCATGTTCAGCGGCGGTCTCCGTTAGCCTGGTCAATCCATTAAGCAAGTCACTCAATATCATGGTCTTGTATAGTGGTTTTGGGTCAATAATATAGATAGGGTTTCTTGTTTGTCCGGTGTCACTGCCAAAATACGCATGGCCCCTGCCATTGCCCGTGCAAATACCGGTGCTGCGACTTTGCCGCCGTAGTATTCGCCAGCACTGGGTTCATCAATCATGACCACCGCTATTAAGCGGGGATTTTTGGCGGGTATCATTCCGGCAAACACTGAGAAATAATGGTTTTCGATGTAGCCATGTGGGCCTGCTTTTTTTGCCGTGCCAGTTTTGCCGGCCACTGTGTAGCCTTCAACCCGCGCTTCATAGGCGGTGCCTTCTTTGGTGATGACTTGTTCCATCATGGCCTTTACTTTGCGGGCTGTTTGCGGCGAAAACACCCGCTCAGTCTGATCTGTATTGGTTTCATCACGTTTCTGAATGGTCACCGAATGCAATACGCCATCATTGGCCAGTGCTGTATAGGCGCGTGCCAATTGCAAAGCCGATGCATTAAATCCATAACCAAAAGCATGGGCAGCACGGTCAAAATCTTTCCATCGGCGGTAATCCTTCAATGTGCCTCTGGTTTCACCGTCAAAGCCTGAACCGGGTTTAATGCCAAAACCTAGCTGCTCATAAATCGAATGCTGGTATTGGGGCGGCATCCGTAAAGCTATTTGGCTGACAGCAATGTTGCTTGAGTACTTGATGGCATCGGTCAAGTCCATTGTGCCGTGATTGTGCGTGTCCCTTACGATGTCGTTGCCTACTTGGAATATCCCGTGGGTATGAAAAATATCATTAAGGCTAATGTAGTGGCCATCTAAAGCCCCCGCAACGATGAATGGCTTGACGGTTGAGCCGGGTTCAAACACTTCGGTGATGGCGCGGTTCCGATAGAGTTTTTCTTGTAGCTCGCTTCGCTCATTAGGGTTAAATGAGGGTTGGTTGGCGCAGGCTAATATCTCGCCGGTTTTGGCATCCAAAATGACCATGGTGCCGGCTTTGGCATGATTATCGGCAACGCCCCGCTGCAATTCGCGGTAAGCCAAATACTGGAGGCGCAGATCGATGCTCAGATCTATGTCCTGACCGTCAATAGGCTCTTGTACGCTCTCAATATCATCAATAATGCGCCGCAGGCCATCGAGAAGCACTTTCTTTTTTCCGGGCGTCCCTTTGAGGCGCTGTTCAGAACTGGCTTCCATGCCCGCTTGCCCGACATCGTTTTCATCGGTGAAGCCCACTACATGGCCTAACACGGATGCGGTCGGATAAAAGCGCTTAAACTGCTGGGAGGTGGTTACGCCCCATAAGCCCAAGGCCTTAATTTGGGCCGCTTTGTCAGGCTCAACGTTCTTGGCCAAGACATAAAAATGTTTTTTGGCGTTATCCTTGAGCAATTGCGCCATTTGGCCTTTAGGCAATTGCAAAAGCTTTTCCATTGCAACAATGTTGTCGGCTTTTTTGATTTTATACTGGTCGGCTGCCTCGGCTTTTTGGGCATCGGTCAGCTTGGCCTTTTTATCCCTATGTAGCCTTATGATATAGTCGTCATTTGCGGTCAGTGTTTTTGAGGCCAACTCCATAGGGTCTATGATAATGGTTTCAACTGCGGTGCTGACCGCCAAGGGATTGCCATTCCTGTCCTTGATCATGCCGCGGTGTGCCGGTAATTCAACCACCCTGATCTGTTGGAGTTCACCTTTGTCTATGTAAAATTGTTTGTTCAGCACTTGTAAATAAAATGCCCGGCCAATCAGGCCGCACATAGCCAGCAACATAAAACAGCTTAGAAACTTTCTCCGGCCAGAAAAGTCATCTTTGCTTATGGCGGTCATTTTTTTTACATGGAAAACGTTCATTTAGGTTTCACAAAAATAATATTTTCACGGGACGGCGCGACCAACTTCAGTTTATCCACCGCATTGCGTTCTATTTGATTTTGTTCAGTAAGCGTCATCAGCTCCCGCTGTAATTGCCCCCATTCAACATCTGACCGCTGCAATATTTTTTGTTGCCTCTGTATTTCAATAAACAATAAGCGTGATAAGTATTGGCTGTATATAACCGCCATTGCTGATCCTAACCAGATGGCCAGTAAACAGCCCACCAAGGCGACTCGCCATGCCATCATCTCAAACCCGCTCCGCCACGCGCATAACGGCACTGCGTGACCGGGCATTTAAGGCCACTTCACCGGGGCTTGCCTTGATGGCCTTGCCCACTTTTTTTAAAGTGCCTTTGTCCCGGTCAATTTCTTTAATGGGCAGTTTGCCCAAGTCGAACTTGTGGCCTGACTCGGCACGGATAAACCGTTTGACTATGCGGTCTTCCAGCGAATGGAAGGCAATCACCACCAAGCGGCCTTGCGGCTTCAGCACCTGTATCGATTGTTGCAAGGCTGCCGCCAACTCCTCCAGTTCCTGATTGATTGCTATGCGGATTGCCTGAAATGTGCGTGTTGCAGGATGCTTGTGTGCTTCCTTGACGGGTACGGCATCTTCAACCAGTTTTGCCAGCTCAAGCGTGGTTGTGATGGGGGCGTGGGACCTGCGTTCAATGATTGCTGCGGCAATTTTTCTGGCAAAGCGTTCTTCACCAAAATCGAATAGCACCTGAGCCAGCGATTTTTCATCAATGGTCGCTAGCCAGTCTTGGGCGGATAAACCGGTCGAGCAGTCCATACGCATATCCAAAGCCCCATTGCGCATAAAGCTAAAGCCTCTTTCGGGGGTGTCCAGTTGTGGGGAGGAAACGCCCAAGTCCAATAAAATGCCATCGACTTGCCCAATCAACCCAGCGTTTTTAATTTCATCAGCCATGCTGGAAAACCAACATTGCGCTAGGGTGAAGCGGCTGTCTTTTTTTAGGGCGTCTGCGTATTCTGAGCGGATGGCATCGTTGTCCCTGTCGAAAGCCAGCAACCGCCCCGTTGGCCCCAGTTGCTTGAGGATTGCTTGGCTATGACCGCCGCGACCAAATGTACAGTCGAGGTAAATGCCATTTGCCACTATTGCCAAATGCTGTAGTGTTTCCGCCAGCATGACCGGTTGGTGTTCCGTATTAGGCATTGGCATCAGAAAGACAGGTCGCCCAGTTCTGCGAGCCCCTCATCTGAACCTTCACCGTTGAAGAAGTCGTTTTCTTTGGCGGTGAATGCATCCTCATTCCAAACTTCGAATTTTTCGCCTAAGCCAACCAGTACGATTTTTTTGTCCATTTGTGCATGTTTTCTGAGCTTTTCCGGCAATAGCAGCCTGCCTTGGCTATCCATTTCACATTCTGTGCCATTGCCAATAAAGAAACGCTTAAGATTGATGGCGGTCGGGTTAAGTGTGGGCAAGCCATTGATGGTTTTTTCAATGCGTTCCCATTCGCTTTCAGGATAGAGCCATAGGCAGCCTTTTTCGCTGGCGCAACGCTGATCCATGGCGATGCTCACAACCAGTTTGCGGTCACAAATTGCCTGTAGTTCTTCACGGTACTTGGTCGGAATTGCAAATCGGCCTTTGTCGTCGAGATTGATTGAATTTGTGCCGCGAAACAAAACATTTCCTCATTGCCACCAGAAAAAACCACTTTAATGCCAAAATACTCCATTATCCTCCATTAGTCACCACTATAGAGTTCTGCGGCCTGATAGTCAAGCGGCTTTTTAAATAGAATCTTTCTTTTTTGACAATGACTTAGACGATTCTTGCCGTGATTTCCGAATGGCATCGGCACAGCAGACAAATCTTAAGTTTTATCAAAAAGTTAAATAATTGGTAAGGGTATGGCGTTGACGGGGGGTGTCAGTATGGGGCTAGGGCAAAAGGCAAGAAAAATTTGGATTGGGCGGGTAAATGTGCGGTAGCGGGTGCAAATGGATGGGGAATCTGTATGTAAAACAAAGGCGGGTTAAAAAAAGAAAGAGTTAGCCTGTAAGCCGGGTTCTGTCGAGAACAGCCATTCATCTAGGCCGCAAGTCACCCTGCGGCTCAAGCAATCTACCCGGGAACCGCGCGGGCCACGCGTCTGTCCCCCTATTTGATCTTGCTCCGGGTGGGGTTTGCCATGCCACTTCTGTTACCAGTTGCGCGGTGCGCTCTTACCGCACCTTTTCACCCTTACCAGCCTTGCGGCGGCGGTTTATTTTCTGCGGCACTTTCCGTAGGCTCGCGCCCCCCAGGCGTTACCTGGCACCCTGCCCAGTGGAGCCCGGACTTTCCTCCATTTTATCATTACGATAAAACAGCGACTGTCCAGCCAACTCTTTCAACCAATAAGTATAACACAGCCATTAGGGCAAAAATCAGTGCTATGATTTTTAAGTTTGGCGTGTGCTGTCCGCGTCGCCGTTTTGTATTGCTAGAGCGGCTTGATAGAGCAGTTTTTTTCTCCCCCCAGTAATTTTGGCGGCTAAGCTGGCGGCAGTTTTTATTGAACATTCTTGTAACAATATGCGTAGAATTTTGTCATGTTCAGGGCTTATTGCGGTTTCGTCTTTGTTTTCGGTGGCTGCATCGACGACCACTACAAACTCGCCTTTACGCATGTTTTCATCAAGGGTGACCAAGGCCAGTGCGTCCGACAGGTGCGTCTTGACAATCGTTTCATGCAGCTTGGTCATTTCCCGGGCGATCACAATGGTGCGGTCGGGTGGTAAAGTTTGCGCCATGTCGGATAGCGATGCCAAAATGCGGTGACTGGACTCATAAAAAACCCACGTCATTGTCCATGTTGCCCGTTCGCTAAAAAAAGCTTTGCGTGCGGAGGAGGTGCGGGGGGCAAAGCCTTCAAAGCAGAATCGGCTGACCGGCAGCCCGGCCGCCGACAATGCGGCAATCAGTGCGCAGGCGCCGGGAATGGGCACGACTTCCAGGCCGGCATCTTTGGCCATTTTTACCAATGGCATGCCGGGGTCGCTTAACAGCGGCGTTCCGGCATCAGACACTAGGGCTATGGAGTTGCCTTGAAGTAGCTTTTGTAGCATAGTTGCCGAGGCGGCTTCTTCGTTGTGCTGGTGTAGCGCCACGGTTTTATTGGTTATGCCGTAATGTTGCAGCAGCATTTTCACATGCCGAGTGTCTTCGGCTGCGATCATGTCCACCTGTTTTAATACTTCGGCCGCTCTAAGGCTTAGGTCTGCCAAGTTTCCGATGGGTGTCGCAACCACATAAAGTTTGCCCGGTTCAGTTACCATTGTGTTTTGCCTGCTATTGACCGATTGAGTGCATTTGCTGAATTATATGCCTTTTAAAATTTTTGAATGCAAAGCCGCCCATTTGGTCAGCGGCAAGAATGCTGAGGATGCCGCCTATCAATATTTGCTGGAGCAGGGGTTAAAACCGGTTGGGCGCAATTTTCGTTGCAAGCTGGGCGAGCTGGATATCCTGATGCGGGACGGGCAAGCGCTCGTGATTGTCGAAGTCCGTTACCGGAAGACCAGCCGCTACGGCACTGCCGCTGAGACTGTCACGGTCGCCAAGCAATCGCGTATAATAGCAGCGACATATTGTTTTTTGTCGTCGTCACCGCATTATAAAGATTGCCCTATCCGTTTTGATGTCGTCGCCCTGTCAGGTGATGGTAATATGAATTGGATAAAAAATGCTTTTTAATGTGCTGGGGCGGCGCTAACTAACAGGCAACATGGAACTACGAGACCGGGTTATCAGCCACTTTGCAGACAATATCCAAGTCCAACAAGAAACCATGGGCAGCTTGTCCGAGCTTATCGAATACGCTTCCCATCATATCCTGAATGCATTGTTAAACGACAGGAAGGTGGTGGCTTGTGGCAATGGGCGGTCGGCCTATAGCGCGCAAATGCTGGCATCTATCCTGCTTAATCAATTTGACCGCGACCGGCCTTCTTTGCCCGCTCTGGCATTGGCCACAGATGCAGCCACCTTGACGGGTGTCGCCAGCCATCATGATCTAGACAATGTTTTTGCCAAGCAAGTGCGGGCATTGGGGCAGGGTGGCGATGTGTTGGTGGCCTATGTGGATAGTGGCGACCGACCAAACATTGCCAAAGCCATAGCGGCTGCGCATGACAAAGAGCTATCGGTGATTGCCCTGACCGGCCGCAATGGCGATAGGGTTTCATCGTGGCTGCGTGAAACGGATATAGAAATTTGCGTGCCTGCCCAAGCGGCCATGCGTATCCATGAAACGCATATCTTAATCACCCATTGCCTGTGTGATCTTATAGATCATCAGTTGTTTGGCTAATCCGGCCAAGGACTCCGCCCATGAAACCATTGTTGCTGTTGATTCCGCTAATGTCCGGCCTATCGCTTACGGGTTGCGCCAGCCATGTCGTCAGTGAGCAAGTAATTGAGGCATTGTTGGTTAATGACCGTCGCAGCCATGATGCCTTGGCTAATGACCTTGATATGGACGAAAGCATTAAGAAAGAACTGAAGGGCGGAGGCGATGCTTTGTGGTACAGCCATGTTGTCACCGCTGTCTATAATGGCAAGGTGTTGGTGGCGGGTGAGTTGCCTGACGCAGTGGCGCGTGCCAAGTTAATTGACGGCATCCGGACCATTAAAGGCGTCAAGGAGGTGCATGATAGCTTGGCTGGGGATGCGCCTATCAGCCCCGCATTGCAAAGCCAAGACCAGGCTATTAAGGAGAGGTTGTTGGCCGCACTAGGCCAGATTAGGACAATAGATGGCTTTCGTCCGTCCATGGTCAATGTGATTGTTGAGAATGGCGTTGTTTATCTCATGGGGTTGGTGCACCGGAATGAAGGGGCAACCGCCGTCAATGTTGTCAGGCATCAATCTGGGGTAAGGCAGGTTGTCACCATTTTTGAGTATCTGGATTAGCTGTTTACGGGATTGCCAAAAATAAAAATCATGGACAAAAAGTTTCAAATATTGCGCAGCGAATTGGCTTATCAAGGTTTTTTTCGCATGGAAAAGCTTCGCCTCAAGCATACTCTATATGCAGGGGGCTGGAGCAAAGAAATGAGCAGGGAGTTTTTTTTTCGTGGCCCGTGCGTGGCTGTGCTGCTCTATGACCCCGATCTTGACAAGGTGGTGCTGGTCGAGCAATTTCGGGTGGGCGCTTTATTGCGGCCCGAACGCGCTTGGTTGGTGGAGATTGTTGCCGGTGCTATTGAGTCAGGGGAAAGCGAGGAAGAGGTCGCCTGTCGGGAGTCGCTTGAGGAGGCGGGTTGCTGCATTCAGGAGCTGGTGGTGATTAATGAGTTTTACACCACGCCGGGTTGTTCTGCGGAAAGGATCACGCTATTTTGCGGCAAGGTCGATAGTGCCAAAGTGGGCGGCGTTCATGGGCTGGCTGAAGAGGGCGAAGATATTTTTGTCAAAACGGTCAGTTTTGTAGAGGCTATGCAAATGATTAATGACGGAACTATCGAATCCGCCATCCCTATTATCGCTATCCAGTGGCTGGCTTTAAACAAGGTATGGCTTCAACATAAGTGGTGCGCTTAAATGCACGGCGGTTGGCTAAAATTTTGTTGTTTCCAATGCCCTAGAGAGGGGCGAATAGGGTGGGCTGTTTGCTTGGTGGTGGCCTGTGCGGTAAGGCGTGGTGACTATTGCTAATGGCTCGGTTGTTTAAATCAGCAGGATTGTTTGACGCGTTCGCCATTTGCATATATTATAGCGGGTTATGTCAGACCGATTGCCAGAATATATAGACCCCATCCAGCTTGCTGATAAGCAAGGCATTGTAAAGGGTCATGCCGCTATTAACAGCTTGGGTCGCTTGGTGGATGTGCTTGCCAGCGATGCGGGGGCTGTGCTTGTCGCGCTGCATTTTAGGCGGCAAGGGCGGCTAGTGTTGATCGAGGGCAGTTTGGACGGTGTGTTGCAGCTCGCCTGCCAAAACTGTCTGGCGGCTATCGAATGGCCGGTTAACCATGCCGTAAAATTGGGTGTTGTGACCTCAATCGAACAGGCAGACCGCTTGCCTGAAGACTATGAGCCGCTGTTGTTGGTTGGCGAAAAAGTCTTGGTTAGAGATATTGTGGAGGATGAATTGCTACTGCTTCTTCCTGCATTCCCTAAGCATCAGCGGGCATGTGCCATACCAACAAAAATTGAATACCCTAACAGCGTGGCGAAGCCTAGCGGCGAACCCGTGCGTGAAAATCCATTTTCCATCCTAGCCAATCTAAAAAATACTGGAGACCTCTAATGGCAGTACAAAAAAGCAAAGTCACCCGTTCAAGACGTGGGCAACGCCGTTCGCATGATGCATTAACCGCTAAAACACTGGCGAACGATCCTATAACCGGTGAAACCCATTTGCGTCACCACATGACGCCAGAAGGCTATTTTAAAGGTCGGCAAATTGTCGGTTTTGTCGTGGAAGAAGACTAAGCGACCGCCTGGGTTATTCAAAAACGTTCATCCGTGCCCTACATCGGGTCGGCCTCTTGGGATTAAGCGGAGTCATTGGTCAGCGTGAGCCTTACAATTTCCATAGATGCAATGGGCGGCGATCATGGCCCAAAAGTCACTATTCCGGCATCATTGGATTGTTTAAAAGACAATCCGGCACTAAATTTGATATTGGTGGGTGATGAGGCCATTTTAAAGCCGCTGCTGTCCCAGGCACTGGGGGACTACCTTGGTCGGCTGAGTATACGACATGCTTCCGAATGTGTGGCGATGGATGAATCCCCCGCCAAGGCACTGAAGAACAAAAAAGATTCATCTATGCGCGTCGCCATAAATTTGGTGCGTGACGGTCAGGCCGATGCTTGCGTGAGTGCCGGTAATACCGGTGCGTTAATGGCGACAGCGCGGTTTGTGTTAAAAATGATCCCCGGTATTGACCGGCCTGCCATTATATCCACTTTGCCTTCGATTTTTGGCCATACCCATGTGTTGGACTTGGGTGCGAATGTTGATTGTACGGCTGAACATCTGTTCCAGTTCGCAGTCATGGGCAATGAGCTGGTAAAGGCGGTGGACAGTATCGAGAACCCTAGGGTGGGTTTGCTGAACATCGGTGAAGAAGATGTCAAGGGTAACGAGCAGGTTAAGGCAGCGGCAAAGTTGCTGGAAAGTTCGTCGCTTAATTACATTGGTTATGTCGAGGGTGACTCCATTAATGCAGGACACATTCCGGTGGATCTGATTGTGGTTGATGGTTTTGTGGGTAATGTCGCTTTAAAAGCGATTGAGGGTGCGGCAAAAATGATTGCGGGTGGCTTGAAAGAGGCTTTTAACAAAAACTTGCTGGCTAAAATCGCCGGTCTTGTTGCGTATCCCGTATTAAAATTGTTTAAGCAGCGCATAGATCCGCGCCGTTACAACGGGGCCAGTTTTTTGGGGCTGCGTGGCCTGGTCATTAAAAGCCATGGTGGTGCTGACCGTTTGGCTTTTAAAACGGCTATCAATCTTGCTGAGCTGGAGATCAAAAAAGACGTTATCCAGAAGATTAGCCAACAAGTTGAAAAGACATTGGCCATGAGCGCCAGAGCATGAACAGGTATGCACGGATAATAGGCACCGGTGGCTATTTGCCGGACAAAGTACTTACCAATAATGACATTTCATTGATGGTGGATACGTCAGACAGTTGGATTTTTGAGCGTACTGGCATTAAAAGCCGTCATATCGCCGATGCCACAGAAACAGCTTCCAGTATGGCGGAGATTGCCGCCAGGGATGCGTTGGCAGCCGCGCAGATTGAGCCTGATGCCGTCGATCTGATTATTGTGGCAACCGGCACACCAGATAGGGTTTATCCTAGCACGGGTTGCATTTTGCAACAGCGTTTAGGGATAAAAAATGCCGTGGCATTTGATGTGCAAGCGGCATGTTCCGGTTCAGTTTTCGCGCTCAGCATTGCTGATCAGTATATCAAGTCCGGTGCAGCCAAAACGGCGCTTATTGTCGGCACAGAACTTTGCTCAAGGATAGTCGATTGGGCTGACCGCAGCACTTGTGTGTTGTTCGGCGATGGTGCTGGCGCGTTATTGCTTCAGGCCTCGGATCAGCAGGGGGTATTGTCAACCCATATCCATTCGGATGGCGAGTTCGGCAACCTTTTGTATTGCCCAAACCCGCAGGTATCACCGGAAGCCAATAATGCACACGGTTATATCACCATGCAGGGCAATGAGGTTTTTAAGGTTGCCGTCAATACGTTGGGCAAAATTGTTGATGAAACATTGGCAGCCAATCATTTAGAATTAAGTGCGATAGATTGGTTGGTCCCCCATCAGGCCAATATCCGTATTATCGCCGCTACAGCCAAAAAATTGAAAATGCCAATGGAACAAGTGGTGGTTACGCTTGAAACCCAAGGCAACACATCTTCGGCCTCCGTCCTCTTGGCTTTTAATGAGGCAGTCCGCGATAACCGGATCCAGCGTGGGCAGATTGTTCTGCTTGAGGCGTTTGGTGCTGGGTTCACTTGGGGTTCGGCATTAATAAGATACTAAAATAAAAAGAATAATAAAATAACACTTATCATAATCAGATGAATAACCTGTCACCTAACCTCGCCTTTGTGTTTCCTGGACAAGGCTCGCAATCCCCTGGAATGTTGAATGAATTGGCAGTCCATCACCCTGAAATCAAACAGACCTTCGATTTGGCGTCCGCTGTATTAGGGAAAGATTTGTGGGATATACTCAATAATAAACCCGATGAATTGGCGCAAACCAGCAACACGCAACCCATCATGCTGGCTGCTGGAGCAGCAGTTTGGCGGGTATGGAGCAAGCTAAGCGCAGTGCGTCCGGCATGGATGGCCGGTCATAGCTTAGGTGAATACACAGCACTGGTATGCAGCGGGGCACTGGCATTTGAGGATGCCGTCGCGCTTGTGGCAACCCGTGGGCAATTGATGCAAGAGGCCGTGCCGCAAGGTGAGGGTGGTATGGCAGCCATTATTGGGCTTGACGACCAAGAAGTGATCAATATCTGTGTGGAAGCGGCCTTGGATGAGGTCGTCTCGGCGGTTAACTTCAATTCAGTGGGTCAGGTCGTGATTGCCGGTAACATTGCTGCCGTTAATCGCGCCATCCAAGCCGCTAAAGCGGCAGGGGCGAAGCTTACCGTTCCTATACCGGTCAGTGTGCCATCGCATTGCCTGCTCATGAAGCCCGCTGCTGAGAAGCTTGCCAGCTATTTGGAAGGTGTAATTTTCAGTGCGCCAGAAATAACACTGATCCATAATGCCGATATTGCTTCGCATAGCTCATCCGATGCCATCAAAGCGGCACTAAAAGAACAGCTTTACCGCCCTGTGCGTTGGGTGGAAACCATCTCCTATCTTCATAATCAGCAGGTCGCCCATTTTGTCGAGTGTGGCCCAGGTAAGGTGTTGGTGGGATTGAACAAGCGCATTGCCAAAGGTGCGGGGCATTGGGCATTGCTGGACACAGAAACTATGATGAATGTAGCGGGGCAATTGGCATGAACAAGGCAGTGGCATTAGTGACCGGTGCAAGCCGTGGTATTGGTAAAGCTATCGCGGAACGGTTGGCTGCAGATGGTTTTTTCGTCATCGGCACCGCAACAACAGCGGGTGGGGCGGAAGCCATTAGCCATTATCTTGGCAACAATGGCCTGGGCATGGCACTGGATGTTACTGATGCTGCTGCTATTGAGGTAGCCATCAAGACCATTAGCGACACTTATGACACACCTGCCGTATTGGTTAACAATGCCGGTATAACCCGCGACAATCTGCTGATGCGCATGAAGGATGATGAGTGGGATGATATCATCAGCACCAACCTGACTTCGGTGTACCGTATGAGCAAGGCGGTGTTGCGCGGTATGATGAAGGCCCGATACGGGCGTATCATCAACATATCTTCTGTTGTGGGTGTTACCGGCAATGCAGGCCAGGCCAACTACGCTGCCGCCAAAGCGGGTATGATAGGCTTTACCAAGGCTATGGCCAAAGAGGTGGGGTCGCGTAACATTACCGTCAATACGGTGGCTCCGGGCTTTATTGATACGGATATGACGCGTGAGTTGAATGAAGCGATTAAAGTCTCATTACTGGCTGCTATTCCCTTGTCGCGGCTAGGGGATACGAAGGAAGTTGCCCACGCCGTGGCATTTTTGGCATCAGAAGGTGCTGCCTATATCACAGGCGAAACTTTGCATGTGAACGGCGGCATGTTTATGCCTTAATATTGTAGTTCTATTGCAATATCAAGTATAATTCGCGAACCGTCTGGAATTTCCGGAGGCGGGATTTCAAGAACAATAAATAACAATACCATTGTAAGTCACCTAAATACTTACATTGTTTGAGGATAATAATTATGAGCAATATTGAAGAACGGGTAAAAAAGATTGTCGCTGAGCAATTGGGCGTTAAGGAACAAATCGCTAATGATGCTTCGTTTGTGGATGATCTGGGTGCTGATTCTCTTGATACCGTTGAACTCGTCATGGCTCTTGAAGAAGAATTTGAGTGCGAAATTCCAGACGAGGATGCTGAAAAAATCACCACCGTCCAGCAAGCCATCGATTACGTAGAAAAAAACGCATAACCACCTGATAGCTTTGGGTGGGCCTTGCCCATCCATTGTAATTGTAACACCCTCCCAGCCTTAATTTTTCTTACGGTAAAGTACATTGAGCAAGCGTCGAGTTGTCATAACTGGATTAGGTGCCGTAACGCCTCTAGCAAACACTGTCCCAGAAACATGGGATGGCATAATCAATGGTAAAAGCGGTATTAGCTTTATCGAATCTTTTGATATTTCGCCATTCTCAACGACTTTCGGTGGCGTTATCCGCAATCTCGACATCTCCCAATATATTCCCGAGAAAGATGCAAAGCGTATGGATGGTTTTATCCATTATGGCATAGCCGCTGGATGCCAAGCTTTTGAAGATTGCGGCCTAGAAGTGACTGAAGAGAACGCCGATCGGATTGGTGTGGCCATTGGTTCCGGTATAGGTGGTATAACGGGCATTGAAGAATGCTATGCTGTCTATGATAAAAGCGGTCCCCGCCGTATCTCCCCTTTCTTTGTGCCCGGCAATATCATCAACATGATATCAGGCAACCTATCCATCAAATATGGCTTGAAAGGGCCTAATTATGCCATAGTCACCGCCTGTGCGACAGGCACACATAATATAGGTGATGCTGCAAGGCTTATAATGTACAACGATGCCGATGTGATGTTGGCGGGTGGCGCCGAGCGTTGCACCACTTCACCAACCGCAATGGGTGGATTTGCTTCTGCCAAGGCATTGTCCCGGCGCAATGATGCCCCGCAGGCAGCCAGCAGGCCATGGGATCGCGACCGTGATGGATTTGTCCTTAGTGATGGTGCTGGTGTCGTGGTGCTTGAAGAATTGGAACATGCCAAAGCCCGTGGCGCTAAAATTTATGCGGAATTGATAGGCTTTGGTATGAGCGGCGATGCTTATCATATCACCACACCTGCAGAAGGGGGTGAAGGGGCCGCACGCTGTATGAGGAACGCACTGCGTGATGCCGGCATTAGTCCAGAGCAAGTTGATTATATCAATGCACATGGCACATCAACGCCAGCCGGAGACCTTGGTGAAACCTTGGCCATGAAAGCGGCTTTGGGAAGCCATGCCTATAAGGTTGCCATTAGCTCGACCAAATCAATGATTGGTCATCTGCTCGGTGCGGCCGGTGGCATTGAGGCGGTGCTGACCGCATTAAGCATCAGACATCAAATTGCACCAGCTACTATCAATTTGGATAATCAAGACCCACAGTGTGATCTTGATTACATACCAAATGTTTCAAGGGAGATGACCATCGACGTTGCCATGTCAAACTCCTTCGGTTTTGGTGGCACTAATGGGTCATTGGTGTTCCGGCGCTATTCCTGATTGTTAGGTTGCCGGTGTCTGCCAATGATATGGGTCAACGGCGAACACGAAAACACTATTATCATTGCTGACCGTGGCTTACAGTATGGCGATGGCGTTTTTGAAACCATTGCTGTCATGGATGGCAATCCCCTCCTGCTTGGACAGCATTTAGACCGTTTGCAGTCAGGTTGCCAAGCACTTGCCATCAGTTGTCCTGACCGTGCTTTGCTGATCTCAGAAATTGCCAGCTGTTGCCGCCATGCTGCCCAGCATCTTAACTCCAGCAATGCGGTCATTAAAGTCATTGTGACCCGTGGCCAGGGTGGTCGGGGCTACCGACCACCCGTACAAGCAACCCCCACCCGTATTGTCAGTTTACATCCGTGGCCGACCACGCCAAAAAATTATGCTGTTGAAGGCATTGCCATGCGTTTTTGCCAGACCCGATTAGGCATCAATCCAAGTTTGGCGGGCATTAAACACTTGAACCGGCTAGAGCAAGTGCTGGCAAGGGCGGAGTGGGATGACCCCGATATCCAAGAGGGTGTCATGCTTGACACTAATGGTCAAGTGATCGAAGGAACGATGAGCAACTTGTTTTATGTAAAAGCCAATAGCCTTTATACCGCTTGTTTGAAACAAGCGGGGATTGCCGGCATAGTCCGCCAACAGCTCATCAACTTAGCCCACATACAAGGGCATTCATTTACCGAACAACCAGTTACGCAAGAAATGTTATTGGCTGCCGATGAAATATTTGTCAGCAATTCCATCATAGGTATCTGGCCAGTCCGCCAAATTGGACAACATCATTTTGCCATTGGCCCTATTACCCGGCAGTTACAAGCTGGTCTAATGCAAGTCATGCGTGGGAATTGTTGTGCAAATTAAGCAGCTGGTCGCCCTGTCATTGATCACCTTGATATTTGCCGGTTGGGCGGCAGGGTTAAGTTATGTGACAGCGTTAACAGTCCCAGTCGTTGTGGGTGCGCCCGTGACTGTTGAAATAGCCAAAGGTGACTCTTTCGACCGGATTACCGGCAAACTTATCGCGCAGAAGCTGGCGATAAAACCACTCTGGTTTAAATGCATCGCTTTTCGGCAAAACACTTATCAACGGCTCAAGGCGGGTGAATATGAACTGCCGGTGGGGGCCACCGTTCCGCAAATATTGATGTTGTTGGCTTTGGGCAAAACCAAACAACATGCCATCACTTTTCCTGAAGGCTGGGCTTTTAAGCAATTTATTGAAGAGTTGAACAAAAATCAGTCAATTGGACATTCTGCTGAGCTAGCATCAGCAGCGCTGGGGTCAATAGCTGATGCCAGTGCCCTAAAAAAACGGCTTTCCGCCCAAGGGATTGATATTGAACATCCAGAAGGCCAGTTTTTTCCGGACACCTACTATTTTGCCAAATATACACAGGATGTTGCCGTGTTAAAAATGGCCTACGACAAAATGCAACGGATAATCGCCCATGAATGGCAATATAAAGCGGACGGCTTGCCTTTAAAATCGCCCTACGAAGCATTGATATTAGCATCGGTGATTGAAAAAGAAACCGGGCAAAAGTCCGAAAGACCGCAAATTGCTGGGGTGTTCACCCGTCGCTTGCAGGCAGGTATGATGTTGCAAACAGATCCGACGGTGATTTATGGCATGGGGGAGCTTTACCATGGCAATATCTCCCGTCAAGATTTGCTTACCGCAACACCTTACAATACCTATCAGATGATAGGCTTGCCACCCACACCCATAGCAATGCCCGGACAAGACGCCATTCATGCGGCATTGCATCCGGACGAGGGCGACAGCCTTTATTTTGTCGCCCGTGGTGATGGCAGCCATGTATTTTCAGCTACCTTAGCTGCCCATAACCAAGCAGTCAATCTTTACCAAAGAAACCGACCATGACCCGAGGCAAGTTTATCACTCTAGAAGGCGGTGAGGGTGTTGGAAAATCGACCAACCTAATATTTTTAAGGGAGGTGTTCGAGCAGCGCAAAATACCCGTCACAGTGGCCCGCGAGCCGGGCGGCACCCAAATGGCGGAACAACTTCGGCATTTGTTGCTGGATACCGGGAAAGAAGCCATAGGAAAAAAAACAGAGCTGTTATTGATGTTTGCTGCACGGGCGCAGCATATTAAGCATGTCATCGAGCCTGCCTTGGCAAAAGGCCAATGGGTGTTGTGTGACCGCTTTACCGATTCCACCTACGCCTATCAAGGCGGCGGACGCAATATGAAGACTGCAAATATCGAATGGCTAGAACGGTTTGTGCAAGGCAATTTAAAGCCGGATTTGACCATTTTGCTGGATGCGCCGGTGGAAACGGGTATGAAACGTGCCCGCAAACGTATCTTCACAGACCGTTTTGAATCGGAGCAAATCAGCTTTTTTGAACGGGTCAGGGAGGCCTATCTGTTTTTGGCAGAAGCCAATCCAGACCGTATCAAGGTTATTCGGGCAGACCGCCCTTTGTCAGATGTCCAAGATGCCATTATTGAGGCACTTATCCCATTATTTGCATGACCCCTTTACTTGCTTGGCAACAAGCGGATTGGCAGCGTTTAAGCCAATACCGTAATCAGCAACGTGTCCCCCAAGCGGTGCTTTTGGTGGGTCGGAGTGGGTTGGGCAAACAGCGGCTTGCCCGGCAATTTGCGGAATCGCTGTTGTGTTCATCACCGCAAGCAGAAAGTTATTTGCCCTGCGGGGGGTGCAAAGCTTGCCAATTATTGCAAGCCGGGTTTCATCCGGATTTTTTCCAGTTAAGCCCCGAAGAGCCAGGCAAAGACATCACCATTGACCAAATGCGCGGACTGATTGAGGTGTTGACATTAAAACCCCAATACAGCCAATACCGGGTTATTGTCATCAATCCTGCCGATCAAATGAACCTAAGGGCTCAAAACGCTTTTTTAAAATGCTTGGAAGAACCGGCTGACCGCAGCGTGATTTTGATGATAACCGAGCAGCCAGGCAGATTGCCCGCCACTATTGTGAGCCGCTGCCAACAATTTGCCTTGACAGTGCCGGGACGGGCGCAGGTGATGGCCTGGCTGGCGACGGAAACACCGCAACAGGACTTGGATTTGCCATACAGTTTGGCACAAGGGGCGCCGTTAAAGGCATTGGCATACTGTACAGGAAACACCTTGCCATTACGGCAAGAGTGCTTCAAAGCGTGGTTGGAACTGGCAAACCATAAAAAATCGCCAGTGCAAATCGCCGAGCTATGGAAAGCCCTACCCGAAGCACAATTGCTGGTTTGGCTGCTTTCTTGGGTGTCGGACATCATTAAATGCTATTATGGCGTCAGCACCCAACAACTAGGTAATCCTGACCTGCAACAAAGCTTGCAACGGTTGGCGCAACGGTTAAACTTAGCAGGTCTGTTTAATCACTACCAATTGTTATTGGCCAGCTATGTTGTCGTGGACAGTACCGTCAATAAGCAGTTGCTGTTTGAAGAGATACTTATTAATTGGCAAATATTGAATCCAATCAGCGCTTCACCAAGCTTAGCCGCTAAACAAATATCCCATTGACCGCCATATTTTCACCATTCCCTATCGTATGAGGCAACGCCATGTTCATCGATTCGCATTGCCATCTTGACCGTATCGATCTTACGCCTTACCAAGGCAGTTTTGACAATTTTGTCAGTGCTGCCAATCACCACGGCATTAGCGGTATGCTCTGTATTGCCATTGACTTGGAAGCTTATCCGGCCATGCTGGAATTGGTCAGGCCTTATGCCCATATTAATGTCAGTGTGGGTGTACACCCCAATGTCAAAGAGGGTTGGGAGCCAACAGTCGAAGATTTGGTGGCTTTGGGCGGGGAGGGAAAGGTATTGGCAATAGGTGAAACTGGGCTGGACTACTACCGTATCGGATGCGCGGTCACTGACCAGCAGCAACGCTTTAGAAATCATATCCGCGCCGCCAAAATTTTGGGGAAACCGCTGATTATCCATACCCGCGAGGCTCAAGCAGATACACTCCGCATATTGGCCGAAGAAGGTGCGGCCGATGTAGGGGGCATTATCCATTGCTTCACCGAAGATTGGGCTTTTGCTGAACGGGCTTTAGACCTTAATTTTTATATTTCTTTTTCGGGCATCATCACATTCAACAATACCCAAGCGATTAAAGAGGTGGCAAAGCAAGTCCCACACGACCGCTATTTAATTGAAACCGACGCGCCTTATCTCGCGCCTGTGCCACATCGGGGCAAACCTAATTACCCCCTCTATGTTCGCCATGTTGCCGACTGCATTGCCCAATTACGGTGTGTCAGCAGCGAAGAGATTGCCATGCAATCCCGAAAAAATTTCCATTCATTATTTACGCTGGCGGGCTAACAAACGATAATGCCCCATTATGCTTTTCGTAATTGTTAAAAACATGTCATGAAGCTGTTAAAATAGATATTTACCATTACGACATATAAGCTGTCCTGTTTTCCCCTACTAAGAGGTGACCCTACCATGATTCCTGTTATCTTATCGGGCGGCTCCGGCACAAGGTTGTGGCCTTTGTCCCGTAGCCAATACCCCAAGCAATTCCTGCCCTTGGTATCGGGTAACTCCATGTTGCAAGAGACGATGCTCAGAATCCAGTCCCTGCCTACAATGCAGGCACCGATTGCCATTTGTAATGAGGTGCACCGTTTTTTGATGGCAAAACAGCTTTATGACATAGAAGCCATACCTTCGGCGATTATTCTCGAGCCTATGGGCAAAAATACCGCCCCGGCAGTGGCACTGGCTGCGTTGTCCGCCGAATCGCCCGATGATGTGTTGCTGGTATTGGCGGCTGACCACGTCATTAGCGATACTGATGCCTTCCATGCTGCGATCCATCATGCCGAAGCACTCGCCAGACAGGGCTTGCTGGTCACTTTCGGCATTGTCCCCAATAGCCCGGAAATTGGTTATGGTTACATCAAACAAGGGTCTGCTCTCGAAAATACAGCCTATAATGTTGCGGCATTTGTCGAAAAGCCTGATTTGGCAACGGCAAACCAGTATCTGCAATCCGGCGAATACCTGTGGAACAGTGGCATGTTTGCGTTCACAGCAGGCAGTTTTTTGGCGGAGCTAGAAAAGTTCAACCCAGAAATGCTGGAGTGTTGCACACAAGCGCTGGCATCTGCTAAAGCGGATTTGGATTTTATCCGCATTGACAAGGCTATTTTTGCCAAATGCCCCTCCGATTCCATTGACTATGCGGTGATGGAAAAAACCGACAAAGCGGCAGTGATCCCTTTGGATGCCGGTTGGAATGATGTGGGTTCTTGGTCCGCCCTTTGGGATGTGCGCGATAAAGATAATAACGGCAACGCCATCAATGGCGATGTCATTACCATTGACACCCATAATTCACTGATCCATGCCGAGAACAAACTCGTCACTGTCATTGGTGTTGATGACTTGGTGGTTGTGGAAACCAAAGACGCGGTCATGATTGCCAGCAAAGATGGTAGCCAATCGGTGAAGGATGTGGTTGGTCAATTAATCAAATTAAGCCGCAGTGAAGCGGAGACACACCCGAAAGTGTTCCGTCCATGGGGTTCTTACGATTCTGTAGATAGCGGTGACCGTTATCAGACCAAGCTCATTGTGGTCAATCCTGGTGCTAAACTATCGGTGCAACAACACCACCACCGCGCCGAACATTGGATAGTGGTGAAAGGCACCGCTATGGTTAGCTTAAATGACGATAAGACGCTGTTGTTTGAGAATGAATCAATCTATATACCCATAGGCACCATACATTGTTTGGAAAACCCCGGCGTCATTCCTTTGGAAGTCGTCGAGGTTCAATCCGGCACTTATCTGGGTGAAGATGACATTGTCCGCTATAGCGACCAATACGGACGCGTCTAAATCAATAATCGCTGGTTAGCCCTTACCACGGGTCCTGGTCAGCGATTTGTCTTTCGCGCTTTCCAATGATTCAAAGCGCTTTTCAATAAACTGGATGATCATGTCAGCGATGTCCTTTTCGCTGGCGGTTTCTATGCCTTTCAGGCCTGGTGAGGAATTGACCTCCATAATCACTGGGCCGTGGTTGGAACGTAGCATATCCACACCACAAACGTTCAGGCCCATTATTTTTGCCGCCCTGACCGCAGTGGAGCGTTCCTCAGGTGTCAGTTTAATCAAGGTTGCCGAGCCGCCCCGATGCAAATTGGAACGGAACTCACCCTCAGCGGCTTGCCGCTTCATGGCTGCCACCACCTTGTCGCCAATCACAAAGCAGCGGATATCGCTGCCACCCGCCTCTTTGATAAATTCTTGCACCATAATATTGGCATTGATGCCCATAAAGGCTTGGATGACGCTTTCAGCGGCATTATGAGTTTCCGCCAGCACCACCCCAATCCCTTGGGTGCCTTGCAACAACTTAATCACTAAGGGTGTGCCGCCGACTTGGGCGATCAGGTCAGCAATATCATCAGGGTTGTTGGCGAAGCCCGTCACCGGCAAGCCAATGCCCCGCCTGGCCAATAATTGCGTGGAACGCAGTTTGTCGCGGGAACGGGAAATGGCAACCGACTCATTCAGCGGAAACACATTCATCATTTCAAACTGACGTAACACCGCTGTGCCATAAAACGTCACTGAAGCACCAATACGGGGTATCACCGCATCAAATTGGCATAAATCCTCACCCCGATAATGAATTGACGGATTGTGGGAAGTGATGTTCATGTAGCAACGCAAAACGTCTAAAACCCGTACCTCATGACCACGCGCCTCGGCAGCTTGCGCCAATCGGGCCGTTGAATAAAGCTTTGGGTTGCGTGAAAGAATGGCGATTTTCATAATCTTTGAAGCCGACAAAATAAAAAGCCTATTTTCTCATGAAACACCCCAACAAGCATTAGAAATACCGTTAGGGCAGGGTGTTTTGCCAAGTCAGCTTCTTTTGTAAAGGGATAAAGCGGCTTGCCCTCAATGGCAGCCTGATTATTTAAACCAGTTGGCCTTTTTTATAGTCAGCAATGGCCTGTTCAATTTCTGCCTGGGTGTTCATGACAAAGGGGCCATGCTGTACAATTGGCTCACCTAATGGACGGCCTGCCAGCAGCAAAAATGCCACCGGCTGTTCTTCCGCCCAAATTTCAAGCTGATCGCCTAAGGAAAGTAAGCCCGCCTGTTGGGGGGGCAGCGGCTGTTGGGCCAATTGAGGGCCTATCATGATTTGGCCTTCATAGGGATAAACAAAGGCATTGTACTCATAGGGCAGAGGCAGTTTAAAATGACCACCTGCTGGTAGCCGGACATCCAGAAATAAAGCATCGGCACTTATGCCTTGTATGGCACCTGCATAGACTTGGCCTGCAATTTCAGCATTGCCCGCAATTAGCTTAACGCTGCCCCCATCGGCTAAGGTGAGCCAAGGCATGGCTTCTGGTTGAATATCCTGATAACTGGCCGGCTTCATTTTTTCTTTTGCCGGTAAGTTGATCCATAATTGAAAGCCGCGCATCCGGCCACTTTCTTGTTGCGGCATTTCCGAATGGATAATGCCCCGTCCGGCGGTCATCCATTGTGCGCCACCACCTTTCAAGTCACCCCGGTTGCCCAAGTGGTCTTGGTGCAGCATGTGCCCATCCAGCATATAGGTGATAGTCTCGAAACCACGGTGCGGGTGCTGCGGAAACCCCGCTATATAATCATCGGCATTTGCCGATGAGAATTCATCCAGCATTAAAAAAGGGTCAACGCGGTGCGCTTGGCTTTGTCCAAGGCTGCGGCGCAATTTGACCCCCCCGCCATCAGCAGTGGCAATGCCCGGAATAATGCCTTGCAGGATACGGATGTTCATTTTCTCCCCCCGTGTTTAGGTCAACATCATCTATGTCTATTCATCCACCAACGTTTCAAGCCGACAAAAACCGTTGCCCTGTTCGGCCAATGCCCCAACCAACCAAGGCAAGGTTTGGCGCATCTGTGCCGCTAAAGTCCAAGGGGCATTAATGGCTATCATGCCGCAGGCGGTCATGCCTTGTTCGGGCTGGTCGGCGGCAATGCCCAGTTCAAACAGTTGGATATTACGGATGCCGCACTTCTTTAGGGCGCGTTCCAGTTCATCAATACGCCGCCTTTCCACCACCGGATACCACAGCAAAAAAGTACCTGTTGCGAACCGTTGGTGCATTTTGACCAATGCATCAACGACCAAGCGGTAATCGTTTTTTAATTCGTAAGCAGGGTCAACCAGCACCAAAGCGCGGCGTTCCGGCGGCGGCAACAGCGGCAAACTGGCAGTCAGGCCATCGGCATGGAAGCGTCTGACCCGCTTATCTTTAAAAGTCGTTTGATTAAGCGATTTGATTTCGGTTGGATGCAATTCAAACAGGCACAAGCGGTCATTCTGCCGTAACAGATGCTGGGCTATCAATGGCGATCCCGGGTAGCGGTTTAGTTTGGCGTTGGCATTGAATGCCTTGACGATATTAACGTAGGCCAGCACCGCATCCGGCAAATCACTGCGTGACCATAAACGGCCAATACCCTTGTTAAACTCACGGTTTTTTTGGGCAAAGGCATCGTCCAATGCGTAATCACCTGCACCTGCATGCGTGTCGAAGTAGCAAAAAGGTTTATCTTTCTTAGCAAGGTAATGCAGACTGTCAATCAGCACAAGATGTTTCAACACATCGGCAAAATTGCCGGCATGAAAGCCGTGTCGGTAACTGAGCATGGTGTTAAAAGAGTTTATCGAAAATGGTGATGCTGATTTCAAAAGCGATCAGCCCGATGATAATCCATTCTAAAATAGTGGAATGGCGGTATTTTTGTTCATCAGCCAACATAACAAACAGTTCATGGATAGTTTCCAGTTTTTTGGCCAGTACTTCGGTGCGTGGGGCTATTTCCAGATATTTGGCAGTGATGCTGTAAACTTTTTCGTATTCGGGGTATTCCCAGAAAAAATCCGGCGTATCCAGCAAATCGTAATTAAGGATAATGTCGCTTTTGGTCAAAAACAACTGCCCACGAATTTTAGCGATATTATGGCGGCTGAGTTGGATACGTCCGCTTTCCGCCAACGATTTGGGAATGTAACTGGTGTTGTTGATGGTGTTGATGGCATGGGTTTCAAAAGATGCCAGTTTGATGGATTGGGCCATGCCCTGCGATAGCGAAAATAACAAGATGGCATCGGAATTTTCGACTTCGATATGGTCTTCCACAAAACGGGTGTGCGGGCAATCCAGTGCAAAAGTAAAGCGGTCTTCCTCGACCACAGCAAGCGGGTTTTCTGCGTGTTTCAGCAATAATTCATGTAGCGCTTGCTGCTGTTCCAAACGCACATGCCAATGCACCACTGCCCCGTAATTAAAAATGACTGACCACGTGTCACCGTCTTCAATCAGTAGCGCACCCTTAATAAGGCGTATCAGCGTGGATGCCGACAAATGGCTGGACAATTGGTTGATGTCAAAACGCTGCGCCAAGCAAAATGCGGTGCACTGTTTCACTGTTATTGGTTCAGACATGACAAATCCCTACCTGCATAATACAGGGATAGTGGCAGTAATCATCCGGTTAGTCAATGGCATGTACCGATAAGCAAGCTTATTCCGGGTTAGCCGGTTCGGCAATGGTCACTAGCCAGCCGTTTTCCGCTTCGCAATGGGACGATTTGCCAGTGACTTTAATGTTGATACGGGCTGCCGTGCCGTGCAGGGATTCGGGCAAGCGCCCTTTCACCAAATAGTAAGGGTCTTTAAATTCAGCTTCTATCGGCACGGGGATATTTTTTACCTTCACTGATATTTGTTCAGGCTTGTTGACATTCAAGGCGATAAACGAGAACTCCGCGCCCGGCACGACAGTGGCCAAGTGAGCCGGTAAAAATTTGGCCAAATGGGGCTTCATGCAAGCACTGCCGCCTGCGCCCCCGCCGCCCATACCCGGATTGTGTCCGCTATGATGTTCAGCGGCATACCCATTACCCCATGTGATTGACAGCAGGGACATCAGAAAAGCTATTTTTTTCATAGAGATTCTCCTTATTATTATTTATTGTTGTTTGCAAAGATAAGCATCGACCATTCAAGCCTATGGCAGACTCTATCATAGAGCCAATACTATAGCGTTTTTAGTCAAATGCCAATGAAAGGCACGCCGCAAATTAGGGCAAAAAAAAGCCCAGGTCACCCTGGGCTTTAGTCAGGCTACCCGAAAGGGTATATTAATGGATCACATCACTTGGCAACAGTGATAGTCACATTAATGGTTGCCGTTTGCTTCTTGGTATCAGTGACGGTCAATACCGCATTATAAGTACCGGCTTTAGTTGGCTTACCACTAATCGCACCAGCGGTGGATATTTTAAGGCCAGTTGGCAAGCCAGTGGCTTTCCAAGTCAATGTACCCACGCCGCCCGTTGCATTGGTAGTGCCGGTGTAGGCGGTAGCTACTTTAGCTGTGGTGGGAATGGTTGAGCTACCCAGCACAATAGGTGGCAGCGGAATAGGGTTGATAGTCAACACAGAAGTGGTGGTATAGTGGACCCCAAATTCAGGACAATAGTTTAAGCTATAGCCTGTCAGGAAAAAGGGTTTAACCATGAGCGAGAGTAAACGTAAGACATTTAGCAGTGCAGAAAAGGCAAAGGTTG
>Ga0007882_10000145_pt1 | contig 40736 bp, 39 predicted proteins | sample CryBogCBH12Aug01_FD_71195 | JGI IMG/M metagenome (GOLD analysis project Ga0007882, IMG submission 71195) | Freshwater microbial communities from Crystal Bog, Wisconsin, USA - CBH12Aug09.1 | ecosystem: Environmental > Aquatic > Freshwater > Lake | place: Crystal Bog, Wisconsin, USA | collected... | reverse complement strand
GCCTGCGGGCCTGGCTCTGCTCGTCAGCGGTGAACCGCTTTGCCATCTCCATCTCCTTCGGTCAGTGACAACTGATGTTGTCTACTCACCGAAGCGTTGCGACGACCGGTTGAACCCGCCCCTTGGATTTTCTGATCGCTCAGGGCGAAATCTTCATCGGGAAACCTGCGCCGACGTCCATCTTCGACCTGTGCTAGAAAACAAAAACTAGAACAGGTTCTAGGTCGCAGAGACCTAGATAGCCCTTGGGGGGGAATATGAAGACAGCAAGAGGAAGGTTGGTTGCCGCGTTCACATCGGCGGCAATCGCAACCAGCGGATTCGCGCTGGTGACCATTGGTGGTGCGGGCGCTGCGACTGCGCAGACGTTCGGGACGCTGGCGTCACCGTGCAGCAACGCCTCGACCACCCACTACACCGCATCGGACCGCGGGGTGACCAAGACCGGGATCACCATCGCAACCGGTGATGACGCGCTCTTCCACGGCGTCAACGCCGAACTCGGCAGCACCGTCAAGGCGTTCGCTGCATGGTGCAACGCCCAGGGTGGCATCAACGGCCGCAAGATCACGGTCGACTACGCCTCGGCGTCGTCGAGCACTGCGCTGCAGTCTGCGCAGACGGCCATCGACGGCTTCTGTGCCAACAACGACTTCATGATGGTCGGCGAAGGCTTCGCCCTCGATGGTGGCCAAGCCGAGCACAACCGCCTCGCCTGCAACCTGGTCGCGGTTCCTGGCTTCACCGCCACGAACGACACCCAGGACGCCTACGAGTCCTACCAAGCCGTTCCAGACCCCATCGCCTCGGCGTCGGGCACTGCTGCGACCTTGGGCACCAAGCTCTGGGGCGCTTCGGCGACCGGCAACGCGTGCTCCATTCGCACCACCGACCTCCCGTCGGCCCAGCAGGGTATCCAGAAGGACGAGATCGCCTACACCACCAACGGTTGGCTCTTCGACAACTGCGACATCAGCTTGACCACCACGTCGACGAACTCCGCCATTGGCGGCGCCATCTACGGCGCGAAGACCAAGGGTGATCCGCTGCTCCTGTGGGCGAATGGTTGGGGTGCCGAGCTCATGACGATCCTCGGGTCGGGCGTTGCGCTCAACTACCACCCGATCATCTTCGGTGAGTCGAACGTCTACGTCGAGAGCAACCTCTACGGAGGCCTTCTGCCCTCGCCGGCGAACTTCGAGAAGATCGCAGGGGAGAGCACGGCTGCAGACAACCTCTACGCCAAGCTCTTCACCGAGCCCTTCGAGGCTGCGTCGACCGTCCCTGCCGTTGCCAAGTTCATCTCGATCGCTGGCACGAACAACAAGTCGGCGCTCGCCGAGCAGTCGGCTTCGTCGTTCCTCCTGTGGGCAACGGCTGCCAAGAGCTGTGGCGCTGCGCTGACCCGTCAGTGCGTCGTGAACTACCTCGGCAAGGCGTCGAACTTCACCGGCAAGAACGCGTGGACCGCCGGTGGCCTCCAGGCTCCGACGAACCCGGCCACCAACACGCCATCTGGCTGTGCGCTCATCATGCACTTCTCCGGTGGTACGTGGACCCAGGCCGCTCCGTCGGGCCGGGTGGGAACCTTCTCCTGCCCAACGGGCACGGCGACGGGCATCGTCTCCACCGCGGCCATGATCAGCCGCCTCGGACTCTCGAGCGACTACGACTCCAGTGGCAAGTTCATTGGCGACCTCGGCAGCATCTCGAAGTCCAGCCTCATCCTCCCGAAGAAGTAGTCCCTTCGGAACGCAGTAGTCCTGCGGTATGAACGCTGGGGTTGGACTTCGGTCCAACCCCAGCGTTCTGCCCACACCCTGACCACCTCTCGGAGGAGCCCCAGTGGCGAAATTTCTCGAATTCACGTTCCTCGGCCTCACGAGTGGCGTGCTGCTCGCACTGGCAGCAGCCGGACTCGTCCTGACCTACACGACCTCGGGGATCTTCAACTTCAGCCATGGCGCCGTCGCCATGTTCGCCAGTTTCGCCTACTGGCAGGCGACGAACCAGTGGGGCTGGAATCCGCTCCTCGCCTTCATCATCGTCGCCCTCTTGGCGACCCCGCTGCTCCAAGTAGGGATCTACCACGTCATCATGCGGCGGCTGAATGGACTCTCGGAGATCACGAAAACCGTGGTCTCCGTCGCGGTCATGGTGGCCCTGTGGAACCTCTCGGAGTGGCTCTGGAACCCGTCGTACTTCCACTTCTTGCCCCTCCCGTTCGGTCAGAACGGTGAGTGGAAGATCACCATCAGCGGCCAAACCGCCTACTTCCAGTACTTCGGTGTCCTCTGCGTGGCCATCACCCTCGCGGTTGCCGTTGCTGGATCGATTCTCTTCAAGCGCAGCCGGGCTGGCCTCGCGATGCGAGCCGTCGTCGATAGCCCATCGCTCCTCAGCCTGAACGGTGGGAATCCGAACCGGATCGCCCTCATCTCCTGGGCCATCAGTGGCGCCTTCGCTGGCACTGCAGGCATCTTGATCGCGCAGTACCTCGGCAACCTCGACGCGACCTCGCTCACGATCTTCGTCCTCGGCGGTGCGATCACCGCGGCGATCATCGGACGGCTGAAGTCCATTCCGTTGACGGTCGTCGGTGGCATCGTGATCGGCCTCGGCACCGCGTACTTCAACGGCTACGCGCCACAGTCGTGGTCGAACTGGTCTGGCGGTTGGGTGGCAGCAATCCCGATCGTCATCTTGTTCGTCGTCCTCTTCATCCTGCCGCAGAACCGACTCCGAGGCGCTTCGCTCGTCAAGGTCAGAGAGCAATTCGCCGTCCCGTCCGTGCAGAACTCCGTAGTCGCCGGTTTCGCACTCTTCGCCTTCTTCACCGCCCTGTCCTTCATCATGGGATCAGACATGGACCTGAAGCTCGCCTCTGGTGTGGCGCTCTCCCTCGTCGGGCTCTCGGTGGTGGTGCTCACCGGCTTCTCGGGGCAGATCAACCTCGCACCAATCGCACTCGGCTCCGTTGGTGCCTTCGTGGCCTACCACCACGGCATCATCGGACCGATGTTCAACGGTGTGTTGTCGCTGTGGGGAATCCTCCTCGGTGTGGCCGCAACCGTGCTGGTCGGATGCATCGTCGCGCTCCCGGCACTGCGACTCCAGGGCATCTACCTCGCCATGGCCAGCCTCGGGTTCGGGTTGCTCATGACGTTCATCATCTACACCCCAACTGGCGTGCAGACCATTCCACTCCTGCACTGGCACGTGGCGTTCTTCGTGAACGGGAGCCTCACGTTCCCTGGCATCAAGGTCGGACCGTGGCTGCTCACCACTGGTCGGCAGTTGCTGATCGCCTTCACGGTGACCTTCGTCGCCGCCTCGCTCTGCGTGGTGCGACTCCGGCGGGGATCGCTCGGCCGACGCATGATCGCTCTCAAGGACTCCGAAGCTGCCGTGGCGACGCTCGGACAGCGGATCGTGGTCCTGAAGCTCGCTGCTTTCGGCATCTCCGCAGCACTGGCCGGCCTCGGCACGATTCTGTACTGCGTGTCCCTCCAGACGGTCCAGGCCTCGAACTTCAACATCTTCGCTGGCATCGGGCTGTTCATGGCGGTGGTGATCGGTGGCTACGGTTCCGTCTCCGGTGCGCTGTTCGGCGGTATCGGCGTCAGCGTCGGCCTGAGCGTCATCGCGCAGACCTTCTTCAACCTGTCGGTCTCGCACCCGTCGGGATTCGGCCCGATCAGCTGGTCGCTGGCGGGACACCTCGCCCTCCTCATGCCGGCGCTCATCGGCATCAACATCGCGAAGGCACCCGGTGGCCAAGCGCAGAAGACCGCAGCGGGCTACGTGGCAGTGGTGCAGAACAAGGCGATCCTGGCTGCGACCCTCGGTGCGGTCGCCATTGCCTACCTTCTGGCGCTCACTAAGGTATGGGGCAACTGGTGGTTCGTCTTGGCGTTCTGCGTCATTGGCGTAATCTCGCCACTGACCGCACAGCGGATCAGCAAGCAGCACACTGCGGGCGCTGCGCCCGTAGCAACGGGGGAATTGGTGGGGCAACGATGACGCAAGCACTGCTTCAGGTTGAGAACGTCTCGGTGAGCTTTCGAGGAACGAAGGCCCTCCAAGACGTGAGCTTCTCCTGCAAGTCGGGAGAGATCACCGGCCTCATCGGTCCGAATGGCGCCGGCAAGACCACGATGTTCAACGTGATCTCAGGACTCCTCAAGCCATCGTCTGGCCGGGTGGTGTTCGACGGGGTGGATTTGACGAGAGCCAAGCCGGCTCGTCGGGCCAAGCAAGGCATCTCCCGAACCTTCCAGCGGCTCGAACTCTTCACCTCACTCTCGGTGCGCGACAACCTCCGAGTCGCCGGTGAGATCCACAATGCAACCCGTCGCTCGAACCGGGTCGATATCGCTGCCGAGACCGAGCGCGTCATGGGGCTCTTGGAGCTCGCCGACGTTGCCGACCGCGAGGTGACCGAGTTGCCGACGGGGCGTGCTCGCGTCGTCGAGGTTGCTCGAGCTCTCATGACCAAGCCCAAGTTGGTGCTCCTCGACGAACCGGCATCGGGCCAGAGCGAGGAGGAGACTGAGCGCTTCGCCGAGTTGCTCAAGCACCTCGTGGCGACCGACGGCCTGTCGGTGTGCCTCGTCGAGCACGACGTCCCGCTCGTGATGGGGCTCTGCGACACCATCCACGTCCTCAACTTCGGCGCACTCCTCGCCAGTGGCACGCCGGCGGAAATTCGATCCAACAACGATGTCGCCGATGCCTACCTCGGCGCCCCAGAGGAGACGATCTGATGGCCTTGCTCGAACTCCGTGACGTGCGCGCTGCCTACGGCACCATCGAGGTCATCCACGGCGTCGATCTCGAAGTCGGCGCTGGTGAAGTGGTGGCCCTCCTCGGCTCCAACGGTGGGGGCAAGTCCACCCTCATGAACGTGATCTCGGGCTTGCACGCCCCGACGACCGGCACCATCACCTTCGATGGTGCCGACGTGACCGCGACGAGTGCGTCCGCTCGAGTGAAGCAGGGGATCTGCGCGATCCCCGAAGGTCGCGGCATCTTCCCGAACCTGACCGTTCGTGAGAACCTCCGCCTCACCACCTACGCCGGCGTGAGCGCCGCTCAAGTCGAGGCCATCGCCTACGACCGCTTCCCGCGCCTCGCTGAGCGGAAGAACCAACTCGCCGGGACGATGTCGGGCGGTGAGCAGCAGATGCTGGCGTTGGCCCGAGCATTCGTGGTGAACCCCAAGTTGCTCATCCTCGACGAACTGTCCATGGGCTTGGCCCCGCTCATCGTCGAAGACCTCTACAGCCGGGTGGCGGCATTGGCCGCCGAGGGATTGGCCCTGCTGGTCGTCGAGCAGTTCGCTCGAACCATCCTGCCGCTGGCCACCCGTGCCGCCATCATGGCCCACGGCGTCATCACCAGCGTCGGAACTCCGCAGGACATCGAGGCGCAACTCAGCGCCTCGTACCTCGGTTCGAACTAGACCGCCGGATCTGGGGCGAGTTCGGCGGCCACGCTGAGCGATTCGCCGCTGACGAGCTCGAAGCGCTCCACGACGCCAGCATCGCTCAGGTCACCCTGGACGAGTGCGACGGCCCGGAGGTCATCATCGGTTCCGGCGATCGTGGCCAGCGCCACAACTGCTCGCATCGAGCGCTGCTCGGTGGTCTTGGTCCGGCGGATAGCTTCGAGCACGGTGGCTGCCACGCTGCGGAGGTGCACGTCTCCAGCGGCCGGAGGGAACTCCGACGCCGTCGGCCAGGCGCTCCGGTGCACGGAGGTGTCCTTCGTCCAACGCCACACCTCTTCGGTGGCGAAGGGGAGGAATGGGGCGAACAATCGGAGCAGGACCGACAAGATGAGGTCGAGGGTCGCTCGAGCAGACGCCGAGGTCGGGGAGTCTTCGGCGTAGGCGCGGGTCTTGACGAGCTCGAGGTAGTCATCGCAGAAGGTCCAGAAGTAGGCCTCGGTCCGCTCCAGAGCTCGGGCGTAGTCGTAGGCCTCGAAGGCTGCGGTGGCGTCGTTGACGACGGCGAGAAGGGCACTAGCTTCGGCCAAGTCGATGGGCTCGGTGATCGCCCCGAGCGAGGTCGGCGGCTGCCCCTCTAAACGTCCGAGGACGAACTTGGACGCGTTGAGCAACTTGATGGCGAGTCGACGACCCACCTTCATCTGGGCATCGTCGACGGCGAGATCCGTACCTGGGCGAGCAGAAGCTGCCCAGTAGCGAACGGCATCGGCCCCGTGGGCGTCGAGGAGGGGGAGTGGGGTGACGACGTTGCCCTTGGACTTGCTCATCTTCTTGCGGTTGGGATCGAGGACCCAACCCGAGATCAGGGCATTGGTGAACGGCAGCGTGTTGTGGCCGAGGTGCGAGCGCACCACGGTCGAGAAGAGCCAGGTCCGGATGATCTCATGCGCCTGGGGGCGCAGGTCCATCGGGAAGACGCGCTCGAAGAGGTCGTCATCGTCACCCCAGCCGCCGGCGATCTGCGGCGTGAGCGAGGAGGTCGCCCAGGTGTCCATGACGTCGGGGTCACCGGTGAATCCTCCCGGTTGGTCGCGCTGGTCCTCGGTGAACCCGGGTGGCACATCGGTTGAGGGGTCGACGGGCAGGTGCTCGAGGCTCGGGAGCAACGGGGTCGAGTAGTCCACGGTGCCGTCGCTGCGGATGCCGTACCAGAGGGGGATCGGCACGCCGAAGAAGCGCTGGCGCGAGACGTTCCAGTCGCCGTTCAGGCCCTCAACCCAGTTCGTGTAGCGATGGCCCATGAAGTTCGGGTGCCAGTTGAGCTCCGCCCCTCGGGCGAGCAGTGCCCCACGCAGCGGCAGCGTGGCGACGAACCACTGGCGCGACGACACGATCTCCAAGGGGCGGTCACCCTTCTCGAAGAACTTGACCGGGTGGGTGATGGCCCGAGGTTCGCCGATGAGCGCACCGGAGTCGGCCAAGAGCTCCACGATTCGGGTCTGGGCGGCCTTGACGGTCTTGCCTTCGAGTTCTGCGTAGTTGGCGATGGCCGCGTCAGGGGTGGTCGAGGTGATGAGGCCGCTCGCGAAGGGGCTCGGCTCGAACCGACCGTTGCGACCAATGGTGGTGCGGGCTGGGAGGTTCAGCTCTCGCCACCACAGCACGTCGGTCGTGTCGCCGAAGGTGCAGATCATGGCGATGCCGGATCCCTTCTCGGGATCGGCGAGCTCGTGGGCGAGGACGGGCACCGACACCCCGAACAGTGGCGTGATGACCTCGGTTCCGAACAGCGGCTGGTAGCGAGCGTCGTCGGGGTGGGCCACGAGCGCAACACAGGAGGGGAGGAGCTCGGGACGGGTGGTCTCGATGTCGACGCTGCCGGTGCCGTCGGCGAAGGCGAAGCGAACGCGGTGGTAGGCGCCGGGGCGCTCACGGTCCTCGAGCTCAGCTTGAGAGACGGCGGTCTGGAAGTCCACGTCCCACAGGGTCGGGGCCTCACGTTGGTAGATGTGACCGCTTCGAACCAGGTCGATGAAGCTGCGCTGGGAAACCCGTCGGGCCCGCTCACCAACCGTTGAGTAGGTCATGGACCAGTCGACGGAGAGGCCGAGCCGGCGCCAGAGGTTCTCGAATGCCCGCTCGTCTTCGGTCGTGAGCAAGGTGCACAGCGCCACGAAGTTCGGTCGAGAGATGGAGATCGGCGGATCGTGAGGGGTCTCGGGAACGACGAAGTCCGGGTCGCAGGGGAGTGCGGGATCGCACCGGACACCGAAGTAGTTCTGGACCCGCCGCTCGGTCGGCAGGCCGTTGTCGTCCCAGCCCATGGGGTAGAAGACCTCGCGACCGGCCATGCGTTGGTACCGGGCGATGGTGTCCGCGTGGGTGTAGCTCGAGATGTGTCCGAGGTGCAGCTCCCCAGAGACCGTCGGGGGCGGGGTGTCGATGGAGTAGACCTCAGCCCGGGTCTTCGTCCGGTCGAAGGCGAAGGTGCCCTCGGCGTCCCAGACGCTCGACCAGCGTTCCTCCAAGCCTTCGAGTCCCGCCTTGGCAGGGATCTTCGAGGCAGCTGCGCTGGGGTTCGTGGGGGAGGGTGAGGTCATGAGTGGTTTACCGTAGTGGAATGCTGAATTTGCACGACACCGCAACTGGTTCGATCCGCCCGATCGCTCCCGAAGGAGCACCGGTGGTGTCGATGTACGTGTGCGGACCCACAGTCTACGACCTCCCCCACCTCGGCCATGGACGCTACGTCTTGGTCTGGGATATTGCCCGGCGTGTGCTGCTGGCGACGGGTCACGACGTCCGCTTCGTCTCCAACATCACCGATATCGACGACAACATCATCAATCGGGCAACCGAAGAAGGGCGTACCGAAGCCGAGGTTGCCGCAGAGTTCGAGGAGCGATGGTTCGAGGCGCTCGACGCGCTTTCGGTGCTGCGTCCGACGGAGGTTCCCCACGCCACGGCCTACGTGGAGGAGATGGTGGCCCTGATTGGTCGCCTCATCGATCGTGACGTGGCGTATCGAACGAGCGACGGCGTCTACCTCGACGTGAGCGCGGTTTCAGACTACGGACTCTTGGCCGGCCAGCCACTCGACCAGCTGCGCGCTGGCGCACGCATCGCGACCATCGATGAGAAGCGCAGCCCGCTCGACTTCGTGTTGTGGAAGGACGCCAAGGACGGCGAGCCGCGCTGGGATGCACCCTTCGGCGCTGGTCGCCCCGGCTGGCACACCGAGTGCGTGGTGATGAGCCTCAACCTCCTCGGCGAGGGGTTCGATCTCCACACGGGGGGCCAAGACCTCAAGTTCCCCCACCACGAGAACGAGCGCGCCCAAGCCGTCGCCGACGGCAAGGTGTTCGCCAACCACTGGGCCCACTCTGGTTGGGTCATGGTGGGAGCAGAGAAGATGAGCAAGTCGCTCAAGAACTTCACATCGCTGACGGACCTGCTCGCCACCCACGACGCTCGGGCTTACCGTCTCTTGTGCGTGCAGAGCCACTACCGAGCCCCCCTCGAGGTGACCGCCGAGACCATCGCAGCAGCAGAGGCTGCACTCGCCCGGCTGGACAACCTCGCTCGTCGCCTCGACATCGCGGCACTTCCCGCAGGCCCGGTAGTGCTCTCGGACCATGACCTCGACCCCGATGCCCTCGCTGCGTTCATGGCGGCACTCGAAGATGACCTCGACACCCCTCGGGCGTTCGCGCAAGTGGCGACCTTGGTGTCCTCCGCCAACAGCGCAGCCGACGACGGTGACCTCGAGGGGGCCAGAGCCCTCGCTCGAACCGTGGCCGTCCTCCTCGGGGTCCTCGGCATCACGCTCCACGCTGGCACCGAGGTCGACGAGGACGCAGCAGCCTTGGCGATTGCCCGAGACGCCGCCAGGGCGGCCAAGGACTGGGCTGAAGCTGACCGTCTCCGCGGCGCGCTGGAGGCGCTGGGGTACATCGTTGAAGACCGGGGCGGCGCCACCACGCTGCATCGCTGAGGACCCCGGCCGGGCGGGCGAGAGGAACACTGCTAGCGTTCGGAGTGCAATCGGAGTTCGCTGTGCGGTTCCTCTTGCAGTGCTGGCGTCCGCCAGACAGTACATATGAAGGAGGATCGCTCCAGTGGCAACCGGAACGGTCAAGTGGTTCAACGCAGAGAAGGGCTTCGGCTTTATTTCTCAGCCCGACGGTGGTAGCGACGTGTTCGTCCACCACACTGCGGTGCAGATGCAGGGCTACCGGGTTCTCGAAGAGGGCCAGGCAGTCGAGTTCGAGGTCGAGCAGGGTCCCAAGGGCCTCATGGCCAAGGACGTTCGTCCGCTCTAACGAGCAGCACCCGAGCAGTTGGAAGAGCGGCGCCGATTTCGGCGCCGCTCTTTCGCGTGCCGAGGAAAAATGGACGGCCCACCTAGAATGCACCTGAGCGGTCGGAGGAGGTTGCGCGTTGTCGATGTGGTCTCTAGCGATGATCGTGAAGAACGAGGAGGCGAATCTCGCCGCAGCGCTCGAGGGTGCTCGCCAGTTCTGCGATGAACTCGTGGTGGTCGACACCGGGTCAACCGACGACACCGTGAAGATCGCAAAGCAGTTCGGTGCCAAGGTCTCCTACTACCAATGGGATGACAACTTCTCGGCGGCGCGCAACAAGTCCTTCGCCCGGGCGATCGGCGAGTGGATCTTCTGGATGGATGCCGACGACAGGCTGTCGGAAGAGGCCATCGCCGCGTTCCAAGAACTGAAGCAGTTCTCTGCCGGGAAGACCGACGTGGACGCGATCTGGACCAACTTGGTGGTCTACGACGTCAACGGGCTCGTGACCTACAGCCACGCCAAACCCCGAGTCGTTCGGCGTGCCGCCTCGCTGTTGTGGGTAGGAATGGTGCATGAGTACATCGACGTCGGTGCGGCGAGGTCGAGCTTTTGGCCGTCGGCGTGGGTGGAGGACCACACGTCGTATCGCCGGATCCCCACCGACCGCAACCTGCGCATCTTGGAGAAGGCCATCACTGGTCGTGAGCGAACGCCACGCAACCTCTACTACTACGCCAACGAACTGCGAGACCACAAGCGCTTCAGCCAAGCTCTGAACGCCTACCGGGACTACCTCGAGGTCGGGTTCGGTTGGGAGATCTACGACTCGCTCAACTCCATGGGCAAGTGCCAATTGGAGATCGGCGCCAAGGAAGCAGCGAAGGCGTCGTTCCTGCGGGCCGTGGGTGAGGACCCCGCACGAGCTGACGCCTTCATGGCCCTCGGCGAGATCGAGTACATGGAGAAGAACTACGAGCGAGCGATCCCGTACTTCAAGGCAGCCTGCGGGATGAAGCGTCCAGAGATCGGTTTCGCCTTCGAAGCGCACTACACCTGGTTGCCGTGGGATCGACTGGCTATCTGCTTCTCGGAACTCGGGGAGTACGAAGGTGCCATTGCGGCCACTGAGCAGGCCCTCAAGACCTGCCCCGACCGGGCCCGACTCGAGCAGAACCTCGCGTTCTTCCGTTCCAAGCTCGAGGCCCCGCCGATCGTGCCCATCGAACTCCCTGAGCCACCGAAGGACGTGCCCTACGTCGTGGTGCACATCCTCGCCCGTGACAAGGCAGCGACCTTGCCGTACTACCTGGAGACGCTCGAAGCCTGGGACTACCCCAAGCACGCCATGACCTTGTGCATCCGCACCAACAACAACAGCGACGAGACCGCCGAGATCCTGAAGAACTGGCTGGCCGTCCACGCGTCGGACTACCACTCCGTCGCCTTCGACGACAGCGATGTGGATGCGCCGATCACCGGCCTCGGCGTCCATGAGTGGAACCCACTGCGGTTCCAGATCTTGGGTGAACTCCGTGGGCAAGGCGTCGACTTGGCCAGAGCTGCTGGTGCAGACTTCTACTTCACGAGCGATGCCGACAACTTCCTCGCCCCGCACACGCTGTCGACGCTCGTGGCTGCGAACCTCGGGGTGGTCGCACCGTTGGTGGTGAACGCTGACGGGCCGCCGGAGGACCCGACCTTCCCGTACTACGCGAACTTCCATGAAACGGTCAACGAGCGGGGCTACTACCAACCGAGTCCCGGGTACTCGCTCCTGTTCACGCGCCAGGTGCTCGGGATCCACGAGGTTGCCCTCGTGCACTGCACCTACCTCCTCCGCCGTGACGTCTTCGATGCCGTGCAGTACCTCGACGACACCGAAGATCACGAGTACGTGATCATGGCTCGCCACCTACGGGCCAAGGGCATCTACCAGTACTTGGACAACCGAGAGGTCTACGGCGTTCTGACGCTCAACGAGGATGCCGATGCCTGCCGACAGGTGCTCAGCACCCTGAGCGCAGAGCGCACGCCAACCACTTGAGCCCCACCGGCGACGATCGCCACCACGCCGCCGCTGCTCGGTTACTCTGTGGTAACCGAGCAAGCGCCACCGTGGACTTGCGCGCCCGTGGAGGTTGTCATGGCTGAATTCTCAATGGAGCTCAACGAGGACCAGAAGACGGTCCAGTCGTGGGTGCACGACTTCGCCGAGAACGTGATCCGTCCAGCAGCCCACGAGTGGGATGAGCGTGAAGAGACGCCGTGGCCGATCATCCAAGAAGCGGCCAACATCGGCCTCTACTCCATGGACTTCATGGCCGATGCCTTCAGTGACCCCAAGGGACTGAAGATGGTCATCGCCTTGGAAGAGCTCGCCTGGGGTGACGCTGGAATCACCCTCGCCCTCATGGGCACCACCCTCGCCGTGGCCGGCATCATGGCCAACGGAACCCCCGAGCAGGCCATGGAGTGGATTCCGCAGTGCTTCGGCACCCCGGACAACCTGAAGCTCGCCGCCTTCGGTGTCTCTGAGCCCGATGCTGGTTCTGACGTGTCGTCGCTCAAGACCCGTGCCGTCTACGACGCTGCTACCGACGAGTGGGTGCTGAACGGCACGAAGACCTGGATCACCAACGGCGGCATCGCCAACACCCACGTGATCGTGGCGTCGGTCGACCCTGAGCTCGCTGGTCGTGGCCAGGCATCCTTCGTCATCCCCGAGGGGACCAAGGGCATCTCGATGGGCCAGAAGTTCCAGAAGATGGGCATCCGCGCCAGCCACACCGCAGAGGTCGTCCTCGACGACTGCCGCATCCCCGGGCGCATGCTGCTCGGCGGCAAGGAGAAGCTCGACGAGCGGCTCGCCCGTGCCCGTGAAGGGAAGAAGTCCGGCGTCCAGGCAGCGATGAAGACCTTCGAGACCACTCGACCCTCGGTCGGCGCCCAAGCCCTCGGCATCGCCCGTGCTGCCTACGAGTACTCCCTCGACTACGCCAAGGAGCGCAAGCAGTTCGGCCGTCCCATCATCGAGAACCAGGCCATTGCCTTCAAGCTCGCCAACATGAAGATGCACATCGACGCTGCTCGCCTCCTCGTGTGGCGCGCCGCGTGGATGGGCGCCACCGGTCAGCCCTTCACCGCTGGTGAAGGTTCGATGTCCAAGCTCTACGCCGGTGAGACCGCGGTGCGCGTGACCGAAGAGGCCATTCAGATCCTCGGTGGCTACGGCTACGTCCGTGAGTACCCGGTCGAGCGTTGGCACCGTGACTCGAAGATCTTCACCATCTTCGAGGGCACCTCGGAGATCCAGCAGCTCATCATCGCTCGCGCCATTTCGGGCATCCACATCAAGTAGGTAATCCCCTGCCCTCGGCACTGCCGAGGGCAGGGCCACGACCGATCGCGCCGACGCCATGGCTCGCTACATGATCTCCTTTGATGACGGAGCGATGCAGATCGCAGACGACGAGCTCCACGCCGTCGGTGAAGCAGCGCACGCCGTGATGTTCGCAGCACAAGAAGCTGGCGTGTGGATTGCCGGCGGAGGTTTCCACACTCAACAGGCGTCCATCGTGCACGGCGATGGCCTCGTGGAGAAGGGTGCGTTCCCCGAGACCAAGGCGGTGCTCGGTGGGTTCAGCATCATTGAGGTGGCGACCGAAGCTGGAGCACTCGAGTGGGCTCGGCGAACCGCTGCGGCATGTCGGATGCCACAAGAGGTGCGAGTGATCATGGACGACCCGCTCGTCTAGGTCGACGGCACCCTCACCCGGGCTCCTCGCTCGCTCCTCGGCAGAGCGGTGCCCAACTAGCCTCGGGTGCCATGGCGGAATCCGCGCTCAGCAACTCCATTGACCTCGACCGCGCCGTCGACCGTCGACCCATGAGGGAAGTGTTCTTCGCACCGTTCGGGGGCGGACAACGGCATCGCCGAGGTGGTGACGGCCTTCGAGTCGGCGTCGGGGTCGTGCTCTTGGCGGTGCTCTCGATCGTCGCCCACGCTGGGGCCACGGTGCAAGCAGGGGCGACTGGCGTCGTCATGCCGCCACCACTCGGGAGCCGCTGGGTGATCACGACAGCCTGGTTCGCCTGCACCATTGGGGTCCTCGTCGCAGTTGGCCTCGCTGCGGTTCTGGCCAAGACCACGGTGCTCCTCCGCGATGGCATCGTGGCCTTCGGCGTGAGTCTCGCTGGCGCCTTCGTGTACCGAGCACTGCTCGGTCCAACCATTCCGAGCGCTGCAGATGCTGGCTACACCGGCTTCAACACCACCTCGGTAGTGCTCCTCCTCACGACGTCAGCTGCGGTGCAGTTGGCGGTTGCCCCCTACCTCAGCCGGGGACTGCGGCGCACGATCCGGGTCGTCATCACGGTGGCGGCGATCATGGCGGTCCTCCACGGCTCAGGGGTGGCCACGGCGGTGGCCACCTCGGTCGTTCTGGCGTGGACCGCAGTGGCCGTCGTGCACCTCCTCGTTGGCTCTCCCGAGGGGCTGCCGAGCATCGATGACGTCGCTCGGCTCTTCGTGGCCATTGGTGCCACGGTTGACGACCTGACCCTGCAGCCCTCGAGAGGGTGGGGCGCGGTTCGCTACTGGGGGAAGGTTGGCGCCATTTCGGTCGAAGCGGTGATCGTCGGTCGCGATGCGACCGAGGCGCAATTCCTCTCGAAGCTCGGACGGACCATCTTCTTTCGCGACTCGGGTCCGAGTCTGGCGACCACGAGTCTCCAGCAGGTCGAACACGAAGCCTTCGCCACCGTGATGGCGGAGCGGTCCCTGCCAGGTCGGGTGCCGGTGGTGGTCGCCGCCGGAGAGGTTGGCGGCAATGCGGTGCTGCTCGTGGAGCGACCGGCGGGGGAGCGCTTGAGCGTGCTGCTCGACGGTGCGGTTCCAGCTGGAGCGGCTCGTTCCATCCTCGACGCAGTGCACGTCCTTGGAAGCCAGATGGCGCATGGGGCGGTCGCGCCCGACACCGTCGTGGTCTCACCTGAGGGAATCGCCTCGTTGGTGGGCTTCGACCACGCTGCGCTGGCGCCGAGTGCTGAGCGCCGAGCCCGAGATCTCGCAGCCGCACTCGTCTGTGCGACGCTCGCCTGTGGAGGTGCAGGCGGCGTTGATGACGCGGTCGCCACCGCGATTGAGGTCGCGGGCGAGGGCGCAGTGACCGCGGCGCTGCCGTTCCTCCAGCGAGCAGCCCTCCCGTCTGGTCTCGGTGCAGCACTCAAGGCGCGCAAGGGTCTCCTCGCTGCGCTCCACACCGCAGGAGCCATGGCCCTCGGCGTCGAGCCGCCAGAGCTCTACGAGCCGCGCCGAATTTCATGGGGGACGATCTTCATGACGCTCGGATCCCTCATCGGGGGATGGGCGCTCCTCGCGGTCTTCGTGCACGTGGCGAGTTCGTTCTCGACCCTCAAGTCGGCGGCGTGGGGGTGGGTGGCGCTCACCTTCGTCTTCGCCCAGCTCTGCACGGTTGCCGTTGCTGGGACCACCCTCGGCTCGGTGGTGAAGCCACTCGGCTTCATGAAGGTCCTCGCCCTCGAGATGTCCAATTCCTTCAGCTCGCTCGCTGCCGGCAACGTCGGCGTGCTCGGGACGCGGGTGCGGTTCTTCCAGCGACAGGGCTACGACGCCACGATGGCGGTGTCGTCCGCGGTCGTGTCCTCAACGGCGTCGTGGGTGGCGAAGACCGTCACGCTCGGCGTCGCGCTCCCCTTCGCCCTTGGAAGCTTCCACTTCAAGGCGGAGTTGAGCACGGGAGGAGCAACGGCGAAGGTGCTCCACACCGTGCTGCTCGTGGTCGTCGGCGTTGGCGTGCTCCTCGGCGTCGTGGTCCTCGTGCCGGCGCTCCGCCGATTCGCAGGGTCGAAGTTGCGCCCGAAGTGGGATGAGGCAACGGGGCACCTCCGAGTCCTCGCCGCCCAGCCGTCGAAGTTGGTTCTGATCTTCGGTGGATCGATCCTGGCGCAGCTGCTCGTCGCCGTGGCCCTCGGGAGCGCGCTCCACGCGTTCGGTGCGCACCTCTCCATTGCTGAGTGCATCGTGGCGCTGACCCTTGGTTCCGTACTCGGTGGTCTGTCGCCCGTCCCCGGAGGTATGGGGGTGGTGGAGGCTGGGATGATCCTGGCGCTGACGGCTGCGGGTATCCCTGACTCCATCGCGGTCTCTGCAGTGTTCGTGCAGCGGCTCTTCACCTCCTACCTCCCGCCGGTGTGGGGGTGGTTCACCTTGATGGCGATGCGAAAGCGCGAGCTGCTCTAGACCTCTTCGACCACGACGCTTCGGGTGGGGCAGGCTACGAGACCGATCTGCGGCGACGGTCGAGCCGCTCGGTGTGGAGCTTTGAGATGAGGGTCAAGAGTCGATTGGGGAGGAGTCGCTCTAGGTGCACGATGGCCCAGGCCGAGAGTTGCGCGGTCGACGAGCCGTAGTACGCCCGAAGGGGTTCTTCCATCTCGCGGAAGAAGATGTCGAGGTCGCCGCTCCGTCGGGCAGTTTCGTAGTGCTCGTGGCTGACTTGGGCGACTCGCTCACGTGCGAGGTAGCGCTGCCCGGCTGGGGAGTGCAGCCCCTCTGGGTCCGGCGCGACCCGTTTGGTCGGCACGAATGCACCGCGCTGGCCTCGGGCTGCGAGTCGAATGGCCAGGCCTTCGCGTCGGTGGCGAAGCCCAGAAGTTTGGGTTGCTCGTGCGTCGTCGACCGAGAGGTCGACGGCGAGGACCTCTCCACGAGCTTCACCGCCGGCAATGATCGATTCGGCGAGCGCAGAGCGGGTGATGACGAGGTTGGTCCCCTTCGATTCGGCGGCGTAGGGGGCAATCCACGCGTCGCCCATTGAGAGATCTGCGGTTTCGCCCACCACGTCGTCGCAGTAGTCGCACGCCGACAACTTGAACAGTCCGATTCCCCAGTCGCTGCCACGAATGTCCTCAGCACCCCTCGTGATCTGGACCCGTTGGCGAAGCGCATTGGTGCCGGTAGCGGTCATCGCGTAGAGGTTGGCCGGGCGCCCTTCCACCTTGGTGCGAAAGTCGAACGTGGACAGATCGGCTGGAGCGATGCCCATCTGCCAAGCGGCGAACTCGGCGTAGCGCGCCGACTTGAGATGGCCGCAGACGAGGGCGATCGTTGCTACGAGGCGATCTCGCAATTCAGGGTCCCCCTTGGCGAGGAGTCGAATTGCCTTTACGAAGCAGGGGACGCCAACGAACGCGTAGCGACCTCGCTGTTGGCGGAGCAGTGCAATGGCCTCGGACATCTCGACGGCGTGGTAGCGAGACTTCACCCACGACGATGAGGTTGCAGCGCTGGAGGAGACGTCGTAGCGGAAGAGGGGCTGCCCGTCTTCGTCTTCGGCGCGTGGTCGAACGTGGATCACCGCGTCGATGCAGTCGCGTTCGAAGAGTTCGGACAAGAACCACGACGTCATTCCCCCTGAGGTTCCCGCAGCACGAAACTCGCCCGTTGCCACATGACCAGCGCGGAGACGTCGGTAGTGGCCGAGCGCGGCGTCGTGGGGCAGATCGCCGAACCGATCAGCGGCCAAGGCGTCTTCATTGGGGCCGACACCAGAGAAAGGGCAGGCGAATGCCGCGGCAGCTTCACCCGCATCAGACGTTGGTCGAGATCGCTCGGGGAGGTAGGTGCCCTGCGACGTGCTCTTCATGGTGAATGGTGAGTCCGTCGTTGCCGCACAGGCGCCGCACCCAACGCAGAGTCCCTCGGCGACGACCCCTTCGATTGAGAGTGTTGCGTCGTCGTGCCCCATGTGGCCTCTCCTACCGATGATGAGGGAAGGAACCCTTCCAATACGACGAAACCCTAGATCGGCGGACCACCGCGCTCGACCCGAGTGGCGGTGCGGGCAGCCTGCTCCACGGTGGCGTCCCCTACGCTCGTTCAGTGGACGCAACGTCTGCGGGGCACCGGGTTTCCCCGAGTCCGTCGTTGGCGTCGCTGAGGAAGTGAAGAGGGGGTGCCCATGACGGAGGAACAGCCGATTCGGATCGTCACGCTCTGCACGGGCAACGCGGCGCGGAGCGTGATGGCAGGATTCTTCATTGAGGCCTTCGCGAGCGATCTGGACCTCTCGGTTGAGGTCATCACTGCCGGGACGCACGCCATTGAGGGCCAGCCCATGAGCCAGAGGACGAAGACGGCGATCTTGGCCGTCGATGGGGTTGGCGCTCCCGCCGTTGGCTCCCATCGCAGTCACCAGCTCACCGAGCATGACGTGGAGTGGGCGGAGGTGATCATCGCCATGGAGCGAGATCACCTTCGCTACGTCCGACGAGTGCACGGTGACCTCGGGGCGAACAAGACCATGACCTTGCCCGTGCTCGCCGCCGAATTCCCCGAGGGCAGCGCGCCGGTGACCGAGCGGGTCGCGGCAGCGGCGTTCGGGGCACGTGAACTCGAGGGCCTCGATGAGGTCGACGATCCTGCTGGAGGCGAGGTCGAGGTGTACCACGCCTGTGCCGAGCAGATCGCAGCGCAGCTGCGGCAGCTGCTCCCTCGGCTCAGCGCTCCCCGGTAAGTGGGCGAACCGAGCGCAGGCCTCCCCACGCGAGTCCGGCGACCTCGGTGGACAAGGGGCCAGCTTCAGCGTGGAGGTCGCGAGTGGAGAGATCACGCTGATTCCCGAGCCATCGGCGGGCGACACCTTCGGCCATGGTGACCACGGCAACGGCGAGTACTCGACGGTGCTCGGGTTCGAGGCCGGCATCGATCAAGGGGTCGACGAGTTCAATCAGGGTGTCCTCGACTCGACCGAGTCCTCGGGAATCGGCGTCGGAGCGGTCGTAGAGGACGACGAACTCCGCTCGGTGGGTGGCGACGTAGGAGAAGAAGGCGTTGAAGCCAGCGCCGACCTTGTCTCGTGGCCCACTCGCCTGACTGGTCGCTTCGGTGAGGACCTCGGTCAAATCGGCGGTGATGGCGTCGCAGAGTTCGTCGTAGAGGGCTTGTTTGGAGGGGAAGTGCTGGTAGAGCACGGGCTTGGTGACCCCGGCGCGCAGTGCGATCTCGTCCATGGTGGTGGCGGAGAATCCGCGCTCAGCGAAGACTTCGGTGGCGAGTCCGACGAGTTGGGTCTTTCGGTCATGGGCCGTCCAGCGTGCCCGTCGAGCCGGCACCTCGACCTGTCCCACAGTTGCCTCAGCGCCGGTGCTCACGGGTCCATCGTAGGAGGTGGTGTGGAGTGGGCTGGGGAGGCTCTCGGCTAGTTTGGAAGAGCCGTCGAAGGGTCGACGGTTTGACGGTGGAGGCATCACGTGGCGAAGCGAGCGCTCATTACCGGGGTGACCGGTCAGGACGGCTCCTACTTGGCTGAACTACTCCTCGAGCGTGACTACGAGGTCATCGGCATGGTTCGCCGTTCGTCGACGGTGAACTTCGAGCGCATTGCGTCTATCCAAGATCGCCTGACCCTCGTCTCGGGAGACCTCCTCGACGAAGGATCGCTCATCTCGGTGCTCGCTGAGCACCGTCCCGATGAGATCTACAACTTGGCGGCCCAGAGTTTCGTACAAACCTCCTTCGGCCAACCGGTCTTGACCGGCGAGACGACGGCACTCGGGGTCACCCGAATGCTCGAGGCCATCCGAATCACCAATCCCGACGTCCGGTTCTACCAAGCGAGTTCCTCAGAGATGTTCGGCAAGGTCGTCGAGGTACCCCAACGCGAGACCACGCCGCTCTACCCCCGCAGCCCCTACGGTGTGGCCAAGGTCTACGGCCACTGGATCACCGTGAACTACCGCGAGAGCTACGACCTCCACGCGTCGTCGGGGATCTTGTTCAACCACGAGTCGCCCCGACGGGGGCTCGAGTTCGTGACCCGCAAGGTGACCAACGGTGTCGCTCGGATCAAGCTCGGCCTCCAAGACACCTTGGCGCTCGGCAACTTGGACGCCCAGCGGGACTGGGGTTACGCAGCGGACTACGTCGAGGCGATGTGGCGCATGCTGCAGGCCGATACGCCCGATGACTACGTGATCGCCACTGGCGAGACCCACTCGGTCCGCGAGCTCTGCGAGGTGGCGTTCGGCGCAGTTGGCCTCACCATGGAGGATCACGTGGTCTTGGACGAGCGGTTCCTGCGTCCCGCAGAAGTGGATCTCCTCGTCGGCGATGCCACCAAGGCTGAGACGGTCCTCGGCTGGGAGCGCAAGGTGGGCTTCCGTGAGCTGGTGGAGATGATGGTCGAGTCCGACCTCGCGCTGGTGTCGAGCCAGCGCAGCTGATCGCGGTGCTCGGCTCAGTCACCCTGAGCCCATCGGGACTGCTCGTTGCCTTCGGGGCGGGAATCGCCTCGTTCTTGTCACCCTGCGTCTTGCCGCTGGTTCCGGGATACCTCTCGATGGTCACCGGCCTCTCGGCGACCACGATGGGACAGCCGAACCACCGAGGCGCGGTGTTCAAGGGAATTGGCGGCTTCATCGCCGGGTTCACGGTGGTGTTCGTGCTCCTCGGGGCCGCGGCGTCGAGCATCGGGAGGGCGCTCCTCCACCACAAGACCGCTCTGGCACATGTCTCGGGGGCCATCGTCATCTGCTTCGGCCTCGCCTTGCTCCTGAGCGCCCTGCCCGCTGGCACCTGGAGGCGACTCGGCGCTCGAACCTCGTCGGCAGCCATCTCGGTCACGAGGGAACGGCGCTTCTCGCTGGCTGCCGTGCGCATCGGGCCGGTGGGCGGCGTCATCTTGGGCGCAGCCTTCGCCTTCGCCTGGACGCCGTGCATCGGCCCCGTGCTCGGAGCGGTGCTGACCCTGGCCGCGAACTCCTCGACGGTCCTCGGCGGCATGGCCTTGCTCACCGCCTACTCCTTGGGGCTCGCCGTGCCATTCGTGGCTGCGGGATTCGGCGTCGACAAGGTGGCGACGTTCTCTCGTCGCCACGGTCGAGCTCTGGTGCTCCTCCAAGGCATTGGGGCCCTCGTGCTCATTGGATTCGGGATCCTGCTCCTCACCGATCAGGTGGGGTGGTTGTCTTCGGAGTTCTCCTCGCTGCTGTCGTGGTTGCACCTCACCTCGCTCACCACTAGTTGAGACGAGGGTGCGTGGAGGTGCCGGGTAGGTTGGAGAGCGTGGAAGCCGTCGATGTGGTCCAAGTGGTGGCCCTCGACGGTGGGTTCCCCGTCCTCGCCGGTGTGGACTTCTCCGCGCCTCGTGGCTCGATCACCGCGGTGCTCGGCAGCAATGGCGCCGGCAAGACGAGTCTGCTCAGGACGCTGGCTGGGCTGACCTCGGTGGCGTCGGGAACTGGTCAGGTGCTCGGCGTCTCCGTAGCCCGACCAGAGCGAGGTCTCGTTGGGCGAGTGGGTCTCCTCGGCCACGACACCGGTTGCTACGAGGATCTGAGCCCTGCGGCCAACCTCCGGTTCCTCTCCCGAATCCTCCGGGCTGATCCGAGGAGAGCTGACGCCGTCTTGGCACGCGTCGGCCTCACCGGGCGCTTGGGCACGACGACGATGGCCGAGCTCTCGGCTGGACAGCGCCGCAGAGCGGCACTGGCGCAACTGATCCTGCGAGCTCCAGAACTCTGGCTCCTCGATGAGCCCCACGCCAGTCTCGATGGAGATGGACGGGCCCTCGTCGACTCGGTGATGGAGGAGGCTGCCGGCCAAGGGATGACCGTGGTGTTCACGAGCCACGATCCTGGAGGTGCAGCCCGGGTCGCCGATCAGGTCTGCACGATGGCCGGCGGCGTGGTCACCGAGCGCCGGGACGGAGAGCGTCGAGGTCCCCATGCTGCGTGACGCATGGGCGGTCTTCGCCAAGGACCTCCGCATTGAAGCCAAGACCCGAGTGGGACTCTGGCAGGTCTTACCCTTCGCGGTGATCGCCCTCGTGACCTTCGCCTTCGCGCTGGGCCCAGGCAAGAGCGCTCTGTCGGCAGCGGCGGCGGGGATGTGCTGGGTTGGGGTGGCCTTCTCCTCAGTGCTCGTCGTCGGACGGAGCCAAGGGATCGAACGAGAACATGGGGTGCGCACCGCGCAGCGCCTCGCCGGCATCGACCCGGCAGGGGTCTTCCTCGGCAAGACCGGGGCCGTCGCCGTGCAACTGGCCGTGATCGAGGTCGTGCTCGGTGCTGGCGCCGTAGGTCTCCTCGGGTACCACGTGCATCGCCTGTGGCTGCTGCTCGTCGCTTCGGTACTCGCGACCATAGGGCTGGCGGCGGTCGGTACGATTTATGGTGCACTGACCGGTGCAGCGCGGGCTCGAGAGACCCTGCTTCCTATGCTGGTGCTGCCGATCGTCATCCCGGTGCTGATCGCAGGTGTGCGGTGCTGGCAAGCAGCGAGCGTGTCGAGCGCGCCCCGCGTCGGGGAGTGGTTGAGCGTGCTCGGAGCGTTCGCCGTCATCTACATCGCCGCCGGTGTGGTGCTGTATGGACAGATTGAGGAGGTGCAGTGAAGCAGCGGAAGGTCACCATCCTCGGATGGGCAGCCGTCGTCACCCTCGCCGCCACGGCGTTCTTCGGCATCGTCGTCACCCCGCCGGACGTGGTGCAACGACAGTACGTCCGGTTCCTCTACCTCCATCCGCCCATGGCCTGGGTGGCCTACCTCGCCTTCGGCATCGCCGCTGCCGCCTCGATCCTCTACCTCTGGCCGAAGACCCGCCGGATGGCCTTCGATGCGCTGGCACTGGCCTGCGTGGAGTCCGGGGTGCTCTTCACGGGACTCGTGGTGGTCACGGGTTCGATGTGGGCCCATCCGGTCTGGGGCACCTACTGGGTGTGGGACGCTCGCCTGACGGCGACGGCCCTCATGTTCGTGCTCTTCCTCGGCTACCTCGCCCTCCGACGGGTGGGGGGATCCCCAGAGCAGGTGGCCAAGCGGAGCGCCATTGCCGCCCTGGTCTCCTTCATCGACGTGCCTATCGTCCACTTCTCGGTGCTGTGGTGGAACACCTTGCACCAGGGTCCGTCCGTGCTCACCCCAGGACTCAGTTCGCAGGGCGTCCATGGAGCGATGGCGTGGACCATGCTGCTCTCCTTCGTGGCCTTCACCTTGCTCTTCGCCTGGATGGTCGCCCGTCGCATGGAGCTCGAGCGGCTACGCCTCGGCGGCACCAACCGCTCCCTCGAGGAGCAGCTCGCCGCCCGTCGTGCCGAGGGAGTACCGGCATGACCGATGTCATCAGCGCCTACGTCTTGACCGCGGTGATCCTCGGCACCTACGCCACGTCCTTGGTCGTGCGGTCGCGACGAGCTCGCCGTGATGGCGAGGGAGGGACCCGTGAGCACCACGCCTGAGGTTGCCGCAGGCGACGAGACCACCCCGCCGGCTCCGGAGCCTCGGCTCGCCCGGCCGAAGAAGCCCCAGCAGCGACGAGCCATTGCCGCGCTGGCGCTGATCGTGGTGGCGCTGGCCCTCCTCGTCGTGAAGGGGCTCACCGGTGCGCTCAACTACTACGACACTGTCGACGAAGCCCTGCACCACCGGGGCCTCCTCGGCACCACGACCTTCAACTTGGAGGGAACGGTGGTGCCTGGCTCCATCACCGCAACGGCAGTGGGGACGAACTTCACCATCAAGGGCGACCACGGAACGGTCTACGTGGAGAACACCGGCACGCCGCCGCAGCTCTTCGCGGCGAACATCCCCGTCGTCGTCAGTGGGCACTTCACCTCCACCACGTCGACCACCTTCGTGTCGGATCAGATCTTGGTGAAGCACTCGGCCACCTACATCGCCGCCCACCCGGGCCGAGTCCGGGCGGCGAACGGCACCGTCCGGTGACGCGCCGAGGGTTCCGAGCATGAACGGTGTCGTGGGGCAGGTCGCGGTGGTGGTGGCCTTCGCCGCCGCCGTTCTCGGTGGCGTGTTGCTCGCCGTGCAGCTCCTCCGCTCAGGGAAGGGTTGGGCGCCGTCGCCCTTCGTCGTGGTGTCGGTGGTGGTCGCTGCTGGGCTCGTGGCTTTCATCGCCATGGAGCACGCCTTCGTCACCCACGACTACTCCCTGCAGTACGTGGCGGACAACAACGCTCGGAGTACCCCCTTCCTCTACGACTTGACCGGCATGTGGTCCGACCTCGAGGGATCGATCCTCCTGTGGGCCGTCCTGTTGAGCCTGGTCATGGGATCGGTGGTCCTCGTCTACCGCCAACGGATGACCGACAGCGTGGTGCGCTGGGCGACGACGGTGCTCCTCCTCGTCTCCGCGTTCTTCTTCGGTCTCATGGTGGGACCGGCGAATCCCTTCACGAGGACCGTTGGAGCGATCCCCGCCAACGGTGCCGGCCCGAACGCCCTCCTCCAGGACAACCCCCTCGTCGCTGCGCACCCACCGCTGCTCTACCTCGGTTTCGTTGGGGCAACGGTGCCGTTCGCCTTCGCCCTCGGCATGCTCATCACTGGCCGGGTGGGGGAGTCGTGGCTCATCGCCACCCGTCGGTGGATGCTGCTCAGTTGGACCGCCCTCTCGGTCGGCATCGTGCTCGGGGCCTGGTGGAGCTACCAGGTGCTCGGTTGGGGAGGATTCTGGGCCTGGGATCCCGTGGAGAACGCTGCCCTCATGCCCTGGTTGGTGGGGACCGCCTACCTCCACTCCGTCCTCGTGGAGGAGCGTCGAGGGCTGTTTCGTGTCTGGAACCTCTCGCTCGCCATTGGGACCTTCGCCCTCACCGTGCTCGGCACGTTCCTCACGCGCTCTGGCGTCGTCCAGTCGGTGCACGCCTTCTCGAACTCGACGCTCGGGCCGCTGCTCATCTCGGCCTTCGCGGTGGTCGTGGTCGTCGGCTTCGGGCTCATCGCTCTCCGGGGGGATCGCCTCCGCTCGCCGGTGACCATCGACACCCCCTTCGGTCGTGAAGGTGCCTTCGTGGCCAACAACTTGGCCTTCGTGGGCTTCGCCCTCGTGGTCCTCCTCGGGACCACCTTCCCCTTGCTCTTCCAGGCGTGGACGAACCAGCAGGTCACCGTCGGCAGCCCCTACTTCAACGCCGCAGCCTTGCCGGTCGGGTTCTTCCTCTTGTTCATGATGGCGGTGGCGCCCCTCATGAGTTGGCGGACCTCCTCGGCGTCGGTGCTGTGGTCGCGTGCCCAGCTCCCGGCGTGGCTCGCTGCGGCCACCATGGCGATCTCGGTCCTCGCCGGGCTCCGGGGCGTCCTCACCGTTGCCGGCCTCGGCCTCGGCGCGTTCGCCGCTGCGTCCGCGGTGCGCTCGGCCACGCAGGCGGTGGCTGGCGCCCGACGACAAGGAACCTCGTGGCCGAAGTCGCTCACCGGCCCGAGCGTGGGCGGGATGATCGTCCACCTCGGGGTCGTGATCCTCGCGGTCGGCATCATCTGCTCGGTGTCCTTCGAGCGCCGCAGCGAGGTCGCGGCGCCGCTGCACGCCGTCGTGCACTTCGATGGGCACCGGTTCGAGTTCTTGGGACTCGAGAAGGTGACGAGCCCCCAGAAGACGGCGACGGTGGCCCTCGTGCGGATCGATGGGCGAGGGATCTTCCAGCCAGCGGTGAGCACCTTCGCTGGCCGTCCTGACCAGGCGGTGGGTTCGCCAGCGATCGACTCGGGCATTGGTGGCGACATCTACCTGACCTTCGACGCCATTGGGGGCAACGGGAACCAGTCCGGCGGTCAGGTGCTCCCGAACTTGCCCAGCGGGGCAATCGCCCTCGGTGTGGTGGTGGAACCCATGATCTCGTGGATTTGGGTTGGCGGTCTGGTCGTTGGACTCGGCGGCCTCCTCGCCGTTGGTGCTCGTCGTCGAACGCCTCGCGGCGCACGAGAGGGAGCAACGGCTGCGATGGTGGCATCGTGAAGAGGCGCCGCTCGATCCGCATCGCCGGGCTGGTCATCATCGTGGCGGTCTGCATCTTCGCGGTCGTGGCAGCCACGCGACCGAACTTCGACGACTCCGTTGCCAAGAGCCCGCTCGATGGGCACGCTGCACCAGCCATTGTGGGCACCACGAACACCGGAGGAACCTTCACCTTGGCCGGCAGTGCCGGCACGTGGCGGGTGGTCAACTTCTTCGCCAGTTGGTGCGGCCCGTGTAAGGCCGAAGCGCCGAACCTCGTCGTGCTCAACTACGACGCCAAGGCGGCCAACATCCCCTTCACCTTGGTGTCGGTGGTGCTCAACGACGCCAACGCCGCAGCGTTCGCCTTCGCCCGCACGATCGGCTTCACCTGGCCGGTCGTGGCTGATCCGGGTGGAGCGATCGCCACCGCGTACGGCGTGCGTTCTCCACCGACGACCTTCGTCATCAGCCCCCGAGGAACCGTGGTGGCCAACATCTTGGGCCCAACCACCGCTGCGCAAGTCCTCGGCATCATCCGAGACCACGAGGGAGCCAAGCAGTGACCCGGCAACGGTGGTCAATCGCGCTCCTCATCGTGGTCGTGGCCCTCTCCCTCCTCGGAGCGAGTGGTGTCGTCGATGGCTCGCAAGCCTCGACGTCGAACCGGACCGCGGTGCTCTTCGCCGAGGTGAAGTGCCCGAGTTGTGAGGACCTGTCGGTCGCGCAGTCGACCGCTCCCTCCTCGCTGGCGGTGCGCCAGACGATCGAGCGCCTGGTGGCCGACGGCAAGACCAACCAGCAGATCCTCGACGCTCTGGTCGCGGTCTACGGCACGACCATCCTCTTGAGCCCACCAACCCACGGCGTGGCGCTCCTCGTTTGGATCTTCCCCGTCGTCGTCGCCGTCACGATGCTGGCCGTCTTGGTGGCCATGGTCCGGCGATCGAGGAGGGCGGCGTGAGCACGGATCGCCGCTGGCAGTTGACCGACGCCATCACCACCTTGGAGCGCTCGATCGCCGACGCAGAGGCGGAGTTCGCTGCGGGTGAACTGACGGCCAGCGAACGCGATCGTCTGGTGGCCAGGGACTCGGTCCGGATCGCGGAGCTCGCAGGCGAACTCGCACTCGTAGAAGCCCCCGGTCTCGAGGAGGAGCCAGCGGCACCTGCGCCCCCGAAGCGCCGAGTGTGGAAGCGCAACCTCGGCCTCCTCCTCATCGGCGCAGCGCTCGTCGTGGCCCTCATCGGGTTCACCACCAACCGGCGAGCCGGACAGCAGATCACCGGCAACGCCGGCGGCAACGCCAGTCAGCAGCTCCACGATGCGCTCGTCCAGGCGGAGCAGTCGGTGGCGGACGGGAACTCCGGTCTCGCCCTCCAGCAGTTCAGCACCATCGTGGCCACCCATCCCGAGAACGCCGAGGCGTTGGCGGAGGCTGGTTGGCTCACCTACCAAGCAGCCGTCGCCGCCAAGAACGGGCCGCTCGTCACCACCGGTCGCCAACTCGTCGAACGGTCGGTTGCGGTGGACCCCGGCCAAGCGGCAGGGCACCTCTACCTCGCCATCATCAAGCGGCACTTCGGCGCGCCCCGGAGCGAGATCGTGGCGGAACTCCGAGCCTTCTCGGCCGGGAACCCCTCGGCGGACTTGGAAGCCTTGGCCAAGCCGGTGCTCGCCGCTTACGGCCTCTCCTGAGCTCCTGAGCGGAGCGCGCTGAGCTCGGCAATGGTCTTCGAGAGCGCAGCCGCTGCTCGGACGAGGTCCTCCTCGGTCGTCGCCCACGAGAGCGACAGGCGGAGCGAGTGGTCGGCATCGGCACCCATGGCAGCGAGCACTGGGCTCGGCTCGAAGGTCTCCGACGCGCAGCTCGATCCAGAGTGGGCCGCCACCCCTCGTCGATCCAAGCCGACGACGACCGCTTCGGCTTCGATGCCCGCCACGCCGATGCAGAGCACATCAGGTGCTCGGAGGGACGAGTCGGAGGGTCCGTAGTGGGAGGTGGCACCTGCTGCGTCGACGAGGGTGGCCAAGCGATCTCGGAGCCCTCGGAGGCGTTCGGCCAGTGCGGTGCGCTCGAGGCGGCGCTCCTCGGCCGCAGCGCCGAACCCACAGATGAGGATGGTGGCTTCGAGCCCAGCTCGACGGTTACGCTCCTGAGCACCACCACGCAGCAGCGGATCGAGGCGCACGCCACGGGGAACGGCCACCATGGAGATCCCAGCTGGCCCACCGAGGCCGGTGGCGTCGGTGGCGTAGAAGGCGCGGGCCATCCAGGCCTCGGGCTCCAAGAGCCCAGCGGCGCCACCGTCGACGAGGAGCGGTATCCGAGCGGCGTCTGCGTGGGCGGCAACGGTGGCGAGGTCGTGGATGGCACCGGTTTCCTGGTTCACCCACTGGCAGGCCACGAGGCAGGGTTCGTGGGTTGCGAGGAGGCGGGCGAAGGCATCGGTGTCGATGCGGCCGTCAGCGGTGAGCGGGATGGTGACGGTCTCCCCAGCGGCTTCTGCGGTGCGCAGGATCGACGCTCGCTCTCCTGCGCTCACGAGGACTGGTCCTGGTCGACGAGCCCGGGCGGAGGCGATCACCGTGGCAGCGGTCTCTGCCAACGACGAAGTGAAGGTGATGGTGGATTGGGGCAGTCCGAGGCACTCGGCGACCTGAGTCCGAGCCTGCTCAATGGCGAACCGCACCTGTCGCGCTTCCTCGCTCACCCGTCCGGGATCTGCGGCGGGGAGGTCGATGGCGAACCGGAGCGCGTCCTTGACGGCAGGGGAGAGGGGTGGAGCCGACGCGGCGTCCAGGTTGATCCGCGGCACGGATCAGACGGTGGTTCGGCAGGCGTCGTCGCCGCGTGCCTTGGTGGTCACGACCACGGGGACCGGGCTGCTCGGCCCGCCGAGCTCGGAGAGGAGGCCACGCACCATGCCGCGGTCGACGGCGCAGAGCACCGGCTGGTGGAGCGCTGCTTCGCCGAAGGGGCACTGGTCGGACACCAAGGTGATGGTCTCGCCGTCATCTTCGGTGCGTGCGGCGAATCCATGGGCGGTCATCGCCGAGGCCACTGATTCCATGGTGGCCTTGATCGAGCGTTGGCCCTCTTCTCGCCCCATGGAGCGAGCGAGGTCCCGCCCGAAGGCTTCGCCCACTTCAGCAGCCATCTGCTCGGCGAGGGACGGCCCGAGGATCTCGAGGGAGCGCTGCAGGAGACGGAGCATCAGGTCCTCGCGGTGGGCGAGGTCCGCCAAGCCGAGTTCCTCGGTGGCGCAGGAGTAACGCTTGGCCGGTCGACCAACCTCGCCGGCGCGGTGCGTGGTCTCGGTGCGGATGTAGCCGCCGGCCAAGAGTCGGTCGAGGTGGTGGCGAGCGGCGTTGGGGTGGAGCCCGAAGGCGTCGGCGAGTTCGTTGACGGTCATCCCGGGCTCTTCGCGGAGCCTCAGGTACAGGTCTCGGCGGGTCGGATCCCCGAAGGCAGCGGTGACGGCGGTGACGAAGGTGGTGAACGAGGCTCGGCCGTCGGAGCCGTCCCCAGTCGCCACGCTCGGGCGCCGGCCGTCCGTTGAGGTCGCCATGGTCACTAGTGTACCGAGGCGGCCCGTTCACCGGCCCGTGGCCCGAGGAGACCAGTCCACATGGAAGCAGATCGTCAACCGCTGAGCGACATCATCGGGGCCATCGTCGACCCTGAACTCCTCCTCACCATCGGCGAACTCGGCTACGTCCGCCGGATCTCCGTCGACAAGGGTGCCACCACGGTTGAACTCGCCCTCCCTATTCGCGCCTGGCCAACCGCTGCGCACTTGGAAGCGGCCATCACCGAGGCGCTCGCCACCGCGGAGCCTGGACCGGTGACCGTGTCGAGCGTCGTCATGACCGATGATGAGCGCTTGGCGCTCCGCAACGTGCTGCGCGGCGAGATGGAGGTCGCCCACGAAGGGCACCACCACAACGACCCTCGGCCGTCGATCTTGGAGCCTGGCTCGCCGACCCGAATCCTCGGGATCTCCTCCGGCAAGGGTGGTGTGGGGAAGTCATCGGTGACGGTGAACCTCGCCATCGCCCTCAGCCAGTTGGGCAAGAAGGTCGCCATCTTGGACGCCGACGTCTACGGCTTCTCCATCCCGAAGATGCTCGGTTGCGACCGTGATCCGGTCGTGCTCGCCGACATGGTCATCCCGACCTCAGTGCACGGCATCCGAGTCCTGTCGATGGGCTTCTTCGTTCCCGAGGACCAGCCGGTGATCTGGCGTGGCCCGATGCTGCACAAGACGATCGAGCAGTTCTTCGGCGATGCCTTCTGGGGACCAGTTGACTTCATCTTGATCGACATGCCTCCGGGTACCGGTGACGTGGCGCTGACCCTCTCCCAAGTCGTGCCCAAGGTCGAGATCTACGTCGTGACGACCCCGCAACCTGCTGCCCAGCGGGTTGCCCAGCGATCGGCCTACGCCGCTCGTAAGTTGAAGCTCTCAGTCCGAGGCGTCATTGAGAACATGCACCACTTCACCGGTGACGACGGCAAGACCTACGAGCTCTTCGGTGCTGGCGGTGGCCAATTGCTGGCTGAAGACCTCGGCCTCTCCTTGCTCGGCCAGATCCCCTTCGTGCCTGCCCTGCGGGCTGGTGGCGATGACGGCCACCCCATCACGGTGACCGAGCCAGACAGCGAAGCCTCGGTAGCGTTCCGCAATCTGGCAGAGCGGGTCATCGCCCAGGGTCCTGCCCGCGTGTACCGCCAGGAGCTCAAGCTTTCGTAGCGTTCGTTTCCATTGACGATCCTGTGATGGAGCGAATGCGAGCAGGTCCGTGTTGACGTTGTACGTCAATTGACGTACAATTATCACATGACGGTGAAGACTGAACGATTGAGTCTGCGCTTGACGCCAGAACAAGATCTCATCATTCGACGAGCTGCAGAGGTATGTGGCGAGTCCACGAACGAGTACGTCTTGCGCAATGCATTCGGCGCAGCTCAAACAGATCTCGCCGACCTTCGGACATTCGTGGCAGATGACGATGCATGGGATGTCATGCAGACAATGCTGGCTGAGCCAGTGCAGTTCAACGCAGCGATGCTGCACCTGCTCTCCACGCCATCAGTTCTCGAGCGGTAGGCCCCTGTGAACCTCGAGGGACCGGTACCCCTCTCGACAGCGCATGTCGTCGACGATTTTGTGTGCGGGGTTGAGGCGCTTGATCGATGGATCGCGGTCAGAGCGAAACCCAATCAAGTCTCGGGTGCGTCGAGAACGTGGGTCGTGCTCGAAGGAAACCGGGTGGTGGCGTTCTACGCCTCGGCAACCGCGGCGATCGTCCGTGAGGCAGCGCCAAAGTCAATGCGGAGAAATCAACCAGATGTTCTTCCGGCGGTCCTCCTCTCCCGTCTCGCAGTGAGCAAAGAGTTTCAGGGCCGCGGTCTCGCCGCTGCGCTCCTCAAGCATTTCATTGTGAAGGCGCTTGAGGTGAGCGAGCGTGTTGGCGTGCGAGTGATGTTGGTGCACGTCAAGGACGAAGCCATCAGCAGCTTCTATGAGAAGTACGGGTTCACTCCATCGCCTCTCGATCCCCTCACACTCCTCCACCTTCTTCCAGCCTCTTCGACGAATTCGAAGATGGGAATGGACGAATGACCTTGACGGGAACGATCTCGAAGAATGAAGTACCGCTCAACCGGTGATCGCTCTCGGCAACCGAGCTGTGTCCCACCCGAGCAGGCTGATCGCGGAGCGGAAGGCGAAGTCGTGCCCAAGGTCGAGATCTATGTGGTGACGACCCTGCAACCTGCTGCCCAGCGGGTTGCCCAGCGATCGGCCTACGCCGCTCGAAAGTTGAAGCTCTCAGTCCGAGGCGTCATTGAGAACATGCACCACTTCACCGGTGACGACGGCAAGACCTACGAGCTCTTCGGCGCTGGCGGTGGCCAGTTGCTGGCCGAAGACCTCGGTCTCTCGTTGCTGGGCCAGATTCCCTTCGTGCCTGCCCTGCGGGCTGGTGGCGATGACGGCCACCCCATCACGGTGACCGATCCAGACAGCGAAGCTTCAGTGGAGTTCCGCAACCTGGCGGAACGAGTCATCGCTCAGGGTCCTGCCCGTGTCTACCGCCAGGAGCTCAAGATCTCCTGAACTGCTCTCTTCTTTGAGGGGAAAGAGTTGCAAGGCCGCGCCGATTGACGAGGTAGCGAGTTCCAGTTACGTTGATGGCCAACGAATTGGGAGGCAACATGCGAGCAAACGAAGTCTTCGTGGCATTCATCCGGTCATGTGAAGAGGCTAAGCGCTTCCTCCGACGAGGGCATTTGTATGCGAATTTCGAGGCTGCCGGCACCGAACTCCCTGTTTCTTCGAGGACTACCCTCGCTCCCTGGATTGCGGTTGGGTACAACGATGAGGTTATGGATTGCGTCTACGTCGGCGTCAATCTCCGCTACAACGCAAATGCTGGAGACGGTCTTCGTTTGTCCCAATGTTTGCACCGTTGCTTCGCTTCCAATGGGTTTCCGGTCGATGAGTGGTGCTTCTCGGCAACGCACCGAGTCGTGCCGAATCGCTGGCCAGTCTGGAAGGAGTACACGGGCCTTGCGGCGATCCAGCATGGCTCTCCTGAGGCAGAAGCTTTGATACGTCAGATGTGCGATGACGTGAAGTCTCTTGAAGAGGCTTGGGGTCGCTGCGACTGCATCTAGCGCAAACCTGGGTATTCAGGCCTTTCAGCTCTAGGGCTTGGAGGCCTATCCAGTGATCGCTCTCGGCAACCGAGCTGCATCCCACCCGAGCAGGCTGATCGCGGAGCGGAAGGCGAACCGGTCGGTCATGCCCGCCACGTAGTTGACCGCTGCTTGGACCGCGAGCGGTTCGCCGGCGTTCAGTCCACCGAGTGCAACGACGTCGGGGATCAGATTCGGACTGTCGCTGAAGTGCTCGACGAGCGCCCGGAGCACCTCAATGACGGCGGTGGCCTGGGCAACGGCGGCATCTCGGAGGTAGATGGCTTCGTAGTTGTGCTGTCGGAATGCAGCCAAGGCTTCAGCGGTGTCGGGATCCATGCCGATCTGGCCGGTGCGCAGCGCCGTCGAAACAACGGCCTTCACGAACGTTCCGAGTTGTCGGGACCTGGTCGTGCCGCACCGCTCAACGACGAGGGCTGGGAGCTGCCCTGGGGTCACGATGCCTGCGCCGACGGCGTCTTCGAAGTCGTGGCAGACGTACGCGATGCGGTCAGCCCAGGAGACCACCTCTCCTTCAGGGGTCATCGGTGCCGGTCGAGACCATGAGTGGTTCCGGATGCCGTCCAAGGTCTCCACGCACAGGTTGAGCGGGGCCAAGGTGACGTCTGCTCCCCATGGGGCGTGGTTGAATCCACCGTCGATGTAGGGGTTGAGGGCGTCTTCTGAGGCGTGCCCTCCCGGGCCGTGGCCACAGTCGTGACCGAGGGCAATGGCCTCGGTGAGGGCCACGTTGAGCGAGAGTGCTCGAGCGATGCCGGTCGCCACTTGGGCGACTTCTAAGGCATGGGTGAGCCGGGTGCGCTGGTGGTCCTCGGGGTAGACGAAGACCTGGGTCTTGCCAGCGAGGCGGCGGAAGGCTGCAGCGTGCAGGATCCGATCCCGGTCACGCTCGAAGCAGGTCCGCCACTCATCGGGCTGCTCCTCGATGGCTCGGTTGCCCGCTCCGGACCCATGGGTTGCTCCAGGGCTCAGCAGGAGCGCTTCAGCGTTCGTCCGAGCTTCTAAGTCGTTCACCCGTGGCGTGAAGGATGCCCGAGAGTCAGCATGGGCCACCACCAGCCCAGCGGTTGGTGCGTAGCCACCCATGGTGGCTGCCCATTGGCGCTCTCGCTCGGTCAGGTGCAGTGGTTGGGTGTCCTCCATGTGCTCCAGTCTGCCTGAGGCCTGTATCTTTGGGGCTGAACCTCTCGTGAAAGGAAGCATCGTGGACGTTCGTATCGGGATTACCCAGACGCCCAAGGAGCTGGAAGTTGAGCTCGCCGATGACACTGATCGCGACGCCGTGCTCGCCCAGATCGCCGAGCAGATGGAAGGCGAAGGCACCCTCACGCTGACCGACCGTCGCGGCAAGACCGTGCTCGTGCCGGTGGCCAAGGTTGCCTACGTCGAGGTCGGTGCGTCAGCAACCGCTCGACGAGTCGGCTTCGGCGCCGTCTAAGACTCGACGAGCCAAGAGTGCTCGACTACCACCTCCACCTCTGGCCCCACTCCAAGCGGGAGACGCCCATGGTCATCGACCAGTTGGCGGCCTACTGCGAGAAGGCGCAAGCAGAAGGTGTGGTGGAGATCGCCCTCACCGAGCACCTCCACCGCTTCACCCAACTCGACGCGGTGGTCGGCAAGTTCTGGGAAGGCGCCCCTGGGGAGCAGCACTTAGAGGCCTCCATGGCCGCCTACTTCGACCACCACGCCCAAGCAGATCTCGACGCCTACGTCGAGCTCTGCCTCGAAGCCAAGCGCCAAGGCCTCCCCGTGGTCATGGGGATGGAGGTCGACTACTACCGAGGCCAGATGGATGGTGTCTCAGAACTGTTGGCGCAGTATCCCTTCGACGTGCTCCTCGGTTCGATCCACTGGATTGGCATCTGGTGCTTCGATGACGTCGACGGCGCCTTGGCCATGGCCGAGTGGAAGGCCAGAGACGTCGACGCCTGCTGGGACGCCTACACCGAGGCCTTGGAAGAATTGGCGGCGACGGGTTCGTGCGACGTGTTGGCCCACCCCGACCTCGTGAAAGTGGCTGGGTATCGACCGGGCGCGCCGGCAGAGTGGTGGGATCGCATCGCCGAAGCTGCAGCGACGAGCGGCATGGCTGCCGAGGTGTCCTCTGCTGGATGGCGGAAACCCGCCCAAGAGCTCTACCCAGCTCCGGGTCTCCTCGAGCGCCTGGTGGCCAAGGGCGTGCCGCTGACGACGGCGTCTGACGCCCACAAGCTCGAGCACGTGGCCGACCGCGCTGATGACGTGAAGACGGAGCTCCTGCGGGTCGGGGTCACCGAACTCCAGGGGTACCGCGGCCGCATGCCCCATCGGGTGGCGGTTTCAGGGGGACACCATGGCCACGCTCACTGAACTCGCCACCTTGCGCACGGACCTCGAGCCTGAGGTCATCGACCACCTCCAACGCTTCCTCGGGTCGTGGTCGCTCCTCGCTGACCTGGCGTTCTCCGATCTGCTCCTCACCGTCCCGGTGGCAGCGACTACCCCTGAGCACGCCAGTCCTTCTGTGGTCGTCGGACAGATTCGACCGAACAACTGCCCAACTCGTCTCACCCAAGACCTCGTCGGTCGGATCCTCGACCTCGACGGCGATGCCGCTGCGGTTGGTCCCGGTCACTCCGAGCGGTGGTGCCTGAACGGTGAGGTCTTCGCCCCGGCACTTCGGATCGAGTCCATCCCGGTGCGCTTCAACGACGCCCACGTGGCGACGGTCCTCCGGGTGACTGGTGGGCTCCAGCACACCGTGTCGGTCTACGAGCAGCTCTACGCCGACGTCTACAACCGCCTCGGGCGCATGGTGGCTGAAGGCGCCTTCCCCTTCGCCAACGCCGACGTCTACGTCGAAGGCAGCCCCCGCGTCGGAGATGGCGTCATCGTCGTCGACCACGAGGCCCGGGTGGAGTTCGCTTCGCCCAACGCCGTGAACGCCCTCCACCGCCTCGGGATCTTCCAGCCGCCTGACGGTCGAGTGCTGACCGAGCTGGCCTCCACCCTCGACGGGGTCACCGAAGCCATGGACCTCGTTGAACCGGTGGTCGATGAGGTGAGTCAAACCGCCAGCGTCGCCGTGCTCGTCCAAGCGGTGCCGCTCGTTGCCAGTGGGGTGGTGACCGGAGCGCTGGTGCTCATCCGTGACGTCACCGACGTCCGCCGTCTCGACCGACTGGTGCTGTCCAAGGACACGGCCATTCGTGAGGTGCACCACCGGGTGAAGAACAACCTCCAGACGATCTCCTCGTTGCTCAGCCTCCAGGCGCGTCGGGTCGACAGCGACGAGAGCCGCTCAGCACTCCTCGAGGCCGAGCGTCGGGTGCGTTCGATCGCCCTCGTCCACGAAGTGCTCTCTAGGGAGCCGAGCGACCAGGTGCCCTTCGACGACATCTTGACCTCGCTCGTGGCGATGGCCAAGGATTCGGTCATCACCGATCAGCGCATCGAGATCACGGTCAACGGCGATCTCGGCGAAGTCGACGCCGAGATTGCCACGCCCTTGGCGGTGGCCATGGCTGAGCTCATCCAGAACGCCGTGGAGCACGCCTTCGCCCTCACCACCTCTGGAGCCGAGGTGGAGGGCCAATGGGTCATTCGCCACGAGGACTTGGCCGGCGAGGTCATCCTCGATCTGGAGCACGACGGGGGAGAACTCCGCGTCACCATCACCGATAACGGACGAGGGCTCCCGCAGGGGTTCTCCATTGAGACGACGACGTCACTCGGGCTCTCGATCGTCCGCAACCTCATCGTTGGCCAACTCGGCGGTCAGATCGAGATGCGTTCTGTTGCCGAAGGACCCGGTGGGGGAACGGTGACCACGTTCACCGTGCCACTCGAGCAGTAGGGCTCGAGGGTCAGCGGTTGGCGTTGGCCTTCCGGCGCGCTGCCAGCCACTGCTTGCGGACCTTGCGGCGCTCCTCTTCGGAGGTGCCGCCCCACACGCCAGATTCCTGGTTGGTCGACAGGGCGAACTCGAGGCAGGTGGCGACGACGTCGCACTGGCTGCAGACCCGCTTGGCCGCTTCGATCTGGTCGATGGCCGTGCCGGTGGCACCGATGGGGAAGAACATGTCCGCTTCGGTATTGCGACATGCGGCGAGGTCACGCCACTCGTCTTCGTTCCACTCGATCGATCGGCTCCAAATCAGCGCCATCGCAGTCCCCTCTCATTTGTGATCACAAGCACATGCACCGACCTTCGACGTCGTTGGCGAGAGGAGTCGGCAGTGCGAACATACGCCCATTACGGCAGTGTTGCAAGCACGTGGCGGGCGTGTGACGATTCGCAGGCGAGCAGGTTCGAGACGCTGCCGACGTGCTGTGCGACGATGAGGGAGAGATCAGGAGGAACGATGACCGCCATCTACGCCCACCGTGGGAACACCCTGAACGCACCGGAGAACACGCTCGCCGCATTCGCTGCCGCAGTCGAACTCGGATGCGACGGCATCGAGCTCGACGTTCGCCGGACGAAGGACGGCGCCATTGTCTGCCACCACGACCCGGAAATTGCCGGACTCGGCCCACTCTGCGACCTCGAGGTCGCTGCACTTCCCGCGTCGGTGCCGCTCCTCGCTGACGTGCTCGAACTCACCGAATCGCTCATCGTGAACGTTGAGCTGAAGAACGATCCGGGAGAGCCAGGGTTCGACCCGAGTGACGCCTTCGCTGCCCAGGTGGTGGCCGTCGTCCACGAATGCGGTGCGCCAGATCGGGTCCTCTACTCGAGCTTCCACCGAGCGACGCTCGATCAGCTGGTGGCGCTCGACTGTGGAAGTCCAGTGGGCTGGCTCCTCGGTGTCGACGTTGAGGTGTCTGCGATCGTCGATGAGGCCGCGGCGGCTGGATTCTCTGCGCTGCACCCCTTCGTGTGGTCGGTCAACGCAGCGGCAGTCGCTGCCGCACATGAGCGATCACTGGCCATCAACACCTGGACGGTCAACGCGGATGAGGACCTCGAACGCATGGTCGCACTCGGTGTCGATGCCATCATCACCGATCGTCCGGATCGAGGCCTGCTCTTCACCGGTGGTCTCGCCTGAGGATCCGGTGACTCCGGTCATGGCGCTGCCTGGAGCACCGTGGTGAGCCTGCCTGCCGTGCTCCGTGCGAGCGACGGAGTGGGGGAGGTTCTCCTGGGCGACGGTGGTCCACAGAGTGGGGTTCTGGCTCCTCGTAGGATGAGGGCGTGACGCACGTGGCGGGGTCGGAGCAGCGAGGTCTCAATCGACGGTACGCCACAGTGCTCGGGTGGGCGGCCCTCGCCTTCTGGGCGGCGTTCTTCGAGCAGTTGTTGCGATCAGGCACGACTGCCCGAAACCGAGAGAACTCCCTCGCCGACCTCTACCACCGCTACCTCGACAGCCATCTGGTGCTCCACCACGCAGCGCTGCTCTACGCACCGCGGAAGTTCGCGTTCACGTACCCCCCGGTTGTCGCGTACCTCTTCGTTCCGTTCCACGCCATTGGATGGCCGGCAACGGCGGCGGTGTGGACCGTTCTGTCCGTGGTCAGCCTCGCGGTCATCCTCTTCGCCGTCTGCTCCCGCTACTTTCCCGTGCCGCCTGGGGTGCGGTGGTTGCTCATCACGGCGGCGCTCGTGCCAGCGGCGACCTTGCTCTGCACACCGGTGCAGAGCTGCTTGGAATCGGGACAGTTCGGACTGATCCTGCTCGCGCTCACGGTCGTCGATGCGCTCCTCCTACCGGAGCGCTGGAGGGGAATCCTGATTGGCTTGGCCGCCGGCATCAAGATCTTGCCGGCTGCATTCCTCGTCTGGTTCCTCATCCGAGGTGAACGGGCGGCAGCACTTCGCCTCGTCGCCACTGCGGCAGGGGTCACCCTCCTCGGCTACCTCTTGAGCCCCTCGCTGTCGAATCAGTTCTTCTTCCACGTTCTGCTCACGGGACGAGATGTCACCACTGAAGGGCAGGGGAAGGTTGGAGATGTGACCAACCAGTCCCTCCGGGGATTGTTGACACGGAGTCCGTTCAGCCTCCACTCCGACGCAGTGTGGTTGGTGCTCGCCCTCGTCCTGACCGTGGTGTCGGTGGTCGCGATCCGCTGGTTGCTCCACCAGGGTCGAGAACTCACGGCGTTCACGATGGTGGCTGCAGTCTCGGCCCTCGTGTGGCCGGTCACCTGGTTCCACTACTGGGTGTTCATCGTGCTCTTCCCTGCGGTGGCAATCCTCGAATACTCCCGAAGCCTCTTCGTGACCGGGGGAACGGTGCTGGCCTTCGCACTCTGCGCGATCGACCCATTGGCCCGGCTCTACCTCCGGCTCCGATTCCACGCCTCGCACGCCTGGGTGCAGAGCATCGTCGACAACTGCTTCGTGCTCGGTGGATCGATCTTCGTTGGCTGCTGCATCGCCAGCGCGTGGCATCTCGCGCGGCTCGGAGGAGTGCGGCGCACCGCTGCCTGAATCTCCCCCTGGGTGCGAGGAGGTGGCGTCAGCGACCTCCGAGTTGGGGAGTTCGGTCAAGCCCCTAAGATGGGGAACATGAACGTTACCGTCTGTGTCAAGCAAATCCCGGACCCGGCTGCTCCGCAGTCGCTTGAGCCCTCGACCAACACGCTCGATCGTTCCGGCAAGTTGATCCTCGATGATTCTGACGCCTACGGCGTTGAGATGGCCCTGCAGCTGGTCGACAAGGCAGGGGGCGGTGAAGTCACCCTCGTCTCGATGGCCCCGAACGGCGAGGTCGCGGGTCTGCGGACCGCACTGGCGATGGGTGCTGCAAAGGCAGTCCTCGTCTCTGACGATGCCCTGAAGGGCTCCGACGCCCTCGGCACCGCCAAGGTGTTGGCTGCGGCGATCAAGCGGACCGAGTTCGACCTCGTCCTCGCCGCCACCGAGTCCTCCGACGGCTACACCGGCACCGTGCCCGTGCAGATCGCCGAGCTCCTTGGCCTTCCCTCCATCACCTTCGCCAAGTCGGTCACGATCGATGGCTCGACCGTCAAGGTCGACCGTCAGACCGAGGCTGGCTACGACGAGGTGACCGCACCGCTGCCGGCAGTGGTGACCGTGACCGCTGGTGTCGTGGAGCCCCGCTACCCGAGCTTCAAGGGCATCATGGCCGCTAAGTCCAAGCCCGTCGACCAGGTGACCGTTGCTGACCTCGGCCTCTCGGCCGGTGAAGTCGGCGCCGCTGGCTCTGGCCAGACGATCTTCGCCGTCACTGACGCCGAAGCCCGTGCTGCTGGTGAGATCGTCGTCGACGAGGGTGACGGTGCCCAGCGCATCGTGTCCTTCCTCGAAGGCCTCAAGGTCATCTAGTCCCTCTCGTTCGCTCTCAATTCAAAGGAAACTCTCATGGCGATCAACAAGATCCTCGTCCTCGTGGAGCTGACCGAGTCGGGCCCAACGGCCACCTCGCTCGAGCTTCTGACCGCAGCACGTTCCCTCGCCACCACGGTTGAGGCCATCTCCTGGGGCCCTGGTGTGGCTGCAGCGGCTGGCACTGTCGGTGAGTACGGCGCCACCACCCTGCACGACGCTGGTGACCTCGGCTCGGCCCTGCCTGGCGTGCCAGTGGCAGGAGCCATTGCTGGCGTTGCCTCCGGCTTCGATGCCATCTTGATCCCGACGAGCTACGACGGCCGCGACATCGCTGGTCGCCTGTCGGCCAAGTTGAACGTGCCGGTCCTCACGAACATCACTGGGCTCGGTGAAGACGGTGGACTCACGACCGAGCACCCCGTCTTCGGTGGTGCCAAGATCGTGAAGGCCAAGTTCACTGGTGCTGGCCTGCAGATCTTCGTGATCCGTGCCAAGTCCTTCGCCGCTGAGCCGGCAGGTGGGGCTGCAGCGGCCGTGTCCGCGGTGGCGGTTCCAGAGGCTGGTGCAACCGGCACCGCAACCATCGTGTCCCGTCACGTCGAAGAGCGCACTGGTCCGAAGCTCGACGAAGCAGCAGTCGTCGTCTCCGGTGGCCGTGGCCTCGGCAGTGCGGATAACTACTCGTGGATCAACGACCTGGCCAAGCTCCTCAACGGTGCCGCCGGTGCGTCACGCGCAATCGTCGACGCTGGTTGGGTTCCCTACAGCCACCAGGTTGGCCAGACCGGCAAGACCGTCAAGCCGACCGTCTACCTCGCCTGCGGCATCTCGGGTGCCACCCAGCACCTCGTGGGTATGAAGGGCTCGAAGAACATCATCGCCATCAACAAGGACCAAGAGGCCCCGATCTTCACCGTTGCCGACCTCGGCATCGTCGGTGACGTGAACAAGGTCGTCCCTGCCCTGATTGAGGCATTGAAGGGTCGCTAGTACCTCTTCGCATCATTGAATTGAAGAATCTCCGTCCTCTGGGGCGGAGATTCTTCGTTTCACCACCGAAAACGCCGCTCGCCTCACCGTGGTGGCACAGATTCATGGCTCTTCGGAAATGAGTGGGGGGTAGTTCAGCCAGGGGTCCACTGAGAAAGCACGGGGGCCCGCCAATCTGAAGGTGTCTAACGCCATCAGAACTGGAGAGCCCCCGTGGAATCGAACC
>Ga0007882_10000131_pt1 | contig 42360 bp, 47 predicted proteins | sample CryBogCBH12Aug01_FD_71195 | JGI IMG/M metagenome (GOLD analysis project Ga0007882, IMG submission 71195) | Freshwater microbial communities from Crystal Bog, Wisconsin, USA - CBH12Aug09.1 | ecosystem: Environmental > Aquatic > Freshwater > Lake | place: Crystal Bog, Wisconsin, USA | collected... | reverse complement strand
CTAGCGCACGGTCTCGATGGGGACGTCGTGCTCCTGGCCCCAGGCCTGCCAGAAGGTCGTGCTGGCGCCGCCAAAGGCCCGGCGGTAGTCCTCCGGGGTGGTGACCTTCAGCAGGGACTCCAGCCGCTGCTTGAAGTGGGGCTCCAGGGCCGCCACCGCCACCCACCCGTCCGTGGCGCGGTAGATGTGGTACTCGGGAAGCTCGCCGCCCAGCAGGGCCCCGGGCAGGGTGAGGCCGTGTCGGGCCGAGCCCGCGAAGAATTCGGCGCCCTCCGCCAGCGAGATGGTCTCGCAGCCGCCCTCCCCGGTGCGCTCGCGGTGGTAGAGCAGCACCAGCGCCGCCTGCACGGCCCGCTCGGCGCCGGCCATGTCCGAGACCAGGGCCCGGGGCAGGTGGGGCGGATCGACGAGGCCCATGGAGGCCTGGTAGGTGAGGTCGTGGCCCGGCTCGTCCTCGCGGGGCGCCAGGTAGCCGGTGATCACCACCTGGCAGAGCCGGGGGAAGGCCTGCTGCAGCGTCCCGGGATCGAGGCCCAGGCGGCGCATGGCCGAGGGGCGCGTCGCGGAGAGCAGGACGTCCGCCGCCTGGAGCAGGGCGAACAACTCCGCCCGGCCTTCCGGCGCCTTGAGGTCGATGCGCCGGACCACATGGCCCGCGGCCATCTCGCGGTACCAGCTCCCGGAGTAGCTGGCCATGGGATCACCCGAAGGCGGTTCCACCTTGATCACCTCGGCGCCCATGGCGCTCAGGCGCTGGGCCGCGGCGGGGCCGGGCAGGTTCACCGCCAGGTTGATGACCTTGATGCCTTCCAGTCTTTGCATGGCTTAGCCTCGGCCGATGATAACCCGGCCCGGTGATCTGTCACCGCGGCAAGCCCCTCGTCAGGGCCCAGTGCGGTTGAGGAATGATAGAAATTAATTGTAAAAATATATTTGTAAAATAAGCTGCTATTCAAGAAAAAACATTCATAAAAATTAATTTAGATCGTCAATATCTGATAGTGTGGCCTCTCCACCCCATGGAGTTGCTGCCAGGTCTCCCCTTCGTCATCCCCGCGCCCGGGGATCGGGCGCTACCGCTTTCAGCCCCCTCTGTGGAGGATCCATGACCACCAGACTTCTTCCGCTCTTCTGCCTCGGCACCGCGCTGGTCGCCGCCGAGCCCGCCACCTGGTCCTGGCCCAAGGTGCTCCGGATCATCATCGAGGACGTCAAGCCCGGCAAGGAGTTGGCCCACCAGGCCAATGAGTACGCCTGGGCCAGGGCCTACGCCGAGGCCAAGAGCCCCTACCACTTCCTGGGCATGACGCCCGTCTTCGGCGGCAGCCAGGCCTGGTGGGTAACCACCTTCAGCTCTTTCGCGGATATCGAGAAGGCCAACGCCTTCTCCGAAGGCAAGCCGGCCCTGAAGGCCAAGCTGGACGGCTTCCTGGCCAAGGATGGCGAGTACATCACCAACTTCAGCCAGACCGCCTACGTGCTCCGCTCCGACCTGAGCCGGGGCCCCGGCGCCATCGCTCCGCGCTATTACTGGACCTACACCATCCGCGTGCGACCCGGCCACGAGGCGGACTTCGACGCCATGGCCAAGAGCCTCAACACCATCTACGACAAGGCCGGGCTCACCGCCCGCTGGGGCATCTACCAGGCCCTGGCCGGGGCCACGAATCCCACCTACATGGTCGTGGTGCCGCTGCGGAGCCTGGCCGAGGTGGACACCATGCTGGCGGATGACAAGAAGTTCAGCGACGCGGCAGGGACCGAGGGCCTGAAGGCGCTCAGCAAGCAGACCGCCGACAGCACCGGGCGGGAGGAGGCGGTGATCCTGGCCGTGGATCCGAAGCTCAGCTATCCCGATGCGGAAGACCTGGCCATGGATCCCGAATTCTGGAAGGACTGGACCGCCAAGCCGACACCCAAGGCCAAGGCCGAGAAGCCCAAGTAGCCTCTTGCACTGACCTCCCGGGGGGGAGGAAGGGGCGGACGGTGGAGGGGAGCGGAACCGCTCCTTTCCACTGTCCGTTTTTTTGCGCGGTCCCTACTCCTTGACCACCCCGTCGACATAGACCCACTTCCCCTGTTCCCGGGCGAAGGTGCTGGTCTCGATGTGGAGGCTGCGGCGGCCATTGGCCTGGATGCTGGCGTGGAAGGTCACGACGCCGGCGTCATCGCCCTTGCCGCCCTGCTCCCGGGCCACGATCTTGAGGCCCACGAAGCTGACGGACCGGCAGTATTCCAGCAGCTCCTCGCGGTTCTCGGCGGCGCGCTTGGTCTCGGGCAGGGTGCCGATGAGGTAGTCCACCTTGCCCAGGGCATAGGCGGCGTAGCGGGAGCGCATGAGCAGCTCCGCGGTCTCGGGCAAGACCGTCCCCGCGTGATAGGGGCCGCAGCAGCGGTCATAGGGCTTCTTGGAAGCGCACGGGCAGGGTCGGGACATTTAGACTCCTCAGGACTGGCTGTTCATGGGGATGTGGAGGCCAATCACTCCAGCGTGCTCGCGGGCGGTCTCGTAGCCGGCGTCGGCGTGGCGGAAGACGCCCAGGGCCGGATCGTTCCAGAGCACCCGGGCGATGCAGCGGTCGGCGCGCTCGCTGCCGTCGGCCACGATGACCACGCCGCTGTGCTGGCTGTAGCCCATGCCGACGCCGCCGCCATGGTGGAAGCTCACCCAGGAGGCGCCGCCGCTGGCCGCGGTGAGGGCGTTGAGCAGGGGCCAGTCGGAGACGGCGTCGCTGCCGTCCTTCATGGCCTCGGTCTCGCGGTTGGGGCTGGCCACGCTGCCGCTGTCCAGGTGGTCGCGGCCGATGACGATGGGCGCCTTCACCTGGCCGGTGCGCACCAGCTCGTTGAACTTGAGGCCCGCCAGGTGGCGCTCGCCCGCGCCGATCCAGCAGATGCGCGCCGGCAGGCCCTGGAAGGCGATCTTCTCCTGGGCGGCCTTCAGCCAGCGGTGCAGGCCCTGGTTGTCCGGGAAGAGCTCCATCATGGCCGCGTCCGTGACGGCGATGTCGGCGGGGTCCCCGGACAGGGCCACCCAGCGGAAGGGGCCGATGCCCTTGCAGAAGAGGGGCCGGATGAAGGCCGGCACGAAGCCCGGGAAGGCGAAGGCATTCTCGCAGCCGGCCCGCTGGGCCTGGGCGCGGAGGTTGTTGCCGTAGTCGAAGGTCACCGAGCCCCGGGCCTGGAACCCGAGCATGGCCTCGACGTGGGTGCGCATGGAGGCCAGGGCCCGCTGGACGTAGGCCTCGGGCTGCTCCCGGCGCAGCACTGCGGCCTGCTCCAGGGAGAGCCCCGCGGGGATGTAGCCGTTGTATTCGTCGTGGGCCGAGGTCTGGTCCGTGACCAGGTGGGGCTTCAGGCCCCGCTTCAGGAGCTCGGGCAGGACCTCCGCGGCGTTGCCCAGCAGCCCGATGCTGCGGGCCTCCCGGCGGGCCACATGGCGCTCGACCAGGGCCACGGCCTGCTCCAGGTCGTCGGTCCACTCGTCCAGGTAGCGGGTGTCCAGGCGCTTCTGGATGCGGGTCCGGTCCACCTCGACGGCCAGGCAGACGCCCCGGTTCATGGTCACCGCCAGGGGCTGTGCGCCGCCCATGCCGCCCAGCCCCGCGGTGAGGGTCCAGGTGCCGGCGAGGGTGCCGTCGAAGTGCTGGCGGGCGGCCTCGGCGAAGGTCTCGTAGGTGCCCTGCACGATGCCCTGGCTGCCGATGTAGATCCAGCTGCCGGCGGTCATCTGGCCGTACATCATCAGGCCCTTCTGGTCCAGCTCGCGGAAGTGCTCCCAGGTGGCCCACTTCGGCACCAGGTTTGAGTTGGCGATGAGCACCCGGGGCGCGTCCGCGTGGGTCTTCACCACCCCCACGGGCTTGCCGCTCTGCACCAGCAGGGTCTCGTCGTCATGGAGGTGCTTCAGCTCTTTCACGATGGCGTGGAAGCAGTCCCAGTTCCGCGCGGCCTTGCCCAGGCCGCCGTAGACCACCAGGTCCTCGGGGCGCTCGGCCACCTCGGGATCCAGGTTGTTCATGAGCATGCGCAGGGCGGCCTCCTGGACCCAGCCTTTGCAGTGCAGGTGGGTACCCCGGGGGGCGGTGACGACGGGGACGGGTGAGCTGCTGGACATGGGGTGCTCCGGAGGAACCCTCCCAGTTTCCCACGGCCGGCGGGCGCCGGCGCGCAGTGGTTGGTCCTAGCGGTTCACCATGTGCATCATGGCCTCGGGATAGCGGTTTCCAGCCGCCGCGCCGGGGGGGAACAGACCACTCAGCTCCTGCAGTTCGCCGGGACAGAGGACTTGGTCCAGGGCGCCGAGGTTCTCATCCAGCCGGTCCCGCCGCTTGGTGCCGGGGATGGGCACGAGGTCGCTCCCCTGGCCCAGGACCCAGGCCAGGGCCAGCTGGGAGGCGGTGCAGCCGTGGGCGGCGGCCATGTCCTCCAGGCGCGCCACGAGGTCGAGGTTCTTCTGGAAGTTCTCGCCCTGGAACCGGGGGTTCAGCCGCCGGGAGTCGTCGGGCTCGAAGTCCTCGAAGCGGCGCAGCTGACCCGTGAGGAAGCCGCGGCCCAGGGGACTGAAGGGCACGAACCCCACGCCCAGCTCCCGGCAGGCCGCCAGGATGCCGTCCTCGGGATCCCGGGTCCAGAGGCTGTACTCGGACTGCACGGCGGTGATGGGGTGCACCTGGCAGGCGCGGTGCAGGGTGGCCGGGCTGACCTCCGAGAGTCCCAGGAAGCGGACCTTGCCCGCCGCCACCAGGCCCGCCATGGCCCCGACGGAGTCCTCGATGGGTACCTCCGGATCCACCCGGTGCAGGTAGTAGAGGTCGATGGTGTCCGTGCCCAGCCGCTGCAGGCTGGCCTCGCAGGCGGCGCGGATGTGGTCGGGCCGGCCGCAGACCCCGCGGACGCTGGGGTCCGCCGGATCCCGCAGGATGCCGCACTTGGTGGCGATCGCCACCCGGCTCCGGACCGCGGCCAGGGCCCGGCCCACCAGCACTTCGTTGGTGTGGGGCCCGTAGACGTTCGCGGTGTCGAATAGGGTGACGCCACGGTCCACCGCGTGTTGGAGGGTGGCCGTGGACTCGGCGTCATCCCGGTGCCCGTACATCTCGGACATCCCCATGCAGCCCAGGCCGAGGGCCGATACGGTGAGGCCCTGGGTGCCGAGCGGACGGAGCAGCATGGCGGCCTCAGCGGTGGTCGATGATGTCCCTGGCCTCGAAGCGGACCTTGGGGGTGGCCGCGTACTTGTCGTCCGAGGCCCGGTAGCCCATGGGGCAGGCGCACACGGTGTGGAAACCCGTCTCGGCCAGGCCCAGGATCTCATCGTACTTGGCGGGCTCGAGGCCCTCAAAGGGGCAGGCGTCGATGCCCAGCACGGCGGCGCTGGTCATGAGGTTGCCCAGGGCGATGTAGGCCTGGCGGGCCGCCCACTCGGCGATGGTGGCGTGGCGGGGGCCGTTGACGAGGTCGCCCACCATGTAGCCCTTGTAGGCCGCCAGGCTCTCGACGCTGACGCCGCGGACCCGGGCGATGCGGGCCACGAAGGCATCCACGTCCGCCTCGGTGATGTCCCGCCGCGCGGTGAGCACTACGTAGTGGCTGCAGTCCTCGACCTGGGCCTGGTTCCAGGTGGCGGGCCGGAGCTTCGCCTTCAGGGCGGGGTCCGTGACCACGATGAACTTCCAGGGCTGCAGGCCGTAGCTGGAGGGCGTGAGGATCAGCGCCTGCTCGACGATGGCCCAGTCCGCGTCCGAGATCTTCCGGGCGGGATCGAACTTCTTGGTGGCGTAGCGCCAGGTCAGCTGCTGGAGAAGGCTTTCGCCCGAGAGAGTGGACATGGCTGCCTCAGTGGGAAGGGGGAATAGTCACATGGACTGCTGGAGGCGGGTCCGGAGCTGCTCGATGGGCAGCATCCCCACGATCCGGTCCAGGGGCTCGCCGTCCTTGAAGACGACCAGGGTCGGCATGCTCAGCACATCGTACTGCTCGGAGAGGGGGGTGTAGTCATCGACATTCAGCTTGGCGAAGACCACCTTGCCCTTGAGCTCCCCGGCCAGGGCCTCGGTGATGGGGGCGAGCTCGCGGCAGGGAGCGCACCAGGGCGCCCAGAAGTCCACCACGGTGATGCCGCTGGAGACGGCCTGCGCGAAAGTCTTGTCGGTGAGGTCATGGATGAGTTCGGACATGCCGGAGCTCCTGTGGAGGCTCCCCAGGGTAGCGGATCAGGGGCCGGATCTACGTCACGACAACCACACGGGCCGGAGAGGGGGCCAGGGGGCCCGTGCGGGGTCGCGGCGTCGGGTGGCGGAGCTCAGGCACCCCGCTGCCAGCGGACGGTGGTCTGGGCCACCCGGCGTCCGAAGACCTGGCCGGTCTTCCGGTCGGCCTCGTTGGGCTCGACCTCGGGAGGGACCTGGCCGGCCTGGGCCATGACGCCGCTCATGCTGCCGAGCCGGTTGAGGCCGCCCTCGCCGCCCGGCAGCTCCGCCGTGCCGACCCAGATCATGCCGTGCTGCATGCCGAAGATCATCAGGGTCTGGAGGGTGTTCAGCTTGTCGCCGCTGGGGCTGCCGCTGATGGTGAAGCCGGCGGCCACCTTGTCCTTCCACTTCTGCTCGAACCAGGGTTTGGAGCTGGCGTCCATGAAGGTCTTGAACGGTCCACTGACGCTGCCCATGTAGGTGGGACTGCCGAAGATGATGGCGTCCGAGGCCTCCAGGTCCGCCCAGTGGGCGTCCACCTCCTCGACCGGGATGAGGCGGGTCTCGGTGCCGGGGACCTGGTCGGCGCCGGCCTTCACCTGCTCGGCGAGGACCTTGGTGTGGCCGTAGCCACTGTGGAACACGATGCTGATCTTGGTCATGGCTGCTCCTTGCGGGCTTGCAATCATCGGGCCCGTATTCCAGACTCTAGATGGTTACGATCAAATGGAAAGTAGGCACCTTTTTGGAAGGTAGGCACCCAATGGTTCGCAAAGCCTGTTCACTGGCCCCCAACGTCTTCAGCGCCCAGTGCCCGACCCGCCAGGCCCTGGACCTCATCGCCGATAAGTGGACGACACTGCTCATCTACCTGCTGTCGCGCGGGCGGCAGCGCTACGGCGAGCTGCACCGCCAGGTGGGCGGCATCAGCCAGAAGATGCTCACCCAGACCCTGCGGAAGCTGGAGCGGGACGGCCTGGTGACCCGCCACGTCTATCCGGAAGTCCCGCCGCGCACGGAGTACGAGCTGACTCCGCTGGGGCATACCCTCATCGAGCCCATGCGCGCCCTGTGCGACTGGGCCGGGGCGCACCTCGGGGAGCTCGAGCAGGCCCGCAAGCGCTATGACCACGCCCAGAAGAAGCCGGCCCTCAGCGCCTGAGGCGCGCCAGGTCCGTCGGGGTGTCGAGGTCGGCGATCCCTTCCGGGAAGGGCAGGACCAACGCCTGCTCCCGCAGGAGGACGGCCTTGGCGCCGCGATCGCCCCGCAGGGTCAGCAGCTCCGCGAACAGCCGCCGGGGCACCACGGCGGGGATGCCCAGGGTCTCGCCGTAGCCGCAGGCAGCGGGCCGGCCCGGCTCGGCCGCGGCCAGGGCCAGCAGGCGCTGGAGCAGGGCCGCGTCCACCGCGGGCTGGTCCACGGCGACGAAGAGGGCGGCGGGGGCCGTTTTCGGCAGGGCGCGGACCCCGGCCCGGATCGAGCTGGCCATGCCTTCGGCCGCCTGGGAATTGGGCACCAGGAAGGCCTCCACCTCACCCGGGTCCCAGTCCCCGATCACCGCGAAGACTGGCCTGCATCCGGCCTCGTCCAGGAGGCGCACGGCCCGCTGGAGCAGGGTCTCGCCGTCGAGTCGCAGCAGGGCCTTGGGTCCCCCCATGCGCCGGCCGGAACCCGCCGCCAGGACGACTCCCGGGATCATGCGAAGCTCTCGGGGGCAGACGGGCACGGCAACTCCCTCGCGTGACGAGGCTTTCACCCTACGCCGAGGGCGGTCCTGCTGCAATGGTGGCAGGCTGGCCGATTCCCGGAGGGCGGCGCTCCGGGTCCTGGCATCCCTCTCGCCCTACTCCCTGCCTGTGTCGGGAGTTTGTCGTGCTGCGACGGATGGTGTTGGTGGTCGGATTGCTCACGGGCCTGGGTCTTGGGGCCCAGAGCGCCAGCCGCCCGCCGCTCCCGCCCACCGCCTCCGAGAAGGAACTGCAGGCTCCCTTGACGCTGGACGACGGAAAACCGACGCAGGCCCAGGCCCCGGAGGCCCCCGCCTCGGGCTGGCGGGCCTTCGGCTCCTTGGTGCTGGTGCTGGGCCTGGCGGGGCTCAGCTTCTGGGGCCTGAAGAAATACGGCCGGGGCCGGCTCCCCGGGAGTGGCGGCGGGCGCCTGCGGGTGGAGGAGACCCTGGCCCTGGGCGACCGCCGCTACGTGTCCATCCTCGAGGTGGAGGGCGAGCGGTTCCTCCTGGCCCTGACCCCCCAGGGCATCAGCCTCCTGTCGCGCCTGGATCCCGGGGACCGGGGTGAGCCCGATGCCTTCGACGCGGCCCTCTCGCGGCAGGTGGACCTTGGCCGGCCGGTGCCGGTCAAGGAGATGGAGGCGCTCCTGAAGCAGGGCGGGGGTGGCCTGTGAGGCGCCTGCTGCGCTGGCTTCCCGCGGTCCTCCTGCTCCTCGCGGCGGCCTCCCTCTGCGCCCAGCCCGCGCCCCTGCCTTCGGTGACCGTGGACTTCAGCAAGACGCCCTCGGGCCCGGCCCTCAGCTCCAGCCTCCAGGCCGTGCTGCTCCTGAGCATCCTCACCCTGGCGCCGACCATCCTCATGACCGCCACCTGCTTCACCCGCATCGTGGTGGTGATGCACTTCCTCCGCCAGGGGCTGGGCACCCAGCAGACGCCCTCGAACCAGGTGCTGATCAGCCTCTCGCTGGTGCTCACCTTCTTCATCATGTCGCCCACCGCCCGGGAGATCAACACCACGGTCATCCAGCCGCTGCAGCGCAATGAGCTGACCACGGAGCAGGCCCTGGACCGCACCGGGGCGCCGCTGAAGGTGTTCATGCTGCGCCACACGCGGAAGAAGGACCTGGCCCTCTTCCTGCGCATCGCCAAGGCCCCGGCGCCCCAGACCAAGGCCGACGTGCCCATGGAGTGCCTGCTGCCGGCCTTCCTCATCAGCGAGCTGAAGACCGCCTTCGAGATCGGCTTCATGATCTTCCTGCCCTTCCTGGTGGTGGACATGGTGGTGGCCAGCATCCTGCTCAGCATGGGCATGATGATGCTGCCGCCGGTGGTGATCTCGCTGCCCTTCAAGGTGCTGCTGTTCGTGCTGGTGGACGGCTGGTACCTGATCGTGGGCTCGCTGGTGCGGGGGTACACGGGATGAGCGCGGGGGCTGTCAGCACTCAGCTATCAGCTGTCGGCTATTGGTGGGGAGGTGGGCTGTGAATGAGCTCGTGATCGCCCAGATCGGCAAGGAGGCGCTGCGCACTGCGCTGATGGTGGCGGGCCCCGCGCTGCTGGTGTCCCTGGTGGTGGGCCTCATGATCTCGGTGTTCCAGGTGGTGACCAGCCTCCAGGACCAGACCATCGCCTTCGTGCCCAAGGTCATCGCCGTGATGCTGGTGGTGGCCTTCAGCTTCCCCTGGATGATGCAGACCATGGTCCACTTCACGACCCGGATGTTCACGGAGTTCAACACCATCGTGCGACAGCTGTCCTGAGGCGCTCCATGACGCCGACTTTTATGAATGCCGGACTCTGGGCCCTCACGGGCGCCAAGGCCGCCATGTGGGTGCTGGTGCTCACCCGGATCACGGGGCTGCTGGCCACGTTCCCGATCCTGGGCTCGGAGCAGATGCCCATGCAGCTGCGGGCGGCCCTGGGGGCGATGCTGGCCACGGTGATGCTGCCGGTGCTGCCGGTCCCCGCCGCCCTGCCCACGGGGTTGCCGCAGCTGGTGGCGCTCATGGCAGGTGAGCTGGCCATCGGGATGCTGCTGGGCACGGTGGTTGCCTGGATCCTGGAGGCAGTGGCCTTCGCGGGAACGCTGATGGACACGCAGATGGGCTTCTCCTTCGTGCAGTTCCTGGATCCCGCCACCGGCCAGAGCGTGTCGGTGTCCGGCTCCCTGATGATGCAGATGGCGACGCTGATGGTCTTCATCACCGGGCTGCACCACCAGCTGATCCTGGCCCTGGTGGACAGCTACCGCGTGGCGCCCATGGGGCAGGGCGTCCCGTTCCAGGTCCTGGGGCTCGTCACCCTGATCGGCGGGCTGCTGGCCAAGGGCTTCCAGCTCGCCTTCCCGGTGCTGGCGGTGCTCTTCCTATTGGACCTGGTCCTCGGGATCTCCGGCAAGTTCATGCCCCAGTTGCAGCTGCTGCAGCTGAGCTTCCCCCTGAAGATCTCGTTCGGCATGGTGATCCTGGGGCTGGTCCTGCGGGAGCTGGGACCCTGGCTGCGTCCCCTGCTGGAGTCGGGCCCGCGGCTCGCCCTGAAGCTGCTGGGAGGCTGAGGTGGCCCAGGACCCAGCCCGCACCGAGACCGCGACTCCCCGCCGCCGCCAGAAGGCCAGGGACGAGGGCTCGGTCCCCCGCAGCACGGACTTCGATGGCGCCATCATGCTCTGGGGGAATTTCTTCCTCTTCATGAGCCTGGGCAGCGCCACCGTGGCCCTGCTCGCCAAGCAGCTGGCGCACTTCCTCCAGCTCGCCCGGCCCGGGGCCCTGGCCGAGGCGGGCCGCATGACCCTCGTCGGCGACGTGCTCATGATCCTGGGGCGCCTGCTCCTGCCCTTCCTCCTCATGAACCTGGCGCTCGCCCTGGCCCTGGGCTTCGCCCAGCGGGGGTTCAGCTTCAACACCAAGCCCCTGAAGCTCAAGTTCGACCGGCTGAATCCCGCCCAGGGCTTCAAGCGGCTCTTCGCCGTCCGGTCGCTGGTGGAGCTGCTGAAGAGCCTGGCCAAGTTCGCCATCCTGGCCTGGGTGGCCTACCGGGTCCTGGAGCCCCGGATCCCGGTGCTGCTCTCCACCCTGAAGCTGCCCCTGGGGCAGTCCCTGGACCTCTTCCAGAGCGCGGTGTTCGCCCTCTACCGGAACGTGATGCTGGCCATGCTGGTGCTCGCCCTGGCCGACTTCGCCTGGCAGCGCAGCTCCTTCGAGAAGAACATCCGCATGACCAAGCAGGAGGTGAAGGACGAGGCCAAGGATGCGGACGGCAGTCCGGAGGTCAAGCAGCGGCAGAAGGGCATCATGCTGGCCTCGGCGCGCCGCCGCATGCTGGCCGCGGTTCCCAAGGCCACGGTGGTGGTGACGAACCCCACGCATGTCGCCATCGCCCTCCGCTACGACGAGAAGACCGCCGCCCCGGTGTGTGTGGCCAAGGGGCTGGATCACCTGGCGCTGAAGATCCGGGAGCGGGCCCGCGAGACTGGCGTTCCCATCCTGGAGCGGCCCGAGCTGGCGCGGGCCCTCTACCGCAGCGTGGAGCTGGACCAGCCCATCCCGAACGACCTCTACCAGGCCGTGGCGCAGGTGCTCGCCTTCGTCTACCGGCTGAGGGGTGCCGCATGAGGCAAAAGGAACGGTTACAAGGCTTGAGTTCCCAGCCCTTCGCTCCGAAGAGAGTATTGTTAGGCCATTCCGAGGAAGCCCCTTGACCCGTCCCATCGTGCCGCCCCAGTTGCCGACCCCCAGCCTGCTGCTGGTGGACGACGACCCCATGCCCCGGGAGACCCTCTCGACCCTGCTGACCCAGGAGGGCTTCCACGTGGTCGCGGCCGCCACCGGGGAGGAGGCGGAGCAGAAGCTGAAGGACCAGCGGCCCCCCTTCGACCTGGTGATAACGGACCTGGTGATGCCCGGCAAGTCGGGCATGGATGTCCTGAAGTGCGCGCTGAAGCTGAACCCGAGCTGCACGGTGCTGGTGCTCACCGGGTTCGGCAGCGTCCGCGAGGCCACCGAGGCCATGGAGCTCGGCGCCTTCGATTTCGTCACCAAGCCGATGCAGATCGATCAGTTCCGGAACACCCTGCGGCGGCTCATGGAGCGCCGGGATCTGGCGCACGAGCGGGACGAGCTGCGCGCCAAGGTCAAGGTCCTGACGGAGCGGGCCGAGCGCCTGGAGACCACCCTCGGCCGCATGGAGATCCTGGCCAACCAGATCGCCCCCAGTACCACCACGGCCCGACCGGACGCCCTGGCCGACCTGGAGCGCCTGGCGGTCCTCCGGGCCAAGGGGCTGCTCTCCGAGGAGGAGTTCGACCAGGGCAAGAAGAACCTCCTGGCCCGGTGGCTCACGTGAGGGCCCTGCGGCGCTGGGCGGCGACGCTCCTGCTGGCCGCGCCGCTGCTGGCCGCGGGCCATGAACCGCCCCACGCTGAACCCCCTGCGGGCAAGCAGGCCAAGGCCAACGGCCCCATGACCGACGCCCAGGCGGCGGAGCTGGCCAAGGAGGCGCTCGGGGCCGAGAACGCGGCCTCCATCAAGGCCGCGCTGGCCCGGCTCAAGAGCCACTCCTTCAAGTCCAGCAAGGTCCCCGAGCGGGAGCTGGTGCTCTACGCCCAGGGGCTCCTCGAGGCCCGGGTGGGCAACCTGCCCGCCGCGGCGGTGGCCCTCAAGAAGCTGGAGCGCCAGTGGCCGAAGTCCCCCTTCATGGGCGAGGCCCACAGCATCCTGGCGGAGGAGGCGCTGGTCCAGAAGCGCTACAAGGAGGCCGAGGGACGCCTGCACCAGGCGCTGGCCTCGGACATGCCCTCCGAGCGGAAGCGCGGCCCCCAGGAGCTGCTGATCTGGCTCCTGGCCGAGCAGGGCCGGACCCAGGAGGCCCTGCCCATCGTGCAGTCCCTGAAGCCCCTCACCGGCAGCCAGAAGCCCAGCGAGAAGGGGCTGGCCGCCATCGCCGAGGTGCTCTGCGCCGCAGGTGGGCGGGAGCAGGCCGAGGCCGCCCGCAAGGACTTCGCCCGGCTCTACCCGTCCAGTGACCAGGCGCCCCGGCTGGACCTCGCCTGGGGCCGGATGCTGGGCCGCACCGGCGACGCCAAGGGCGCTGCCCAGGTGCTGCGCAAGCTGGTGAAGGACTATCCGAAGGCCGCCCAGGCCGACGACGCGCGGCTGGCCCTGGCCAGCCTGCTCTCGGATGGGAGCCTGCCCGAGGGCAAGGACCTCCCCAATGCCGAGACGCTACTGGCCGAGGTCCGCAAGGGCGGCAAGAGCCTGCCCAAGGGCGCGGCCCAGGTGGTCGAACTGCGCCTGCTCGCCAGCAAGTCCCAGTGGGAAGAGTCGCTGAACCTGGTCGACCGCATGGAGCCCACCCTGCGCGAAGGCCAGGAGGTGCGCAAGCTCTGGTCCGATGCCTGGAACGCGTGGGTGGGCCAGCGCCTGGACAAGGGCACCGCGGGTGAGCTGCTCCCGCGCATGAAGTCCGGTGCCTTCGGTGCCCTGGAGCCCAGGCTGCGCCTGGGCATCGCGGAGCTCTTCGCCGTGCAGGGCCTGCTGGAGGTGCTGCCCGCGCTGTTCGCCGAGGCACCGGCCACCCAGCGGCCGGCGCTGCGCGCAGCCGCCCTGGCCAAGGTCCAGCCCGAGGCCCAGCCCCGGCAGCTGCTCCGGCTCCTGCCGCCGAAGGGGGACACCCCTGAAGAAGCCCTCCTCCGCGCACGGGCCGAGGCGGCCCTGGAGAACTGGCCCGGAGTCCGCGCGGCCCTGCCGCGGGCCCTGCCGGGCCCGGAGCGCGTCAAGGTGGTCCTGCGGCTGCTGCAGCGGCCCCTGGCCGCCAGGGAGACAGCGGCGCAGCGGCGCGCCGAGGCGGAGGGCTGGCTGTCCCGTCTGAGCGAGAAGCCGGAAGCCCGGGAGTCCGTGGCCATCCTGGTGGGGGACCTGCGGCTCCAGGCCGGGGACGCCCGCGGTGCGCTGGCGGCCTATCCCGGAAAGCCCGCCGCGGCCGAGCAGCGGGGCTGGGTGGCGCTTATGCGGGCCCAGGCCATGCTGAAGCTGGGCCAGCGGGAAGCGGCCCGGACCCTGATTAAGGAGACCCGGGAGGAGCAGGGCTTCAAGGGCCAGCGCGACGCCGTCGCCCGGAGCCTGGGCGCCTACTGAACGAGGGCTGATCCGGCTACCATGGGGCCATCCCCCGGAGTTCCCGATGCGCCCCCTGATCGCCGTCCTCCTGTCCCTCGCGTCGCTGGGCCTAGGGGCCGCCCCCAAGCCCCGGGTGAAGCTCACGACCAGCCTGGGCCCCATCCTGCTCGAGCTGGAGCCCGAGGCGGCTCCCCGGACCGTGGAGAACTTCCTCAAATACGTCAAGAAGGGCCAGTACAAGGGCACCATCTTCCATCGCGTCATTCCCGGCTTCATGATCCAGGGCGGCGGCTACGTCGACTACCTGGGGAAGAAGCGCACGGACCCGGCCATCCCGAACGAGGCGGACCGGGCGGCGGCGGCGGGGCTGAAGAACAAGCGCGGCACGCTGGCCATGGCGCGGACGCCGGATCCCCACAGCGCCGCCGCGGAGTTCTTCATCAACGTGGTCGACAATCCGGCCCTGGACTTCAAGAGCAAGGCCAGTGACCAGACCTGGGGCTACTGCGTGTTCGGCAAGGTGGTGCAGGGGATGGACGTGGTCGACCGCATCAAGGCGGTGAAGACCAGCAACAAGCGGAGCGACTTCCTGAACCTGCCGGTGAAGCCGGTGGTGATCACCGAGGCTACGCAGGTGCAATGACGGCGAAGGCCTCCGGGGGGGCGCCGAGCTTCCTGAGGCTCCGCTCGAGGCGGGCGTGATAGCGGGCCGCCAGGTCCGTGCCGGCGGCGGCGAAGCCCGCCCGGTCCCAGTCCAGGAACAGCGCGCCGCCATCGGGGGGCAGCAGGATGTTCGTGGCGTTCAGGTCCGGCGACCAGAGGCCCCACTCGCAGAGGCAGGCGAGCGCCCGCCGGATGTCCGCGGCGCGCTCGGCGCTCAGGTCCCAGCGGCTCGGCCAGGGCTCGCCCGGCGCCAGTCGCGTGATCAGCACGCCCTCCACGCCGAAGGTCACGGGACGCCAGGCGTAGCCCATGGGCTCCACGGTGGGGAAGCCCGCCTCCCAGAGGCCGCGGTGCACGGCGTACTCAGCGGCGAAGCGCAGGTTCGAGCGGTAGGTGCGCTCGTTGACGTGGCGCAGCAGGCCTCCGCGGCGGTAGGGCCGGAGGACCTGGTCCCCGACGCGCAGCACGCCGCCGCGGCCGAAGGCGCCCTGGACGGGTACTGCTTCGCCCGAGGGTTCGACGGCGCCGGGCGTGCAGACGCGCCAGCCGCCGCCGAGGCCCGGCAGCTCCCGGTTCACCCGGCAGCCCAGGGGCAGGCGGGGGACGCCGGGCGGGTACGGCCAGTCGGCGGGAAGCGGAGGAATGAGGTAGGGGTGATGGACCATGGCAGGACCTCCAGCTTGCCGCGACTGGGCAAAGATGGCAAAGGCTGGTCCGCAGAACGAACCCCCTGTCGGATGTCAACAGGGAGAATCGTGGGCCTCCCTGCCACCAAAAGCGGGCATTCCAGCAAGTGGCTTTTGCTGAAAGGAAATCCGGGAATCCGGCCGTCGGGTTCCCACAGTGGATGTGGAAATCGCTCCCCGGAAATGCCGCCGGTGGATCCTGTCATCCTGGAAAACAAGGACCGAATAATGACTCCTGCATCCTCCATACCGTCGTCGGAGCCCCCCAACGGATACGCTGACGTACGTATCTCGGCGGACCGCGTTCCCGCCGAGACCCAGGCGCGACAGCGGCTCCTGCAGGCGGCGCTCAGCGCGATGGAGATCCTGGCCCCGAGCCTGGAAGCCGCGCCACTGCTGGCTCTCAGGGCCCTCATCGAGAAGCCCGCACCGCTCGATCCCGCTGCGTGGACGGAAGCGCTCAGGGCTGCGGAGCTCGTGGAAGATGCCGGAGAGCTGCTCCGCTCGGCGCGGCACACTCTGGCCGAGCGGAGCGATCTTCGCGCCCTCGCGTCGAGCCTGCTGCCGCTCATCGAGAAGAGCCGGAACCGTCGCGCCGCGCTCTCGCATCTCGATACGAGGCGGCAGCTAGTGCGGTTCTCCTACTCGAAGCAGGACGGCGCGCTCCCCTTCGACGATGGCGATCTCCACGTGATCTTCCTGCACATGTTCCGCCTTGAGGGCATCGCTCTGGCCTTGGACCTGGGCAAGCGTCCGCGCCCCCTGCTCAGCGTCGGGCTGCCCCTGCCGGCCCAGGTCGGTGGCGTGGCGGAGTGCATGGACGCGGTGCTCAAGCGGGAGCCCGGGGAGACAGTCGCCCTCCTGCTGGCGCGCCTGAACCGGCGCCTGCCGCCGGGGCTCCACGTGCACACCTGGACTGCGCTGCCCACCTATGCGACGCCCTTGGGGGACCTGGCCCTCCGCGCGCACTGGCGCTGGGAGCTGCCTGCGGGTCTCGAGGATCGGGTGGCGGCGGCACTCACCCGCTTCCTCGCGGCGGACACCTGGCTGTGGGAGCGTGGGCGGGCGAAGGCGGAGGCCGCGCTGGATCTGCGCGGGATCGTCCTCGAGCCGCGCCTCGAGGGGGCCGTCCTCACCTTCGCCACGCGTCTGGGGGCCACCCAGGCGCTGAATCCGCTCAAGGTCCTCGGCGCCCTGTTCGGTCTCGAGGCAGCGGCGCTCCAGGGGGTCGTCCGCACCGGCGTGGACCTGAGGCCCGACCCGCGCCTGGCCCAGGCGGAGCGCTTCGAGCCGAAGCTGAAGAACATGTTCGAGGACGCGGTCCTGCTGGGCGGCGGCTCGAACATCACCCTCGTGGACGAGGACGACGACGAGCCCCTGCGACTGGGTTGAGCCGCCTGCGCCTCAGGCGGCTTCCTTGCTGATGGCGAGCAGGAAGCCGAGACAGATGAGGCTGGTGATGAGGCTGTTGGGACCGAAGGAGATGAAGGGCAGGGGAATGCCCTTGTTCGGCGCCAGGGACAGCACGACGCTCATGTTCATCAGGGCCTGCACCACCAGCAGCAATACGAAGCCCATGGCGCAGAGCTTCAGGTAGCTGTCGCCCACTCGGCTGGCGATGCGGTAGCCGCGCCAGAGGATGGCCACGAAGAGCGTGAGCACGGCCACGGTGCCGATGAGGCCCGCCTCCTCGGCGATGACGGCGTAGATGAAGTCGGTGTGGGCTTCCGGCAGGTAGAAGAGCTTCTGCCGCCCCTCGCCGATGCCCACGCCGAGGAGGCCGCCGTTGCCCACGGCCACGAGGCTCTGGAGGGCCTGGTGCCCCTTGCCCAGCGGGTCGGCCTCGGGGTTCAGGAAGCTGGTCACGCGGGCCAGGCGGTAGGGCGAGAGCACCACGAAGGCCGCGCCCAGGGCGCCCAGGACAGGGATGGCCACGGCGAAGATCCACTTGGGCGCGCCGCCCAGGAAGACCACCATCAGCGCGACGAAGACGATGAGGAAGGTGGTGCCGAAGTCCGGCTCCCGGAGGATCAGCGCCAGGGGCACCACCAGGATGCCGGCCAGGCCGAGCAGCTTCGGCAGGGCGTCCCGCCGGTTGCCCCAGGCTTCCCGGTGCCGCACCATCCAGGCGGCCGCGATGAGCACCGAGACCGGCTTGAAGAGTTCCGAGGGCTGGATGCTCATGGGACCGAAGCGGAGCCAGCGGTGGGCGCCGTTGATCTTGGGGCCGATCACCAGCACCGCCGCCAGCAGGACGAGCATCACCCCGTAGGCGGCCATGAGGGGGCGGGCCTGGTCCTGCAGGCTGGCCAGATCCACCTGGGACAGGGCCAGCATGATGGCGATGCCGATGCAGCCGCCCACGAGCTGGCGCGTCAGGAAGGCCGTGGCGGCCGCGTGGTTCTGGGAGGCCTTGATGGCCGAGGCGCTGTAGATCCAGACCATCCCGATGGCGACCAGGGCCAGGGCGAAGAACACCAGCCAGCGGTCCACGGGACGGCGGACAGCGGTGGCCATGTCAGCTCAGGACCAGATCGCGGCGGGCCGCGGCCTCGAGCTCGTCGAGGGCCTGGTCCACCCAACCGGCTTCCCGGGCCTCCACCATGAGGCGGAGCTTGGGTTCGGTGCCGGACCAGCGCACCACCTGGCGCACGCCCTCGCCCCAGCGCTGGTCGATGGTGGCCATGGCGGCGACGAGGCTGCCACAGTCCTCCACCGCCTTGCGCTCCCGGGCCTTGAGGTTCACGAGCCGCTGGGGCCAGGACTGGAAGGTCCAGGCCCAGCGCTCCGCCGGGCGCCGGTGGAGCAGCGCCCGCAGCACGGCCAGCGCCGCGGCGAGGCCGTCGCCGCTGGGGCCCACCCGCTTCTGGATGAGGTGGCCGGAGGCCTCGGCGGCCAGATCCCAGCCCAGCTTGGCCATCTCGCGCAGCAGGAACTTGTCGCCCACCGCCGTGCGCACGAAGGGCACGCCCAGCCCGGCCAGGGACTGGGGCAGGCCGCCGTTGGTCATGAGGGTGCCCACCACGCCCGGCGGCGCGTCCCCGCAGGCCACGCGGTCCTGGGTCAGCAGCCAGACCATCTGGTCGCCATCGACCGTCTGGCCCGCGCCGTCCACCAGGAGGCAGCGGTCGCCGTCGCCGTCGAAGGCGATGCCCAGCTGGGCGCCCCGCTCTAGCACCATGGCGGCCAGGGACTCGAGGTGCGTGGAGCCCACGCCCACGTTGATGGCGGGACCATCGGCCGGCACGCCGATCCAGTGGATGTCCCCGCCGCGGTAGAGGCTGCGGGCCGCTTCCGCCGTGGCCCCGTGGGCGCAGTCGATCACGATGTGGAAGTCCTCGGGCAGGTCCAGGCCCCCCAGGTGCGCCAGGTAGGGCTCCAGGTCCAGCCGGGCCGAGGGCACCGCGGAGGGACGGGGTTCAGGCTGCGCCTCGAAGGCGGTCTCGATGGCCAGCTCCTGGTCCGCCTCCAGCTTCTCACCGGCCTCGTTGAAGCCCTTCAGGCCGTTGTCCTTCGGTGGGTTGTGGCTGGCGGAGATCATCAGGCCCCAGGTCTTCGCGCCCTCGGCACTCAGCCGCGCGACGTTCCAGGCGACGGCAGGCGTGGGCGCCATGCCCAGCACCAGGACCTCCAGGTCCCGACCGACGCCGAGGATGAAGGCCTCGGCCATGGGCTCGGAGCTGGACCTTGGATCCCAGCCCACCACCAGGCGCCTCACCCCCGCGTCACCCGCCACCTGGGCCCAGGCGGCCCCCCAGCGGGCGACCTCCGCCAGGGTGAGGGGAGACTGCAGGGCAATCCCGCGGATGCCATCGGTGCCAAAGTAGCGAAGACTCATACCGCCAGCTTAGAGCGGCTGCCCGGGGGCGACAATGGCATGGGTCCGGAACACCCGGAAGCCCCAGCCGAGGGCCTCCGCATGGGCCGCCGCCGTCAGTGGATCCCGGAGGGCCGGCGCCAGACCCGGCGTGCCCGCCCGGGCCACCAGGAACCGCTTGCGGGAGATGCCGATGCAGAAGCGGTCCCCAGGCCAGCCCAGGGCCCCTGGCAGCTCCGGCAGGGCCTGCCAGAGGGCCAGGTCCTCCAGGAACGTGGTGCCGAAGCCGAAGCCGGGATCGAGCAGGGTCCGCGCGTCCGGGATGCCCGCCAGGCAGAGGCGGTCGCGCACCACCCGCAGCTCCGCGAAGGCAAGGTCCGCACGGCGGGGCGCGGGGTCGTCGTAGGGGGGCATCTGGAGGTGCCCGTCGGCCACCCGGCTGCGCATGGCGATGAGCCCGCAGGACGTGCTCCGGGCGAGGTCCAGCATGGCCGGATCCGCAAACCCGGTGACGTCGTTGAGCACCGCCACGCCCGCCTCGAGGCCGCGGGCGGCCACCGTCGCGTGGCGGGTGTCCAGGCTGAGCGGCGTGTCCGGCAGCTCCGCCCGCAGCCGCGCCAGCACCGGGGCCAGCCGCTGCCACTCGGTGTCCTCGCTGACGGGTGCGGCGCCGGGCCGGGTGCTCTCCGCGCCCAGATCCAGCATCCGGGCCCCGGCAGCCACCAGACTCCGGGCCTGGGCCAGGGCGGCCTCCAGGTCCAGGTAGTGGCCGCCATCGCTGAAGGAGTCCGGCGTGAGGTTCAGGATGCCCAGGAAAAGGGGACCACCCGCGAGGCGTGGTCCCCAGTCAAACGTTGCCGAGCTCACGCGGGCTTGAGGGCGGGGTTGAACCCGGGTTCCGTGGAGGGACCTTCCACCGTGGCCGGGGCCGAAGGCGTGGCCGAGTTCTTCGACGGGGGCAGGGTGCCGCCCTTCATCAGGATGTCGATGTCATTGCCGTCGAGGGTCTCGCGCACCAGCAGGGCTTCCGCGATGGTCACCAGCTGCTCGCGGTGGGTCTCGATGGCGGCTTTGGCCCGGCGGTAGTTGCGCAGGACGAACTCCTGGACCTCCACGTCGATGAGCCGCGCCGTGTCCTCGGAGATCTCCCGGTGCTGGGCGAAGTCGCGGCCCAGGAAGACCTCGTGCTGGCCGCCCCCGAAGTTCAGGGGGCCGAGCTTGTCGCTCATGCCGTATTCCGTGACCATGCTGCGGGCCATGTCGGTGGCCTGCTGGATGTCATTGGCGGCGCCGGTGCTGAGCTGGTTGAAGAAGATCTCCTCGGCGATGCGGCCGCCCATGGAGATGGCGATGCGGCTCTCCATGTAGTCCCGCGTCGTGTTGTAGCGGTCCTTCACCGGCAGCTGCCAGGTGACGCCCAGGGCGCGGCCCCGGGGGATGATGGTGACCTTGTGCAGGGGATCGCTGTCCGGCACCACGGCGGCGACCACGGTATGGCCGGCCTCGTGGTAGGCGGTGATGCGCTTGTCCTCTTCGGTCATCACCAGGCTGCGGCGCTCGCTGCCCATGTAGACCTTGTCCTTGGCGTTCTCGAAGTCGACCATCTCGACCCACTTCTTGTTGTTGCGGGCGGCGGTGAGGGCGGCCTCGTTGCAGAGGTTGGCCAGGTCCGCGCCGGCGAAGCCGGGAGTGCCGCGGGCGATGACCTCCAGCTCGACGTCAGGGCTGAGGGGGATCTTGTCGGCGGTATGCACCTTCAGGATCTCGTGGCGGCCCTTCACGTCGGGCCGGTCCACCACCACGCGGCGGTCGAAGCGGCCGGGGCGGAGCAGGGCGGGATCGAGCACGTCGGGGCGGTTGGTGGCGGCGATGAGGATGACGCCCTCGTTGCCCTCGAAGCCGTCCATCTCCACCAGCAGCTGGTTGAGGGTCTGCTCGCGCTCGTCGTGGCCGCCGCCCAGGCCGGCGCCGCGGTGGCGGCCGACGGCGTCGATCTCGTCGATGAAGACGATGCAGGGGGCGCTCTTCTTGGCCTGCTCGAAGAGGTCGCGCACGCGGCTGGCGCCGACGCCCACGAACATCTCCACGAAGTCGGAGCCGGAGATGGAGAAGAACTGGACCTTGGCCTCACCGGCGATGGCGCGGGCCAGGAGGGTCTTGCCGGTGCCCGGAGGCCCCATGAGCAGCAGGCCCTTGGGGATCTTGCCGCCCAGCTTCACGAACTTGGCGGGATCCTTCAGGAAGTCCACGACCTCCTTCAGCTCATCCTTGGCCTCGTCGCAGCCGGCCACATCCGCGAAGGTGACGCGCTTGGTGCTGGCGGACAGGCCCTTGGCCCGAGCCTTGCCGAAGCTGAGGGCCTTGTTGCCCCCCATCTGGGCCTGGCGCATGAACACGAACCAGAGCACCACAAAGACCAGCAGCGGCGCCCAGAACATCAGCACGTAGGCGAAGTTGTTCTCGCTGGGCTTGGAGGCCTTGAATTCGTCCAGCTGGCCCTCGGTCTTCCAGCTGAGGATGACCTTGCCCAGGTCCTGCATGGGGGGGGCCACGGTGCGGAACTTCTCGATGACTTCGCCGGTCTTGCTGTTCTTGTCGGGCTGCTTGTAGGTGCCTTCGACATCGAAGCCGGACAGCGTGACGGACTTGTATTTCCCAGCCACGCCCTCGGTGTAGAAGGTGGAGAAGGGAATCTCGATCTGGCGGCTGTTCTGGGGGATCTGGCGGAAGGCCAGCACCAGGAGGGCGACGATGCCCAGCCAGACCAGAACGCTTTTCATCATGGAATTCAAAGGGTGACTCCTTGGGGCCCCTGGCCCGGGTGGCCTTCCAGTCTACTAGGCCCGGGAAGGTGGCGGCACTGTTGTTAGATGCAGATACCCGTCCGCAGGTTCGCGGTTTAGACAGAAATGTCCCCAGGAGGCCGGTTTGCGTCCCCGGGTGAGGCGGGAGAGCAGCCAGGGCGTCAGGTCCCGGAGCAGGGCGGCCTCCCGGGGCCAGCCCAGGCGGCGGAAGGCGGCCTCCAGGGTCCAGCGCAGCTCCGGCTCGGTCCAGGGCGACCTGCTCAGGACGATGCCGGCATCCCGGAGCCACCAGCGCGACCCCTCCCAGGAGGCCACCAGGGCCTGGGCGAGTTCCTCGGCCTCCGCTGCCTGCAGGTGCGTCTCGAACAGGTGCCGGTCCAGGTCCGGGGCTTCCCGCCGCAGGGCCTCCAGCAGCGGCCGCCAGCGGTTCCGGGCCGTGAAGGGCTCCTGGTTGGTGGCATCCTCCCGCCAGGGGACTCCCTTGGCCGCCAGGTAGGCCCGCAGCTCCGCGCGGCGGACCTCGGCGAGGGGGGACCAGCGCAGGCCTTGGCGGGGAGCCAGGGGGCGCAGGCAGCCCAGCCCGCCGCCCCGGGCCAGCCGCAGGAAGACGGTCTCGGTGTGGTCATCCAGGGTGTGGCCCGTGGCGACGGCTCCGGCCCCGGCCTGCTCGGCCTCCTGGCGGAACCAGTCCCAGCGCAGCTCCCGGGCGGCCATCTCCAGCCCGATCCGCTGGGCCTCCTGGTGGGCCCGCACGCCGAGCGAGGCCTCCACCAGGTCCAGGTCCAGGTTCCGGCAGAGGGTGCGCACCAGCTCCGCGTCCTCTGCGGACTCAGCCCGCAGGCCGTGGTCCGCGTGGAGGACCTCGAGCTCCAGGTCCAGGCTCCTCCGCAGGGTCCAGAGCAGCACCAGCAGCGCCACCGAGTCGCCGCCCCCGGAGCAGGCCACCAGCACGCGGCCGCTCACCGCGTCCCCCCGCGCCTGGATCTGGGCCAGCACCTCCGCTTCGAACCGGTTCATGCGGGGGCTTCCAGCCTCGCCAGCAGCTCCACCAGGGCCCTGGGCACGGGCCTCTCGCACCAGAGGGCCTCGGCCCAGGCGCACAGGCGGAGGGAGCCCCAGTGCATGGCGCGGCCCTCAACGCCGCGGCGGAAAGCGGGGTGGGCGATGCGGGTGACGGGCTGGGCCGCGTCCAGGGCGAACTGGCTGCCGAAGGCGTCGAAGGCGGCCATGCGGCGCTCCCACACGGTGCTCACGTCCACCAGCAGGTCCGGCTGGCCCGGGTTCTCGCCGCCTACCCAGGCGATGGCCTCGGGCCGCCAGGGTGCGCCGGGGCAGGGGTGGTTCTTCAGGCCCGTGTAGTAGGCGGCCTCCCGGGCCAGCCGGAAGGCACGGCGGTGATCGGGGTGCCGGTCGTCGGGCGCGGGGAGGATCAGCACCCTCGGGCGCAGGCGCCGCAGCTCGGCCATGAGGCGCTCCAGGTAGTTCGGGTCCTCCGTGAAGCGCCCGTCCGGAAAGTCCAGGATGACGCGCTCGACGCCGAGGATGCGGGCCGCCTCCAGGGCCTCGGTCCGGCGGGCCTCGGCGGTGCCCCGGGTGCCCAGGTCCCCGGCGGTGAGATCCAGGATGGCGCCCCGCAGGCCCCGGTCCGCGGCCAGGGCCAGCAGGCCGCCGACGTGGACCTCCACATCGTCCGGATGGGCGCCCAGGGCGAGGATCTCCAGGGGGGCTTCGTCGCGCTCGGGGCTCATGCTCGCTCCACCACAATCACCGGCGCCGCGCCGTCCATGCGCGCCAGGATGGCATCCAGCAGGGCGCCGTCACGCAGCCAGGGCGCCCCCGGCAGCACCCGCTCCTGGGTCCGGCTGAAGGGGAAGAGGGCCTGGCGCAGGCGCTCGGGGTCCCCGCCCAGGGCCTCGGCGGCGGCCTCCCGGTGCAGGCGGCGGTCCAGCTTGCCCAGGCGCTCCCGGTCCCGGGCCAGCTCGCTCCGGAAGCGGTTCCGCACGGTCTCGGGCCAGGCCGGGTCGGGCTCCACCGGGGGGAAGCGGGCCGAGGGCAGCACCCCGGGCCAGGCCGCGAGCCGGTCCCAGGCGCCGAGGCGCAGGGCGTCGAGCTGACCCGGGGCCACCCGGAAGCCCGGTGGCACCACGTAGACGCTGGGCCGGGGGAGGATCCGGGGCGCGGCGAGGCCGACCCGCTCCCAGAGGGGCTCGCAGAGGCGCCAGTAGGCCCGCTCCGAGGGGCCCAGCACCACGCCGCTGACCGGCAGGAGCAGGGACTGCATGAGGGGTCGGACCGCGGCGCCGGGACTGAGCCAGTGGCCCGCGGGCAGGGACGCGCCGGCCTCGAGGCGCTGGCGCCGGCCACTGCGGGGGTCCAGGGAGAACCAGGCGGACTGCACGCGGGGATCCAGGGGCAGGGGCGCCCCCTCGGCCCGGAGCCGCTCCGCCTGGACCACCATGAGGGCCTCCAGGCCCAGGCCACGCCAGCGCTCCAGCTCAGCCTGGATGGGCTCGCGGACCGCGGGAGCCGTCGGCGAGAAGGGGCGCAGGCCGCGCTCCCAGAGGGGGCTGCCCAGGGCCAGGGCGTGGCCCCGCAGGGTCGGCTCGGTGGGTTCCGGGAGGGCCCCCCAGAGTGCGGTCGCCTCGGCCTGGTGGGCCGCGGTCCAGGGCAGCCAGCCGGTGGCGGTGCCGGCCCGGGCCTCGAAGCGGAAGCGGTGGCGCTCCAGCCGGCCGCGCTGTCCGCCCACCACGGTCGCCACCTCGGCCCGGTCATGGTCCTCGTCCGCCAGCCAGTAGATGGCCTGGGCTCCGGTCCGCCGGGCCTCGGCCAGGGCCGCCAGGGCCTTGGCCACGGAGAGGGCGGGACTCCAGCCCGCCCCGATCTGCTGGCCGGTGGCGATGACGGGCGGGCCGCTCGGGGGCGTCATACACATGGGCCCCAGCCTACCCGATATGCGATGCTCGACGGCATGTGGAGCGTCGAGCCCTGGCTTCCCCCGGTGCAGCCGGACCTGTCCGTCCTGGCCATGGCGGCCGCCGACGAGGCTGGCCTGGAGCAGCTGCGGGCCTGGCCGGAGCGCCGCAAGGGCGGGGTCGGCTTCGGCACCCTGCCGCCCTTCCTCTGCTGGCGCGGGCACCGGGATGGAGCCTGGCACCTCGTCCTGCTGCAGGCCAGGGAGCTGGGCGCCCTGGTGCCCGGGGCGCGCCTGGAGCCGCTGCCACCGGGGTGGCTGGCGGACCTGGAGCTGGAGGCCCTGGCCCGGCCCCTGGCCCGCCACCCGGACTTCCCGGGTGGGGCCTCGGTCCATGTGGTGCACCTGCCGGGCGGGCCCAGCTACCGGGTCCGCACCTGCGGCCAGCCTGCCCCGGACTTCATCGCCGAGGTGCTGGCGCGCACCAGCGTCCTCCCAGCCTGGGCCCCGGAGGCCTAGGCTCGGCGGAACTACTTGCCGCGGTTGCTCATGCGGGTGTGGGCGACGCCGCTCTTGCCCTGGGGCTTGGTGGAGGCTTTCACCACCGGCTTGGGGCCGGGGCCGGCCTTGGGCCTCGCGGTGGAGGGACTGGCGGCGGCCTTGTCCGCGGCCTGGAGGGACTTCAGGAGGTCGGCGGGGACGAGTGGCTTGGTCATAGGTACTCCTGCACTCATGCTATCCGCAGGATAAGGAATACCGGAGACAGTTGCCAGATTCGTTGAAACTCATCGCCGACGCCACGGACTGGATGATCAGCAGGCCCCGGCCGCTGGCCTGGCTGTCGCTGGCGGCATGCCTCTGCTCCCAGGCCCGCCAGTCGAAGCCGGGCCCTGAGTCTTCCACCTCCACGGTGAGGACGCAGTCCCCCGCCTGGGGGTCTCCGTGCAGGCCGAAGCGGATGGTCAGGCTGCCCGAGACGAGGGCCGCCAGGCGTTCCTTCCGGACCGCGTCATAGGCCTCGAAGCCCTCCTGCTTGAGCTTGGAGTCCAGGCGGAGCAGGCCGTGGTCCAGGGCGTTCGTGGTGGCCTCGGTCAGGGTCATGGCGAGCACCTGGGTGGCCGAGGTGGGGACCCCGTGGTTGGCGAACAGCCGGAGGCAGTCGGGCAGCACCTCCCGCAGGGGGTGCTGGCGCGGCTCGAAGCTGAGCTCGAAGGCGAAGGGGGTGGTCCGGGGTGTGGGGACTGGATCAGCGGGCCTGGCGGCCTTCGGCTCGGGCTCGGGTGCCCGAGGGGGGACTTCCCACAGCCCCCAGCTCACATCGTCATGCTGCTCGTTGTTGCGGATGCCAAGGTTCAGGGACTCCTGGATGACGAACCGGTGGACCTCGAAGGGGGTCGCGCCCATGCCCTGGGTGAGCAGCCGGTAGGCGTCCTCCGTGCCGAGGATCTCCTGGATGCCGTCGGTGAAGGTCAGGAGGCGCTCCCCGCCCGAGACGGCAATCTCCTCCACCACCGGCTGCTCGAGGTCGTCGAGCACCCCGGCGGGCAGGTTGCGCGAGGCGAAGCGCCGGACGCGCCCCTGGAGCGTCATCAGGAGGGCCTCGGGCAGACCCGCGTTGAGCAGGGACAGGGTGCCGTTGTGCAGGTCCAGGCGCACCAGCATCAGGCACACGAAGCGCCCGGAGGGCAGCATCTTGCGCAGCTTGCCGTTGATCTCGCGGTAGATGATCTCCAGGGGGATGTCGCGGCTGACCATGCCCATGAAGGCCTGGATGGCCGGGATGGTGGAGATCCCCGCGGCCAGGCCGTGGCCGGTGGCGTCGCAGAGCAGGCCGAAGTGGATGCCTGGCAGCCCCTGCTGGTAGGTGCAGGCGTCGCCATTGATGCGCTGGGTCTGGAGGGTCTCCATGTGGATGTGGGCAGGCAGGGACTGGAGGCCGGGCTGCACCAGGCGGTGGAGGATGTGCTTGGTGATCAGCATCTCCTCGTCACTCGCGGACTTCGCCAGGGCCAGGTTCTGGTGGAGGGCGATGAGGTCCGCCAGGGACCGAACCCGCAGGCGCAGCTCGTCGGGAGTGACGGGCTTGGTGAGGAACTCCACCAGACCGGCGTCCAGGCTCTCCCGGAGGATCCGCGACTTCTCATCCCCCGTCAGCATCACCATGGGCACGAAGCGCTCGGGATCGAGGGCCTTGATGCTGCGGCAGAGCTCGATGCCGTTCATGCCAGGCATCTGGTAGTCCGTCAGGACCAGGTCCGGTCTCTGCCGCTGGTACAGGGCGAAGGCGGCCAGTCCGTCCTTGGCGTGCAAGACCTCATAGCCTTCACCCATGAGGACCGCATCCGCCACGATATGGAACAGGGCGTCGTCGTCGGCCACCAGGATCCGCAAGCTCAGTCCTCCCGGATCTCGAAGAGCTTCCCGAACTGCACGATCTTGAGGATCCCGGCGACTGTCGGGGAGGGCTTGATGAGCACCACCGTGATGCCCTTCTCCTCGGTCTTCTCCCGCAGGACCAGGAGCATGCCCAGGGACGACGAGTCCATGTACTGCAGGCCCGAGAGGTCCAGGGTGATCTGCTCGGTACCCGGGGCGTCCAGCAGCTCCTGGGTGGCCGAGCGGAAGGCCTGGTGCGACTCGAAGGTGAAGTTCCCCTCCAGGCGGATCAGCGAGGAAGTTGGATCTCGGTGAAGGGTGAGCATCATCGGGCACCTGACCAGGAAGGTAGGACCATGACATCGGTCTGGGGCCGGGGAAGGATAATAAATGACCTGGAGGCGATGTGATCTGGTTCATGGGAGCGGCGGCCCCGGCGCGGCTAAGCTGATGGGGCCCCGCCGAGACCGGGGCAGAACCCGGGATGGTGGCCCATGGGCGCAGAAGCAGGCGGAGAACTGGCCAGGCTGGCCGAGCGGGCCTTCGGCGAGTGGCGGAGTGCGTCCCGGCTGACCCGGCGGGGCCTGCTGGAGGCCTGGCTCGAGCAGCTCGCTCCGGTCCGGGAGGAGCTGGCCCGGGCCATGGCCGAAGAGACCGGCAAGCCCATCACCATGGCCCGGGGCGAGGTGGGCCGGGCCGAGATGACCCTGCGGGCCACCATCGAGGCCATCGCGAACTTCGGCGAGGAGGCTGTCCCCTACGACCTGATGCCCGGAGCCGACGGCTGCCGGGCCGTGTTCCGCCGCTTCCCGGTGGGCCCCGCCCTGGCCATCACGCCCTTCAACTTCCCGGTGAACCTGGCGGTCCACAAGCTGGCCCCGGCCCTGGGCGCGGGCTGCAGCGTCATCTGGAAGCCCTGTCCTCAGGCACCCCGCACCTCCCGGCTCCTCTGGGAGAGCTTCGAGGCGGCCCGGGTCCAGGTAGGCGCCCCCGCCGCCCTGCTGCAGCTGGCCGGACCGGACCCCGTCCAGGCCGAGGCGCTGGCCAAGGATCCCCGCATCGCCGTGGTGAGCTTCACCGGCTCCGAGCGGGTGGGCAGGCACCTGGAGCAGGCGCTGGCCGGCAAGCGTCTCCTGCTGGAGCTGGGCGGCAACGGCGCCGTGGTGGTGGACGCGGGGGTGGACCCCGTGGCCGTGGCCAAGAGCATCGCCCCGGCGGCGGTGGCCGGCGCGGGCCAGAGCTGCTCCAAGGCCCAGCGCATCTACGTCCACCGCAACCTCTGGGAGGCCTTCGCCCCGGCGTTCGTGGCGGCGGTGCAGGCACTGCCCTGCGGCGACCCCATGGATCCGGCCACCCTCGTCGGTCCCGTCATCGACGAGGCCACGGCCCGGCGCGTGGACGCGGGCCTCGACCGGGCGGCCCAGGCCGGCGCCCGCTTCCTGCTGCGCGGCCAGCGCCAGGGGGCCCTGCTGCCCCCGGCCATCCTCACGGACCTGCCCGAGGAGGATCCGCTCCAGTGCGAGGAGGTCTTCTCGCCCGTTACGGTGCTGACCCCGGTGGGTTCCTTTGAACAGGGCCTGGAGCTCGCCGCGGCCACCCGCTTCGGTCTGCGGGCCAGCGCCTACAGCCGTGACCAGCGCCATCTCCGCCTGGCGGAGGCCACCCTGCGCGCTGGTGGTGTGCTGCTGAACCTGCCCCCCACCTTCCGGCTCGACGCCGCGCCCTTCGGCGGCGTGCGCGCCAGCGGCAACGGCTACGAAGGCCCGCGCTGGGCCATGGAAGGCTTCACGGAAGGGCGCCTCATCGTCGAGGGGCCGGCCCTCTAGGCACCCAGGAGTCGACCCCATGCCGCTGCCCATGCCCTTCCGTTCCGGCGACCTGGTGGTGCTGCTGCTCCAGTCCCCCCGAGAGCGGATCTGGGGCCGCATCCTCGGCCTCGAGGCCGCGGGCATCGCCCTGCGCGGCGTGGACCTCACCCCCTGGGAGGAGGTGCTGAGCCTCGTCCGTACGGGCCAGGCCGATCAGGTGGCCCTCGGCACCCGCTTCATCCCCATGCATCGCGTCGAAGCGATGTATCTCGACGAGGCCAGCTCCGGCGTATCCAGCCTCGCTGAGACCTTCCGCGAGCGCACGGGTCTCGACCCGCGGACCTTCCTCGCCGACGCCCGTTCCCTCACCCCCACATCCCGCCGCAGGAGGCTCCCTTGACCAACGCCAACCACTCCCTCTGGATGGAGCGCTTCCGCGAGCGGGCCAAGGCGCTGCAGCGCCACATCGTGCTGCCGGAGGGCCGCGAGGACCGCACCCTCCAGGCCGCCCAGATGCTGCTGGACCAGGGCCTCTGCCGGCTCACCATCCTGGGCGACCCGGCTGACATGGCGAAGCGGGGCGCGGCCCTGGGGCTGTCCCTGCAGGGCGCGGTCCTCGTCGATCCCGCCACCAGCCCGGCCCTGCCGGAGCTGGCCGGCGCCTACTTCGAGCGCCGCAAGGCCAAGGGCATCACTGAGGCCCAGGCCCTGGAAGCCCTCGGCAACCCGCTCTGGTTCGGGGCCATGCAGGTCCAGACCGGGCACTGCGACGGCATGGTGGCCGGGGCCCTCAACACCACCGCCGAGACGGTCCGGGCCTGCCTCCAGGCCATCGGCGCCGCCAAGGGCATCAAGACCGTCTCCAGCTTCTTCCTCATGATCCATCCCGACCCGGCCTTCGGGGAGCAGGGCGCGGTGATCTTCGCCGACTGCGCCGTGGTGCCGGATCCCACCCCGGAGCAGCTGGCGGACATCGCCCTGGCCGCGGCCGGCAACGCCCGCAGCGTCATGGGCGTGGAGCCCCGGGTGGCCCTGCTGAGCTTCTCCACCCGCGGCTCCGCCGAGCATCCCCGCGTGGACAAGGTGCGGGCGGCCCTGGCCATCCTCAAGGAGAAGGCTCCGGACCTGGCCGCGGACGGCGAGCTGCAGGCCGATGCCGCGCTGCTGGCCTCCGTGGGCAGCCGCAAAGCGCCGGGTTCCGCCGTGGCGGGCCGGGCCAACGTCCTGGTCTTCCCGGATCTCGACGCCGGCAACATCAGCTACAAGATCGCCGAGCGCATGGGCGGCGCCGCCGCCATCGGGCCCTTCCTCCAGGGCCTCGCGCGGCCGGCCAATGACCTGAGCCGCGGCTGCAGCCCCCAGGACATCGCGGATGTGGCGGTGCTGACGGCCCTGCAGTGAGGCGGCTCGCCTTCTTCATCTCCGGCACCGGCGGCAACGCCCTGAACCTGCTCAGGGCCTGCCGCGAGGGCCGGGTGGCCGGGCTCCCGGTGCTGGGGGTGGCGTCTACGGCCAAGGCCGGCGGCATCGCCCGCCTGGAGGCCGAGGGCCTGCCCATGGCTGTGGTGGCGCGGGGGGCCTTCGCCTCGGACGAGGCCTTCTCGGAGGCCTGCTACCGGGCCGCCGAGGCCGCCGGCGCCGAGGTCATCTGCCTCTGCGGCTGGCTGAAGAAGCTGACGGTGCCGACCCGCTGGAGCGGGCGCATCCTCAACATCCACCCGGGCCTGCTGCCCCGCTTCGGCGGCGACGGCATGTACGGGATGCACGTCCACCGGGCGGTGCTGGCCGCGGGTGAGGCCGAGTCCGGGGCCACCGTGCACCTGGTGGACGCCGAATACGACCACGGCCGCATCCTGGACCAGCTGCGGGTGCCGGTGCTGCCCGGGGACACGCCGGAGGACCTCCAGCGGCGGGTCTACGGGGCCGAAATGGAGCTCTACCCCCGGGCCCTGGAGGCGTACCTCGGGCAACGGGATTAGACTGGGGCCATGATTCCCCTCCTCACTGCCGACGAGATGCGGGCCGCGGAAAGCCGGGCCATCGAGGGCTGGGGGGTGCCGTCCCTGGTCCTGCAGGAGCACGCCGCCCTGGGCGCTCTGGCCCTGCTGCCAGCGGAGGCCTCTCTGCACGTGCTGGCGGGCCCCGGCAACAACGGCGGGGACGCCCTGGCCCTGGCGCGCCTGGCGCGCCTGCGCGGCCAGGAGGTCACGGTGTGGTCCCCCTTCGCCAAGCCCCAGTGGCAGGGCGATGGCGCGCACCAGCTCAAGCTCTGGCAGGGCCTCGGCGGCACCGTCCAGACCGCGGAGGAGCCCGCCCGGGTCATGGCCACCTGGCGGGGCTGGGTGGTGGACGGCCTCCTCGGCCTCGGCACCACGCGGCCCCTGGAAGGGCCCGCCGCCCTCTGGGTGCAGGCCCTGAACGCCAGCGGCCTGCCGGTGCTGGCCCTGGACCTGCCGTCCGGCCTGGATCCCGGCTCCGCCGAGGTGCCCGGCGAGGCGGTGCGGGCCACCCGGACGGCCTGCTTCGGCGCCCGGAAGGTCTGCCACGGCCTCCTGCCCGCCCGGAACTGGTGCGGCGAGCTCAAGGTCGTGCCGATCCCCCTGGACCGCCCCCCCACCGGCGCCCTCCACCTGCTGGAGCGGCCGGTGCTGGCGCCCCGGGCCTGGGACTCCCACAAGGGCAGCTTCGGCCACGTGGCCATCCGCGCGGGCAGTCTCGGCATGAGCGGCGCCGCGGTGCTGGCGGCCCTGGGCGCCTTGCGCTCCGGGGCGGGCCTGGTGACCGTGCTGACCGACGCTGAGGTGCGCGCCGAGGTGGCGGCCCAGGTGCCCGAGGCCATGGTGCAGCCCTGGCGGGGCACGCTCCCGCCCGAGGCCGATGTGCTGCTGGTGGGGCCCGGGGGCGTCACCCAGGTCCCGGACTGGAAGGGCCCGCTGGTCGTGGATGCCTCGGCCCTCAAGGAGGGCGAGGGCCCACGCTGGATGGACCGGCCCGGGACCGCCATCACGCCCCATCCGGGGGAGTTCGCCCGCCTCTTCCACCTGGCCCGGCCCATGGTCATGGACGAGCGGTTGGCCCAGGCGCGGGAGGTGGCCGCAGGTCGGCCTGGGGTGCTGCTGCTGAAGGGGGCCCAGAGCGTCATCGCCGGCGGCGCCAGCGCGGACCTGTGGATCAACCCCACGGGCCACCCGGGCCTGGCCACCGGGGGCAGCGGGGACCTGCTGGCGGGCATGGTGGCGGGCTTCCGGGCCCAGGGCCTGCCCATGCGCGACGCCGTGGCGACGGCCGCGTGGTTCCACGGGGCCGCCGCAGACCGTCTGCCGGGGGCTGGGCTGCTGCCCCGGGACCTGGGGGACCTGCTGCCCGAGCTGCTGCGTGGCTGAGCGCTTCCTGGCCGACGAGGCGGAGACCGAGGCCCTGGGCGAGGAGCTGGCCCGCCTCACGCCCCCCGGCGGCACCTGGCTGCTGCGGGGCGAGCTGGGGGCCGGCAAGACCACCTGGACCCGGGGCTTCCTCCGGGGGCTGGGTGGCGATCCCGACGCTGTGGCCTCGCCGACCTATGCGGTGCTGCACCGCTACGAGCTCCCCAGGGGGAGCCTGTTCCACCTGGACCTCTACCGGCCCGGACCCAACGGGGCCTGGAGCCTGGGACTGGAGGAGACCCTCCGGCCCTGGGACCGCCTGGTGGTCGAGTGGGCCGGGCCGGACGGGCCCTGGCCCTCGGCCTGGGTCGCCGAGCTGAGCCTGGGCCAGGCGGGAGAGGGGCGGCGGGCAGAATGGACACTGCCTGACCAGCGGGGCCGGTGATAATCCCCCCATGAGCCTCACGCTGATCCTCGCCCTCCTCACCCTCCTCGCGGCGGCTCTGGCCGCCTGGGCGGCCCTGCGGCCCCGGCGCGACCCGGGCCTGGAGGCGCTGCCGCGCCAGCTGACCGACGGTCTCGACGCCGTCCAGCGCCAGCTGACCGAGGAGATCGGCCGGTCCCGGCGGGACGGCCAGGCCGATCTCCTGACCCAGCTGGGGCCCCTGCGGGAGCGGCTCACGGGCCTGGGGCAGGACCTCGCGACCTCGAAGGCGGAGCAGCAGAAGGCCCTGGCCGAGGGGCTCGCGGACCGCTTCCGGGACCTCGGCCGGGACCTCCAGGCGGCCCTGGCCCAGGGCCGGGAGGAGCAGCGCAAGAGCCTGCTGGAGGTCCAGGACTCGGTGCGCGCCCAGCTCGAGGCCCTCCAGAAGGGCAACGACGCCAAGCTGGAGCAAATGCGGCAGACCGTGGACGAGAAGCTGCACGACACACTGGAGAAGCGCCTGGGCGAGAGCTTCAAGCAGGTCAGCGACCGCCTGGAGGCGGTGCACAAGGGCCTGGGCGAGATGCAGACCCTGGCCCAGGATGTGGGCGGCCTCAAGAGGGTCATGGGCAACTTCAAGACCCTCGGCATGCTGGGCGAGGCCCAGCTGGGTGGTCTCCTGGCCCAGTTCCTGGCGCCGCAGCAGTTCGAGGCCCAGGTGCGGGTGAACCCCGACAGCCGCGAGGCCGTGGACTTCGCGGTGCGTATGCCCGGCCCCTCCGAGGACCAGCCGGTCTGGCTCCCCATCGACGCCAAGTTCCCCCTGGAGGACTACCAGCGCCTCATGGAGGCCCAGGAGCAGGCGGACCTGCCCGGGGTCCAGGCGGCGGCCAAGGCCCTGGAAGCCCGGGTGGTCACCGAGGCCAAGGGCATCTGCGAGAAATACCTGCGCCCGCCCGTGACCACGGACTTCGCGCTGCTCTTCCTCCCTTCGGAGGGGCTCTACGCGGAAGTGCTGCGGTGCCGGGGCTTGTTCGAGCGGCTCCAGCGGGACTACCGGGTGACGGTGGTGGGTCCCACCACCCTGTCCGCCCTCCTGAACGCGCTCCAGGTGGGCTTCAAGACCCTGGCCATCACCCGGCAGAGCGCCGACGTCTGGAAGGTGCTGGGGGAGGTCAAGACCGAGTTCGGCCGGTTCACCGACAGCCTCAAGGCCGTGGAGAAGAAGCTCCAGGAAGCGGCCAACAAGGTGGGGGAGGTGACCACCCGGTCCAACGTGATGACCCGGAAACTCAAGGACGTGGAGGCCTTGCCGGTCCTGGAGTCCGGGACCCCGGCCGCGCTCCCGGAAGAAACCGAATAATTCCCTTCCCAATTTCGCCGTTTGCCTTAGGATTCGGGCATCCACGAGGGTGCGATGCATAAGGGGAAGGAGCGGCAGGGGACCGGCGAAGTCATCGCGGTGGACCGCAACTATGTCCCCATGCAGGAAGTCAGCCGCCGACGGGCCCTCTGCGCCGTGGTGTCTGGCCGCGCCCATGTGCTGAATCCGGCCACCTTCGAGCGCCACGGCAACCTGGAGGTGCGCCTCGAGCTGATCATCTTCCCCCATGTCCAGGCCTGCAGCGACTCCAAGCTGCTGCTGGGCCGGCTGGAGCGCCGGGTCCTGCGCCGGGATCACTACACCTGCCAATACGAGGGTTGCGTCAAGAAGGCCACCACCGTGGACCACGTCATCCCGGTCTGCCAGGGCGGCTCCACCACCTGGCAGAACCTGGTGGGCTGCTGCCTCGCCTGCAACCAGACCAAGGGCGGGCGCACCCCGGACCAGGCCGGCATGGTCCTGAAGCGTCAGCCCAAGGGGCCCCGGGCCCACCTGTTCGAGCGGTTCGAGGAGCTCCTGAAGCGGGCCAGCGCGGCTTGAGGGGAAGGGGCTGTCTGATCGGTGGGCCCGGCGGAGGCTTCATTTGTTGTAAACAACAAATGAAAATAACGAAAAGACTGGATTCTACTCGTAACTAAGGAAATCTTGGCCCTAACTGATTGACATGTTGCGATCGCTAACGATCGAAAAATGGGCTTTCCTTTTTTCCGTCCTGCACCTAGGCTCGATCACGAGGAGGAAACCCTATGCCTTCAGTGGATATCAGTTCTCAGACCGGTAAGGATTTCGTTGGAGATGCCCTGATCGTTCCCGTGTTCTCGGGGCGTGAACGCCACCGTCTGCCGCTTGCCATCAGCAAGGTCGCAAGGCAGGTGATGGATGAGGAGGATTTCAAGGCCGACTATCTTGAAGTTGTGCCGCTCCACCATCCCAATGGTGTAAAAGAGAGCCGCTGGATGGTGCTGGTGGGGCTTGGCGACGAAGAGAAGGTGACGCTCAACAAGATCCGCAAGGCCGTGGGCGCGGCGGGCCGCTTCTGCCTCAAGAAGAAGTGGAAGAAGGTGGGCGTGCTCTCGCCGTCCACATCCACGCTTGACCACGATGCGGTGCAGGTGGCCGTGACCGAGGGGGCGCTGCTCGCCAACTACGATTTTGTGTCCTTCAAAGGCGGGAAACCGGAAGCCCGCCAGTTCGCCTCCCTCGAGGTGTTCACGAACGGCGATGACACCCGCAAGGCCCGGCGCAAGCTCCCGGTGGTAGAGGCCGGCATCGCCGCGTGCCACCGGGTCCGGGACTGGGCTAACACTCCCGCTGGTGATCTCTATCCCGAGGTTTTCGCCGAAATGGCGGCCAAGCTCGCCAAGCAGCACAAGATCCACTGCGAGGTGCTGGACGTGCCGGCCCTGGAGAAGGGCGGCTTCCGTTCGGTGCTGGCCGTGGGACAGGGCAGCGCCCGGGCGCCCCGGGTGGTCAAGCTCGAGTACAAGCCCAAGGAGAAGCCCAAGAAGCACGTGGTGCTGGTGGGCAAGGGCGTCTGCTTCGACTCCGGCGGCCTCTCCCTGAAGGACGCCTCGGGCATGGAGACCATGAAGGATGACATGACCGGCGCGGCCATCGTGCTGGCCACCCTGGTCGCCTGCGCCCAGCTGGAAGTGCCGGTGCAGGTCACGGGCCTCCTGGGTCTCGTCGAGAACATGCCTTCGGGCAGCAGCTACAAGCCCGGCGATGTGCTGCGCACCCGCAGCGGCAAGACCGTGGAGGTCCTCAACACGGACGCTGAGGGCCGGCTGGTCCTGGCGGATCTCCTCCACTTCGCCGGGGAGCTGGGCGCCGACCACGTGGTGGATCTGGCCACCCTCACCGGGGCCGCCCTCATCGCCATGGGCGACGGGGTCTCCGCGGTCATGGGCACCGACCAGAAGCTGGTGGACCGGCTCATCGACGCCGGCGGAGCGGTTGGCGAGTACCTCTGGCAGCTGCCCCTGGTGGAGGAGTATTCCGAGCTCCTGAAGAGCCCCCTGGCCGACCTGAAGAACATCACGGGCATCCGTTGGGGCGGCACCATCACTGCCGGGCTCTTCCTGCGGGAGTTCGTCGACCATGGCTCCTGGGCCCACGTGGACCTGTCGGGTTCCTGGTCCGGCAAGGAGCGGGACTACCGCACCCAGGGGGGCAGCGGCGAGGGCCCCCGCTTCCTCCTCGACTGGCTCCTGGACTGAGCCCCGCCCCCCGGCAGAGCCGAATTCTCCCTTTTTTTCAGATAGATGAGGATGTCCCCCTTGACCTCAGGGCCCGGATGGGGGATTTATTGAGGACCGCCAATGAGCACTCAACCCGCCAACCCCCAAGGAGTTCCCATGGAATCGATGGAGACACTCACCAAGGCAGATCTCTCCCGCCACCTGATGGAACGGCTTGAGCTTGGCAAGAAGGACGCCGACATCCTCGTCAACACCTTCCTGGAGAGCATCATCGAATCTCTGCGGACCGGCGAGGGTGTTGAGTTGCGGGGCTTCGGCAGCTTCCGCCTCCGCGATCGCCGCGCCCGCCAGGGACGCAATCCCCGCAGCGGGGAGAACATCCAGGTGCCGCCCAAGCGGGTGGTCTATTTCAAGCTGGGCAAGGAACTGCGCAGCAAGCTCATCGACGACTAGCCGAGCAGGCCCAGCGGTCACGCTGTTCCAGGGGGTTTTCATGCGAATCCGCACGCTGTTCCTCTCTCTCCTGGCAGTCCTGGCGATCGCGACGCCCGCCCTGGCCCAGAAGAAGCTCTCCAAGGAAGACAAGGCGAAGCTGCCCCGCATCGCCATCCTGGACTTCAAGGCCGCCCCGGACGCCTGGCATGGCTGGCGCTACGGCGGCTGGGGCAACCAGATGGGGACCATCTCCAACCAGCTGCGCGACCTCTTCACCACCGAGATCGTGGAGAAGGGCAAGAACAAGATCCGCGTCATCGAGCGGGAGCGCCTCCAGGACATCCGCGCGGAGCTGAACTTCCAGCAGAGTGGCGAGGTGGACACGGCCACGGTGCAGAAAATCGGCAAGCTGCTGGGCGTGAAGTACGTCATGACCGGCAAGGTCACCCGCTTCGCCTACAAGGAAGCCGGCTTCAGCTCCGGCTGGGGCGTGGGCGCCCTGGTGGGCAAGGTGACCGGCAGCGGCATGGCCGGTGCCGTGGCCGGCAGCGTCAATGTCAAGAAGGCCTCCTTCACGGGACGGCTGGACATCCGCCTCATCGAGGTGGAGACCGGCGAGATCCTCGGGGCCTGGAAGGACGAGGACAAGCTGGACGACACCAGCGTGAAGGTCGCCGGCACCGGGGTCGAGGTCGCCTTCGACGAAGAGCTGGTGAACAAGGTCTTCGAGCCCATCGTCCAGCGCATCACGCCCAAGCTGCTGCGGGCCACGGTCGCCGCCAACGAAGACGACTAGCTCCCGGGGGCCTTCCCGGCCGGGCTGGGGAACCACGCCGCCACGCTGGCGTGGATGGCGTCCGTGTAGCCCGGGCCCAGCACCTCGGCGCAGTGGAGATGCCAGGTGTTGACCTCGACCACCCGGCCGCTCTGGAACCGGCCTGCCAACTGCCGCTGGACCTGGGGCGGGGCGAGGCGGTCCTGGCTGGCGAGAAAGCACAGGCTGGGCGTGGCCAGGCGCAGGCCCGCCAGGCGCTGGAGCAGGTCGGTGGCCGCGGGGTCATACCCACCCCAGCGCCCGGCCAGCCGTGCCGCGGCCGCGCCGATGGGCGGGGCGAGCACATGCCAGAGGCGGTCCTCGGGTCCGCGGACCAGGCGCTCGGCGAAGCTGCGGCTGCTGGCGGGCGCCCCTTCCCAGATGATCCCGGCCAGGGGACCTCGGCCCTCGCGCTCCAGGTCCGCCAGGGCCAGGAGGCCCACCGAGGCTCCCAGGCTGCGGCCCAGCAGGAGGATCCGGCGGCGGGGCAGGCCCTTGGCCTCCAGGTGGTGGACCATCTGGACGACTTCCCGGGCTTCCATGGCCCCGAAGGTGACCGGCGGGACCGCGCCCTGGCCCCGCATGGCGTCGTCCCGGCGGCGGTAGGTGAAGATGGCGGCATCGAGCCCCGGGAACCACTTGAGGGCCGGGCTGGTGCCCCAGCGGTCATCCCCGAAGCCGTGCAGCAGGAGCACGGTGCCGGGCGCGGGGGTGGGTCGGGTCAGGCGCCAGAGCTGCAGGCCGCCCACCTCTTCGTGGCCCCAGGTGCCGCCCGGATCACCATCCTGGCCCTGGGCCAGCTCCCGGTAGGTGCCTTCCACCCGGGCCAGGGGCTGGGCCCGGTAGAAGGGCGGGTCGACCAGCTCGCGGGCCACGGCCCGGGTCTTCCAGGCGCAGAAGCCCAGCAGCCCCAGCAGCGGTGCCAGGCACAGGGCGATCCCGGTGCGCCGCCTCACCAGTAGCCCGTGGTGATGACCAGCTCGGTGCCTTCGCCCGGCAGCTCACACTGACAGGCCATCCGCTGGTCCGGGAGGGCCGCCTCCCGGTGGAGCAGGGCCGCCTCCCGGGACGAGCAGGGGGGCAGCTGCTCGGCCCCCATGAGCACGGTGACGACACAGCGGCCACAGGCCCCCAGACCGGAGCAGGCCGAGGCCACGGGCAGGCCCGCCTGGAGGCAGCTGGTCAGGAGCGTCCCGCGCCCGCGGAGGGCGCGGTCCCCACGGCGGGTCCGGGCCACCCGCGCCATGACTACTTGAGCACGACCGCGGTCACACCCGGCAGCCCCTCTGCGGTCGGCAGCGCGTCGGGTCTGCCGTAGAGCACCGCGTCGAACTTCTGGGTGAGGGTGATCAGGTAGAGGCCGCGATCGCCGGTGAGGTCCAGCTCGCCAGAGTCCGGGCTGAAGATCTCCTGCTGACTCGTGAGGAAGAAGCGGTGCTTGCCGGAGGAGAGCCCCTTGACCTGCAGGGTGCTGCCCTCCTTGATCGCCTGCTGCACGGGGATGCGGGTCCCGTCGAGGGTGAGCTCCACGGGGCCCTTCACGGCCCGGGTGAAGCGGAAGACCACGGAGCCCGCGGGAATCGGCGAACTGGGGGTGAGCGGCACCTTCTTGCAACCGAGGAAGGACGCGGCGCTCAGCAGCACCAGGGCGGGCAGGGCGGGGTGGAACTTCATGAAGCCTCCGGAACTCCCATCATATGCGATGAAGACGCGGCAGGTCTCATTCCTGCCGCCTCAACCGCGCTGGAGCAGCACCACGGCCTGGGCCGCCAGGCCTTCTCCCCGGCCCGTGAAGCCCAGCTTCTCGGTGGTGGTGGCCTTGACGTTCAGCAGGTCCGGACCAAGGCCCAGCAGCGGTGCCACCCGCTCGCGCATCTGCTGCCGGTACGGGCCGATCTTGGGCCGCTCACCGATGAGGCAGACATCGGCATTGACGACCCGCCAGCCCCGTTCCGCCAGGTCGCCCATCACCTGCTCCAGGAGCAGTGCGGAGTCTGCGCCCTTGTAGGCGGGTTCGGTGTCCGGGAAGTGCTGGCCGATGTCGCCCAGACCCGCGGCGCCCAGGAGGGCATCCATGAGGGCATGCAGCATCACGTCGGCGTCGCTGTGTCCCGCCAGGCCGCGGTCATGGGGGATGGTGCAGCCCATGAGGACCAGGGGGCGGCCCTCCTCGGGCGCGGAGAACCGGTGGACGTCGAAGCCCTGGCCGATCCGCAGCGCGGTCATGGCTTGTCCGGGCTCAGGACGGGGTTCTTGCCCGTGTTCCCCTCGGGCGCGCCGGGGGCGCCGGCCACGGGGTGGTCCGGCAGGGTGATGATCACCTCGGTGCCCACGCCCTCTTCGCTGAGGAACTCAAGGGTGCCGCCATGCTCGTCGACGATCTTCTTCACGGTCGCCATGCCCAGGCCGGTGCCCTTCTTCTTGCCATAGGTGAAGAAGGGCTCGAAGATCCGCTTGATGAGCCGCCGGGGTATCCCCCGGCCCTGGTCCTTCACCCGGACCTGCACGCCGCCGGCCACAGTCTGCCAGGACACGAGAATCTCTCCGCTCAGGTCCCGGGTGGCGTCCAGGGCATTGGCCAGGAGGTTCTCCATGACCCGGGTGAAGCGGGCCGGATCGATCTTCACGAGGCAGGACGGTCCCTCTCCGTGCAGGAACACGCCCAGCTCCGCGGCGCGCGGCACCAGGGGCTCGAGGATCGCGTCGAAGAAGGGACGCAGGTCCACGGTCTCCCGCAGGGCCTCCCGCACCTTGGCGAAGTCGAGCACGTCCTGGCTCAGGTGGGTCAGGCGGTCCACGCACTCCAGGATCTTCTGCGAGTGGTGGCGGACCTTCGGATCCTCCGTGGAGAGCTCCAGCAGGTCCGCGTGGCCCCGCAGCACGAAGAGGCCGTTCTTGAAGTCGTGGACGATGGCGCTGGCCACCTGGCCGACGGTGGCCAGGACGTGGCTCCGGCGGTTCTCCTCGGAGAGCCGGGTGCGCTCGATGGCGATGGCGCAGAGCGCGACGATGGCCTCGAAGGTCTCCCGGTCCGGGGGCTCGGTGATGGGGCGGCGGCTGTCGAGGTAGACCACGCCCAGGCGCCGGCCCTGGAGCAGCAGGGGCAGACAGAGGATCGTCTTCAGCTCGAGCCGCTGGATGGAGTGCTGGTTGAGCAGGAGGTCACTGTCCGAGACGTTCAGGATCCAGATGGGCTCGCCGGTCTCGAAGACCTTGCGGACACTGGACAGCGACAGGTGGATGCTGCCTTCCAGTTCCTGGCCGAGGTTGCGCTGCACCCGCGGAGCCAGCTCGCCATCCTCGAGCAGCATCAGGAAGCCCCGGTCGGTGCCGGAGATGGCTAGGAGCCGGTCCAGGGACTGCTCCAGCAGGTCCTCCAGGTCCACTTCCTCCGCCAGGAGCTGGGCCGTCTCCAGGATGGCCTGGAGGTGCAGCTCGGAGCTGCTCTGGTCACTGCAGAGCAGGGTGAGGGTGTAGGCGCCGTCCGCCAGCCGCAGGGGGGTGCCGGGCCCCCAGGCCACCCGGCCCAGCTGCTGGTCGCCACAGAAGCTGCCGTGGGTGGTGCCCAGATCCTCGGCCCACCAGGTATCGCCGCAGAGCTCCAGCCGGATGTGGGAGCGGCTGATCATGCTGTCCGAGAGGACGACATCACAGAGGCTCTGCCGCCCCAGGGTGATGGAGCGGGAGACCGGCACGATGCGTTCGAAGCCGTGCCGGTCCCGAATCATGAGCTGGAAGCGTTGGGACAAGGAGAGTCCTGGGTAGACAGCGGACCGAGGAGGGGGGTGTAATGCGTGAACCCAAGATTATCTCTCCACTGGCTGGACACAAGCGGAAGTCCCGTGAGGGAATAGAAGGTATGCATCGACACCCCGACCTCGATCCCACAGCAGGCACAGAGGACCCAGCTGAATACTCACTGAGGCCGCAGCGGCTTCAGGAATATATCGGCCAGGTCAAGGTGAAGGCCCGGCTCGAGATCGCGCTGCAGGCGGCGACCCGGCGGGGCGAGGTCCTGGATCATGTCCTGCTGTTCGGTCCGCCCGGGCTGGGCAAGACCACCCTGGCGCATGTCCTGGCCAACGAGATGGGCGCCCCCTGCAAGGTCATCCAGGCCCCGGCGCTGGAGAAGAAGGGGGACCTGGCGGCAATCCTCACGAACCTGGAGGCGGGCGAGTTCCTGTTCATCGACGAGATCCACCGGCTCTCGGCGCCCATCGAGGAGATGCTCTATTCCGCCATGGAGGATCGCAAGCTGGACATCCTCATCGGCCAGGGGCCCAGCGCCCAGACCCTGAAGGTGGACCTGCGCCCCTTCACCCTGGTGGGGGCCACCACCCGGGCCGGGCTCATCTCGAAGCCGCTGCACGACCGCTTCGGCATGGTCCACCGGCTGGAGTTCTACACCCGGGCGGACCTGACCATCATCGGCCGGCGCTCGGCGGAGCTGCTGGGCATCCACCTCTCGGAGTCCGGCGCCGAGGCCATCGCCCGCCGCAGCCGCGGCACGCCCCGCGTCTGCAACCGCCTGCTGCGGCGCTGCCGGGACTACGCGGAGGTGAAGGGGGACGGCACCATCACCACCGAGTCCGCGGAGGCCTGCCTGAAGCTGCACGAGGTCGATGACCTCGGCCTGGA
>Ga0007882_10000129_pt1 | contig 42410 bp, 50 predicted proteins | sample CryBogCBH12Aug01_FD_71195 | JGI IMG/M metagenome (GOLD analysis project Ga0007882, IMG submission 71195) | Freshwater microbial communities from Crystal Bog, Wisconsin, USA - CBH12Aug09.1 | ecosystem: Environmental > Aquatic > Freshwater > Lake | place: Crystal Bog, Wisconsin, USA | collected... | reverse complement strand
GTATTTACGCTCAGTTAGGCTGGCTTACTTGTCTATCTCGTCTTCGCCCTTGCTTAAGCCCAGCTTAGCAAGGCGATAACGTAAAGTTCTAAAGCTCACACCTAACAATTTAGCCGCTGCTGTTTTGTTTTGGCATGTTTTTTCTAGTGCTTCTCTTATAGCTTGCTTCTCAATGTTCTCAAGATAATCAGGAAGTGATAGCGTTGAAGTGTCTAGTTGAGATGGCTCTGGCAATAAAACTTTTTCTTTAATGTGCAAATCTTCCGCTTTTATTTCAGTGCCATTACATAGAGTAAATGCGCGTTCTAGTGTGTTTCTTAATTCGCGCACATTCCCTAAAAGACGGCTTGCTTTCAATTTGTTTAATGCGCACTCAGCCAGTGTTACTTGGCTTCCACCATAAGTTTCGCTGATTTTGATGAGTAAGTGTTGAGCAATAATAGGGATGTCTTCTGCAATGTTTCTCAATGCCGGCATTTCAAGGCTCATGACATTGATCCGGTAATAAAAGTCTTGATTAAATAAGCTCTGTTCCATGAGCTTGACGATGTCATGGTGACTGGCAGAAATGATACGCACATCCAAGTGCTCATCTTGAATAAGATCAACTAATTGACTTTGTATGCTGAGTGGCAGCTTATCTACGCTGTCTAGAAAAAGTGTGCCCCCTTTAGCGGATTTAAGAAAGCCAACTCTTTCTCTTTTTGAGTCTTGAGGGCTATTTTTTACATATCCGAAAAACTCATCATGTGCACTTTCGGAATTAAGGGTCGCACAATTTACCTTAATAAATGCGTAATCACGTTTTGTACTGTTGTGATGAATGAGTCTTGCTGCTGATTCTTTACCAGTGCCTAGCTCGCCAGTGATAAGCAAAGGTGCTTGATTTTGAGACATCCTCTCAAGCACATGCCTAACTTGTTGCATGCTTGTTGAGTTTCCTAGCAATGAGATTTTTGAATTGCGCTGTTCATTGCTTTGTCCAAACTTAAGTGCGGCTCTCACTAAAGCCTGCAGTTGTGGCAATTCAATCGGTTTGCTTAAGTAGTCAAAGGCGCCTGCTTTAAGCGCTGAAACTGCATTATCTGAATCTGGAAATGCGGTCATGATCGCAATTGGTAATCCTGCATGTTGGAAACCAATGTGTTTTACTAAGTCTAAGCCGTTGCCATCCGGCAAGCGCATGTCGGTTAAACATAAATCGTAATGACGATGGGTGAGTAAATGCTTTGCATCCGCAACAGTTTCGGTGCAGTCAGATTTGATGCCCATTTTTTCGAGATTGATCGCAATAAACTCTGCTAGCACAGGCTCATCATCGACAATCAGGCAATTGGTTTTTTTTGTCATTGCTGTTTTGGTGTCCAAGATTGTCATTCCGTCGTAGATTGTAGCTAAATTATGACTTCGCTACCAACCGGAATGTTTAATCTTGCACTCTTTCTAATCTAGCTTTGCTTTTTTACTCGAAAGCGATACATTAAGACAAATGGCAACTCGACAAGAATTATCTGATTTTCTCACGCAAGTTGAGCGCAGGGCATTTAAGCAAACTGCTTACGCCGTTCGTGATGAACATGCGGCTTTGGACATCGTGCAAGATGCGATGATGAAGTTGTCTGTGAAGTATGCAGCGAGGCCTTCTAGTGAGTTTCCAATGCTTTTTCAGCGAATATTGCAAAATGCCATACGCGATTTTTGGCGTCGACAAAAGGTAAGAAATATTTGGACGTCCTTGCTTTCGTCTTTTAGCATCACGGGTGAAGATGGGGAAGATTCAGACCCCCTTGAGGCCATTACCTCTAGCAATCATGATGGCAGGAATGAACCTGAGGTGCAATTAGAACAGCGCCAAACAATGGCTCTCATCGAAGATGCATTAACTAAACTCCCTGCTCGTCAACGAGAAGCTTTTGTGATGCGTTATTGGGAAGATATGGATGTTGCAGAAACTGCACTTGCTATGGGGTGTTCTCAAGGGAGTGTCAAAACACATTGTTCCCGTGCTGTGCGTTTTTTGGCGGTAACATTAGAAAAACATGGCTTAGCTGAGCAAGTATTGGCAAGGCGGCTATCATCTAAGAAAGGAGTGGGTGATGAAGATTGATCCTGAAAATCAACAGGTAGAACTCGGCTACCAAGTCATTGCTAAGCGCATTACATCGCTTCTGGACGAGCAAGCATCAAATATTGATGCTAAGGCGGCCTCTAAGCTAAGTTATGCGCGACAGCAAGCGCTCGCGAATATGGCAAAGCCATCATCTGGCATGTCAATTAGCCAAAATGGGGTGATACGATTATTTGGAAATTATTGGTATCAGCATCGGTTGTTGTTGACACTCTTGATGTGTACTTTGAGTTTGCTTGCCTTGTTGGCTAGGCATAACATGGTGAATCAAGAAGAGGCTGAACAGGGTGATGCTTATTTATTGGCTTCGGATTTTCCTCCGGAAGTCTATTCAAATGAGGGTTTTGGTACATGGCTGTCAGAAAACTCGCAGCAATAATTATTTTTGCTTTGATCTCATTGCTAGCTGCCAATTTGGCGATAGCAGAGGATGGATCGGATCAGCCTTGGGCCTCCCTAAATGACGACCAAAGGAAAGTATTAGCCCCACTTGCGAATGACTGGGATGCACTTCGTCCATGGCAGCGTGAGCGTATGTTAGAGATTGCAAATGATTATCCGAAAATGCCAGCAGACCGGCAAGAGCGTGTTCAGCAACGCTTAAATAGTTGGAGTAGAATGACGCCGTTTGAGCGTGAAAATGCACGCAAACGCTTTCAGCAATTTAAGTCCTTGCCGCCAGAAAAAAAAGAAGAGCTACGTAAGCAATGGCATGAGTATCGTCAAGCTTCACCAGAAAAAAGACAAGAGTTGAGGACGCAACACCCTGAAATATTTGGCACAGAAGATGTTGAGCGATAAATGAATACAATATCTTTTTTTAAACGTATTGCTTGTATGCTTTATGAAAGCATCTTGGTGTTTGCCATCTTGTTTGTTGCTGGCATTATTTATCGTGCCGTATTAGACGACCCACATACGGATTTTGAGCAACACCTATTTTTTATTTATTCATGGGTGATCGCAGGTTTTTACTTTGTATATTGTTGGGTAAAAAGCGGTCAAACATTGGCGATGCAAACTTGGCGAATTCAGTTGCTTGGATTTGATGGAAAGCCTTTATCGCTTGAACAAGCAGTGAAGCGTTATGTGATTGCTAGTTTCAGTTTGATGTTTTTTGGCTTAGGTTTTCTTTGGGCAATATTCGATCGAGAAGGATTGTATTTGCACGATAGATTTATCGGTGGACGCTTAGTCGCATTACCTAAAAAATAATCTTATTGGGTTTCCACCCACACCAGCATTGAGATACCAGTGAGTAAAAATAAGAAAGTTGGCATCACTGCACTTGTAAATGCTGTCCAGTCATTTAGCAAACCTAAATGAAGTGATACCTTATTGAGCACTTGATAAACGATTCCAAGGAGCACGCCAGCAAATAGTTTATTGGCAACACCACTAGACCTTTGCTGTAAGAAGCCAAATGGCAGTGCTAGCAATACCATCACAAGAGAAGCCATTGGATAAACTAACTTTGCCCATAAAGCGATATCGTATCGAGAAGTTTTCTGCTTGTTTTTATTTAGATGTGAGATGTAAGAATAAAGATTCCACGCGGACATTTTTTCTGGAAGCACTAATAAAATGCTCATTAACTCTGGTCGAATCAGAGACTTCCACTGCGATTTTGCAAGGTGGGTAGATTTGACGTTGTTTTTACTTAAGCTCGTTTGAGTCAGGTCAGTTAAATCCCATGTCTCGCCATTGAACGTGCCTGTTTTAGCTTGACTGATGGACTTCATTTGGAAGTTTTCATCAAATTCATAAATATGAACATTCACTAATTGTGCATCAGGCAATACTTGCTCAACGTTCACGAAATTTTTGCCATCTTTTACCCATAAGCCTGAACGGAAATCTTGCGCAATCACAGAATCAATGGCCTTAATACGTATTCGCTGCGCTGTTTTTTCACTAATAGGCGTAATCGCTTCGCCCACAATAAATGTAATCAATGCAAAGACTAAACCAATACGTAAAAGGGTCAAGCCGATGTTAAGAATGGACATGCCGCTCACACGGAGAATGATGAGTTCAGAGTTTCTAGATAATTGGCCAAGTGAGTAGATTGTGCCAATCAGCACTGCGACAGGAACAATTTCATAAATATGTCCTGGCGAGCTTAATATTACAAAAAGTATAATTTTCCCTAAACCATAAGTGCCTTTGCCCACGCTTTCTAATTCTTGAAGCAAATCAAAGAAAGCAAACATAGCAAGCAAGGCTGCCATAATGAGCAGAATGCTATATGTTGTCTCTTTAATTAGGTAGCGCTTAACGATGTTCATTTGTTGAGCAGTCTTGGGATTAAAGGTAGTTGCAATGCGCGGCGATAATATAGGTAGATGGTGATTGATAAAAAGACAAGATGCACAGGCCATAGACCAATGATTGGACTTAACTTTCCTTGTACTAGCCATGCTTGCGTGATGCTAATCATATTGTTGTAAATGATATAAATCAGAATGGCCATCGCCATATTGCTAGAACGACCAGAACGGGGGTCTACAAAGCTCAGTGGAATAGCAAGTAGAACTAAAATTAATGCAGAAATTGGAATGGCAATGCGTCCTTGAATTTCGGCATTGTTAGCAGGGCTGTGCTCTGTAATTAAGACACTGCTTGGTACGGCTTGCATCACGACCACTGGGGTCTCGTTTATTTCTTTTGCTTCAATACGCACGGCGTACTTTTCAAATGTTGTCGAAGTGAATTCAGCAGACTCGGGCTTACCCTCATAGCGACGGCCTTGTTCCATAATTAAGAAATTATCATGGTTAGGGAGTGTTTCACGATGACCTTGTTTGGCCACAATGACGCCGAGTTGTTGATGTTGTAAGGATTGAATAAAAACGTTTTTAACTGACGTACCTAGCTTATCGAAAGCTTCAACGAAGTACACGCGATTAGCTTGTTTAGATTCCTTAAATACACCTGGGGTAATCGTTGCTAGCTCATCTTGTTTTTTTAGTTGAGTTTTATAATCAGTGCTTTTGTTAGTTGCCCAAGGGGTTACAAAAAGGCTTAAAAATGCAATAAGCACAATGATGGGAACAGCAAAAGATAAGATTGGGCGTATCCAAGCAGCTAATCCTTGGCCAGAAGTAAACCAAATGATCATTTCACTGTCACGATACTGGCGAGTAAGTGTAAGAAGAACCGCTAAAAATAGCGTGAGTGACAGTAGCATGGGTAAGAATTTCAGCATACTAAAGCCAAGTAAGGTGTTGATTGCATTGCTGGCGATACTGCCATTTGCCGCAATGCCTATGTAGTAGGTCAGACGCTGTGCGAGGAATATGCCAAATAGCACGGCAAAAGCACCTGTGGCTGTTTGGAATAATTCATGAAGGAGTGATCGTTTAAAGATCATGCTTGGCTAGTCTTTTGCTTGGCTATTTAATAAGTACGGTTAAAAATGATTTCATACAAAATTTTGATTTCAAACCAAAACGCAGGATAATTCAACGATATTTAGCGAAAAGGATGTATTGAATGGAATTTAGCATAAAAAGCGGCAAATCGGAAAAACAACGTAATGATTGCGTGATTGTTGGCGTATATGAGTCAGGCAAGTTAAGCCATTCTGCTAAGTCGATTGACGATGCGGCTGAAGGCTTTCTAGCCAAAGTATTAAAGCGCGGTGATATGGATGGCAAGCTTGCATCGACACTGCTTTTGCAAACAGTCGCAGGCACACATGCCGAACGTGTTTTATTGGTTGGTTTGGGTAAGCAAGGCGAGCTTAATGAAAAGGGTTATCGCAAAGCGGTAATAGCTTCTGTTAATGCCCTTGCTAAAACTGGCGCAAACGACGTGGCGAGTTTTTTAGCTGAAGTTGATGTGTTTAATGCTGACAATAAAAAACAAGATGCCGCCTGGAAAATTGCTCAAATGGTTGAGGCCGTTAATGATGCTTTGTATCGTTTTGATGTGATGAAGGGCAAAAAAGAAAAAACAAATAAAGACGCGACTAAAGGCATTACCAAACTAGAGATTCATGTTGCAGAGCAAGATGAAAATCAAGCGGCCAAGGTAGCGTTGAAGCAAGGCTTGGCTTTGTCAGCCGGCGTGAGTTTTGCTAAAGACCTGGGCAATTTACCACCTAATGTTTGCACCCCAACTTATTTGGCTGAACAAGCTTTAGCCATGGTGAAAACTCATGGCCTCACTGTTCAAGTTTTAGAGCGTGAAGAAATGAAGAAGTTAGGTATGGGTTCATTCTTGGGCGTGGCGCAAGGGAGTGCTCAACCGCCTAAACTAATCGTGCTTCAACATTTGCAAGGTAAAAAAGATCAAAAGCCAGTGGTGTTGGTGGGCAAGGGTATTACGTTTGATACTGGTGGTATTTCTCTCAAGCCAGGTGCTGAGATGGATGAGATGAAATATGACATGTGCGGCGCAGCAAGTGTTTTAGGTACATTTAAGGCGATTGCTGAAATGGACTTGCCACTCAATGTGGTTGGTGTAATTCCAGCTTGTGAAAATATGCCTGATGCTGATGCGATTCGCCCAGGTGATGTATTAACTAGCATGTCTGGACAAACAATTGAAGTGCTTAATACGGATGCAGAAGGTCGCTTAATTTTGTGTGATGCGCTCACTTATGCTGAAAAATTTGAGCCGTCTGCAGTGATTGATATTGCTACACTAACGGGTGCTTGTGTCATCGCGTTGGGTCATCATGCAAGTGGTTTGTTTAGTAATCAAGATCGTTTAGCTAAAGAGCTTTTAGCGGCAGGCGAAGATGCGTTAGATCGCGCTTGGCATATGCCTTTGTGGGAAGAATATCAACCACAATTGGATAGTAACTTTGCGGACATTGCCAATATTGGTGGACGCGCAGGCGGCAGCATTACAGCGGCCTGCTTTTTATCTCGCTTCACTAAAAAATATCATTGGGCGCATTTAGATATTGCTGGCACTGCCTGGAAATCGGGAAAAGAAAAAGGCTCAACAGGTCGACCAGTGCCATTACTTACGCAGTTCTTAAAGCATCGCGCAGCAAAGGCTTAAGGACTGATGACGCGAGTTGAGTTCTTCTTTAATGTAGAAGATAAGTTACAAAAACTAGCGGAGCTTGGCGAAAAAGCAATTGCTAAAAATGTGAAGTTAATGATGTTTGTGCAGAACGATGAGGCGGCTACAGAAATACAGCAGTATTTATGGAGCTTGCCTCATCGTTTTTTGCCCAACCATTTAGCGAGTGATGCACTCGCCTCGGCGACCCCAATTGTGATTGATTGGAAAGGTGAGCAGCTTTTACACGATGAGGTTCTGATTAATTTGCAACATCCACAACCTGTTTTCTTTAGTCGATTTAGGCGATTAATAGAAATTGTGGGGGTGGACGAGGCGGATAAATCGCTGGCGCGCATTCGATATAAGTTTTATCGTGACCGCGGCTATGAAATCAAAAGCTACAACGCTTCTGGGAACGTTACATAGTCAGCAAGTTTTGAATAATTGAGAGTCTCATGTCATCCAAACAAGAAAATATTCCAGTGCTGACCGAAGTTTATGCAGCAACCGAACAGCCGCTTTTGACACCAGCTTTTTTTGAGTTTGCGATGGAGCAACTGCAGCCGCACTTGGAAAAAGCTTTAGCTGAAGCTGCCCTTACGCATCAAAGCAAAACGATTAAACAAGAAATTCTCGGTGAGTTGCGTTCAACGCTGAATCATGACTTCGAATCCCAGATTAAAAGCTCCTTGGAAGCTACACAGCAAAATTTAATCCGTGACACGAACGACTTTTTAGACAAAACCAAAGCTGATTTGGCGACAGAAATTCCGCAAATGTATCAAGCACGTGCTGAGATTTTTCAGGCAGACACACTCAAAAAGTTAGAACAACTTCAAGAGGCATCCATTTTGGCGTTGCGTGAAGAGTTTCAGCAGGCGATGCCTCAGCTTGAAAATAATCTAGTTGATAAAGTAAATCTACGTTTACTCGACTTACAAACCGCAACCATTGAAAAAGTGACTGATGCTTTGCAGCAACAAATTTCTGATTTTCACGAAGCCACGTTAGAGAAAATGCGACAAGACTTGTCGCGAGATTTGCCTGAGATTTATCAATCTATCATAGAACAAGCCAAGCTGGCTTTGGCTAATCAATTGATTAGCTTGCAAGAAGATGCTAGCCAGGAGCTTGGCATTAAAATGAATGAGACACTTCCGAGTATTTATGCGCTTGCTTCAATGCAAATCAAAACGGATTTATTTGCTGAAATGTCTGGCTTTGCTCAAGCGACTAAGCAAGATTTTGAGACGGCCTTGAAAGGTGAACTGCCTGACCTTGAGCAATTGCTTAAAAATAGAATCCATGAAGCTTTTGCTAATGAGTTGCCAACTATGCGCCAAGAAATCAGCGCACAGGTGAATGATGAAATTGAGGCAATGATAAGCTCTGTTCGTTTAGTTACGTCACATCGCAACAGTAATCAGAGTTAACTCGTTTAACCAATAAGTATTTCGTAGGCTTTTGCATCAAGAAGATTTTTGGTGTCTTCTGGTTTGGTAGGGTTGAATTTAAAAATCCAGGTCTTGTAAGGTGCATCGTTAATTTGCTCAGGATTCACTTGCAAGCTTGTATTAATTTCGGTCACCACGCCATCCAGTGGTGCATGTAAGTCTGACCCTGTTTTTACTGACTCAACCAATCCGCATGGTTTGCCTGCATGGATTGTCGCTCCAATTTCTGGAAATTCCACAAATACGATATCACCCAGTAAATCTTGGGCGTAATCTGTAATCCCGCTCAAGTATTCGCCTTGGTCATTGGTTTTTACCCAAAGATGTTCATTCGTGTAATGCAAAGTGCTATCGATTTTCATGCTGATTTTGCCAATGTAAATTAGGGTTTTATTTTCGCATAAACCGATTAAAATGGATAAACATTAATTATTCTCATAAGATAGCTTATCAATATGCGCTATCTTAATGACAAATCAAGATAATTTAGTTAAAATTGTTAAGGATTTAACAAATAGGGGTCATCCTATGACATCAAAAATAATTGCGTTCAGTATTGCGTTGGCAGTTTCTTTGCCATTTAGTTCTGCTGAAGCCGCTCATAAAAAACACCACGAACGTGTTCATCAAAAAATTGATGTTCAATCAGAAGTTGTTTCTAAGCCGCATAAACATTTAGCGGTTCACAAAAGTCACATTCAAAAAGCGAGCTATGAGGTCGATGAGCCGACGGGCAAACATATTGCGGGCGAGCCGCAGCTTGCATCCGCAAAAGCCTTGGTGATGGATCAGGCGACAGGTGAAATTCTGTTTGCTAAGAATATAAATACACAAACACCGATTGCTTCAGTGACTAAGTTGATGACGGCGATGGTAATGTTAGATGCCCATTTGCCTATGGATGAAGTGTTGGAAGTTACTGATGCTGATGTTGATACATTAAAAGGCTCTAGCTCTAAATTGCCAGTTGGTTCACAACTGACACGTGCAGAGTTGCTGCACATGGCAATTATGTCTTCAGAAAATAGAGCGGCTTCGGCTTTGGGGCGTAACTATCCGGGGGGTATTGGTGCATTTGTAATTGCCATGAATGAAAAAGCCCACGCTTTAGGGATGTCAAGTTCACATTTTGTAGATTCCACAGGCCTGCATAGCGAAAATGTATCAACTGCGGCTGATTTATCAAAAATGGTGCGTGCTGCTTATAACTATCCTCAAATCAGACAAGTTAGCACGACGGCTTCTCAAGAATTTAATGTACATGGTTATCGCAATCCAGTGAACTTTTCTAACACCAACTTACTAGTACGTAATAATAGCCATAACTGGGTGATTGGTCTTTCTAAAACGGGTTACATTAGCGAAGCTGGCCGTTGTTTGGTGATGCAAGCTGAGATTTCAGGCAAATCTGTCGTGATGGTATTTCTAGATTCGATGGGCAAATTCTCAAGAATTGGTGATGCTGAACGTATACGTAAGTGGATGGAAGCACGCAACTTCTCTCCAAGAATGAGTTAAGTTTTAAGCATAAAAAAAGCGGCTTTGTGAGCCGCTTTTTTTATGCTTAAAACAATTGTATTTTTTAAGCTGTCTATTTTTTAGCCGGAGCTTTCTTTGCAGCCGGTTTTTTCGTAGGTGTTTTTTTAGCCGTTATTTTCTTAACGGTTGTCTTCTTCTTCGCTGCTGGTTTTTTAGCATTAGCTTTTTTTGCTGGTGCATCTTTAGCAGCTTTTGCTGCTAATAATTCTAGCGCTTCTTCCATCGTCAATGATTCAGGGTCTTCGCTTTTAGCAATCGTCGCGCGAATCTTTCCATGCTGAACATAAGGGCCGTAACGGCCAGAGTAGATAGCAATTTGGCCATCCTCTGTAGGGTGATTGCCAAGCTCGCGAATCGGAGCTGGGCCAGAGTTAGCTTGCGCGAGTAATTCAACCGCACGTGCTAAATCAATCTCAAACACACTATCTGTTTTGGGAATCGATTTGAATTTTGCGTCATGATTGACGTAAGGTCCAAAGCGACCAATATTAGCAATTACCTTTTTATTAGTAACCGGATGCAGTCCTAAGTCTCGTGGCAATGCGATGAGTTGCAGCGCAACATCTATATCTACGCTTGAAAGAGGGATGTCTTTTGGAATACTCACGCGTTTAGGCTTTTTCTTGGTATCAGCCTCAGGCAAACCAAGTTGCAAATAAGGGCCATAAGGGCCATTAAGCAAGAGGATATCCTTACCCGAATTGGCATCTACACCAATGAGTGTAGGCTCGCTACTGATAGCACCTTCGCCTCCAACATTGCGTTTGTAATCACACTTAGGCGTGTCGTTATAACCCACACACCCAATAAAGCTTCCATAACGGCTGAGTTGTTTAGAAAGTTGCTTGCCGCATTTGGGGCATGCTTCATCGAGTAATTCTGTGCCTGGACGTTCAACATCTTTTTTGTCGTCAATTTGTTTGTGTAAGCCATCCCAGAACTCTTTGAGCAAAGGAATCCATTCATGCTCACCATCTGCTACGCTATCTAGCTGATTTTCAAGATTCGCTGTGAAATCGTAATCAACATAGCGCGTAAAATGATCAGTTAGGAATTTGTTGACTACACGACCCACGTCGGTTGGCGTGAAGCGTTTTTTGTCTAGCAATACGTACTCTCTATCTTGCAGGGTAGAGATAATGCTGGCATAGGTAGAGGGGCGGCCAATGCCGTACTCTTCAAGTACTTTAACTAGGCTTGCTTCGCCATAACGGGGTGGGGGCTCTGTAAAGTGTTGGTCACCAAAAATCTTTTGTACATCTAACACTTCGCCAGTTTCTAACACAGGCAGCTTAGTTTCATTTTCTTCTTCAGCATCATCGACGCCTTCCATGTAAACGCCAATAAATCCTGGGAATACTAAGGTCTGGCCAGTTGCGCGAAAAAGATTGGCTTCGCTACCAATCGCTAAATCAACACTGACAGCATCGAAACGTGCGGGCGCCATTTGACAAGCCACGGATCGTTTCCAAATCATTTCATAAAGCTTGAATTGTTCCGGTGTTAAGAATTGCTCAACACTCGCTGGTGTACGTGAAATGTCGGTTGGGCGAATTGCTTCATGCGCCTCTTGTGCATTTTTTGATTTTGTTTTGTACGCAATTGGTAGTTTTGGCAAATATTCTGCTGAGAAGTTATCTTTAATATAACCACGAATTTGGGCAATCGCTTCAGCCGCCAGACTAAAGGAGTCTGTACGCATATAAGTAATTAAACCCACTGCGCCACCGCCGATATCAATACCTTCGTATAGTTGCTGTGCAATCCTCATCGCACGACTCGTTGTGAACCCTAATTTACGCACAGCCTCTTGTTGTAAGGTTGATGTAGTAAAAGGCGCTGCTGGACTGCGGCTGCGTTGTTTTTTTTCAACGCGACTAACGGTCGTTTTGCCTGCACTTTTAATTAATAGTTCGCCAACAATATCCGCTTGTTGATTTTGGTTGATGACAGTGAATTGCTCAACTTTCTTGCCATCTAGCTGAATGAGTTTTGCATCGAAACTATGTTGATGTTTACGTGACTCTAAGTGAATAGACCAATACTCTTGGCTTTTAAATGCTTCAATTTCAAGCTCGCGTTCAACAATTAAACGAAGTGCTGGACTTTGCACACGGCCTGCTGAAAGGCCTCTGCGGATTTTTTTCCACAATAGCGGGGAAAGATTAAACCCGACTAAGTAATCAAGAGCACGACGTGCTTGTTGAGCATTCACCAGCGGCATCAAAATATCTCGGGGTTCATCAATCGCGTGCTGAACAGCCGTTTTTGTAATTTCGTGGAAAACTACGCGCTTCATTAATTTATTTTTGACGAGATTTTTGCTTTTTAAAATCTCGGCGATATGCCATGAAATGGCTTCCCCTTCTCGGTCCGGATCGGTTGCGAGATAGATAGCTTCAGCATCTTTGACAGCACGTGTAATCGCATCTACATGCTTGGAATTTCGGTCGATAATTTCATACTTCATCGCAAAATCGTTTTCGGTATCTACCGCACCCGTTTTGGGAATAAGGTCGCGCACATGGCCATATGAGGCGAGTACTTTGAAATCCTTACCTAAATACTTTTCTAGAGTTTTAGCTTTGGAGGGTGATTCAACAATCAACAGTTTTGACATGTGTGCTTTACAAGAATGAGGCTAGTTGAGGTGATGATAAGAGTAAAACCAAGTCTAGACAAGGAGAGCCGACTAAGTTCTTTAATAATTTTTTGTAAAACTGCCAAAAAAAGCAAGGCTTCATCATTAAGGATTGCGAATAAATTCGATCCGTGTACCTTCACTACTTCCAAGGCTTAGTGCGCCTTCTCGCTTCTCTTTTTCTGCGATGTCCCCGAATAAAGGGTCTTCATCTTCAGCGGATGCTTGGCTCAGGTTTTTGAAGTCATATAAATTCGTGTCTGCTAGATGAGAAGGTTCCACGTTGCCGATAGCTCGGAAAATATTGTTCACGCGTCCTGGCTGTTCCAACTCCCAAGCATGGAGCATTTCTTTTATCCTTTGACGTTGTAGGTTTTCTTGGGATCCACATAAGTCGCACGGAATAATAGGGAAGCCCATTTGACGGGCATAAGCTGCAATGTCTTTTTCAGAGCAGTAAGCGAGCGGACGAATCACAATATTTTGTTTGTCATTTGTTGCTAGCTTTGGGGGCATAGCTTTCATTTTTGCCCCAAAGAATAAATTGAGAAATAAGGTTTCAACGATGTCATCTCGATGATGGCCTAGTGCGATTTTATTCGCGCCTAATTCTTTTGCAGTGCGATAAATCACTCCGCGGCGCAAACGCGAACAAAGAGAACACGTCGTTTTGCCTTCAGGAATTTTTTCTTTGACGATAGAGTAAGTGTCAGCTTCTACTATTCTATATTCAACACCTAGCTTTTCTAGGTATACAGGCAATATGTCAGCTGGGAAGCCGGGTTGCTTTTGATCTAAGTTCATCGCAATTAGTTTGAAATCAATAGGTGCGCGCTCTTGCAATGCAAGTAACAACATTAGCATTGCATGGGAGTCTTTGCCCCCACTCATGCAGACCAAGACAGTGTCTCCATCTTCAATCATGTTGTAATCGCCAATCGCTTTGCCAGTGGCGCTGATTAAGCTATTGCGAAGGCGAATAAAGGTATTGGAGGCGTTGTCTGGTAAGTGTTTGATCATTTAATACTGCTATTTTATAGGTTGAGGGAGCGACCACCATCAACTGCAATTACTTGGCCTGTGATGAATGGCGCATCTTGAATCAGGAATTTTACCGCTTTTGCGATATCGTTGGGTTCACCGATACGTTTTAATAAGGTTTGAGAAATCACGCGTTGACGATACAACTCATCAAATTGTGGATTATCTTCAGGCCACATGACTGGGCCAGGAGCAACCGCATTCACGCGCACTTCTGGAGATAGTTCGTGGGCGAGTGATTTGGTTAAAGTTACTAGTCCCGCTTTGGCAACACTGTAAACGATGTAGCCTTTTTTAGGGCGTTCAACGTGCATGTCGGTAATATTGATAATGCAGCCTTGTTGTTTGCGTAATTCAATTGCAGCAGCTTGAGATAAAAATAGGGGGGCTTTCAAATTAGACCCCATGAGATCGTGCCATTGGTCATCATTAATGTCGCCAATTTCTGTCGGGTAATAGCTTGATGCGTTATTAATCAGTACATCTAGTTTGCCGAAATGTTTGATTGTTTCTTGAACTAAGCTTGGCAATATAGATAAATTAAGCAGGTCACCTTGAATAATGGCAACCGAATGAGGCCTTTGTAGATTTAGTTCGGCTTGTAATGCGCGTGCCTCATTGACTGAGCTTCTATAATGAATCATTAAGTTTGCACCGCTTGCATGAAGTAGCCGACAAATAGATGCCCCAACACGTTTGGCGCCACCTGTAATTAAAACGATTTTGTTTTGTAAACTTGATTCCACGTTTTTTTCCTGACTTTTAGTCTGTAACAATTATAATCTACTCTTCATGAACACTTCATTCCCGCAACCCGATTCTGCAGCTCTTGCTCATAGCAACGCACTGCTATCTTTCATTCAAGCGCTTATTACTAAAGAGGGCGGCTGGATTAATTTTGCCCAAATGATGGATGCTGCTTTATATACTCCTGGCCTAGGTTATTACAGTGGCGGTGCTAAAAAGTTCGGTTTAAGTGGCGATTTTGTCACTGCCTCAGAAATTTCCCCGCTTTTTTCACGAACGATTGCAAGGCAAGTTCAGCAAGTATTCGGTGCGATGCAAACACAAGGTAAGCAAGCTGACATTTTGGAACTAGGTGCAGGAACGGGTAGATTTGCTAAAGAATTACTTCTTGAAATGGCCAAACTCGAACAGCTGCCAGCACGTTACATGATTTTAGAGGTGAGCGCTCATTTACGTGAAGTGCAACAGGCTACCCTAAGAGCCACTCTGCCAGATACACTAATGAATCGTGTTGTTTGGTTGGATGCATTGCCTGAAAATTTTGATGGCGTGATCTTCGCCAATGAAGTCCTTGATGCATTACCAGTCCATATTATTAAAACCACAGCAGATGGCATTGCTGAAATGGGTGTCGTCTCAGATGATAGGGGTTTGGCATGGAAAGAGAAACCGGCCTCTTTGTTGGCGTTAAAAGATTTTGTCTCAGAAATCAACTTAACGGACTGTTACACAACAGAAGTTTGTCTGGCTGCAACAGGTCTAGTTGCTAGTTTGGCTGGCATTTTGCAAAGCGGGATGCTTTTGATGATTGATTATGGGTTTTCGCGTGCTGAGTATTATCACCCGCAGCGTAATCAAGGGACCTTAATGTGTCATTACCGCCATCGATCTCATGGAGATCCTTTAATCTATTTGGGTTTGCAAGACATCACTGCACACGTTGACTTTACAAGGATTGCAGAGGCTGGAGTGTCGAATGGTTTGGAGTTAGTCGGCTTTTTAACGCAGGCGCAGTTTTTAATTAATGCAGGCATTACCGAATTACTTCAATCCATTCCGGTAGAAGATTCAGCCAAGTATTTACCATTAGTTGCTTCGGCTCAGAAATTATTGTCACCCGCCGAAATGGGCGATTTATTTAAAGTGATCGCCTTTGAGAAAAATTTAGACATTCCTTTTATTGGATTTTCTAGCGGTGATAAATCGCATACTTTGTAGCATCACGTATAATGCGCGCCATGAATAAAAACACCCCATATATTGAAGCAGAAGAAGACCTCACGCAGCGTCGCATTCGTAGTTACGTTTTGCGCCAAGGGCGCTTAACTAAAGGCCAAGAAAAAGCGCTTGCTGACCATTGGCCAACATTCGGTATTGACTACATCCCTGAAACCTTAGATCTAGCTAAGACTTTTGGCCGTCAAAACAGCCTCAAGATTTTAGAGATTGGTTTTGGCATGGGTGAAACGACGGCGACGATTGCGCAATCGATGCCAGAGCGGGACTTCCTGGGCGTCGAAGTTCACACGCCTGGTGTTGGTGGTTTGTTAAAACTAATCGACGAAAAGTCACTGAGTAATGTGCGTATCATTCAGCACGATGTTGTTGATGTGCTAAACCATATGGTTGCTGACGCTAGCTTGGACGGAGTCCATATTTTCTTCCCGGATCCTTGGCATAAAAAGCGTCATCATAAACGACGCCTGATTCAATCAGAGTTTGTGAAATTGTTATGTTCGAAATTGAAATCAGGCGGCTACTTACACGTCGCAACTGATTGGCAAGAATATGCCGAATGGGTGTTGGATATTTTGAAAGTTGAGACTTTGCTGTCTAATTCAGCAAAAGATTACGCGCCTAAGCCAGCTTATCGTCCACTAACCAAATTTGAAAACCGTGGTATTAAATTAGGCCACGGTGTCTGGGATTTGATTTTCATCCGAAACTAAAGGGTCGTCCTTAAGCCAGGCGCCAATCACGGTCTCAGCTTCTTCTACACCTTGCTTCTTCAGGCTGGAGAATAGTTGTATCGTGCAATTCCCCCATGTGTTTTGAAGTTCTTTTTTTACAGCCTGTAGTGTTTGGTTAGCGGCATTGCGCGATAGTTTGTCTGATTTTGTGAGCAACACATGAATTGGTCTGCCGCTTGGTGCGAACCAGTCCAACATTTGACGGTCTAGTGGTGTGAGTGGGTGACGGCAATCCATCACTAACACCAAGCCATACAACGTACTGCGATGGCTGAGGTATTTGGAGAGGGTCATTTGCCAATGCGCACGCATAGATGCAGGTACTTTTGCATAGCCGTAGCCTGGCAAGTCGACTAAAAAGCGGTCATTGCCTAAGCTAAAAAAGTTTATCAATTGCGTTCGTCCAGGTTGTTTGCTGACATAGGCAAGACGATTGTGGTTCGCCAATGTGTTGAGCGCACTTGATTTTCCGGCATTAGATCGCCCAGCAAAAGCCACCTCTATTCCAGCCGGTGGTGGCAGGTCGCTGAGATGATGTGCGGAAATGTAGAATGTGGCATTTTGGAACAACGGCATAAGATAACCCTTTCAAGGCCGAAAATGCTACCACGATTAGGCGATTTTCGATAAAATGTTTTAATTATTCTAAATGTATCAGTCACAAGTTTTAAGGGAAAAGAAGCATGAAAATCGGTAACGTACTAGCAATTATCCTGATGTCTGTTAGCTTGGCTTCAGTAGCGCAAGCAGCGGGCAATGCGGCCGCAGGTGAAAAGATTGTGACTGGCGTCTGTGCAGCTTGTCATGGTGTTGATGGCAACAGTGTTATTACCACCAACCCTAAACTTGCTCAGCAACACCCTGAATATATTGCTAAGCAATTAGCAAACTTCAAAGCTGGTGAGCGTAAAAATGCGGTGATGTCTGGGATAGCTGCAACCCTTTCTCCAGAAGATATGGCTAATGTGGCAGCTTATTTCGGGGCGCAAAAAGCTAAAGTGGGTAGCGCTAAAACAAATGCAGCTGGCTCGCTTGGTGAAAAGATTTATCGCGGTGGTATCGCAAGTGTTGGTGTTCCAGCTTGCGCCTCATGCCACGGCGCAACTGGTGCTGGCATCCCTGTTCAGTTCCCACGATTGTCTGGTCAGCATGCTGATTACGTTGTTACGCAACTCAAAGCTTTCTACTCTGGTGAGCGTGCTAATGACAACGCTAAAGTGATGCGTATGATTGCTGCGAAGATGTCAGATGCTGATATGGCTGCTGTGGCAGACTATATCCAAGGTTTGCATTAATTTCGAAGTGTTTGGTAGCTAAGTGTTACCAAGTGAAAGAGGGTGGCGTTGCCACCCTTAATTTTTGGAAATCCAATTTGTTTGAAAGTTTGAATGACGAATTCTAAAAGACTTTATGAATTACTAAGTTCCATGCGCTTTGCAGTCAGCGTTTTGACAGTGCTTGGTATTGCCTCGATTATTGGTACTGTCCTCAAGCAAAATGAGCCTTATGCTAATTATGTGATTCAGTTTGGCCAGTTTTGGTTTGATTTGTTCGAGATGCTCGGTCTTTATGATGTTTATCATAGTGCATGGTTTTTGGTGATTCTGGTCTTTTTAGTGGCATCAACTAGCCTCTGTATTTATCGTAACACCCCTCTCATGCTTAAAGAGCTGCGTGCTTATCGCGAGCAGGCAACTGAAAAGTCCTTGCGCGCTTTTAGTCATCAACACGAATACAGCACGACTCAAAGCCTCGAGCAAGTTAGGCAAGATGTCAGCCATTTTTTAACTGTGCGTAGTTTCCGTTTAAAAACGGTAAAGCATGCAGATGGAAGCGAACTGATTGCTGCAAAAGCCGGCAGTTATCAGCGGTTAGGTTATATTTTCACCCATGTGGCGATTGTGATTATTTGTATCGGTGGTTTGATGGATGGCAATGTGCCGCTCAAAGTGCAAGAGTTGCTTGGCCAAAAAACAGTAGAATCGCGTGATATTCCAGCCAATGAAGTCCCTAAGAAAAGTAGACTTTCTGTCAGTAATTTATCCTTTAGAGCTAATATGACGCTTCCTGAAGGCGCCAGCGCAGATGTGGCTTTCCAGCGGGTTCGTGATGGTTATATGGTGCAAGAATTGCCATTTAGCATAGCGCTCACCGATTTTAGAATTGAGCATTATCCAACTGGCCAGCCAAAATCATTTGAGAGTGACTTGGTGATCATGGACCCTGATTTAAAGGCGCCGCTCAAGCACACAATTAGTGTGAATCATCCACTTATATATAAGGGCATCGCAATTTATCAGTCTGATTTCCAAGACGGTGGCTCAAAGCTTAACTTCGATGTTTGGGGAATTTTGAGTCCAGAAGCCAAGCCTATTCCTGTGTCGGGAACGATTTTTGGGAAAACAGAATTTGGTGCTGGTGCGAATGGGCTTCAGCTTGAGTTTATTGATTTTCGTAAATTCAATATTTTGAATTTGAGTCCGGATGGTAAAGGTAAACCGCGTAATGTTGGGCCAAACGTAACCTTCAAAGTACGTGATACGGCCGGGCAAGCAAAAGAATATGTGAACTACATGCAGCCTTTGCAATTGGATGGCCGCGCTTATTTTGTCTCGGGCATGCGTTCATCTCCGCAAGAAGAGTTTAAGTATTTGCGTATTCCTGCAGACAGCAATTTTGAGATGCAAGGCTTTATGCAGACCCGCGCTGTCCTATTTAATAAAGCCTTACACCAAGAAATCGCCCGTCGTTTTGCATTGAAAGCTCTCAAGCCTAGCGATGATGTTGCTGTTAAAAATAAATTTGAGGCAAGCGTTGTTCAGTTGCTTGGTGCGTTTAGCGAAGGCGGTTATGCTGAAATCTCTAGGTTAATTGAAGCTTCTGTGCCCCAAAAGCAGCGTGAGGCTGCAGCGCAGACGTATATCAAAATTATTACTGGAGCAGCATTTGAGGCTTATCAACTTGGCCAAGAGCGCGCTGGAATTAAAAATGTAAAAGTAGATGAGAATACGCAGGCTTTCTTGCAAGACTCATTAAATGCGATGAGTGACTTATTTTTTTATGGCGAACCTATTTATTTGCAGATGACAAAATTCGAGCAGCGCGAAGCTAGTGGTTTGCAGTTGACACGCTCTCCAGGTAAGAACTTAGTTTACTCAGGCTCGGTCTTACTGGTGTTAGGTATTTTTGCGATGATTTATATTCGTGAAAGACGCATTTGGTTTTTAATTAAACCACAACAAAAGGCAGTATTATTTGCGATGTCTGCAAATCGTAAGAACCGAGATTTTGAGATTGAATTTAATCGCTATCAAAGTCAACTAACTAAATTGTTACAGAGTTAAATACTCACAAGTCATCTTTAGGATAACGCCATGGCGAACAAACAAAACTTAACACCAACCAATATTAGTGATGATCCAGTGCCTTTTCTCAGTCAGCTTGGCTGGAAGGATTGGCTCTATGCGATTGTACTGATGGCGTCTACCGTATTTGCTTATTCAAAATATAGCCAATTTATGGATGCTTACGAAACTACATTCTTGTTTGGCGCTGGCATCGTATTTAGTTTATTGGGTTGGTCTTGGAAGCCTGTTCGATTGTTGTTGGTTGGCATTGCAACATTAAGTCTGCTCTCGATTAATCTTTACCACGGTGACTTAGAGAGCGTGAATCACGTCTTCTTTTTGAAATTCTTGATTGGTAGTCAAACCGCTGTGATGTGGATGAATGTCCTATTCGTTTTGGCGATGCTGACCTATTGGTTTGCGTTATTCGCGCGATCTGCATTCACAGGCAAAGTGGCAACTAGCCTCACATGGACAGCTATTTTAATGGGTTTTGTAGGCTTGATGGTGCGTTGGTATGAGTCTTACTTGATTGCCCCGGATGTAGGCCATATTCCTCTAAGTAACTTGTATGAAGTGTTCATCCTGTTCTGTCTCATTACATCTTTGATGTATTTATATTATGAGCAACGCTATGCAACCAAACAGCTTGGCGGGTTTGTATTGTTAGTCGTGAGCTCAGCTGTTGGCTTTATTCTTTGGTACACTTTTAGTCGTCATGCCAATAGCATTCAACCTTTAGTCCCGGCGCTTCAGTCTTATTGGATGAAAATACACGTTCCAGCTAACTTTGTTGGTTACGGAGCATTTTCGTTAGCAGCAATGGTGGCGAGTGCTTATTTGTTAGTGAATAAAGGAATTTTGGTTTCTCGTTTGCCTTCTTCTGATGTGCTTGATGATTTAATGTATAAAGCGATTTCAGTGGGTTTCGCTTTCTTTACAATTGCCACAATTTTAGGCGCTGTTTGGGCGGCAGAGGCTTGGGGCGGTTATTGGTCTTGGGATGCAAAAGAAACATGGGCGCTTATTGTTTGGCTTAACTACGCTGCTTGGTTGCACTTGCGTTTAGTGAAAGGTCTTCGTGGACCTATGCTCGCTTGGTGGGCTCTGATTGGCTTGCTAGTCACCACATTTGCATTCTTGGGTGTCAATATGTTCTTATCTGGCTTGCACTCTTACGGCACTTTATAAGCTATGTTGGTGGTAAGTATTTCCTAGAGCCGCTATACAGATTTTAATTTGTCTTTAAATAATTTGCGCCGTTTCAGTATCTGCTGACGGCGCTTTTTTTATCATCTCTATCCATTTTCCCGCTTTAATTCAAAATCCAATCCAAATGCGGCACGAATTGTTAAATATTTAACAATTAAATATTTATAATTATCATTATGTTGCATAGTTTTCTTCATTAAACTATGATTTCTAAAAATTGAATCTTAAGCGGGCTTTAATGATCCTGATAAGCAATTAAGTAAAGGTTCTGATAAATACCAACCAAAGTCTTGGAAAGGCGGGGATAGAATGAAAAAACAATCTGGATTTACACTGATCGAATTAGCCATTGTGCTTGTGATTATTGGGCTGTTGCTAGGCGGCGTGCTAAAAGGCCAGGAGCTGATTAATAGTGCAAAAGTAAAAAATATGGCGACAGACTTTAGAAATGCGCAGGTCCAGATTTATAGTTATCAGGATAAATTTAGAGCATTGCCAGGGGATGATCGGGCAGCTACCAATCATGTAGGTGCTTCTAATAATGGTAATGGGGACGGTGTTATATCTGGTTCATGGAATGCAACCACTGGTGAAACTTTTGATTATTGGCAACATGTCAGATTAGCTGGCTTAGCTACAGGCCCAACTATTACTACTGATGCTACTTATCTGCCTACAAACGCTGAGGGTGGGCGTATTGGAGTTCAGTCTAATCCAGATAAAACAATTGCTAACTTAAAGGGGTCTTATGCAATTTGTTCAGCGGGTATATTAGGAAAATTTGCCAAGCAGTTAGACACGGCGCTTGATGACGGAGATACAGCGGGCGGAAATGTGATGGTTGCTTCTGATGTGGATGGCGTTAATGCAGCAACTGCTGTTACATCAGTAGGGGAAAGCCCAACCATTAGTGATTCAACTAAATATACTGTTTGCATGGCTTTCTAGGTTGTTTTTAGTTTCTAAAAGCCCGCTTAAGCGGGCTTTTACTTTTCTATTATCAATCATGCCCAATTTGCATTAAAATAGCGCAATACTTTCAACATAAAACACTATGTCCGACAACATCGTCGAAATTGATAATCTTTCGTTTGGCTACAAAGGCCGATTGCTCCATAAAGGGATCAATATGGTGTTCCCACGTGGCAAGGTTGTGGCCATTATGGGCGGCAGTGGTAGTGGCAAAACTACTTTGCTTCGCCTCATTGGCGGTCAGCTCAAGCCAAATCTCGGTGAGGTGCGTGTTGATGATGAAGTGGTTCACAAACAAACCATTGATGGCTTGTATAAATTACGCCGAAAAATGGGCATGTTGTTTCAGTTTGGCGCTTTGTTCACCGATTTATCAGTTTACGAAAACGTTGCTTTCCCAATTCGGGAGCATACGGATTTGCCAGAATCGATGGTGCGCGATTTTGTGATGCTAAAGTTAAATGCAGTTGGTTTGAGGGGCGCTCACAATTTAATGCCAACTGAACTTTCAGGTGGCATGGCCCGACGGGTTGCTTTGGCTCGTGCTGTAGCACTAGATCCACAAATCATCATGTATGACGAGCCGTTTGCTGGTCTCGACCCAATTTCTATGGGTGTGGTGTGTAATTTAATCCGTAGTTTGAATGATTCGCTTGGCGCAACCTCTATTGTGGTGACGCATGATGTTCATGAGACATTCAGCTTTGTAGATTATGTCTATTTTGTTTCCGATGGTGTTGTGGTTGCTGAAGGCACGCCTGACGACTTGCGTAATTCTGACAAGCCATTTGTTCATCAGTTTGTGCATGGTGAAGCCGATGGCCCTGTGCCATTTCATTATCCAGCCGCAGATTACAAGCTAGAAATGTTAAGAGGTCATGATGTTTAAGGGTCTTAGGGATGCATTGGCTGGTTTAGGACATCGTGTCATTGAGGGTGTTTGGCGCATAGGTGCAGGCGCGCGTTTGTTTTCATATATAGGGTTCTATTTGATTGAAAGCTTTAAGCGCCCGCGATTGATTGTGCGTGAAATTTTCGCAACAGGCGTGCTTTCATTGTTAATTATTTTAGTCTCTGCCTTCTTTGTTGGCATGGTGCTGGGATTGCAAGGCTACAACACGTTGCAAAAATATGGCTCATCTGAAGCAATTGGAGTATTGGTTGCACTTTCATTGGTGCGCGAATTAGGCCCTGTCGTGACAGCATTGTTATTTGCGGGCCGTGCAGGCACTGCGATTACCGCTGAAATCGGCTTGATGAAGGCAACGGAACAATTGTCTGCCATGGAGATGATGGCGGTCAGCCCTATAGCCCGTGTGATTGCGCCTAGGTTTTGGGCTGGTGTAATTTCGATGCCAATTTTAGCTGCCTTGTTCTCGATGGTTGGTGTGTTGGGTGGTTATTTCGTGGCGGTGCCAATTATCGGCGTTGATTCAGGTGCTTTCTGGTCTCAGATGCAGGCTAGTGTGGATTTTCGTGATGATATTGTGAATGGTGTCATCAAGAGTTTGGTGTTCGGCGTTGTATGTACCTTGATTGCTTTATTTGAAGGCTATGATGCCCCGCCCACTGCTGAGGGCGTTAGCCGCGCCACCACAAGAACGGTAGTAAATTCATCATTAGCAGTATTAGGATTAGACTTTATTTTGACAGCGTTCATGATCGGCGCTTAATTTAAGATTATTTGTAACCGTATTACATTGGAGGTGGCATGGAACGCACAACAATAGATTTATGGGTCGGAGTGTTTGTTGCTCTAGGCTTGGCTGCAATATTTGGTTTGGCGCTTAAAGTTGGAAATCTGACATCAAGTAATATCGGTGAAACCTATACGGTAACTGCCGCTTTCGAAAATATCGGCGGTTTAAAGCCACATGCTCCAGTGAAAAGCGCCGGTGTAGTGATTGGCCGTGTGGATGGCATTGTGTTTGATAGCAAAGACTATGAGGCGAAAGTAACGATAAAATTGGACAAGCGTTATGCATTCCCTAAAGATACATTTGCGAATATCTACACTGCTGGTTTACTTGGAGAGCAATATATTGGCCTTGAAGCAGGTGGTGAAGAGGCCTTGCTTAAAAATGGCGACAAAATCTCACATACGCAGGATGCAGTTGTGCTTGAAAAAATGATTAGTCAGTTCTTATATAACAAAGCTTCAGACACTAAATCTTCTGAAACAACAAAGGCAGCAGAATAAAATGAAAAACGTGAGTATTCTTTTTGTGGGCTTGATGATGTTTGCTTGCTCAGCAGTCGCGCAAGCAACGGTACCTGCTGATGTATTTGTGAAGTCAGTGGCTGATGACGTGCTTGCTATTGTTAAAAAAGATAAAGCCATTCAAAACGGCGACCAAGAAAAGATTTTTGCATTAGCGGAAGAAAAGATTGTTCCGAACTTTAATTTTGATCATGTTTGTAAATTGGTCTTGGGGAAAAACTTTAGCAAAGCTTCTAAAGAGCAACAAGATGCTTTTGAGCGAGAGTTCCGCAGTTTGTTGATTAGAACTTATGCCTCTGCACTTTCAAAATATCGCAATCAAACGATTGAATACAAGCCATTGCGCGATGCTGTTGATGACAAGGACGTGGTTGTGAAAACACAAATTTTGCAACCGGGTGGACAGCCATTGGCTGTAGATTATAGCCTTGAGCAAGTGGGTGATGTATGGAAAGTCTATGATATAACAATTGAAGGAGTCAGCTTGGTCACTAATTACCGCGGGCAGTTTAGCAATGAAGTGCGTCAAGGTGGCATGGACAGTTTGATACAAAAATTGGCTGACAAAAATAAAAGCAACGCAGCTGGTAAGAAGTAATTCAACCTCAGCATATTGATTGAGAATTTAATTGGCACAAATCAAGAAGTCATATAATCGTTGGGAGATTGAGGGCGATATCACCATCGATCACGCACAAAAGCTTTTGGCTGAGAGCAATACATTGCCAATCGCTAATGCTTTGGTGGTTGATTTGGCAAAAGTTACGCATGTTGATACAGCAAGCATTAGTTTGATCTTTGAATGGTTGCGTCATGCACAAGTTAAACAATGCGATTTGCGATTCGCCAATTCCCCTAAAAATTTATTAAGTCTGATTGCGCTTTATGGTGTAGTGGACTTAATTCCACAAGCCACGCATTAAACTATCGATTGGGCTAATTTCTTGCCCGAGGAACCTATGAATCCCGCAATTAAAATAGAGCAAGTCCACAAGCAATTCGGTGCTTTAAAAGCACTGAATGGTGTGGATTTGACTATTGAACAAGGTGAGTTTTTTGCTTTGCTTGGTCCTAACGGCGCTGGCAAATCAACGCTGATTAACTTGCTGGCTGGATTGTCGCGCCCGACCAGTGGTAAGTTGTCGGTGATGGGTTATGACGTGATGGCGCAATATGGTCAAGCACGTCATGCCCTGGGTGTTGTGCCCCAGGAGTTGGTCTTTGATCCGTTTTTTAATGTTCGAGAAATGTTGCGCTTCCAAGCGGGCTATTTTGGTAAAGGTGCAGAGAATGATGCCTGGATCGATGAAGTCATCGAATCCTTAGGTTTGACAGATAAAGCGGGTACCAATATGCGCCGATTATCTGGGGGCATGAAACGTCGCGCTTTGATTGCGCAAGCCTTGGTCCATAAACCGCCTGTAATCGTGCTGGATGAGCCGACTGCGGGGGTGGACGTTGAGTTGCGCCATATGCTGTGGGAGTTCATCAAGCGTTTAAACCGCGAAGGACACACCATCATTTTGACAACGCACTATTTGGAAGAAGCGGAAACCTTATGTTCACGCGTTGCCTTGTTGAAGCAGGGCGAGGTGATTGCGCTCGATAGCACTAAGAACTTATTAGCAAGTATGCCAGGTAAAAAGTTACGTTTAAAATTAGCTGGTGTATTGCCTGCATCATTAAAAGAAATGTTACGCCAACAAGAACATTACGATTACACACTCTCGCTGAATGCCATTCATCAAGTGGAATATGTGTTGGCTGAACTTCGTAATGCAAATGTGGTTGTAGAGGATATGCAATTAATCGAGCCAGATTTAGAAGATGTATTCGTTGATTTAATGGGGCGGAAATGAGTCTAATTAATCAGCGTTTTCGTGGACCATGGACTTTATTTAAGAAAGAGATCTTACGATTCTGGCGCGTGAGCTTCCAAACGGTTGCCGCACCTGTCATGACTGCACTTTTGTATTTATTGATTTTCTCACATGTCCTTGGCGGACGAGTTGAAGTTTATCCAGGTGTCCCTTACACGGTATTTTTGATTCCGGGTTTAATTATGATGTCCGTCTTGCAAAATGCTTTTGCGAACAGCTCATCAAGCCTTATTCAATCCAAAGTGATGGGCAATATCATTTTCGTATTACTTACTCCTTTGAGTTATTTGGAATTCTTTCTAGCATTTCTTGCGGCTTCTATTGTTAGAGGCTTGGCGGTTGGTTTTAGCATCTACTTGGTAGCGATTTGTTTTATTCATTTGCCAGTGATTCATCCATTATTTATTTTGGGATTTGCAGTTTTTGGTAGTGGTATGTTGGGAGCTTTCGGCATTATTGCGGGGCTTTGGGCGGAAAAATTTGATCAGATGGCGGCATTTCAAAACTTTGTGATCATGCCATTGTCATTCTTATCAGGGGTGTTTTACTCCATTCATTCTTTGCCAGAGTTTTGGCAAAAAGTTTCGCATTTAAATCCATTCTTTTACATGATTGATGGCTTTAGATATGGTTTTTTCGGCCAAGGTGATATTTCCCCATGGTTTAGTTTAAGTGTTGTCCTAGGTAGCTTTATTGCCCTATCATTGATTACGATAGGCATGTTAAAAGCTGGCTATAAATTACGGGGCTAAGATGTTAAGTGCGAACGAATTAAAAACTTATATTACCAACGGATTGGCTTGCGAGCATATTGAAGTGCGTGGTGACGATGGTCAGCACTTTGAAGCCTTGATTGTAAGTCCTACTTTTGTTGGTAAGAATATGGTGCAACAGCATCAATTAGTTTATCAAGCGCTAGGCGATAGAATGCGTTCAGAAATACATGCGCTTTCCATGCGCACATTTACGCCAGAGGCGTGGCATGCAAATGGCAAGCGCATATAAAGAATTTTTTATTAGGAGTTTAGTATGGATGTTCAAGCGGCAATTAAGAATCAAGTAACAAGCAATCCAGTTGTGCTTTACATGAAGGGTAGCCCTAAGTTTCCACAATGTGGTTTCTCTGGTTTGGCTATTCAGATTTTACAAGCCTGTGGCGTACAAAATTTAGTAGCAGTTGACGTATTGGCTGATCCAGCAATTCGTGATGGGATTAAGGTTTATGCAAACTGGCCAACGATTCCACAACTATATATCAACGGTGAATTCATCGGCGGTTCGGACATTATGCGCACTATGTATGAGCAAGGTGAGTTACAAAAACTATTAGCGGAAGTGGCTGCTTAATTGGACAAATTGCTTATTCAGGGCGGTGCACGTTTGCATGGTGAGGTGACTGTTTCAGGCGCTAAAAATGCAGCGTTGCCAATTTTATGTGCTGCGCTCCTTGCTGAAGATACATTGAGTTTATCCAGCGTTCCTAAGCTTAAGGATGTTGGCACTACTATCAATTTGCTTGAGCACATGGGTGTAAAAGTAAATCGCCAAGCTGATAAAGTGGATTTAGATGCCCGAGATATTCGAGTACTAGAAGCACCCTATGAAATGGTGAAAACCATGCGTGCTTCCATTCTTGTTCTTGGCCCGCTATTGGCTCGCTTCGGTAAGGCACGTGTTTCATTGCCTGGGGGTTGTGCCATTGGCTCACGTCCTGTTGATTTACATATCAAAGGCCTTCAAGCCATGGGTGCAAAAATTCATATTGAGCATGGCTATATTGAGGCAACAACGGAACACTTGCCCAATAATCGTTTACAAGGGGCACGTTACTACATGGACTTGGTGACAGTGACTGGGACAGAAAATCTCATGATGGCTGCTGCCTTGGCAAATGGAACTACCGTGTTAGAAAATGCTGCTAAAGAGCCTGAAGTTGTCGATATGGCGGAATGTTTGATTAAAATGGGTGCCAAAATTAAAGGTGCTGGCACTGATGTGATCACCATTGAAGGTGTTGATAAGCTTCACGGGGCTGTCCATCAAGTGGTATGCGATAGAATCGAAGCGGGTACTTACATGGTTGCTACGGCAATGACAGGTGGGGAAGTTAAACTTCTCAATGTCAAAGAGAACTTGCTTGATGCAGTTATTGAAAAATTACGTGAGGCCGGTGCTGAAGTGATTTGCGACCAAAATAGCATTACCGTTAAAAGTGATGGCAAGCTAAAAGCGGTGAATATTCGTACTGCACCACACCCAGCATTTCCAACTGATATGCAGGCGCAATTTATGGCACTCAATACTGTCGCTGAAGGGGTTTCAAAAGTGACCGAAACGATTTTTGAAAACCGATTCATGCATGTTCAAGAAATGCAGCGCTTGGGAGCAAATATTGATATTGATGGCAATACGGCATTAGTCAAAGGCGTGGCTGAATTAGAGGGGGCGACTGTGATGGCAACTGATTTGCGTGCCTCAGCTAGTCTAGTATTGGCTGGGTTGGTTGCTAAAGGCCAAACGGTGATTGAGCGTATTTATCATCTCGATCGTGGATACGAAAATCTCGAAGAGAAATTCAATGCACTTGGCGCCAATGTGAAGCGCGTTTCTTAATAACGAAAATTGATGACAACATGATAACCATCGCACTTTCAAAAGGCAGAATATTCCAAGAAACCACCCCATTGTTGGCGGCAGCAGGTATTCATGCGCTTGAAGATCCTGAAGCCTCACGTAAGTTAATTTTGCCGACGAACCGTGAAGATGTTCGTCTTATTATTGTGCGCGCTTCCGATGTGCCAACCTATGTGCAATATGGAGCAGCTGATTTAGGGATTGCAGGGAAGGATGTGCTTGATGAGCATGGCGGTGAAGGCTTGTATCAGCCAATAGATTTACAAATCGCAAAATGCAAAATGATGGTCGCAGTGCGTGAAGACTTTGATTACTTTGCTTCAATTAGAAGCGGTGCACGTCTTAAAGTCGTGACCAAATACGTTAAAACGGCACGTGAGCACTTTGCTGCAAAAGGGATGCATGTTGACTTGATTAAGCTTTATGGCTCAATGGAACTAGGTCCTTTGGTTGGCTTGGCGGATGTGATTGTTGACTTGGTCAGCACCGGGAGTACTTTGCGTGCGAATAATCTTAAAGCAGTTGAAGAGGTGGGGGAGGTGAGCTCCCGCTTGGTGGTGAACCAGGCATCTTATAAACTCAACCGCACTAAATTACAGCCGATGATGGACGCCTTTATTGGTGCAATTGGTAAATAGACTAAACATGAGTTTGAAAATAGGTTGAATACAGGATGAGTACCGAAATTAAAATAAGACGTTTTTCTAGCGCTGAAACAGATTTTGATAGCAAGTTAAAAGCTTTGTTAGCGTTTGAAACTGCACAAGATGACAGCATTGATGAAGTTGTTGCAGGTATTCTTAAAGACGTAAAAAAACGAGGCGATGCTGCGGTGTTGGAATACACCAACCGCTTTGATAAAACAAATGCGCATTCAATCGCTGAGCTGGAAATTTCACAGTCTGAACTCGTAGGGGCGCTAAATGGTTTGCCGTTAGAGCAACGCGAGGCCTTAAAAGCCGCCGCTGACCGTGTGCGCAGTTACCATGAAAAGCAATTAATGGCTTCATGGCAATACACCGAAGCTGACGGTACGATTCTAGGTCAGCAAGTGACATCTTTAGATCGTGTTGGTCTTTATGTGCCAGGCGGTAAAGCCGCTTATCCTTCCTCTGTATTGATGAATGCAATTCCTGCTAAAGTTGCAGGTGTGCAAGAACTTATTATGGTGGTGCCTACCCCTAATGGTGAGAAAAACCAATTGGTGTTAGCAGCAGCTGCAATTTCAGGTGTTGATCGAGTATTCTGTATCGGTGGTGCTCAGGCTGTGGGTGCGATGGCTTATGGAACTGAAACAGTTCCTCAGGTAGATAAAATTGTTGGTCCAGGTAACGCCTATGTGGCTGCTGCAAAGCGCCGTGTATTTGGCGTTGTGGGGATTGATATGGTGGCAGGACCCTCTGAGATCTTGGTGATTTGCGATGGAAAAACCAATCCTGATTGGGTAGCGATGGATTTATTCAGCCAAGCTGAACATGATGAGTTGGCACAAGCAATTTTATTGAGTCCAGATGCCACATTCTTAGATCAAGTATATGCTAGCATCCAGAGACTTGTGCAAACTATGCCGCGTCAAGAGATTATTAAAACTTCACTTAGCGATCGTGGCGCTTTAATTCAGGTGCGTGATTTAGATGAGGCGGCTGAAATTAGCAATTATATTGCGCCAGAGCATTTAGAATTATCGCTTGAAGATCCGCTCGCATTCAGCAAGAAAATCAAACATGCTGGTGCCATCTTTATGGGTCGTGATACTTGTGAGGCGCTTGGCGACTATTGCGCAGGCCCTAACCACGTACTTCCGACTTCACGCACTGCACGTTTTTCATCTCCGCTTGGTGTTTATGACTTCCAAAAACGTTCTAGCTTAATTTTTGTATCATCAACTGGCGCGCAAACTTTGGGTAAAGTAGCGGCTACTCTCGCTTATGGCGAGGGCTTGCAAGCGCATGCGCAATCTGCTGAATATAGATTAAAAAAATGAGTCAATACTGGAGTAAGCTAGTTCACACGCTGACCCCTTATGTGCCAGGTGAGCAGCCTAAAATCAATAATCTCATTAAGTTGAATACTAATGAGAATCCCTATGGACCAAGTCCGAAGGTGATTGCTGCTTTGCAAAAAGAAGCTGCAGATAGTTTGCGTCTTTACCCCGACCCTAATTCTGATGCACTGAAACAAGCGATTGCTGAGTATCATGGATTGAATGCTAATCAGGTGTTTGTTGGAAATGGCTCTGATGAAGTCTTAGCTCACGTCTTTAATGCGTTGCTCAAGCATGATAAGCCGATTTTATTTCCAGATATTACCTATAGTTTTTACCCAGTCTATTGTGGTTTATACGAAATTGACTTTGAAACTATTCCGCTTAGTGAAGCATTCGAAATTAACGTAGATGATTACTTGAAAGCAAATGGGGGGATTATTTTCCCCAATCCAAATGCACCCACAGGTCGCTTATTGAAACTGTCTGAGATAGAGCGTTTATTAAAACACAACACCGATTCTGTGGTTGTGATTGATGAGGCCTACGTAGATTTTGGTGGAGAGTCTGCGGTAGGGTTGGTGAGTCGTTATCCGCAGTTGCTTGTCACGCACACCTTTTCTAAAGCACGCTCACTTGCTGGTTTGCGTGTTGGTTATGCTGTTGGTCATCCAGATTTGATTGACGCTTTGCATCGCGTAAAAGATAGCTTTAACTCTTATCCCCTCGATCGCTTTGCCCAAGCGGGTGCAATTGCTGCGATGAACGATACAGCGTATTTCGAAGAGACCCGTCAGCGGGTTATCAAAACGCGCGAGAGTGTTGTAGATGCCCTCGAAGCGATGGGTTTTGAGGTATTGCCATCAGGCGCCAATTTTATTTTTGCGCGCCATCCTAAATATGAAGCAGAAGCGTTAGCTACATCATTGCGAGAGCAAAAAGTGATTATTCGTCATTTCAAGAAGCCAGCAAGAATTGATCAGTTTTTAAGAATCACCATTGGTACGGATGTTGAATGTAAAGCCTTGGTACAAGCGCTTAAAAAGACCCTCAAAATGTAAAGAATTTTGACCAAAATGCAAAATCGTTATATAAAGCTACTTTTGGTAAAAGCTATCTATTTACCATTAACATGATAAAAAAATGTATCATAACGCGTGTAGTTAAATCGTAAACGTGCAATTAAGCGGAGGAAGTAACATGGCATTAACACAGATGGCTTTAGATTCATTGGATTTTGACGCAACAGTAGCATTGGCTACTAAAGTTGCTCCACACGTTGATATCCTTGAAATTGGTACACCATGCATTAAGCATAACGGTATCAAATTGGTTGAAACACTACGTGCTAAATTCCCAAACAACAAGATCTTGGTTGACTTGAAAACAGCTGATGCTGGTTTCTACGAAGCTGAGCCATTCTTCAAAGCTGGTGCGGACATTACAACAGTTTTGGGTACATCAGATATCGGCACTATCAAAGGTGTTATCGATGTTGCTAACAAATACGGCAAAAAAGCTCAAGTTGACTTGATCAACGTTGCTGACAAAAAAGCATTGACAGAGCAAGTTGCTAAACTAGGCGCTCACATCATTGGCGTTCACACAGGTCTTGACCAACAAGCTGCTGGCCAAACACCATTTGCTGATTTGGCATTGGTTGCAAGTTTGAACCTTGGCGTTGAAATTTCTGTTGCTGGTGGTGTTAAAGCCTCTACAACAGCGCAGGTTCGTGACGCTGGTGCATCTATCATTGTAGCTGGTGCTGCTATTTACGGCGCTGCTGATCCTGCTGCTTCTGCTGCAGAAATCACTGCAATTGCACATGCTGGCAAATCTGGTGGTTTGTTCGGTTGGTTGAAAGGCTTGTTTAGCTAATTTATAAGTTGGCTAAATAAAAGGTACTAAACGACCATAAGAGACCGCTGCAAAACAAACTAATACGTTTTGCGGCGGTTTTTATTTGTAAACTAAGAAAGAAAACATACTCTCATGCGTAAAGCTGAAGTTAGCCGTAATACTCTAGAAACCCAAATTGTTGCCTCAATTAATCTTGATGGTACTGGGGCCTCTCAATTGGCGAGTGGGTTAGGTTTTCTTGACCATATGATTGACCAGATTGCTAGACACGGCATGATGGACATTACGATTGAAGCAAAGGGTGATTTGCACATTGATGCACACCACACTGTAGAAGATGTTGGAATTACCTTGGGCCAGGCTTTTGCAAAAGCCGTTGGCGATAAAAAAGGCTTGCGACGCTATGGGCATTCATATGTGCCTTTAGATGAAGCATTGTCACGTGTTGCGCTTGATTTATCGGGCCGTCCAGGGTTGGAATTTGGCGTTGAATTCAAACGTGCACGCATTGGTGATTTTGATGTGGATCTCATCCATGAATTTTTCCAAGGATTTGTGAATCACGCTCTAGTGACATTGCACATTGATAATTTACGTGGTGACAATGCACATCATCAAGCAGAAACAATCTTTAAAGCATTCGGGCGGGCGCTGCGTATGGCTGCCGAATTAGATCCTCGTATGGCAGGCATCATGCCTTCTACTAAGGGAACTTTATAAGTCTGAGTGTTAATTACTCAAAACTTTCTTCATCTAAACTTTAGGAGTGGATGATGAAATTTTCAGAAAAGTATCATGATTGATATCGCAGTAGTAGATTATGGCATGGGCAATTTACGCTCAGTTTCAAAAGCCTTGGAGCATGTCGCCCCCAATAAAAACGTGGTGGTTACAAGTAGCGCTAAGGATATCATTGATGCTGAGCGTGTTGTGTTCCCAGGGCAAGGAGCTATGCCAGATTGCATGCGCGAACTTGAATCAAGAGGTTTGCATGATGTGATTGTGCAATCAGCTGCTAGTAAACCATTCCTTGGTATTTGTATTGGCTTACAACTTTTGTTTCAGCACTCTGAAGAGGGCGATGCTAACGGTTTGGGCATTTTGGCAGGAAAGGTGAAACGCTTTGCTGCGGATGCGATGCATGACGCAGAGGGCAATAAACTTAAAGTGCCACACATGGGCTGGAATCAGGTTTATCAAAAACAAACTCACCAGATGTGGAAGGATATTCCAAATGGTGAGCGTTTCTATTATGTGCACAGTTATTATGTTCAGCCACATGATGCGAGTTTAGTTGCGGGCGTAACTGAATATCCTACACCGTTCACAGGCGCTATTGCACACAACAATATTTTTGCAGTTCAGTTTCACCCGGAAAAAAGTCAGCACGCTGGATTACAGTTGTTATCCAACTTTGTTCAGTGGAATGGCAAACCTTAATCTATTAATCTCATTTAATTTGTAAAACAGCCTTTATATTATGTTAATTATTCCTGCTATCGATTTAAAAGACGGTCACTGTGTACGTTTAAAACAAGGTTTGATGGAAGATGCTACGGTGTTTTCTGAAGATCCCGGTGCTATGGCACGCCATTGGGTGGATCAAGGTGGTAAACGTTTGCATCTTGTAGATTTGAATGGTGCTTTTGCTGGTAAGCCAGTCAATGAAGGTGCCATTAAAGCCATTGTTGAAGCCTGTCGCGGTGAGATTCCGATTCAATTGGGTGGTGGTATCCGTGATTTAGAAACCATTGAGCGCTATCTTGATAGCGGAATCGACTATGTCATCATCGGCACAGCTGCAGTGAAAACCCCAGGTTTTTTGCACGAAGCTTGTTACGCATTCCCGGGTCAAATTATGGTGGGCTTGGATGCTAAAGACGGCAAGGTTGCTGTTGACGGTTGGTCTAGATTAACTGGACATGACGTGATTGATTTGGCGAAAAAATTTGAAGACTATGGTGTTGAGGCGGTGGTTTATACAGACATTGGCCGTGACGGCATGTTGAGTGGTGTGAACATTGAAGCGACAGTTGCCTTGGCGCAAGCCCTGACTATTCCAGTGATTGCAAGTGGCGGTATTACAGACTTAGATGATGTCCGTAAGCTTTGTGCCGTTGAGAGCGAAGGTATTATGGGGGCTATTACTGGTCGCGCCATTTATGAGGGCACTTTGAATTTTGAAGCGGCTCAAGCTTTAGCAAACGAGTTAAACGGTTAATGCTAGCGAAACGCATCATTCCTTGTCTGGATGTGACTGATGGTCGCGTTGTAAAAGGCGTTAACTTTCTTGAACTGCGTGATGCAGGGGATCCTGTTGAAATTGCTCGCCGTTATGACGAGCAAGGAGCCGACGAGCTAACTTTTTTAGACATTACTGCGAGCTCTGATAATCGTGGACTCATCCTTCATATTATTGAGGAAGTAGCTTCGCAAGTATTTATTCCCTTGACGGTAGGTGGTGGCGTTCGTGAGGTAGAAGATGTTCGCCGCTTACTTAATGCAGGAGCTGATAAGGTAAGTATTAATACATCTGCTGTGGTTAATCCACAATTAGTCGCGGATGCGTCTGACCGCTATGGCTCGCAATGTATTGTGGTTGCCATTGATGCGAAGCAAGTTGGCGTTGATGCTTTAGGTCAGCCTAGATGGGAAGTATTTACTCATGGTGGTCGCAAAGAAACAGGCTTAGACGCCGTTGAATGGGCGCGCAAAATGGTGAGCCTAGGTGCTGGTGAACTGCTTGTCACCAGCATGGATAGAGACGGGACTAAGATAGGCTTTAATCTCGGTCTAAATAAAGCGATTAGCGATGCCGTCGATGTGCCAATTATTGCCTCCGGGGGTGTCGGCAACTTGCAGCATCTCGTGGATGGCGTGAAATTAGGAGGGGCTGATGCTGTGCTTGCAGCCAGCATTTTTCACTATGGTGAATATACTGTGCATCAGGCTAAAGAATATATGCGAGAACATGGCATCGAGGTGCGACTTTGAGCTGGTTAGATCAAGTAAAATGGACTGATAGCCTAGTGCCAGTAATTGCTCAAGAGCTTGGCACCAATCAGGTACTAATGTTTGCTTTTATGAACCGTGAGGCTTTGCAGCTCACGGTTCAAACAGGACATGCTGTTTATTGGTCACGTTCACGTGGCAAACTATGGCACAAAGGTGAAGAGTCTGGGCATCTGCAAAAAGTACATGATTTAAGATTAGACTGTGATGCTGATGTTATTTTAATGACGGTTGAACAGATAGGCGGGATTGCCTGTCATACTGGACGTCATGACTGTTTTTTTCAAAAGCTTGAAAATGGTGAATGGAAAATAGATCAGCCTGTGATTAAAAATCCAGAGGAAATTTACAAACATGAATGACATCATTCAGCGATTAACTGAATTGCTAGAATCAAGAAAAGAAGCGGATCCACAAACTTCTTACGTGGCAAAGCTTTACAGCAAAGGGATGAATAGCATCCTTAAGAAAGTTGGCGAAGAAGCGGCTGAAACCATTATTGCTGCTAAAGATGGTAGTAAAGAAGACTTAATTTATGAAACGGCTGATTTGTGGTTTCACACCATGGTGATGCTTGCACAGGCTGGCTTGAGTGCTCAGGATGTCTTGGATGAGTTAGCACGTCGTGAGGGTTTGTCTGGCATCGCTGAAAAAGCTTCACGCCCTAAAGATTAGAGGTGAAAATGAGCGCAGATTGTATTTTTTGCAAAATCACAAAGGCTGAAATTCCTTCAAAGAAGATTTTTGAAGATAATGAAGTTATCGTTTTTCATGACATACATCCAATTGCGCCCGTTCACTTTTTAATTGTGCCAAAGCTACATATTGAAAGCCTTGCATCGGCAGAACCCTCCCATCAAGCCTTGCTTGGTAAAATGTTATTATTGGCACCTAAATTAGCGGTAGAACAAGGCCTGAAAGGGTTTCGCACTATGATTAATACTGGTCGCGAAGGCGGTCAAGAGGTTTTCCATATTCATATCCATGTGTTTGGCGGCGGCGCGAATTTACCCAAGACTTAATTAGGAGTTACTTATGTTTAAAGAATTAATTGTTATCTTGGTGATTGCACTTGTTGTATTTGGTACAAAAAGACTACGTAATATTGGCGGGGATTTAGGTGGTGCTATTAAGAACTTTAAAGATGCCATGAAAGATGAAGCTAAGCCTGAAGAGGTTCGAAAAGTTGAAACAATCGATGCTGAAGTGATTGATAAAACGAAACACTAGTTTATGTTTGATGTAGGATTTTCAGAGCTGGTGCTCATTGCTGTAGTTGCCATGATTGTAATTGGCCCTGAAAGACTGCCTAAAGTCGCACGAACAGCTGGCGCTTTGTTAGGGCGTATGCAGCGCTATGTTAATAATGTGAAATCTGAAGTCGAGCGCGAAATGCAATTTGAAGACCTCAAAAAATTGCAGCAAGAAATTCAGGCACAGTCAAAACAAGTTGAGAATAGTATTCTTGCGCCAAGCGAAGTTTCTCAAGCGCAAACTGAGATCCATTTAGTAAATCCAACCCCAGCAACAAAACCAGCTTTAAAACCTAAGTCCTTGAGAAAACCTAAGTCCAAATGAGCGTGACAGAGACTTTTATTTCGCATTTGCTTGAATTGCGCAATCGGTTACTTAAAATTGTCTTGGGTTTGGTTGTTTGTGTCATTGCATTTCTGCCGTTTTCAAACGAGCTTTATACGTGGCTTGCGCAGCCACTGTTAAGCCATATGCCAGCAGGCACCCAGATGATTGCTACCGCGGTCACCACACCTTTTTTGGTGCCAATGAAGGTATCTACCCTAGTGGCAATTATCGTTTCTTTACCTTACACGCTATATCAAGCATGGGCGTTTGTTGCACCTGGCCTTTATGCAAATGAGCGCCGTTTTATTGGCCCCTTGATTATTGCTAGCACGTTGCTGTTTCTTGCTGGAATGGCGTTTGCCTACTTTGCGGTATTTCCTGTGTTGTTTGGATTTATCACTGCTTCTGCCCCGCAGGGCGTGGCAGTTATGACAGATATAGGAAGCTATTTAGATTTTGTGACGACGATGTTCGTTTCATTTGGCATCGCTTTTGAAGTGCCAATTGCAGTGGTCGTTTTGGTGAAATTTAATATCGTTAAAGTCGAGATGCTAAAAGAAGCGAGACCTTATGTGATTGTTGGCGCGTTTATTGTCGGCGCAATTTTGACGCCGCCGGATGTAATTTCTCAAGTGATGTTGGCTGTGCCTTTGTGGTTCTTGTACGAAGCTGGGGTTTTTGTCGCAAGCTTTGTAGCGCCTCGCACGAGTGACTAATTCGCTTCAAGTTTAGGTCTGCGACCTATCATCACCGGTACGTTAATCTCTTTTTGGTTTCTGGTGATTTTCAATATTGCTTGTTTGTTGGGTTTTAATTCAGAAATAAGCCCAAGCATATTGCTACTATCAATTACCTGAAGTCCGTTTATTTCTAACAACACATCGCCGGCTTTAAGCCCAGCGCGTTCAGCCGGACTATTTTTAATAATCCCTGCAATTAGAGAGCCTTGGGCGTTTTTAAGTTTGAATGACTCCGCGAGTTCGGCGGTCATATCTTGAGCTTCAATCCCTATCCAACCTCGCGTCACGCTACCTTGGCGAATGATTTGCTCCATGACTTGTTTGGCAATGCTGACAGGGATGGCAAAGCCAATACCCATAGAACCACCATTGCGAGAATAAATTGCGCTGTTAATACCCACTAAATTGCCATCGGCATCAATCAGTGCGCCGCCTGAATTTCCTGGATTGATGGAAGCATCCGTTTGGATGAAGTTTTCAAAAGTGCTTATGCCTAAATGGTTACGGCCGAGGGCACTAATAATGCCTTGCGTCACGGTTTGGCCGACTCCAAAAGGATTGCCAATCGCGAGCACCACATCGCCAACTTTGTTTTTCTCAGCATCAGCAAAGGTAATTGCAGGAAGATTTTTAACATCAATTTTTAGAACTGCAAGGTCAGTATCTGGGTCTGATCCAACAACATGCGCTTTAACTGTTCGCCCATCTTCCAATGCAACTTGAATCTCATCGGCTGATTCAATCACATGCTGGTTGGTGAGAATGAGGCCGTTTTCATTCACGATCACTCCTGACCCAAGGCTGGTCTCACGTTGCGATTGCTCGTCTGATTGGTCCCCAAAGAAATGCTTTAATAGCGGATCATCTAGGAATTGTTGATGCGGGTTATTTGAGTTTTTCTTGCTTGTAAAAATATTCACCACTGAAGGCATGGCTTTTTTTGCGGCGTCGCTATATGAGCCCGCGCTATTCTTTGGCTGTGGGTTTTTTGTTAGATTGTCTTCAATGTATTGGATATTGCCGTGAATGAATTTCGGGTAAAAAATTTGCGCTACAAAAACAACAGCAAGGCTGATCGTGACGGTTTGTGCGAAAATGAGCCAAAGCTTCTTCATATGGGTTACCAGATAAAAATAATTAACGTAACAAGTTCGGAAAAAATATGGAATTAAAACAACTAGTAAATTATACCCGACAAATTTTACAGGTGGAGCGATTCGCTGACTATTGCCCTAATGGCTTGCAAGTTGAGGGGAAATCCGATGTAAACAAAATTGTGACGGGCGTTAGCGCAAGTATGGATTTTTTGGAGGCTGCAAAATCAGCAGGAGCCGATGCTGTGCTAGTGCATCATGGGTATTTTTGGAAGAATGAAGACGCTTGCCTTGTGGGTTTGAAGCGCAATCGTATTAAGTTTCTTTTGGATAATGATATGAGTTTGTTGGCTTATCACTTGCCGCTCGATGCACATCCGGAGCTTGGGAATAACGTGCAGTTGGGTAAAGTGTTGGGCTTAAATGTCAAAGCCTACTCAGGCAATCAAGGTTTAATTGCACAGGCTGCCTTGGGTGGGACGCAAACATTAGGACAGGTCGCGCAGCATATTGCTAGCCAACTAGGAAGAACGCCTTTAGTCATTGGTGACTTAACTCAATCAATAAAGAGTGTAGCTTGGTGCACAGGTGGGGCGCAGGGTTACATAACAGATGCAATTGATTTGGGCGTGGATCTTTTTATCAGTGGTGAGATTTCAGAGCAAACGGTTCATTTGGCACGTGAATCTGGGGTGGCTTACATTGCCGCTGGGCATCATGCCACTGAGCGTTACGGCATAAAGGCTTTAGGCGAACATTTGGCTTCTGAGTTCGCGTTGGGGCATGAGTTTATTGATATTGATAATCCAGTTTGATCGATAGATTTTTGCTGGTACGTGATTTTCTTGGTTGATGGCGTAAATTAAAGGTTTCAAGGGTTTAAGTTTTCAGTTGAAACCTGTAAAATGCGAGGCTAAATTTTAATATTGCGTCAATGTAGTTTAGAAATTAAGGACATGTGATGGCGAATCAAGAAGTAGATCAAAGTAAGCGCAAGTTTCTGATTGCGGCAACTTCAGTTGCGGGTGGCGTGGCAGCAGCAGCTGTTGCTGTTCCTTTCGTAACGAGCATGATGCCTAGTGAGCGGGCTAAAGCAGCAGGCGCTCCAGTAGAGGCTGACATCAGCAAAATTGAGCCAGGGTCAATGATTACGGTTGAGTGGCGCGGCAAGCCTGTTTGGATTGTTAATCGTAGCCAAGCCATGCTTGATGCATTAGCGAGCCACGACGACAAATTGTCTGATCCAAAATTAGAGGTCACAAGTCAGCAGCCCGATTACTGCGTTAATCCTGCACGTGCGATTAAATCAAACATCATGGTATTGGTTGGTATTTGTACGCATTTGGGCTGTTCACCATCACCAAAATTACAAACAGGCGCTGATATGGGTGCTGATTGGCCGGGCGGCTTCTTCTGTCCGTGTCACGGCTCTAAATTCGACTTGGCTGGCCGTGTATTTAAGGGATCTCCAGCGCCAATTAACTTGGTTGTTCCGCCGCACAAATACATTAGTGACTCAGTTGTGCTAATTGGTGCAGACGATAAGGGAGTTGCATAATGGCTAATAATAAACTTCAGCAAGCTTCAACTAATTTGCTGGGCTGGGTGGATGAGCGTTTCCCACTTACCTCCAACGTTAAAGCACACTTAACTGAATATTACGCGCCAAAAAACTTTAACTTTTGGTACTTTTTCGGTTCGTTAGCTTTGTTGGTCTTGGTTCTTCAAATCTTGACTGGCATTTTCTTGACCATGAATTACAAGCCAGAGGCGACATTGGCTTTTGCTTCAGTTGAATACATCATGCGTGATGTCTCATGGGGTCGCTTGATTCGCTACATGCACTCTACAGGCGCATCCATGTTCTTTGTGGTTGTTTATCTGCATATGTTCCGTGGATTGATTTACGGCTCTTACAGAACACCACGTGAATTAATTTGGTTGTTCGGCGTTGGCATTTTCTTGGTCTTGATGGGTGAGGCATTCTTTGGCTACCTATTGCCTTGGGGTCAAATGTCCTACTGGGGTGCACAAGTAATTATTAACTTGTTCACGTCTATACCATTCATCGGTCCAGATATTTCCTTGTGGTTGCGTGGCGATTACACTGTTTCTGATGCAACGCTTAATCGCTTCTTTGCATTCCACGTGATTGCGCTTCCACTTGTGTTGTTGGGATTAGTTGTTGCTCACCTGATTGCATTGCATGAAGTAGGTTCAAACAATCCTGATGGTGTGGAAATTAAGAAACATAAAGATCCAAAAACAAAAATCCCATTAGATGGCATTCCTTTCCATCCTTACTACACAGTAAAGGATTTGGTGGGTGTTTCAGTGTTCTTGATTGTGTTCTCAGCCATTATTTTCTTTGCACCAGAAATGGGTGGTTATTTCCTTGAGGCGAATAACTTTATCCCGGCTGATCCATTGAAAACGCCGCCACATATTGCGCCAGTTTGGTATTTCACGCCTTACTACTCGATTTTACGTGCTGTTCCACCAATCTTGAACTCACAATTCCCTGGTGTGGCCGCAATGGGCTTGTCCGTGGTCAGCTTTGCTTTCTTGCCTTGGCTAGATCGCAGCCCAGTAAAATCAATTCGCTATCGCGGTAATTTGTATAAGAAATGGCTAGCAGCATTTGTTGTCAGCTTCTTGATTTTGGGATACTTGGGAACCGAGCCATCAAACGTATGGGGTCAATTTGCTCCTGAGACATTGATTGTTGGCGGTGCAGACCGTGCAACAGTTGTAGCGAGAATCTTTAGTTTGGTCTACTTCTCATTCTTTGCTTTGATGCCTTGGTACACTAAGAAAGATAAGACTAAGCCAGTGCCAGAAAGGGTAACAGCATAATGAAAACTAAACTTCTATTGGTTTTAGCTTTGTTAATGCCATTCATGGCAATTGCAAATGAGGGTGTTAAGTTAGATCACGCACCTATCGATCCTAACAATCAAGCATCGCTTCAACGTGGTGCTAAAGTGTTCGTGAATTATTGCTTAAACTGCCATAGTGCTGCTTATATGCGTTATAACCGTTTACAAGATATTGGTTTGACGGATGCACAAATTAAATCAAATTTGATGTTCGCTGGTGAAAAAGTTGGCGATACCATGACGGTTGCAATTCAAAAAGCTGATGCGAAAGCATGGTTTGGTGCAACGCCACCTGATTTGTCAGTTGAAGCACGTGCTCGTGGTGCGGATTGGCTTTATAGCTACTTGCGTGGTTTTTACCGTGACGATACAAGACCAACAGGCTGGAACAACGTTGTTTATGACAAAGTTGCAATGCCGCACGTTCTTTGGAGTTTGCAAGGTGAGCAGGT
>Ga0007882_10000124_pt1 | contig 42908 bp, 35 predicted proteins | sample CryBogCBH12Aug01_FD_71195 | JGI IMG/M metagenome (GOLD analysis project Ga0007882, IMG submission 71195) | Freshwater microbial communities from Crystal Bog, Wisconsin, USA - CBH12Aug09.1 | ecosystem: Environmental > Aquatic > Freshwater > Lake | place: Crystal Bog, Wisconsin, USA | collected... | reverse complement strand
TACGAGGCCGTCGTTGATGCCTGCTGCGATGCTTGGAACGACCTGATCGCCACACCCCAACGCATCCGCTCAATCGCCTCCCGTGAGTGGGCGTCGGTCAATAGTTAAGGCCGTTGGTATCAGACTGGCGTCAAACCTTGGGCGGGACAGATCCTATAGACAGCATTTGCGCGAAAAGCTGCGGCAGAATGCCGAGGGGCTCTATCGCGACGAGCAGGCGGTGCGGGGATTCGAGGCTTTCATGGAATCGGCGGCAGCCCCATCTGCCGGCGCCGTTCAGCCAATCCTTCGATGAGGGCCGCTTCGAAGGCACGAACGACGGAACGGTCGTCATCGGCCCGCCTCGCCGCTTCCATGATGCGCCGGCGGCGGTTGGCCCACCTTGCGGGATCTTGCGACTCCCGCGCCAATCGCCGGGCGATGGCAACGTATTCATGCCGATTGCCGGCAATGGTGTCGCCCAAATCGAGATGTCGCAGCAAACCGGCGGCAAGCCTTTCCCGTAAATGCGCCCCCTCGAGGGTGACGATAGGCAGGCCGGCGCGCACGGCCTGCAAGCCGGTGGTATAGCCGGAAAAGGCGGGGCAATCGAGATAGACATCGACTACGCCGAGCAATGCCTGGAATTGTTCGGTCGGCAGCCAGTCGAGGATGTGAAAATATCTCGCGAAGTCCAGTCCGGCTTCGGAAAAACAGCGCTCGAGCCTTTCCAGCAACTGCTGCGTCCAATTTTCATATCGGGGAAAACGCACAAACCAGAACTGACAGTTTTCAACAGCTTTGGCGATGTCCAAGTATATCCCGTCATCCTCCGGGTCGAACTTGAACGGTGTCTGACAAAGAATGAACCGGACCTTCGGGTTGGGAGCGGTCAACTCGACTGGGGAGCCCGGCAGCGCAGGCATCGTACAGGCCCCCGTACCCGGTAAGAGGATAAGCTTTTCGCTGTAATGGGACGCAGCATCCGGAGGCTCCAACTTCTCTCCCGACAGAAAAAGATCAATCGTCGGTAAACCGGTGGTGATGGGATGGCCCCAACTGGCCGCCTGCAGCGGCGCCAGACGCAGAGCCGCCAATTTAAAGGTCAAGGGATCCATGCCCAATTCGGGATAAAGGATGACGTCCGGTCCCAGGTTTTTGAACAGATCCAGAGCCTGCGGCAAATTGCTGAGCCCGTCGTAAAAGCCATCGACCATGGTCCTGGCCCGTTCTGTTTCCTCGTCCTTTTCATAGCCGGTATGGACCAGTGTCACCTGGAAACGTTGGCGATCGATGTGCAGCAACAGGCCCCTGAGAATGATGTCCCAGACGGAATGGCGGCGGACATGACGGCTGACCACCGCCAGATGGATTCGGGCATTTCCGGCCAAACCGGCATTGGCCGGCCAGACGCTGGCCATCACCCGTGCGGCCAGGATGCCGAAGGATGCCAGTCTTTGCCGATGATTGCCCCTGCGGTAAGCCAGATAAAAGGGCAAACGGTTGCCCAGGGTCTCCGCCGCCTTAGCCATCGCCTGGGGGCCATCGATGGCGCTGCTCCAAATGGCCAGATCGCTGTCGAAGGCCGAAAGTGCGGCATCCGCAGCCCGTGCATCGGCCGCCACCGTCGGCAAACGGTAGAGGGCGCGAAAGAACAGCAAATCAGCGCCACCCGGCCTGAGTGACAGACAACGGTCGATCATCGTAACGGCGGAAGAGAAATGGCCTGCGTCATAGGTTGCGCCGGCATGATTTAGCCATGCATCGAAATAGGCCGGCGCCAGGCTGGCCGCCAGACGAAAGCACCGCGACCCCGAGGCAAGATGGGCGGTTTCACAAAAGAGGACGCCCAGATTGTTGTAAACATCCGAATAGTCCGGTTGCAGCCGCGACGCCCGCAGATAGGTTGTCACCGCCTCGCGCCCCCGCCCGAGATCCTTGTATACATTGCCGAGATTGTTGATGGCCTTGGCAAATCCGGGAAAGATCGCAATGCTCCGGCGGAATGTCGCGGCAGCCGCTGTCGGGCGGCCGAGATCCCGACAAGCATTGGCCAGATTATTAGCCGCTTCAACGTAATCGGGCCGGAGCAAAAGGCTGCGCCGATAAAGTCCCAAGGCAGCGGCGGGACCGCTTTCAGTATGCAGGATCGTGCCCAGATTGTTGTCCGCTTCGCCCTGCGCCGGGTCGATGACGATAGCCCGCCGGTAACAGTTCTCGGCAACCTCCGGGTGACCCGCCTCCTGACGGCTTACCGCATAATTGTTCAGCGGATTCAGGTAAGTGGGGGCCACTCGGAGGGCGAAAATAAAAGCCTTGCGATCCTTTTCCCCAGCAGCTTTCAGGCAGCCTCCCAGATTATTCAGGGCCTCGCTATGGTCAGGCTGGAGCACCACCGCAGCCCGAAAGGCGTGGATTGCTTCGGCCCGACGTTCCAGCAAGACGTCGGCATTGCCGAGGTTGTACCAGAAAGCCGCCGTCGGGCGTTGCCTCAAAGCACGGCGGAAGCATTCCACCGCTTCCACCAAACGACCGCCGGCCTGCAAAACGGTGCCACGATTGGACCAGGCCTCCGCCAGGCCTGCGTCGCAGCTCAGTGCCCGGGCAAACCACCGCAAGGCCTCCTCCGCCAGACCGCTTTGCTGTGCAAGAACGCCGATGTGATGCAAGCTTTCAGGATGATCCGGGACGCTGATCAGGATACGCCGATAATATGCTCCGGCTGACCCCGCTTGGCCGTTGTGGTGACAGGCAACAGCGGTGGCGAACAGTTCCTCGACCGTTTTCTGCCCTGGCTGCCGGCCGTTGCGCCAGGACTGCCAAATGCCATCCAGCGCGGCGCCCATGTCGCGAGCGAACCCCTCTACGTCACATAAAGGAGAAGCCAGCATGCGCTGGCGCAGCCCCCGACGCAACTCGCCGAGGCGGGCGAGGTCGGTAGCCAGAGAGCAGGCAATCTCCAAGTAGCTATCGGTATCGGCAGCCACCAGATCGGTCAATCCCAATGTCATCAGATAACCTAGCGAATGACGGCTGGCCATCGTGTCACCTGGCAAAGTGACGACCGGCAAACCCATCCACAACACTTCCAGGGTGGTGCGGCCGCCGCTATAGGGAAAACTGTCCAATCCGATGTCGGCCTCAGCCATCGTCGCCAAATGCAAGGGCGGAGTGCTTGCCCCGACCAGCAGGAGACGGGCAGGATCGATCCCCTGTTCGACAAACAGGGTCTCAAACCGCGATCTGGTCATCGCACAACTCAGGGCCGGGGCTTTGATGAGGAGCCGCGCCTGCGGCAGACGTTGAAGCAACCGGCACCACAACCGGACGACCTGCGGCGTGATTTTTTTTAATGCGTTGAATGACCCGAAGGTGACAAAGCCATTTTTCGCCGCCGGCAATTCACTCACCGGTCCGCTGGCTTCCAGCGGTTCAAAAACGGCATAACTATGCGGCAGACGGCATATCTTCTCGGTGAAAAAGGGCTCGGCGGACGGCGGCAACTGATAGATGTCGGCCAACAGATAGTCGATGGCCGGCAGAGCCGTCGTCGATGGACAGCCGAGCCAGGATATTTGGATCGGCGCCGGTTTTCGGGCGAACAGAGCCAAACGGTTATGGCCGGTGAAACCGGAAAGGTCGAACAGAATATCGATGGCATCCGCTTCGATAAGCTGCGCCGCCTCGGCGTCCGACATTGCGACAATGGATACCCAGCGGCTTGCCGCCCGGCGATATCGTTCGGTCAGGTTATCGGCAATAGCACTGGTGGCGTAGCAGGTTATCGAATATCCCAACCGGGCCAGCGCCTCGATCGCCGGGATCGCCAAAAATCCGACCGCATGGACACGAAAATCTCCGGAAACCAATCCAATGCGGGGGCGTGCCGAAGCTGGCCGGGCCCGATAACGGGCGGCGTCGACAGGGAAACAGGGAATTTGCGCGGTGAAGAATCTGTGGGCCATCGGCAGAATGGCTTCAACCTTCGGTTCCCCATGATAGAGTTGCAGGAATACCAGTTCGGCATGGGGCTGGGGATAGGCTGGGCGCACCACCAGGGAACGACGGTAAAGCGCCGCAGCTTCCTCGATCCGCCCTTGATCCTGCAGAGCCAAACCCAGGTTGTAGCAGGCTTCGGCATAGTCCGGACGGCAGGTCAGCGCCCGTTCGCCATAAACGACCGCCCTGCCGATGTCACTTTTTTCCCGCAGGATATTGGTCAGATTGTTGTAAGGCTCCGCCTGGTCAGGTGAGAGAACAAGAGCACGCTGCCCCGCCGCCAGCGCGTCGTCCAGGCGCGCCAAGTCACGCAGAATATTGCCGAGATTGGCATAGAAAAAGAATTGCCCTTCGTCCACATACAGGGAATTCGCAATCAGTCGGAGGGCCTGATGGTGCTGGCCCGACTGATAAAGGGCAACACCCAGCAAATGAATACTGTCGGCATGCCCGGGATCGTTCGCCAAGACCCGCCGATAAATGGTTATGGCACGGTCGTGGCTGCCTTCCTGATGATGCCGAAACCCGCAGCTGAACAGATCAGATAGGGCGGTCACCGGTTTGACGGGCTTGCTATCGCGGCTTTGCCGGCGCCTGCTTCCGCCTGGTTTCTTTCTGACCATGATTTTGTTTTGCCTTAACGCGCGCCCAAGTGGCCTTGTAAAGCCTTTCCAGATGGGCTGTCCAGCCTGCCGCATCGCAAAATCGGGAAGCCAATACGGCTTGACGCAGCTCCATGCGACGGCGGCGCCAGAAATGGCGGTGAGCCGCTAGCTTGAGGGCGATGGCTACGTATTCATTCGCAGACCCGGCGATCAATTCTTTAAGGTCCATCCCCCGAAGGATCGCCGCAGTCCATTGCGACACCATACGATCCGAGGGCCAGGTAACCACCGGCACCCCCATGAGCAGAGCCTGAAAACTGGTGGTTGAGCCACTGAAGGGAATGCTGTCCAAGGCGATATCAATCTCATTGTAGTGACTGAGAAACTGCTCATGCAGATCCCTGGCGCTGGCGAAATCGATACGGACGGGATCAATGCCGGGCAGGCCGCCCAGGATGCGACGGCATTGAGCGTCCGAGCCATAGCGGTCGCGGTAACGCAAAACCAGGCGGCTGTCAGGCATGGCCAACAGGATTTTCTGCCAAAGGGCCAAGACGGTCGGCGTGATTTTCGTCGGATTGCCGAAGCAGCCAAATACCGCAGATCCCTGCCGCTCCCGGTGATCCACCTGCGGCAACACGGCAGGTAAAGCCCCGAGATAAAATTGCGGCAGACGAAGGCATCGCTCGGTGAAAAATTCGCCGCTGCGGGGCGACAGCAGCCAGCGGTCACCGATGATGTAATCCATTTCCGCAATTCCGCTGGTCGCCACGTCATGCAGGCTGATCTGCACCGGCGCCACTTGGCGGGCAGCGATCTGCGGGCGGTTGCGGTCAAATCGACCGGCCAGGCAGACCAGAATGTCGGCCTTGTCGGCGCGAATACGGCTTGCCAATGCCTCATCGGTCATGCCGTTGGCATCGCACCACCGACAATCGAGGCCCCTGTATCTGTCCAACACCGCGTCCTGTTCACGGGTATCGGAATAGAGCAGGATCTCGAAGTCGTCCCGATTATGGTGACGGAGGACCGGGAGAAAGGCGTTGCCCACCGGATGATCGCAAAAATCAGAAGACAGATAGGCAATCCGCAGCCGTCCTCTTCCCGAAGGTTTCGGCCGCGTCCCGCCGACCGCCATGGCGTTCAGGGATGCACCAAAGTCCTGATGAAGCTGGCGCAAAACGACAGCGTCGAGATCGTCGCGATACATGGCGTGAGCAAGATGTGAGCGCCGGTCGTCAATCGGGTCGCCAGCCGCCCGGCCTGCCCGGTCAAGCCACAGACTGGACTGGATTGGGTGGCCCTCATCAAGCAGGGAAACGGCGAAATTCCGGTTGACCTGGGGAACCTCCGGCGCCAGCGTCAAGCTGCGGATATAGCAGTCCCTGGCTTCGTCCCACAGCCCTGCTACATGCAGTTCGACACCCAGGTCGTTGTTTGCCGCACCGAGATGAGGATCGCGACATAATGCTCGCTGAAAAGACATCCGCGCTGCAGATCGTTGGCCGGACTCCCGTTGTAAAATACCCTGGTTACCCCAACAGCCGGCATTGTCCGGCGCCAACACCAGCACCCGCCGGTAAATCGCAGCGGCTGTCGATAAACCTTCCTTGTCTTGTAACAGGTTGCCGTAATTTCCCCATGCCTCTGCGAAATCCGGATGCACTGCTATGGCGCGCCGATAAGCGCATTCAATCCTGTTGGACTTCGACCCGCCCTTCTTGGCATTGCCCAAATTGTTCCAGGCCCGGGCATAAGCCGGCTGAAAGACCAGCGCTCGTTCGCAGGCGTTAATTGCCGCCGCCAACGCGCCAGCACCCCGGCAAAGATCCGCCATGTTGAACCAGGCCTCGGCATAGTCCGGGGCGATTTGCAGGACACGGCTATAAAGTATTCTTGCGCAACTGAACCGACCTTGCTGGGCCGTCGCGACAGCCAAATTGTAAAGACCCTGCCGGTGGCCCGGCTCAAGCACCAAACTGCGCCTTTGGACAATCTCGGAAAGCGCATTGTCGCCCCGCTCCCGCAAGGCCTCGCCGAGATTGGCCCACATCACGGAAGTCCCACGGCTGACCGTGACGGCCCGCATAATTTCCTGCACCGCCTGATGATGACGGCCCTGTTGGTGCGCCACAACCCCGGTCAGATGCAGGGCGTCGGCACTATCCGGCATGACCGTGAGAATGCGGCGGTAGAGACGGTCGGCCAGTTCGACTTGACCACCGGCATGAAGGGCCGCGGCCCGCCGCAGGTCATCTTGCCGCGCCACATTCAGAGCTGCCGGGGGCAAGCGCTCGCGGTGGCGTCGCCAGACCGCTTGTAGAGCCGCAGACAGATGATCTGCAAAAGCTTCCACATCACATAACGCCGAGGACCGCATGCGGGCGCGCAGCGTTGCCCGCATAGCCGCCAACCGTGGCCGATCATTGGCCAGATCGATGGCAAACCGCCGATAGTCATCGACATCGCCGGCCACCAACTCCTCAAGGCCAAGAGAGGCCAGATAGCTCAGGGAATGACGGCTGGCGAATGTCTCTCCCGGCAGGGTGATGACCGGGAGCCCCATCCACAGGCATTCCAACGTGGTGACCCCGCCGGCATAAGGGAAGCTGTCGAGAGCTATATCGGCCCCGGCCATGGCCGCCTGATGCTCGGCCGACGTGGATCCGCCCAACAGGGTGAGACGGTGCCCCTCGATACCCCGCACGGTGAAGCGTTCCGTCAAATGGCGTCGCGTCTCGGCGCAACTGAGAGCCGGCGTTTTTATAAGCAGTCGGGCCTCCGGCAAGTCAAGCAACAGGCGGCTCCACAATGCAATCGCCTCGGGAGATAATTTTTTCAATACGTTGAAGGAACCGAAGGTGATCCAGCCTTTGGCTTCGGCGGGCAGGTCAGTTAACGACGGAGCGTCCTGTGGTGGCTCAAAGGCGACATAGCTGTCGGGCAGGCGGAGGGCATGTTCGCTGTACCAGGATTCTGCTTCCGCCGGCAGCTGATGCCGATCGGCCAGGATGTAATCCATCGCCGCAAGGCCGGTCGTTGCCGGATAGCCGGCCCAGGCAATCTGCACCGGCGCCGGCTTGCAGGCGAACAACAAAATACGGTTATGGGCGGTAAATCCGGAGAGATCGAAAAGAATGTCGATACGGTCGGCACGGATCAATGCCGCCGCCTCCTCGTCGGCAAGCCCGTCTATTTGCCGCCAGTCCGACGCCACCCTTCGGCAACGCAGCGTCAAGGCATCCTCGATGGCGTTATTGGAATAAATCACCACCTCATAGCCGCGCCGCGCCAGCGCTTCAATGGCGGGAATCACCATATAGCCGACGGCATGCCCGCGCAGATCGCCGGAAACGAAGCCCAGCCGGCAGACCTGACGATCAGGTCCAGCCTGTCCTGCGGCCAGCGGAACGGGATGTGAGGCGTGCCATCGGGCGGCTTGGGCAAAAACACCGGCAAGACTGACCCCCGGCCGATAAAGCTGGGCGAACAGCAGGTTGTAGGATGGTTCGAGATAATCCGGCTTGAGCTCAATGGCTCTTTGGAAACCGGCAATGGCCTCATCCAGACAACCCTGGTCCTGCCGGATAATCGCCAAATTGTGATGACATTCGGCAAATTCCGGTCGTATTGCCAAAGCATGCCGGCAGTGGCGCCCGGCCATGCCCAACAGACTGCTTTCACGAAGCGCATTGGCCAGGCTGGAATGAACCTCGGCAAGATCCGGGGCAACGATCAGGGCGCGGCGATGGCAAGTTACGGCAATGGCGAGGCGCCCCGTCCTGCGGCTCAAATTGCCAAGACTGGAGAGGTAGCTGGCCGCCTGGCCGCCGGCCGTTATGGCACGAAGCACCAATCCGGCGATGGAAAGACTGATGCCTAGCAGATGCAGGGCGTCGCCGTCCGCCGGGCGCCGGCAGAGGAGACGACGGAAAAGCCCGGCGGCCTCAGCCACCCGCCCTGCGCGGTAATGGTCAAGGGCGGCGGCCATGACTTGCGGCTCATCCATGGCAAGCCCGGCGCCATACCGCCCGATAAATCCGCTCGAGATGGCCTGTCCACCGGCGGGCATCGCACAGATGCGAGTTCGCCAGCTTCTGGCGCAAGGCCCGGCGGGCTTCCCGCCATTCCCTCCGCCGCTGCGCGCAATCGATCGCGATGCCCTGATACTGCTCGGCAGAAGCTGCGACCAATTGGTCGAGACCCAACCCGCGCAGGATGGATTCGCTCCAATTGGCGGCCATGCTGCCCTGAGGCCATGTCACCACTGGCACGCCCATGACCAGGGCTTGGAAAGTTGTGGTCGACCCACAAAACGGCCAGGTATCGAGGGCGACATCAATGTCGTTGTAGCGGCGGAGGAAAGTCCCGGGGTCCTGGTCGGCCTGCGCGAAATCCAACTGCTCCGCTTGTGCGCCGGCGGCCAACAGGGCCTCGCGGATCGGTTCCCGCAGCAAGCCGCAGGTATAACGGTCGCGATAATGAAGGACCAGCCGGCTGTCCGGCAATGCCTTCAGGATGCTCCCCCAGACGCCAAGGGTGGGGGCGGAGATCTTTGTCGGGTTGTTGAAACATCCAAAAACCGCAGGACCGTCCCGTCTCAACGAATCAACCTCAGGAAGGTCTTGGGGAAGATGGCCCAGATAGAATTGCGGAAGACGCAATGGGCGCTCGGTGAAAAACTCCTTGCCATGCCGGGGAAGCAGCCAGCGATCGCCGATGATATAATCCATCTCGGCGATCCCGCTGGTGGCAACATCATGCAGGCTGATCTGCACCGGGGCGGCACGCCAGGCGGCCATTTGCAGCCGGTTGCGGTCGAAACGACCGGCCAGCACCACCAGGATGTCAATGCCGTCGCCACGAATTCGTTCCGCCACCGCCCCATCGTCCAAACCATTGATGTCGGTCCACACATCCGCCTTTCCACGGAACAGATCGGTGGCATGGTCTGGACTGGCAATGTCGGCATAACAATGAATGGCAAAGTCGTGCCTATCGTGGTGACACAGTGCCGGCCAGAAGCTAGCCGCCACGGGATGGTCGCGAAAATCGGAGGACAGATAACCAATACGCAGCCTTGGCGAACGGATGGCGGCACCAAGCGGCAGGCGCCCAGCCTGTATAGAGCAGATCCGGCCAAACTCCCGATGGATCCGCCCAATCTCGGTTTTATCCAGATCATGGCGGTAAAGAATGCAGGTCAGCCAATTGCGGAAGGTTTCGATCTCTGCTGAGAGCAGCACCGCCCGCCCATAACAATCTGAGGCCTGACGCAGGCGGCGGATATGCTGCAATGCCAGAGCCAGATTGCTGAATGCACCGCGATGATCTGGCCGCAGAGCCAGGATCCTGCGGCATAAGACCAATGTGCCGGCAATCTCACCCTCGCCGAGACGCAGGCTAGCCCAATTGTTTTGGGCCTGCGGAAAATCAGCCAGCAGTGTGCAGGCGCGGCGTAACGCCGCCGCCGCCTCGACCACCCGGCCCGCCAGATGCAGGACGGCGCCAAGATTGCAGTTCGCTTCGGGCGAGGCCGGATGGAAGATCAGGGCGAGACGACATTGGCGTTCCGCCTCTCCCAATCGCCCCAGGACCTTCAAGGCATTGGCCAGATTGCTGCGGCATTCGGCATCCTGCGGCGCAAGACGCAACGCCTGTAGGAATTCGTCAACCGCCACCGACTGCCGACCAAGAGACGCCTCGACGGCCGCCAAGTTATTGTGGAATTGCGAGATTGCGTCGTCGAGCGTAATGGCCCGGCGGATGTTTGGTATCGCCAGGGCCGCGTGACCCGCCTGAAAGAGAGCCAGGCCCAGCAGATGTTGCGTCTCCGCATGCCCCGGCTGGTTCGCCAGTACTTTGCGATAGGTTGACAGGGCAAGGGTGTAACGGCCGGCCAGATGGTGGCTCAATCCCGTTTCCACAATATCCTTCACGTCGGCGTGTGACATCAGACGTCGGCGCCTCGCGAAAAATCCATTGAGCAAGGCTTTTTCTCGGCGCGATGTCTTTGCCAGACCGTTGTCAACGCTTTGTCCAAATGATCAATGAAACGTTTGGCGTCACAGAGCGGCGAGCGCAGCATGCGATCCCGCATGCCGCCACGCATCGACGCCAATTGTACGAGATTTGCCGCTAAATGAACCGCAATTGCCTGATAATCTTCGGCATCTCTGGCAACCAACTCCATCAGCTCCAGGGTCGCCAGGGCACTGAGAGAATGTCTGCTGGCGAAGGTTTCCCCCGGCAAGGTGACCACCGGTAGCCCCATCCACAAGCATTCCAAGGTAGTTTGGCCGCCGGAATAGGGAAAACTGTCTAGGGCGATATCGGCTTCGCCCATGGCGGCCATGTGCCTGGCCGGCGTTGACGCCCCCATTAGCCGCAGACGCCGGCGGGCGATGCCCTGGCCAACGAAAGCCTGCACCAGGCGGTCGGCGGCTTGGGGATGGCTGAGAGCCGGCGTTTTCAGCAGCAACAGGGCCGTCGGCAGAGCCTGCAGGATGCGGCTCCACAGCGCGACGGAGGCCGGAGATATCTTCTTCACGGCGTTGAATGAACCAAAAGTTACGAAACCGTTGGCAAGGGCCGGCAGCGGCGTCGACGGTGGCGAAAAATCGGGCGCCCGGAATAAATGATGGCTATCGGGCAGCCGAATGATCTTTTCGCTGTAGAACGCGTCGCACCCTTCGGGAAGTTGGTGGCGGTCGCCGAGGAGGTAATCCATTTCGGCAAGGCCGGTTGTGCCTGGGAAGCCTATCCACGAAAGCTGAAGGGGCGCCGGCTTTCGCGCGAAGACTGGCAGACGGTTGCCGGCACTGTAGCCGGAAAGGTCAAAGAGAATGTCGATACCATCGTCAATGATCTGCCGTATCACCTCGTCGTCGTCCTGTCCGGCAATGAGGCGCCAGGTCCCAGCGGCTTGTCGGAATCTCGACGTCACCTTGTCCTGTCGGCCGTTATTGGAATAGCAGAAGACTTCATATCCGGAGCCTCTCAGTCCTTCCAATGCCGGCAGGACAAGGAAGCCGACGGCATGGGCGCGAAAATCGCCCGAGACAAAACCCAGACGGGGGCGTTTGGAATTTCGCTCCACGGCTGTGCGATGCTCTTTTGGCGCCGATATACTGGCACCCCAGGCGACGGCCCTGGTGTGAAGCTCGGCCAAGCCGACGCCCGGCCGATACAAAGCATTAAAGATGGCGTTGGTCTTGGCCGCAAACGAATTGATGGAAATCACCTCCGCCCATTCGAACATGCGGGCGGCCTCCTCAACATTTCCCCAGTCCTGCAGGACACTGCCGACATTGTTGATACCATCGGCGGACGCCGGATGGAGAACAAGTAGCCGGCGGTAGCAATAGAGTGCCTGTTCCAGCCTTCCCTGATCCCGATAGACATTGCCAAGGTTGGTGAGAACATTGGCGTCGGAGGAGTTGGCCATCAATGCACGCCGGTATTTAACCTGAGCCGCGTCCTGGCGTCCCTTTTGCTGCAACAGAATGCCGGCGCCATGTAGGGCTTCCACATAATCCGGGCGCAGAATCAGGGCTCTCTCATATTGACGGGCGGCAACTAAAGAATGTCCACGATCGCGCCACAGAACTCCCAGGTTGTATTGGGCCTCGGCGTAGTCCGTCTGCAATTCCGCCGCCCGTCGGAATGCTCCTTCAGCCTCATCGAGACGTCCACTTCGGCGCAGCACCTCTCCCAGGTTGTTATGGTATTCGGCCTTGCTTTCCTGTAACCGGACAGCCTGATCAATGCGCCTTTCGGCAGATACCGGCAGTCCGTCGAAGTGATCGAGGATCCCCAACAGATGGTGACTGTCGGCATGGGCCGGTTCGATCGCCAGGACACGCCGGTACATCGTCCTTGCTTGGACCGCATTTCCGGCGGAAAGGTAGTACAATGCCTTGTTGAACACGTCTTGCGGAGGATCGGCCAGACGCTGCAATTCGCTGGCAACCCGCCGGATCACCGCTGGCCAGTCACCCGGTGTCTGTTGACGGAACAGGCGCAGGGTCCCGGGATACCAGGGCGTGTCCTGCCGATCACGGAGCCACCGCCAATCGGCGCGGATGGCCGGCAGCATGACCCAGCAAGGTTTGCCGAGCGCTCCAGCAAGGTGGGCGACGGCCGTGTCGACGGTGATGACCAAGTCGAGATGGCTGATGATCGCGGCGCTGTCGGCAAAGTCAAGGACGTCCCCGGAGAAAGACCGCAGAGGCTGACCAGCCGGTGGGGATGCCGCCTCATCCTCACCACGGCCTTTTTGCAGGCTGACGAAACTGACACCGGCAACCGTCCACAATGGCGCCAGCACGTCCAAACCCGGCAGCGAACGCCACTGGTCATTCTTATGCCCGGCGCTGCCTTTCCACACCAGCCCGACGGTCAGGCCGTCCGTGGGCAAACGCCGACGCCATTTCGCCAGGCGTTCGGCGGGGGGCCACAAATAGGGAAGATCTGCCGGAATGGATTCCAATGCCAGGCCGATCTGCCGCGGGATACTCATCGGAAAGGTCCAGAAATCCGGGCGGGCCAGGGTCAATGTCCCGGTTTCCGCCGGATGCAGAACATCCACCCCCGCCAGGGATGCGAACAGGGTAAACAAAGGTGGCGGGCAGCACAGTGTGATATGGACCGCCCAGCGCTTTTTCAAAAAGGCGGCGAAGCGGCAGAATTGAATTTCATCACCATAGCCTTGTTCAAACCAGATCAGCAGCGATCGTCCGTCCAGCGGTTCGCCCTGCCATTCTGGAACGGGCAACTGCAAACGCTCGATGATCGGTTCTTCAAGCTCACTGCGCGCCTCGTAAAATCGCCAGCCTTCAGGCATCAGTCCGTCAGCGAGCAACAGCAGCGCGAAGTTCCAACGGGCATTGGCGTATCCGGGATCGATCGCCAGGGCGCGGCGGAAATAAGCGGCGGCCTCGACCGGTTGTCCCAAGTCGTTGAGCAATAGCGCCTGGTTGTTGGCGGCTTGGGCAAAGTCCGGTTTTAATGCCAAGGCTCGCCCGAAACAGACGCTGGCGGCGCGATGGCGATCATCGAGATGGCAAATGGCCCCCTGGCGACTGAAAGCATCTCCATGCTGCGGATCGATGACTATGGCTGCCTGAAAAGCGGTTTCCGCTGCAAGCAGGCGGCCTTCGGCGTGGCAAACCAAGGCCAGGCCATTCCAGGATGCCGCCTGATCTGAGCGCAACGAGATGGTCCGCAGGTAAGAGGTTGCCGTCTGCCGCCACTGTCCTGTCTGGCGGCTCACTTCCGCCAAAGCAAGATGGATCAACGGGTGATCCGGTGCCTCCGTTAAGGCCCGGCGTAACAGCGGCACGGCCTCCTGGTTTCGCGACTGCTCCCGCAGGAGATTCGCCAGGTTGATCAGAGCGTCGACAAACCGCGGTTCACACCTCAGAGCCGACCGATAGGACTGCCGGGCCTCATCCAACTGGCCTGAATCACGCAGCAGATTACCGAGGTTATAGTGCGCTTCGCCAAAGTCGTGGCGTACCGCCAGACACCGCCGATACAGGCGTTCGGCCAACGACTCCTGACCTTCCCGCCGAAGCAGAATGGCCATATTGAACAGAGTTTCGGCAGCGCTGGGACTGAGGGCCAAAGCGAGATGATAATGGATCGAGGCCTCTTTCAGCCGATCTTCCTCATAAAGGACGTTTGCCAGATGGCAGTGGGTCTGGGATGTCGCTGGAAAGGCGGCCAGGGCGCGCCCGAACAGGTGGACGACTGACCCTGTATGGCCGCTTCCCCGTGCCGCGAGAGCGAGCAAATTAAGACAGTTGCCATCGGCCGGATCATCGACCAGACCTCGCCGACACAGCGCAGCAGTGGCAGGAAAACGCGCATGGCGGTAAAGGCCGAAGGCGCTATCCAGAAGGCCGACAGAGGAAATAAGTGGCGAGTCTTTCAAATTTCCCAAAACTTCACCGCGCCTGGCCGCCGATGCCCATCGGTGCTCTTTTAATGTTCAGCAGGATAATAAGTCGGCCACCAGCAAGCGCAAACAATTCGTCGATGTCACCTTTTCGGTTGCCTGGCAAATGCGGTTATCGTTAAGTTGTCGGCGCCATTTGCAGAATTGGCTCTGCCATTGCGCCCGGTTAATATGAAACCGCGCCGTCAAACACACAGGATCTTCAGATGACCGCCTACCGCCGTGCGTTGGCCGCGGATCCTGCTGCCGTGGTGCAGATTGCGGCACTCGGCAAGGCCCTGCGGCACGCAGGAAACCCTGCCGATGCCGCCCTCTGGGCGAAACGGTGCTGGTTCCTGCAACCTGACGAAGCCGCGCATGGAGTCGATCTAGCCATAGTCCTGTTCGACCTTGGACAAACGGGTCGTTCGGCATCGGTCATCCGGTGCGTCCTAACTCAAGTGCCGGCTCTCATTGGCCCATGGAACAATCTGGGTAATGTTTTTCTTTGCGAAGGTAAGACCGCCTCCGCCCTGAAGATCTTTCTGCGCCTCTCCCGCGCCTTTCCCGGCGTCCCCGAAATTGCCTTCAATACCGCCAATCTGCTCAAGGACTTGGGGCAGACGACTGCGGCGGCCGGCCTTTTCAAAACAGCCCTGGTCTTTCGTCCCGATTTCCCCCAGGCATACCACACCTTGTGCCGCAAAATGCTGGATTGCGGGAATGCCAGAAGCGCCTTTACCTTCATCCGCCGTGGTTTGCTGCTCGAACCCAGCCCTAAAGCCAAGGCGCTGAGTGCGCTGACCATGACGGTGGTCGCCGACTCGGTTGCCACCAGGGACATCCGCCCGTGGTTGATGGCGGCCTTAAATGAACCTTGGATCCGCCCGGCCGATCTTTTCCCGGCCTGTATCACAGTGCTGAAGCGGGACGGCGTTCTGCTGGCAGACCAAACATGCCAGCTGACCGGCGACCCCTTGCTGTTGGCAGTGCTGCAAAATACGCCGGTGGCCGACCGGGAGTTAGAACACCGGTTGATCGGCATGCGGGCCAGCCTCCTGAACCGGGTTGCCGGCGGCGAGGTTCTCGGCGAGGGCGAACTGGAGTTCTGCTGCGCCTTGGCCCAGCAATGTTTCATCAACGAATATGTCTTTGCCATCGGCGAAGATGAAAATTGCCGACTCGCCAAACTGCGGGCCCGTCTGACGGAGCCGGCGTCAACGGTCACTCCAGCCATGCTGGCGCTGTTCGCCTGCTATCAGCCCCTCAATAGCTTACCGGATGACAATATGCTGCTCTCGCTGTCCTGGCCGGCCCCGGTCGCCGCTCTGCTGACCCAGCAAATCAGCGAGCCGCAGGAGGAGCGGAGGCTGATGGCCGGTATTCCCCTGCTTACCCCCATCGATGACGACATCTCCCGCAGGGTTCGCGCCCAGTACGAGGAAAGCCCCTACCCACGCTGGACCCGCACAACCTGCGCCGAACCCCCGGTACATCCCGAAATCGGGCTGCGCCTGCTGTTCCCGCAGGGGCCTCACGCACCAATGCCACGAAAACCAGTATTTGAAATTCTCATTGCTGGTTGCGGCACGGGCCGTCACGCCATCGAGACTGCCCTGCGATTTCGCGATGCCAAGGTAACCGCCGTGGATCTCTCCTGCCGTAGCCTGGCCTATGCCATTCGCAAGAGCCGCGAAATGGGGGTGACCAATATCGATTACGCTCAAGCCGATATTTTGCGTCTGGACCACCTGGGCCGCCATTTCGACCAAATCGAATCGGTCGGCGTCCTCCATCATCTGGGCGATCCGTCCGCCGGTTGGCGTTTGCTGCTGTCATTGTTGCGACCCGGTGGCGTCATGCGGGTCGGGCTATACAGCGAGGTGGCGCGTCGGGGGGTTATGGCCGCCCGGCAGTTCATTCAGGAGCGCGGATTTGGCACTTCGGTGGAGGAGATTCGTCAATGCCGCCAGGAATTTTTCGACCGTGAGGATGAAGAATCTCTAGCCAACATTACCCGTTCTCCCGATTTTTTTTCCATCAGCAACTGCCGCGACTTGCTGTTCCATACGGAAGAACATCGCACGACCATTCCACAACTGGCGGCTTTCATTGAAACGAACAATTTGGCATTCATCGGATTTGAGATCGATTCCTCTGTTACCGAAAAATACAGAAACCTTTTCCCGGATGATAAAACGCTGACCGACCTGGCCAGCTGGGACAAGTTCGAGTCAATGTTCCCCAATACCTTTGGGGCGACCTATCAATTCTGGGTTCAAAAGAAAAACGAGTAATTAAGGTGGATATGCCGGATGCCACCCAGATAGTGACTGCGGCGATAGAATCCCAGCAGACTGGCCACCTGACGACAGCCTGTCGACAGTACCGCCAGGTTCTGGCCAACAACCCAAGACATGTTGACGCCTTGCATCTGTTGGGTATTGCCACTCATCGGCTCGGACAGCCGGCTTTGGGGGCAAAATTGATCTGCAGAGCCATCCGCGTCTCTCCTAAGGCGGCCACCTGTTTCTATAACCTTGGTATCGTCCACAGTGATCTGGGGCGGGCCGAAGATGCCTGTACCGCCTACCGGACCAGCAGCGCATTGCAACCGGATTTCCCGGACGCTCAGGCCAATCTCGGCGCAATGCTCAAAAGTCTTGGTCATCTCGACCAGGCTCTGCGGGCTTCGGCCCGCGCCATCAGCCTGCGGCCCGATTTTGCGGAAGCCCATGCCAATCGGGGAGACTGCCTGACCGAGCGGTCCGACCCGGCCGCGGGAGCCTGCGCCTGCGCTTCTGCCGCCTGTCTAAAACCTGAACTCGCCGAAGCCTATCACAACGGCGGCAATGCCTTGACAGGGGCGGGCCAGCTTGACGCGGCGGAGAAAGCCTATGGCCGTGCCATAACGCTCCGCCCAGGCTTCGCTGAGGCTTATGCCGGCAGGGGTCTTGCGGTCAGCCGTCTGGGTCGCTCCGGCGAGGCCCTTGCAGACTACAAAACTGCCCATATTCTTCATCCCGGCCTCGCTACTCCCTATTGCAACCGGGGAAACCTTTTGAGGGATCAGGGAAATCTGGAGGACGCCCGGTCGGCTTACCAACTGGCAATCCGTATCGCTCCGGGGCAAGCTGAAGCCCATTCCAACTTGGCCGTTACCCTCAAAGGCCTGGGCCGCTATGACGAAGCAGCCTCCGCTTTAGATGAAGCTATTCGCCTCGACGCCGACTTCGCCGAGGCACGATTCAACCGTTCGCTGCTCCTGCTGCTGCAAGGCGAACTGCGGACCGGATGGCAGGAATACGAGTGGCGCTGGCGCGGCAGTTTGAAGGAATTGCCCAGCCCCGGTTTTGCCCAGCCCCGGTGGCAGGGCGAAGACATTTGCGGACGGACCTTGTTACTGCACGCCGAACAGGGGCTGGGAGACTGCTTGCAGTTTTGCCGATTCATCCCCTTGGCAAGGCGTAGCGGAGGCCGCGTCCTGCTGCAGGTGCCACCGCAACTGGTTCGCTTGCTGTCCAATCTCGAAGGCATCGACGGGGTGGTTGAAACCGGCGCACCCCTTCCGGAAATTGCTGTGCACTGTCCGCTGATGAGCTTGCCGGCGCTTTTTGGCATCACCCTCCCCGACCTCGCCCAAATACCCGTTCCGTACCTTGTGGCTGAAAAATCCATCGTCGAAGCCTGGGCCGCACGGCTGGCTGAGGACAACGCGCTGCGGGTCGGCCTGGTCTGGGCGGGCTCGCCCAACCATCGAAACGATCACAACCGTTCGATGCCGTTCGATGCCTTGGCTCCGTTGTTCAGTCAATCCGGCACCCGCTGGTACAGTCTGCAACTCGGCGAACGGCCCCGCTTCGACACCGCGATAGAGGATCTTTCCCCCTGGCTCAAGGATCTAGCCGAAACAACAGGGGCTCTCTCTCAACTGGACCTGTTGCTGACGGTGGACACGGCGGTTGCCCATTTAGCGGGAGCCATGGGCAGACCAGCCTGGGTCATGCTGCCTGCCGACCCTGACTGGCGCTGGCTCCTGGATCGTCAAGACAGCCCCTGGTATCCATCCTTGCGGCTGTTTCGCCAATCCCGTCGGCAGGACTGGACCGACGTCGTGGCAAGAATCGGCGAAGCTTTATGCGCTCTTGACATGTAGTTGACGAAGGGCCGCCTCAAGATTGCGAGTATAGCGCTCACTGTCGAACAAAACGGCCCTCAGACGGTTGTCCTGCAGGCGCTGCCGCAATTCTCTCAGCGTTTCCGGTGCCCTGGTCAACTCGAGCGCCTTGGCCTCATATTCCGCCAAGGAGTTGGTGATCAGTTCTGGCAGCCCCGTCGCCCGCAATAGACTGGCAGCCACCCTACCGGCAAAGGTCGCGCCGACACAGGTCAACACCGGCAACCCCGCCCAGAGGGCGTCGCTAGCTGTCGTATGGGCATTGTAGGGTAGCGTATCGAGAAACAGATCAGCCAGCCGGTGACGCGCCAGATGTGTAGCCAAGGGCATTTTCCCCGCGAACACCAGACGTTCCGGCGCCACACTGCGGGAAGACGCCTCGCGACGCAGGTTATCCTCCATTTCCTGACCTGCCGCCAACAGCCATAGCACGCTGTCAGGTGTCGCTCGCAACAACCGCATCCAGATGTCGAACATCTGTGGCGTCAGTTTGTAGCTGTTGTTGAAGCTGGCGAACACCGGCCCACTGTCCGGCAAACCAACTTCGGCTCGGGTCACGGCTAGTTCGCAAATTGCCCTTTGCCGGTCATTCGGCTGATAACAGTCCGGCAAGATGACCACCCGCTCGTCAAAGACGTGATGCAAGTCGGGCGGTAGAACGAACGGATCAGCGATGATGGCATCAATGAATGGCGCCCCCATTGTTCCCGGATAGGCCAGGAAATTGACCTGAACCGGAGCCGGCCGATAGGCTAAAATCTCCGTTCGGGCATATCGGGTATAACCCTTGACGTCCAGAAGAACGTCGATGCCATCCTCACGGATCAGCCGCGCTGCCTCCTCATGGGACATCCGCCGGATATCCGTAAAATGATCGAAGGCCGATTCCAGACGGCCTCGCATCGGGCTGCCGTCATCTTCAGCCCATGAATAGGCGAAAACCTCGAATTGGCGGCGGTCATGGAGTTCAAATAATTCTGCCGTCAGATAGGCGGTGGCATGTTCATAGAAGTCCGCGGACAGATAGCCCAACCGGATGCGTCCCGATCCAGGCTCGCGGGGAGGCAGAGGCTCAATGCCGTGGCATTGACGGAGTGCCCATTGGCGGGCACAGAGGCGCTGCTCCTCCATCGTGGAGCCGACGGTAAGGAAGACGAAGGGGGAAATATGGCCGTCACCCGATCTTACGGCCTCTTTCAAGGCCTCTTCGTCTTGAGAGTGACGCCGCCAGTCACATAGCTGGCGTCGCATATGGGCGGCACCGGAGAGAGCCAGGCAATTCAGAGGGTCGACATCAAGAGCCGTCTCATAGGCCGCCAGAGCTTCGGACGTCCGTCCGGTCTGCTCCAGCAGGCCGGCCAGATGAGAGAGTGCCTTTACATGGCGCGGACTGATTTCGAGCGCCTGACGGTAGCACCCTTCGGCCACCACCATATCGCCTTGCTGCATCCTTGCATTCCCCAGGCTGTTCCAAGCCTCGGTGCGTCCCGGAGCGAGGGTCACCGCCCGTTCCAGTGCGACGCTGGCCTCCGTCACTTGCCCCTGTCGTTGCAGAAGATTACCAAAATTGTTCCACACTTCGGCCATCCCCGGACACAGCGCCAGGGCGGTGCGGAAACAGAGGGTCGCTCCCCGAGAATTGTTGGCCAGCAAGACCCCCAGGTTACTCAAGGCGGCAGCTTCCGTCGGGTCGAGCCTCAAAACACGCCGCAATGCAATCTCATCTGCAAGGCAGAACAGAGCATCGGCCGAGACCGGGTCGAGAGCAAGACTGGCCCGCAGGAACGGAATGGCCCGGTCGACTGCTCCGGCGGTGATAAATCGGGCCGCCCTGGCAAAAAATAAAGCGGCTGACATCTACAATATGCCCGGCGGCACCGGCACCCCGGCCGCCTTCAGATGCTGCGCCAGTTCGGCCTTCATGCGCCCCAGGGCCGCCTCGTCCTCGCCCTCGGCACGGGCCACCAGCACCGCCTGGGTATTGGACGAGCGCAGCAGCCACCAGCCGTCGGCATGGGTGACCCGCACCCCATCGAGATCGTCGACCGCGCCGGGACCGCCCTTGAGGCGGTCGCGAACCTCGGCCACCACCTTGAACTTCACCTCGTCGGCGCAGTCAAAGCGCAGTTCGGGGGTATTGAGCAGGCGCGGCAGGCCGTCATAGCGGTCGGCCAGGCTGACTCCTTGCCAGCCGGCCACCAGCCGCAGCAGTCGGATGGCGGCATAGATGGCGTCGTCGAAGCCGAAATAGCGGTCGGCAAAAAAGATATGGCCGCTCATCTCGCCGGCCAGCGGCACCTTCAATTCGGCCATCCGCGTCTTGATCAGCGAATGCCCGGTCTTCCACATCACCGGCTTGCCGCCCAGCTGGGCGATGCGGTCGAACAGCGCCTTGCTGGCCTTGACATCGGCCATGATCGGCGCCCCCGGCTGGTTGGCCAGGACCTCCTCGGCCAGCAGCATGAGGATCTGGTCGCCCCACAGGATCCGCCCCTTGCCGTCGATGACGCCGATGCGGTCGCCGTCGCCGTCGAAGGCGATGCCGAGATCGGCGCCCTCGGCCGCCACCCGGGCAATCAGCTGCTCCAGGGTATGGGGATCGGTGGGATCGGGATGATGGGCGGGGAAATGCCCATCGATCGTCTCGTTGATCAGCACATGGCGCCCGGGCAGGGCGGCGGTCAGCCTGGTGACGATGTCGCCGGTGGCGCCATTGCCGGGATCCCACACCACCGTCAGCGGGCGGCCCGCCGGCGCTTCCGTCAGCAGCTTGGCAAGATAGGCGGCGGAGACGTCGCGGGACTCCCGGCCGCCGGCCTGCCCGGCGGTCGCCGCGGCGGCGGCGCGGACACCCAGATCCTTGATGTCGGGGCCAAAGAACGGCTTGCCGCGCAGCATCATCTTGAGGCCGTTATGGCTGGGCGGATTATGCGAGCCGGTCACCATCATGGCGCCATCGGTGGCCAGATGATGGCTGGCGAAATACAGCATCGGCGTCGGCCCCCGCCCGATATCCACCACCTGCGCCCCACCGGCGACAAGGCCGGCCATCAGCGCCGACGACAGCTGCGGACTGGACAGGCGCCCGTCATAGCCCACCGCAACCCGCCCGCCCGGGCCGACGCGCGAGGCGAAAGCCTGGCCCAGGGCATGGGCGTCCTCGGCGAACAGGGTTTCGCCGACGATGCCGCGGATGTCGTATTCGCGGAAAATCGTCGGGTGCAGGCGGGCTTTGACTCCGGTTGTCATGGCGGGCTACTCCGGTTGATCCCAATAATGGTCATCAGTCTGCATGAAGATTTCGATGGCGCGCTCGACCTCCGGGGTCAGATCCGGCTCCAGGGTCAGTCCGGGCATGGGGATTTCCTGGGCCAGAACGCCATCGACTATATTTTTTACGGCGATGCCGACTTCGTCCGTCATTTCACGGAACCGGCGTGCCTCGTCAAGATGATGGGCCAGATCGGTCATCTTGGGATCGATCAGTTCGAGGACGGCCACCAGATAGCGGGATTTCAGCTCGGCCTCAAGCTTCAGCAGGGCGATCAGCTCGTCCTGCTTGATTTCCTTGATCAGCGAGGTGATCCGCTCATGCGTGATCTTTTGGCGAAGTTCGTCGATAAGGGCGATGAACCGCGCAGAATTGGGACCCCGGCCGGGCAACCGTCAACCTTTCACCAAGAAACGGCGTAAAGGCTGGAGAGTAGGCTGAAAGACCCCGCCCGGCAACGGCCATCGACAAAGCCGCCTGCCTGCCGCAGAGTGATCCAATGCTTCAGCATTGGTGTCATTTCAGAATTGTCCTTCTGCTGCTGGCCTTGCCCTGGCCGGCCCGCGGCGAAACGCCGCCGGTCCTGGACTTCACCACCATGGCCCGGGAAGCGAAGCAGAGCGGCGACTGCGCCGTCACCTTCGATGACGGTCCCGGCCCGCATACCGGACAGCTGCTGGATATTCTGGCCAGCAAACAGGTCAAGGCGACCTTCTTCGTACTGGGCGAGCATGTGCGCCGCTTTCCCGATCTGGTCCGACGCATGGTGGCGGAAGGCCATGAGGTGGAAAACCATTCCTGGGACCATCCGGACATGCGCAAGCTTGATGAAGCGGCCCGCCAGAAGGAAATCGAGGACACCGTGGCCCTGCTGCGCTCGCTGGGCGTCGAGCCGCATTTTTTCCGCCCGCCCTATGGCGCCTACGACGCCGCACTGGTGGAGCAGGCCCGCCGGGACGGCCTGCAGCTGGTTCTGTGGACCCGCGACAGCCTGGACTGGCGCTATCATACGGTGGCCCAGTTGGAAGGCGATGTGCTGACCCGCGGCAGCGGCGCCAATGGCGTGTTCCTGTTCCACGACATCCATGACGGCACCATCGCCGCCATGCCGGTCATGCTTGACGACCTGCGCGCCAAGGGCTGCCGGTTCACCACCGTCGCCCAATGGGTCGACGATGGCAACCGCGCCATCGGCGCCCCGCCGGTGGTGTCACCGGTGACGGTGCCGGCGAAATCTCGTGGCTGGCTGAGGTTTTTTTAGGCCGATGGTGCCGTCATGGCCCGGCCTGCCGGGTTTCGTGTGCCTATGTCGACGGTTGGCTCGGCAGCGGCAGCAATCAGTGATAGGATTGCGGTTCGACGGAGATAGATATGGGCATAGCTTACGCCAGCCTAAAGTTGAGCAACCCGGTAATGCCGGACCTCGCCGCTATCGAATGTGCCGCATTGGCGGACACCGGCGCCTTGCATCTTTGCATTCCTCCGCATGTGGCAATCCAGTTGAGCCTGACCGAGCAGGAAAAGCGCGAAGTGACACTGGCCGACGGCTCCAAAAGGTTAATTCCCTACGTCGGACCGATCCGTGTTCAGTTCGGCAATCGTCAATGCTTTGTCGGTGGCATGGTCATGGGTGACGAGGTTCTTCTCGGCGCGATCCCGATGGAGGACATGGACCTTGTGGTGCGGCCGATGACCCGCGATGTCGCCGTCAATCCTGCCAGTCCCAATATCCCCTCTGCCGTTGCCAAGGCATTTCGGGGCAGATAGTCGATCTTTGCTGAGATGGCGCCTGTAATTCACATCAAGAGATTGTAGAGGTCGGCCCAACCCGGATTGGCCTCAAGGATCAGCCGTACCTTCCAGGCGCGCGGCCAATGTTTGAGGGTTTTTTCCCGCTGTATCGCCGCGCGGATGTCCTCATGGGGTTCGGCATAGACCAGCCGTTTCAAGCCATAGCGCTTGGTAAACCCGTCGACAGCCCCTTCCCGGTGCTCCCAGGTACGACGGGCCAGATCGCTGGTGACGCCGACATACAGCGTTCCATTCGGTCGATCCGTCAGGATGTAAACCCAGCCACCCGGCATGACCCGACTATGCCAAGCGACGCCGATCCTTGCAACTTTTAGATGTTGTTCTCATGGCAACGCCGGAACCGACCGCTTGACATGGCCGCACTATGCGATGCCGTCATGCCCGTGCTCGTCACGGGCATCCACGCCGTCCCGAACCGCAGACCAAGGGATGATCCCACCGCCGGCCGTGCACCACCGCGTGGATCCGCGGAATAAATCCGCGGATGACGGGACTTTATTGGAAAAACGCCTGGAATTCAGATTCCTTGCAGCGGGCACTTCCTTACCATAAAGTAAGGAATGTTTGCGCGAGAAAGGAACGACTATGGCTGTCGCTGTTTTAACATCGAAAGGACAGGTGACGATCCCGGTAAGCGTGAGAACCGCGTTGGGACTCGGCACAGGTGACCGGATTGAATTTGTTGAGACAGAAAATGGCCAGTTCGCAGTGATGGCCGCCACAAAATCGGTTAAAAGCCTGAAGGGGATCATTCCCGCGACGAGGTCGGTTTCCATTGAAGAGATGAACGCCGCGATCGCCACGCAGGGAGCCGCCGCCAGATGATTGGTCTCGATACCAATGTTTTGGTCCGATACTTTACCCAGGACGATCCAATCCAAGCCGCTCAAGCGACCGCGTTGATGGAGTCCTTCTCTCGCGAATCCACGGGGTTCATCTCTCTTGTCACAATGGTGGAACTGGTTTGGGTGCTGACCAGTTGTTATCAAACTAGCGACGATAAGTTAGGTGACGTGGTTGAAACGGTTCTGCGGGCCAAAGAGCTGGTTGTCCAAAATTCCGACGTTGTGTGGCAGTCGCTTCATGCTTTTCGCAATAATATCAAAGCCGGATTTGCCGACTGCCTGATCGAACGCAGCGCCCACGCGGCGGGGTGCGCCTATACTGTGACGTTTGATCGCGACGCGGCGATGGCGGCTGGTATGCGGCAAATTATTGCAGGGGCCGGCTAGATCGCCGGCCCGGAGAGTGCTCACACCGCCGCGTCCACCCACCACCGCCCCAGCGCCGCGTCGTCGCCGAAAAACAGATTGCGGTCGCAGCGGTCAACCCCGGCGACCCGCTGCGCCGAGTCGGCGAACGGGCCATGGCCACCGTCGCCGGCATATTGCCACAGCTGCCAGCCCCGGCCGGCCCAACCCAGGGGCAGTTCCGGCTGGTCACGGTAATCCGCCAACCACAGGTCACAGCGCGCCAGGATCGAGCCCGGGCCGATGGCACCGCCGAGGCTCTGCCCGCGCAGCGCCGCGCCGTCGGCCCAGGCGGGCTGCACATAGAGCAGCGGCAGGCGGCCGGTGGCCCACAGAACGGTAGCGACGAAATCCTCGGCCTGGCCCAGTTGCATGGAATTGGCCGGCCAGCGCTCGTTCAGTTCCAGGTCCAGGGCCAGCAGGGTGGCCGGCCCCGGCTTGGCGGCGGCGAGAAAGGCTGCCGCCTGTTCGGCGCCGGGATGCTGGCGGGTGCCGAAATGATAGGCCCCCCAAAGCAGGCCGACCGCCTCGGCCTGCTGTCGCCGCCGCGCATAGAGGGGATCGAACCAGTCGTTGCCCTCGCTGGCCTTGTGGATGACCGCCTGCACGCCGCGGCGCAACTGGGCGAAGTCGCTGACCTGATTGGCATGATTGATGTCGATGACGGTATCCAGGCCGAAATCGGCCGGAACCGTCACCGTCCGGCTGGTGGCGCGTGGACGCTGCGGCTGAGGTATCGGCGCCGCCGCGCAGGCCGCCAGAGGCAGCGCCGCCAGGCCGGCCAGACCTCGCATCAGGGTGCGGCGCGTCCACATATCGGGGCTAATTGATCGACAGATCGTACATTTCCCCACCGGTGTCCTCGCACATGCCGAGCCCCTTCAGCCTGCCTTCATTGTATGTGAAGGTGCAGTGGAGAATCGAGCCGTCGCGAGAGGAGCCGAAGAACGAACCGATGCCACCGTTGGGGGTCGACAGAGCCACGGTATCCTTCCTGTCATCTTTCCTGTCGACTTTCTTATCGCTTTTCTTGGTATCGAGAACAGACGCCCCCTTGTCGTCGATGACAGACACGCCGTGGAAATAGCTCCAGCGACCGACAAAGACATTCTTGCCGAAGGCGAATTTTACGTCGTTGCTGGCCTGTTCCACGGGAAAAGTGCTTCTTGAGGTCAAGCCGGTGGAACGCCCGACCAGGGTGACGCTCTGACCGACACAGCCGCAGGTCACAAAACTGAGCAAGAGGATGAGACTGCGAAACATGGCTGAAAATCTGCCGGTTTTTTTGCTCCGCCGAACTTAGCAAATAGTTCTTGCCGAGACATACCCCGTTTGGATACAGGGATGGATGTCTTATCGTTTTTCCCCCTCCCGCCGGATTGCCGCCTGCGGCCTCCTCGGCGCCGGGCTGGTCGTCGTTTTCCCCGTCCTGCCGGCCAATGAGAATGGCGCGCTGGCCTTGTCGCTGGCCGGCATCTCGTTATGGGCGACCGGCGCCATCCCGGAATATGTCACCGCCATCGCCTTCTTCACCTTCGCCATGCTGTTCAAGACGGCGGCGCCGGAGGTCATCTTCACCGGCTTTCAATCCACCGCCCTGTGGCTGATCTTCGGCGGCCTGGTGATCGGCGTGGCGGTCCGCAGCACCGGCCTCGGACAACGCCTGGCGCGCCGCCTGGCGCAAAGCTTCGGCAACAGTTACTGGGGGGTGATCGGCGGCGTCACCATGGTCGGCGTCGCCATGGGTTTTCTCATGCCGTCCTCCATGGGCCGCGCCATCCTGCTGATGCCCATCGCGCTTAGCCTGGCCGACGGCTTCGGCTTCGCGCCGGGCAGCAAGGGCCGCACCGGGGTGGTGCTGGCCGCCGCCTTCGGCTGCCATACCGGAACCTTCTCGATCCTGCCGGCCAATGTGCCCAATGTGGTGTTTCTCGGCGCCGCCGAATCGGCCTACCACTACACCGCCACCTATGGCAGCTACCTGCTGCTGCATTTCCCGGTGATGGGGCTGCTGAAGTCGGCCCTGCTGGTGCCGCTGATCATCTGGCTCTGTCCCGACCGGCCGCGGCCGGTGGCAGCAGCGCGGATGCCGTCCATGTCCAGGGATGAACGGCATTTGTCGATCCTGCTGGCGGTGTCGCTGGCGCTGTGGGCCACCGATGCGCTGCATCACATCAGCCCGGCCTGGATCAGCATGGCGGCAGCGCTGATCCTGCTGTTGCCGGGCATCGGCCTGGTGGGACAGAAACAATTCGGCACCGAGGTGAATTTCGGTTCGATGTTCTATGTTGGCGGCATCATGGGGCTGGGCGCGCTGGTGGACAAATCGGGCCTCGGCCACCGGCTGGCCGAACTGTTCCTCAAGGTCCTGCCGCTGGCGCCGGGGGCGGCGATTACCAATTTCGCCAGCCTGTCGGCCATCGCCACCCTGACCGGGATGCTCACCACCCTGCCCGGCGTACCGGCGGTGCTGACCCCGCTGGCCGGCCAGATGGCCCAGGCCTCGGGCCTGCCGCTGGCCAGCGTGCTGATGACCCAGGTGCTGGGCTTCTCCAATCCGGTGCTGCCTTACGAATCGGCGCCGCTGGTGGTGGCCATGCAACTGGGGGGCGAGCCGGTGCGGCCGGCGCTGGTCCTCTGCCTGCTGCTGGCGGCGGCGACCATCGTCTTCCTGCTGCCGCTGGATTTCCTGTGGTGGCGTCTGCTGGGCTGGATCTGATCCGGGGCAATCGGTGAACCCGATTGCCCCGGACTTTTCTGCCCCTCAGGCGCCGGGCGGCGGCCTCCGGCCGCCTTGGCTTGCGCGCCAATAATGGCGCGGGCGCTCAACGCGCCAACGCGAGGAAAGTCTGCAAAGGGGGACGACCATCGCGCGTTCAACCGATTGTCCCTGGATCTGATCGGATTGACGCGGTAAGGAGGACTCCTTACATTTAGAGGCATGATCACCAGCCGCATCACCAGCAAAGCGCAAACCACGATCCCCGTGCCGATCAGGGAAATTCTCGGCGTCGGGCCGGGAGACGACCTTCTTTACGAACTCGACGGTGACCGCGTGGTCCTCAGGCGGGCGGGCCGGCAGAGGACGGAGTTGGCGGCGGTCGAAGCCCTGCTGGGGGAATGGCACGACCCCGCCAATGATGTCTATGACCAGCTTTGATGCCTGGACCGTGGTGGTCGCCCCCTTTCCGTTCGTCGACAGCCCGCAGGCCAAACCCCGCCCTTGTCTGGTGCTGTCGGGCAGGTCGTTCAACGACAGCCACGGCCATAGCCTCTGCGCGATGATCACCAGACCGTTGGAGACCACCTGGCCCACTGATCTGCCGATCGGCGATCTGGCCACCGCCGGTTTACCGGCGCCGAGCGTCATTCGATGGAAGCTTTTCACCCTTCCCAACGCCATCTTCAAACGCGCCATCGGTTCCCTGGGACCCCCCGACCGGGTGGCAGCGCAGAAAGTCCTTGGCGAAATTCTGCCGGGATGATCGCGGTCGGCCTCAACACCCAGGGCCATGACTGCGGCGCCGCGCTGCTCCGCGAAACCGACGGCGAACTTCACATCACCGCCATCGCCGAGGCCCGGCTTGACCGCGTGCCGCATTCCGCCGCCTGGCCCCGGCGGGCCTTGGACTATTGCCTGGCGGCGGCGGGCCTTGGCGAGTTGAGGCAGGCCGATTGCGTCGGCACCGACGCCGATTTCGACCATCTCGACTGCCATGCCGCCAGCGCCTGGTATCTGTCGGGCTTCGAGGACGCCGCGGTGCTGGTACTGGATGCCGGGCAAGGCCTTTATCACGGCCAGGGGACGGCGCTGAAAGCCCTCGAGCGGCGCCGCGTCGCCGATACCGCCCGCTATTTCGCCAAAGTGACGGAGAAATGCGGCTTCGACGCCTTCGGTGCCGGCAAGACGATGGCGCTTTACGGCTTTGCCGAGGGTTTTGCGCGGCGGGATCCGATCGGTATCCCGGCTGAGCGCTTCGATGGCCTGCGGATCGATTACGGCGCTGCCTTCGGGCGCCTCGACGCCCTGGCGGGGTTCGATCCGGCGCTCCATCCCCAGGGACTGATCGACGAGCCTTGGGTCAACCTGGCCCGCGAAGCCCAGGAGGCGTTTTTCGAGGACGTCCTGCATCTGGCGCGGATGGCCCGGCAAAAGACCGGCAGCCGGCATCTGTGTCTGGCCGGCGGCGCCTTCCTGTCCTGCATCGCCAACCGTCGCCTGCTGGACAGCGGCCTGGTCGACGACATCTTCATCCAGCCGGCGGCTTCCGACGAAGGCATCGCCCTCGGTGCCGCCCTGCTGGCCTATTACCGGGCCGGTGGGCAACTCCGCCTGCCCCGCCTGCGGACCGCCATGTTCGGCCACCGGCCGGCGGAACCGCCGATGGCGGAGTTTGTCCGCGCCCGACAGCTGCGGGCCCATCCGGCCACCGTCCAGGAGGTGGCGGCGCTGCTGGCCGACGGCCGGGTGGTGGCGCGCTTTGCCGGCGCCTCGGAATTCGGGCCGCGGGCGCTGGGCAATCGCAGCATCCTGGCCGATCCCCGGCGCCCCGGGATGGCCCGCCACATCAACGAGCAGGTCAAGCATCGCGAAGTTTTCCGTCCCTTCGCCCCCTCGGTCCTGGCCGAAGCGGCCGGTGGCATCTTCGACCTGCCGGTGGACAGCCCGTTCATGCTGCTGGCCGCCAGGCCGCGCCCGGAATGGCGGGACAGAATTCCGGCGGTGCTGCATGTCGACGGCTCCTCCCGGCTGCAGACGGTGCACCGCCAGCAGTCCCCCGACTATTACGCGCTGATCGAGGCCTTCGGCGCCATGACCGGGGTTCCGCTGCTGCTCAACACCTCGTTCAACGATGCCGGTGAACCCATCGTCGAGAGCCGCGAGGATGCCCTGGCCAGCTTTTGCCGCACCGGCATCGACGATTTGTATCTCGATGGCTGGCTGGTCGAGAAGCCGGCGGCGGTTTAAATTTTTGCCCTTCTGCGCTTGCGTCACGAACCCCGCGTTGGCGGCCCAAGAACCTCGACGGGGCATGGATAGCGGGCAAGCATTTCATCATAGCGGCGGGTGACGGCGGCGCGCAGGGCTTCGTCCGCCCGGGCCAGGACGAAATGATTGTCGTGCCGATCCGGAAACCAAGTCGGTTCCAGCGGCAACACGGCAAGGCGATGGACGTCGATGACGAAGGCGTTGCGCATTCCCATGGCGACCGACTTTTCAGCCGAGACGGCGAGAGCCAGCCCCTCGGGAATGCGGGTGATCATTTTTGGTGAGGTTGTGGTCAGCATGACCAGGACCCGCAACCGGCCGTCCGGCAGGCGCAGAAGCGTCTGCACATAGGCGATATGGCGCATCGGGCCGGGCGATGACGGTCTCTCGGCGAAGGGAAACAGGCAGTCAACAAAATCGCCGCGACGACATGGGATGGTCATCAGCGTCGCCGGGAGAGGGCGATCACCTGGCGCAGTCGGGCGGTTTCTTCAAAATCGACACTGCCGTCGTCATGAATTGCCTCGATACCGTCGATCTCGGAATCGACCAGCGACACCACCGGCAGGGTCCCGTCGGCAGGCATCAGAGCGTCCGCCAGGACGCTTTCGACAAAATTCGCCAGCGATCGGTTTTGCCGCTCGGCTTCCCGCCTCGCCAATTCGACGATGTCGGTTTCCAGGCGCAAGGCAATCTGCGATTTCATCCGCGCTCTCCATGGTCAGTGCGGTATACATTGTCTTTCATCGCGGTATCGGTTGTCAACCATAGCTAATGAAAATCCCGTGACCCCAGGGTCAGGCTGCCGAGCAGCGGCGGCTTGACGCTGTCCGCTCATTGACGTACGCTGGTGTACGGTAAATGACGGACAATTTAACATGCTGAAATTTGAGCCGCATCGGCAAGCCGGCACCCGAACGGCCCGGCTGGAACAACGGACAACGCCGGAAACCAAGGATCTCATCGAACGCGCCGCGGCGCTGCAAGGTGTCAATGCGTCCGAGTTTGTTCTGGCCCATGCCGCCCTGGCGGCGCGCGAAACCATCAATCGGCTGGAAGCGACGGTGTTGACGCCAGCGGATCGGCAGGCTTTTCTTCAGGCGTTCGATGCCGAGCCGACCACGGATCTGGTGGCACTCCTGAGCCTGCACAAGGAATTGACTGGCGGGAAATGAGCCTCGACAAAGCCCTGTTGTCGAGGCTGACTGTGGAGCCGCTGCATCGCCAGCGGCATGACCGGGACAGCTTTTGCTGTGGTGTCGATCGCATCGACAACTTTCTCAAGATCACCGCCGGCCGGTTTGCCGCCGAAGATCATGGAAAAGTTTATGTCGCCATCGATCCCCCATCACCGATGGTGCTTGGGTTTTTTGCGCTTTCACCCCATGCCATCGATATCCGCAGTCTTCCGGAAGCCGATCGGCGGCGCATGCCACGCCAGCCCGCCGTATCGGCGATCTATCTGTCCATGGTGGGCATCGACCAGGCCGTGCAGGGATGCGGTGTCGGCACTTTTCTGATGACCGCGGCGCTCTGCAAATGCATAGACGGCGCCAACCTGATGGGAGGGCATTTCGTCGTCCTTGACGCCATCGACGAGCACGCGGCCCGTCTTTACCGACGTCTGGGTTTTATCGATCTGCCGTCCGATCCCGGACGAATGCTGTTGGCCATGCGTACGTTACGCAGGGCGATGGAGTCAGTGAAAATCCCGTGACCCCAGGGTCAGGCTGCCGAGCAGCGGCGACAGGTCGCCGATGCGTTCGGCGACCACATGGATCACCCGCTCCTGGCGCTGCAGCCGGCCGTCCACCCGCAGCAGCCGGCCGGTCAGGATGGCCTGGCGGAAACGCTCGAACAGCGGCGGCCAGACGATGATATTGGCGATGCCGGTCTCGTCCTCCAGGGTGATGAAGATCACCCCGCCGGCGGTGCCGGGACGCTGGCGGACCAGCACCAGCCCGGCCACCGACACCCGGCCCGGGCGCCGTCCGGCCAGTTGCGCGGCCGGCAGCAACTCGCCCAGGCGCGGGCGCAGCAAGGCCAGGGGGTGGGCCTTCAGCGACAGGCGCAGCGCCCGATAGTCCTCCACCACCTCTTCGCCCAGGGCCATCGGCGGCAGCGCCGCCGGCGGCTCGGTCATCGGCAGCTCGGCCAGCAGCGGCGGCAGTGTCTGAAACGCCCGCACCGCCCACAGCGCCTCCCGCCGCCGCAGGCCCATGGAACCGAAGGCGTCGGCATCGGCCAGCGCCTCCAGCGTCGCCCGTTTGACCCCGCTCTGCCGCCACAGCGCATGCGGGCTGTCATAGCCGGCGCCGCGACGCCCGACCAACTGCCCGGCCTCGGCCTCGGCGAGACCCGCCACCTGGCGCAGGCCGAGGCGCAGCGCCCGGTGCTCGCCGGCTTCCTCCAAGGTGCAGTCCCACTGGCTGGCATTGACATCCACCGGACGTACCGCCACCCCATGCTCGCGGGCATCGCGGACGATCTGCGCCGGCGCATAGAACCCCATCGGCTGGCTGTTGAGCAGGGCGCAGGCGAACACCGCCGGATGATGGCATTTGAGCCAGGCCGAGACATAGACCAGATGGGCGAAGCTGGCGGCGTGGCTTTCGGGGAAGCCGTATTCGCCGAAGCCCTCGATCTGCTGGAACACCCGTTCGGCAAAATCGCGGTCATAGCCGCGCGCCGTCATGCCGTCGATCAGCTTGTCCCTGAACGCCGCCACCTTGCCGGTATGGCGGAAGGTGGCCATGGCGCGGCGCAACTGATCGGCCTCCCCAGGGGTGAAGCCGCCGGCGACGATGGCCAGTTTCATCGCCTGTTCCTGGAACAGCGGCACCCCCAGGGTTTTGCCCAGCACCGCCTCGAGCTCGGGCGACGGATACGCCACCGGCTCGCGGCCGTCGCGGCGGCGCAGATAGGGATGCACCATGTCGCCCTGGATCGGCCCCGGGCGGACGATCGCCACCTCGATCACCAGGTCGTAGAAACAGCGCGGCCGGAGGCGCGGCAGCATGGACATCTGGGCGCGGCTTTCGACCTGGAAGACGCCCAGCGAATCACCCCGGCACAGCATGTCATAGACCGCCGCGTCCTCCCGCGGCACCCGCGCCAGATCGAGCTCGGGCCCGCCATGGTCCCGCAGCAGAACAAAGGCCTTGCGGATGCAGGTCAGCATGCCCAGCGCCAGCACGTCGACCTTCAGCAGGCCCAGGCGGTCGAGATCGTCCTTGTCCCATTCGATGACCGTGCGTCCGGCCATCGCCGCGTTGTCGATGGGCACCAGTTCATCGAGGCGGCCCCTGGTCATGACGAAACCTCCCACATGCTGTGACAGATGGCGGGGAAAACCGATCAGCTCGCCGGCCAGGGCCAGCACCCGGGCGAGATGCGGCTCCTCGGGATCGAGCCCCAGTTCGCGCACCCGCTCGGTGCCGACCGGTTGGCGGCGCGACCCCCAGCCGCTTTTGGCCAGGGCCGCCACCTTGTCTTCCGACAGGCCCAGCGCCTTGCCCACCTCGCGGATGGCCATGCGGCTGCGGTAATGGATGACGGTGGCGGTCAGCCCGGCCCGCTCGCGGCCATATCTGGCATAGATGTACTGGATCACCTCTTCGCGCCGCTCATGCTCGAAATCGACGTCGATGTCGGGCGGCTCGTTGCGTGCCGCGCTGATGAAGCGCTCGAACAGCAGGTCGAACTGGGCGGGATCGACAGCGGTGATTCCTAAGCAATAGCAGACCGCCGAATTGGCCGCCGAGCCGCGCCCCTGGCAGAGGATGCCGCGGTCGACGGCGAAACGGACGATGTCATGGACGGTGAGGAAATAAGGGGCATAGGCGAGGTCGTCGATCAGCGCCAGTTCATGCTCCAGCGCCGCCGCCACCTTGGCCGGCACGCCCTCGGGATAGCGCCTCGCCGCCCCCTCGCGGGTCAGCCGCAGCAGACGCTGTTGCGGCGTCTCGGCGCCATCCTCGGCGGGATACTCGTAGCGCAGCTGGTCAAGGTCGAAGCGGCAGCGCCCGGCGACCTCCAGCGTATGGGCCACCGCCCGCGGATAATCGGCGAACAGCCGGGCCATCTCGACCGGTGATTTCAGATGGCGCTCGGCATTGGCGGCCAGCCGCCAGCCGGCCTCGGCCACCGTGCAGCCGGCGCGGATGGCGGTCAGCACATCCTGCAGCGGACGGCGCTCGGGGGCGTGGTAATGCACGTCATTGGTGGCCAGCAGCGGCATGCCCGCCTGCTCGGCCAGTTCGGCCAGCCCGCCCAGGCGGCGCCGGTCGTCGGCGGCGAACCGCCGCTGGGCGGCGAGATAGACGGCGCCGGGAAAGCGCCGCTGCCAGGTCCTCAGCATCGCCGCGAAAGCGGCATCCGGCGTCACGGGCGGCAGCAGCAGCAGGATCTGGCCGGCGCCGAAGGCCTGCAGGTCCTCGGTGGTCAGCCGGCATTGCCCCTTGGCGGCGCGGCGCTTGCCCAGGCTCAGCAGCCGGCTGAGGCGGCCATAGGCGGCGCGGTCGGTGGGCAGGCAGAGCAGCGCCGGACCGTCCTCGAGATCAAGACGGGCCCCGACCACCAGCCTGACCCCCAGGCGGCGGGCGGCGTCATGCGCCCGCACCACCCCGGCCAGGCTATGGCGGTCGGTGATGGCGATGGCCGACAGGCCGAGGACGGCGGCCATGGTGACCAGCTCGTCGGGATGCGAGGCGCCGCGCAAAAAGCTGAAATTGCTGGTCACCTGCAGCTCGGCATAGCCCATCAGGGAAAAACCCCATGCAGGAACCAACGTCCCGGCACCCCCTGCCGGCACAGCCAGAAACGGCGCCCCTCCTCGTCCTCCACCGCATAGTAGTCGCGGTCCGGCCGCTCATCGCCGCGCCACCATTCCGCCGACAGCCGTTCCGGCCCCTCGGCCCGCCGCAGGCGGTGCAGCCGGCCCCGGTGACGGAACAGCCGCGGCGGCCCGTCGGGCAGCGCCGCCACCGCCTCCACCGGATCGGGACGGACCAGCAGGCAGAGCGGCCGGTGTGTGCCCTCCCCCCAACCCTCTCCCGCGGGTGGAGGTGGAGGGGTTACCCGCCGCACCGCCCGTTCCGGCAGATGGCTGTGGCGCGGCGCCAGGGCATAGACCCGCTCGAAACCGAGACGATTGCCCAGGGCATCCAACAGGCGGTCCAGATCATCGCCGTCGGAGGGCGCGACAAAATCCCCCTGCCGCGGGTCCAGCGGCCCCGTCTCCACCGCCGCCAGGGCCATCGATTCGATGCCGAAGCCGGCGTCCAGCCCGGCCAGCGGTTCGGCCAGCAGGCGATACAGATGGCCTGGGTCGCGGCAGGGCCGGCCGGTGCCGATGGCCAGGCGGCCGAGGGTGGCATCGACGCGGAAGGCCGTCAGCTCGAGGCGCCTGGCCCCCAGCCGCCGGCCTTCCAGCACCGCCGTCAGGTCGTCGAGCAGCCGACGGGCGGCGGCGGCCAGATCCTCGGGCCGGGCAATCGGTTCGGCGAAAGCCAGATGGACCCGCGGCATGCAGGGTGGCCGGCAGGGCGAGATGGGCTCGTCGGCGTCGCCCAGCGCCTGGTCGAGACGACGCGCCACGGTACCGCCGAAGCGATGGGCGACGGCCGCCCGCGGCACCGCCAGAAGATCACCGATGCGTTTCAGCCCCAGCCGGACCAGCCCGGCGGCGGTGTCCGGAGCCAGGCGCAGCGCCGTCACCGGCAGCCCGGGCAAAGCGTCCCTCAGCCCGCCGGGCGGCAGGATGGTAAGGGCACCGCCGAACCGCGCCACCCCCCAGGCGGCACCCGGCGTATCGGCCAGCCCCAGGCGGGCGGTGAGGCCGAGACGCCGCAGATGATCGCGCAATGCGGCCAGCAGCGCCGCCTCGCCCCCCAGCAGATGAGCACAGCCGCTGATGTCGAGCCACAACCCGCCGCCGGGAAGGCTGTCGCTCCAGCCGTCGACCGCGACCGAGGGGGTATAGCGCAGGCAAGTCTCCGCCAGATGATCGAGCAGAAGGCGGTCGGCCACCGGATCGGCCGGCCGCAGGCAGACCCCCGGCGCCACCGCCTGGGCGTCGGCCACCGTCATCCCCGGCCGCAAGCCGGCGCGCCGCGCCGCCCGGTCGACCGCCGCCAGCAACTGCCGGCCGCCATCGCCGACCACGGTGGCCAGCGGTTCGTCAGCCGGCCCGGCCGCGACCATCCGCCGCAGCCGGTCGGTCGGCAGCCAGGGCAGCCAGACGGAGACCACGCGTCGCATCGTTCCACACCTTGGCGCTCTTAATGTTCTTGTTTTGTTCTACAACCCCTCACCACCGTGAGTCAAGAATTCGCTATTCCTCCCGGGGAACAACGGTGGTCAGACCCTCGTTCTGGCGCGCCAGGATGCCCGATTTCATCTGCCGAAAAAGATCTTCGGGCATCATGCCGTAATGGCAGGATCCCGGGCGTCCGGGGATTGACCGAAGATCGAATCCAGGCCAACTGAACCTGTTGAGTTCATCCAACCTGATCCATTGCCGCCGGCCATCGAGGCCGAGAGCCTTGACGACATCTGCCGGGACTTCGATGGAAGCACCAGGATCCTCCGGCGGCTCGTGGGTGATCGGCGCGACGATGACCCGGATATCGACGCCGTCTCCATCCTTCCGGGTGGCGACGACGATCGCCGCCGGACGGTCTTTGCGACCCTCCGAAGCCCCCTTGCGGGCCTCGTGGCTCCACAAGAACGAATAGCGGATAACCAGTCCCGGAACCGGAACCGGAACATTCATCGAGGATCAGCACCGTATTCGGCGGCCTCGATATCGGCGACAACGTCCTCTGGCAACTGGCCCACCACCAGCACTTCGCGCTCCCGCCGCTTCAGCCGTTCAAAATGATCAAGATCATGGGCGGAAAGATAGGCGCCGATGACACGGCCATGGCTGGTCACCTTGACCACCTCCCGGAACGCCTCATCCTGAAGGCGACCGAAAGAGCGCACGAACTCGCTGGCGGGAACGACGGGCAAAGTGACCTCCACAGATCATCTTTGCGCAATTTACATAATTTACGCAGAAACATCAAGATCCCTACCCTGCCCGGCGGCGACCATCCGCCGCAGGTCGGCAGCCAGGGCAGCCAGACGGAGACCACGCGTCGCATCGTTCCACTCCACCAACCATTCATCCTCGCCGGCGCCGCGTCCGCGGCAGCGCACCAGCCGCAAGCGCCAGCGCCACGAACCGACGCCGGCCCCCGCCGAGGCCGCCGGGCCGACCCGCCAGCGGGAAACCGCATTGTTCGTACCGTCGCCGGTATTGATCATCAGACCCGTGACGCCGCTGGCCCGCGCCGCCAGCTGCAGCCGCCGCGCGGCGGTCAGGTCGAGATCCCGCACCTCGCCCGCCACGCCGGCCAGGCCGGGACATTGCAAGGCGGTCTCCATCGCCCAGAGCAGCTGCGCCCGGCCGGTCGGTCGCGCCACCAGCAGCCGCGCCGGCGGCAGGCCGAGGGCGGCCAGCGCCGGGGCATAGGGCTCGCCGCCGGTGGTCACCCACAGCACCGGCCGCGCATGGTGGACCGCCAGACGTCCCAGCCAGACGACGGCGAAGCCGAGCGCCGGTTCGACCGCCCGGGTCAGCGGCTGGATCTCATGCAGCCCCCCCAGCGACACCCCGCCGCCGGGCAGGGCGGCGTCGACGGCCGGCAGCCCGAACGGCAAAACGCCGCCCACGGCCTCGCGCCCCAGACCCTCGAGGGCGGCGATGCGGGCACGTAATTGGGCAAGCGATGGGGTGGAAGGCATGGGGCGAACTCCGAGGATGTTCGCTTTTTGTTCTAATCATCCGACCAGCCGGAGTCAAGGCCGGGGAACCGTCACAACACTATCGCCTACAGCATTAAGCCGTCATACGCGGGCTTGACCCGCGTATCCACGGTGTGGTGACGAGCGACGTTGCTTGGCGGAACGTCGTGGATGGCGGTGTCAAGCACGGCCATGACGGTCTCCATCCGCTCTCATCCGTTGGGATCCGCTGAATCCGTATCAAATGACCCCGCTCTTTTCGCCTTTACCATCGGCAGGGCTTGAGGAAGGCGTCTCGCCGTCCCAAAATCAGCGCAGGAGGTCCCCGATGTTCGAACATGGCGTCTTTTGCTGGAATGAACTGAACACCCACGACCCTGACACCGCCCGGGAATTCTACGAAAAAGCCGTCGGCTGGCGGTTCGAGGCGATGCCGATGCCCGAGGGCGACTATCTGATCGCCAAGATGGGCGACAAGCCGATCGGCGGCGTCTTCGACATGCGCAATGCCGACTGCAAGGATGTGCCACCGCATTGGATGTCCTATCTGGCGGTCGACGACATCGACGCCCGCTGCGCCGCCGCCGTCGCCCTGGGGGCGAAAATCCATCGCGGACCCTGGGACATTCCCGGGGTCGGGCGGATCGCCATCGTTCAGGACGCGGTGGGGGCCATCATGGGCTGGATGACCCCGAACCCCTCCTGCGAGGCGCCGTGACCGTCGAAAAAGCTTTCCGCGCGGCGGCGGAAGTCGGCCATACCCTTTAGCACCCGCACCGGCAACGGATCGCGCCTGGGCAGCATCTTCAACGGTTCCAGGCCGGTCTGTCCGGCCCCATGCACCAGGCCCAGCAGCAAGGCGTAATAGACCAGCGCATTGCCCCAATCCTTGCGCCGCGCCGCCGTCATCATCCCGGCGGCGTCGCTCTTGAAGGCGGTCAGGCAGCCGTCGCCGTCGGTGAAGCGGCAGGCCACCCGATTGGCGTAATATTCCGACGACATCTTGTAGGCGAGATGCCAATGGGCCGGCATGGCACAGGACAGGTTATCCAGACTGTCCTGCCGGCGCACCGCCATATCCGCCACATGGGCCAGTTCATGGGCGACGGTGAAGGGGGTGCACTGCGACAGATACATGCGCATCCTCACCCGGTCGGCGCCGACCCGCCGCGGCACCACCTTGCCGTCATAGCCCGGCATCGGCGTCTTCTCGATATGGTCAAGACCGCCGATGAGGAAGCCTTCGCCGCGGAAACGCTCCAGCATGCCGTGAATGGAGTGTTCCTCAGCCGCCTCGAAACCGATCATCGGCACCATGCCGCCACCCCCTAAACAGGTTTGCCCCTCAATCGCCGGGCGCCGCCTCCGGCGGCTGGGCTTACCTCCGCTGACGCTCCGTGCGCGTTGCGCACAAACCAAAATGTCTGCCGGCGAAGCCGGCCGCGCTCAACGCGCCAAAGCCGCCCAAACTCCAACTCCTGTGGATCGCCGCCGCCCGTAGGGTGGGCGGCTAGCCTTACCCCAAGGGCAGTAGCTTCCCTATGTCCTTCGCCGTTGTCATTACCGAAAAAGAGGTAGGTGGTCAGCCGAACAGCTTGTCGATGTCGTCCTGGTTGAACAGCTTGTCGACGTCTGTCTGGGTGATGGCCACCCCTTCGCGCTGCGGCCCGTGCAGCAGGGCCTGGTCGGCGGTCGCCGCGGGCTCCTGGTCGCGCCGCAGATCCTCCATCACCTTGGACAATTCGTCCTTGCCCCACATGCGGATCATCGTACCGACCCGCTCCTCGACGAATTTCAGCGAATTGACGACACGGGTGATGCGCTGGCCGGTGAGGTCCTGGAAGGAACAGGCCTCGAACACCTGGTTAACGCGATCGGTGATCCGCTCGCAGGCCTTTTTGGTCGTCTCGTCGTCGTTCTTGCGCAATTCGACGACGATCCCGTCGATCTCCTCCATGCTTTCGAGGATGGTATTGCTGGCGGTTTCGGTGCTTTCGACGATGGCGTCCAGGGTATCGGCCATGGTGGCGAAACTGCCCTGTTCCTCTTGGTGCAGAGCCGCCAATTCGCGGCGCATAAGGTTCAAGTGGCCGAACAGACCGACAAGTTCCTTTTTCAGCCGGTCTTCTTCCTGGACAGTTATCATTCAATCACCCTCCAGGCGCATTACAGGGCCTTCAGCACAAAAAATCTAGGTGTTTCCATCCCCCCTGTTGAGGAAGGTGTTCAGCAGGGTCTGCGCCGCCGCCGTCGGCGTCGCCTGTCCCGAGGCCAGTTTGACCTCCACCTCGGCCAGCAGGGTGCCGATCGCCGGATGGGAACGGAAGCGCAGCATCAGATTCTCGGCGATCTCATTCCACATCCAGGATTGCGCCTGGGCCTCGCGCCGCGCCGCCAGTTCGCCGGCCTCGCCCATCACCTGCCGGTAACGGCCGACCGTTTCCCAGACATCGGCGATCCCCAGACTATTGACCGCCGAGCAGGACAGCACCGGCACCGACCAGTGCCGGCTGGCCGGACGCAGCAGATGCAGGGCGTTCTGGTAGTCACGGGCGGCGCGCTTGGCGGCATTGGCGAGGTCGCCGTCGGCCTTGTTGACGATAATGGCGTCGGCGATCTCGACGATGCCCTTCTTGATCCCCTGCAATTCGTCGCCGCCCCCGGGCACCAGCAACAGCAGGAACATGTCGACCATGTCGGCGACCGCCGTCTCCGACTGCCCGACCCCCACCGTCTCGACGATGATCACGTCGAATCCCGCCGCCTCGCAGGCCAGCAGCGCCTCACGGGTGCGTCGGGCGACGCCGCCCAGGGTCCCGCCCGAAGGCGATGGACGGATGAAGGCGCGCTCGTCGCGCGACAATTCCTCCATCCTGGTCTTGTCGCCGAGGATCGAACCGCCGGAGCGCGGGCTGGAGGGATCGACGGCCAGCACGGCGACCCGATGTCCGCCGCCGATGACATGCAGGCCGAACGCCTCGATGAAGGTCGACTTGCCGACCCCGGGCACCCCGGAAATACCGATCCGCACACTGGCCCCGGTATGCGGCAGCAATTGTTCCAGCATGGCCTCGGCGGTGGCCCGATGGTCGGGCCGGGTCGACTCGATGAGGGTGATGGCGCGCGCCAGGGCGCGGCGCTCCCCGGCCAGAACCCCGCGCGCCAGGGTCCGGGGATCGATGATCGTCTCGACCTTCATTCCTTTTCCCGCCCCTCGTTCAGCATCGCCTTCATGGCCACAGCCACCAGCTTGGCCCGGGTCGCGTCGTCGAGATCGGCGAGAATGACCTGCTTGGCCGCCCGCACCTTCATCGCCTGCTTGATCAGCTCGGCCCGGTCGGGGGTCGCCTGCTCGGCCCTGGCCATGGTCGTCGCCGCCGACAACAGGTCCTCGGCCGCCGGCTCGTCATCCGCCGGCGGCGATTTCGGCAGCAGTCCCTTGGCCACCGCCAGTTGATTGGCCGCCTCCCGCGCCTCCTTGGTCAGCACCAGTCCGGCCAGGGCCTTGCCGATGAATTTGAACATCCGCACACTCCGATAACTCCGATGACTTTACCGGGTTTCGGCGCGCCAACCAAGTGCCCCTCAGAAGCGTGGCAATCGGCACCACGCGCGATGGCTGTTTGCCCTTTATAGACTTTCATCGCGTTGGCGCGTTGAGCGCCCCGTAGCGCAGCGGAGGCAAGCCTAGCCGCCGGAGGCGGCGCCCGGCGACTGAGGGACAAAAATAGCCCTGGCAATCGGGTTCACCCGATTGCCAGGGACCCCTCAGAAGCGCAGTTCGTATTCGGCGTCCAGCTTGACGGTGCCGTCGGCAGCACCGCCGGTGAGGCCGAAGAGATAGCCGACATCGTATTTCACCTTGCCCGGCCCGAGGGGAAACTGCCCGACCAGTCCCGGGCCCAGGCGATGATCCTGGCGGTCGACGGTGCCCAGGTGATTGAGCCGCCCGAGATCGCCGAACACCTCCACCGCCGGAGCGATCAGGGAATCGACGCGCCAGGCCGCCTGAACCCCGTAGGACAGATCCGGACTGCCGGCGGCATGGCGTCCGACGTCATGGGCCAGGACCAGATTGGCGACGACGAAAGCTCGGCCGAAATCCTTGCGCAGGATCGGTTCCAGCTCAATCTGGTCACGGTCGCCGCGCCGGCTGGCCCAGGCATATTTGGCCATCAACCCGGCGTCGGCCCAATATTCCCCCGCCTCGGTCAACTGGAAAACATTTTCCACGCTGGTGCCGGCGTAGCTGCTGCGTCCCGTCTGGGAATCGCGCACCACATTGCCCCCCAGTTCGAGACGCCAGTAGTCGGTGAAGCCATAGCCGAGGCTGACCAGATGGCCCTGCTCGTTGTCGCGGTCATGCAGCTTGTCGCGGGCGACAAAGCCCTCATATTCCAGTTCGTATTCGCCTTCCTCGACATAGGGCTGGTCGATCTTGAAATCGGCCCGGGCCGGCGCCGGCGCCAGCAGCAGGCCGACCACCGTCGCCGTGGCCGCCGCCGCCGCCGCCCGGCGCGCCCCACCGGACCAGCGCATCAGACCGCCGATGACCACCAGGGTGACGACATAGAACAGCAGCTGGATGCCGGAAGGCCGGGCGGTATAGCCGGTCAGGCCGTGGATGACGCGGCCGGCCAGGCTCTCGTCGGACAGAAAGGCCGAGCTGTCCCACAAGGTGGCGCCAAGATCCGGCAGATAGCCGGCCTGGGCGAGGAATTTGGCCCCCTGCGCGGCCAGCCCGGCCGACAGCAGCAGGATCATTCCGCCGGTGATGGCGAACAGCCGGCGCATCGACAGGCGGACCAGTCCACGATACAGCGCATAGCCCAGCACCGCCCCGGCCACCAGGCCCATCAGGCCGCCGGCCAGCATGGTTATCGCATCGGAGCCGCCGTCGGCGATGCCGAAGAGGAACAGCACGACTTCCGAGCCCTCGCGCAACACGGCGAGACCGACCGCCAGCGCCATGGCGGTGATCGGCCGCTCACCGGCAGCCACGGCGCGGCCCACCGCGGTGATCTCGGCCACCAGCTCGGCGGCATGCCGGCCCATCCACACATTGTGCCAACCCAGCATGCCGACGGCGAGGAA
>Ga0007882_10000122_pt1 | contig 43060 bp, 40 predicted proteins | sample CryBogCBH12Aug01_FD_71195 | JGI IMG/M metagenome (GOLD analysis project Ga0007882, IMG submission 71195) | Freshwater microbial communities from Crystal Bog, Wisconsin, USA - CBH12Aug09.1 | ecosystem: Environmental > Aquatic > Freshwater > Lake | place: Crystal Bog, Wisconsin, USA | collected... | reverse complement strand
TAGCGCCTATAATAAAAAATGAGTAATAATTCATGCAAAGAGTACAGAATTATTACTCATAACTAAATAAATATATTATGATTCAGTTTTTCTAACTGGTAAGTCTTTGAATAATTTATTCATCAAATTGCTTTCCGGAAAAACTATTACCCATGCTGTCAGAAATAATAATTGAAAATCAACCCAAAGAGATTTCCTTTTGTTATACCACATTTCTAAAGCCCCTTTATAAGGAGAAATAAATTTTTCATAGTATTCATGAGGTGGAATTTTTGCATTAGAAATCAATGATTCTTCGTCTCTGAAACAAACAGAACCTACCCCAGTAATACCTGGCTTTGAATCGTACACTTTAAAACGCACATCTTCTGGATAAGCATTAAAAGTTCTATCTACTAAAGGTCTTGGACCAACTAAAGTCATATCACCTTTCAAAACATTTAGTATCTGAGGTAACTCATTGATTTTAGTTTTTCTTAAAAATTTACCTAAAGGAAGTAGCCTTGGATCATTTCTTAAAGTAATACTACCCGTACCTATATTAGGGCTATTTTTAAGCATAGTAGCAAACTTGATAATATCAAAATATTTATTTTTGTACCCTAACCTTTTTTGATAATAAAAAACATAGCCTTCCCCTGTAAACCTAAGTATTAATATAATTGGTAACATAAAAGGCACTAAAATAATAATTGCCACTAAAGAAAAAACAATATCCACTAATCGTTTAATAAATATATACATAGTTTACATTTTTTGGTCAAGGTTTACACCTGTTTCTATATGTTGAAAATTAGGCAATAATTTATTTAGAAGTTTAACCACATCTGCTTTGTTCACATCATGATTAAACATTTCTTCAATATCACTGATTATGGTATCTAATTCTGCACGTGATCTTCTTGGCGCATTTTTAATTACACCTAGAATTTCGAATTTATCCATCATCAATTCCTCTTCTTCCGTAAAGAATTCTTCGAATAATTTTTCTCCGTTTGAATCGCTTTGAAAGAAATATACCGGATACTTGTTTGAATTAAGGTTTGTTGCTTTATCTCTCGCTTCCTCTTCAGAATTACAAACATCCATTTCAAATCCTAGTTTGTTTAAAAATGGTTCAACGGCACCTGCAAAAGTTACCATATCTTTATGTTCATCAAGTTTCGGAAAGAAAATATCTCCAGACTCCCCTAAAACACAAGCAGACAAACAAATTTCTCCAGATTCCTGAGGAGAAACAAAAAATCTTTTTACATCACTAGGACAAGATAATGGTTGTTGTTTCATTACACGATCAATAAAACCTGCAAACAAACTACCATTAGAGAAAGCAACATTTGCAAAGCGAGCAGTAGTGATTTTCAATTCAGTGGAATAAGCTAAAATAACTTCTTCCATTAACTTCTTGCTTGCACCCATTACATTAACAGGATTAGCCGCCTTATCTGTTGAAACACAAAAGAAATGTTGTGGTGGATATTGAAGTAATAAATCAAGTAATTTCTTAGCTTTCAATACATTATTTTCAATCATTCCTTCGATGGAATAAACATCTTTTTCACTTCTTACGTGTTTGTGTGCGGCAAAGTTTGCAACTATATCAAAAGGAGCTTCCTGCTTAAATATTTTATTAAATATTTTATCTCCGAAATTGATGGGATATGTCTTGAAATCCTTTGGTAAAGAAATATCACTTCTACTACGACAATCCCTTACTAACTCTGTTAATCCATTTTCATTAATATCAACTACTATTAACTTTCCAGGGTTATATCGAAGTAATGCTTTTATAAAGGAAGAACCGATAGTACCAGCACCACCAATTACTAAAACAGCTTTTCCATTTACCTGATTATATATTTCGTCATGAAAAGATTTTAAATCATTCTTTAAAAGACTTTCTTTTCTTCCAGTAACTGATTCGCCAATAAATTGTTCAATATTAAATAACGTATTCATATAAAGTAATATTAACTATTTTTAAACCATTTGACCATTTGCTCTATTCCATATTCAGAAGTATAAGGAGGAACAAAATTTATTATTTTATTGGTACTAGTATTATCTACTACAAAAGAACCATACAACCTTATAAACAATCTTGGCTTTAATACCTTAATTATTTTTCTTAAAAATAATGGTATAGTAATTAGCCTCTTTTTCATCCCTAAATTCAACCTAATTAAAGATACCAATTTATCAGTAGATAAAGTATCCCTATCACCAGCAATATATATACCAGTAGCCTGCTGTTCAATAATAGTATTAATTAAGGCTATAAGATTATCTACAAAAACCATACTTCGGGCATTTTGAGTATTACCAAAAGGTAATGGTATATTTTTTTTACAAAGATGCAATAACTGAATAAGATTACCTTTTACTTCAGGACCATACACTAAAGGTGGTCTAACAACTGCTGTCTTAATAGATGAAGATATAGTTGATAAATATAGTTCAGCCTTCAACTTACTTTCGCCATATACGTCTGTAGGAATGCAAGAAGAGTTTTCATTTAAAACTGAATTAATATCATCTCCATATACTTTAGTTGTACTAATATAAATAAAATGGGGAACATTTTCCTGTATAGCCCTATCAACTAATGACTTGGTTAAACCATAATTTACATCAAAATATATCCGATCATCAATCTTTTCCATCTGATGCGCTTTACCGGCAAGATGAATTATAGCATCTACCCCTTTTAATTTTAAGGTAGATAAATCAACGTCTCTTAATGACAAAGATTCAATAATATATTTGTTATTGTTATATTCAACAAATCTTTTTCCTACAAATCCACTAGTACCTGTAACAACTAATTTTTTCATTTCTCTTTATCAGGATTATTAGATGGAACATTGATAAACTCAAACACTTTAGTTACATATTTCAACGACAACTGAAACATATTAGTACTTATACCATTGTCTTTACAAGCACGAACAATTTCTTTATTTAAGGTATATCTGCTCAGTACATTTTTATTACTTACACCACCTGTTCTCATATATACCATGATAGCCGGTATATATTTAGTTTTAATTTTATGTTTGTGCAAAAAACGAATTAATAACTCATAATCCGAAGCAATTTTATAATCATGCTTATATAATCCCAACTTTTCGTAGCATTCTTTTTTCACATAGAAGGATGGATGTGCAGGCATAAAACCATAAGCAAATCTTCCTGGATGAAATTTCTTAGAGGAATAATGTCTGATTATTTTAGTAAGATTCTCTGGTTTCACAAAAGCTATATCACCATAAACTGCATCAATGTCATTATTTTTAAAGGTATCTACTAATTTAGTTACAATACTATTGTCAGGGAAAAAATCATCAGAATTTAGAATTCCAATTATATCCCCTGTAGCCATCTGAATACCTTTATTAATTGCATCATAAAGACCTTTATCTTTCTCTGATACCCAATTTTTTACATGTGGAAATGATTTAATAATTTCAACAGTATGATCTTTAGACCCTCCATCTACAAGCACATGTTCTATATTCAGATAGTCCTGAGTTCGAACACTTTCCAGAGTATCCTTTAAAGTAAGCGCACTATTATATGTTACTGTTATTATGGATACTTTCATGATGAATTTATTGTCACTTAATTTTTAAAAAAGATTTCTGCTAAAATTGAAAAAAATATTTATTCAATATTTTTCCAACATGTTTCACCAAAGGTTTTTCAATATATAAATGCACAACAATACCAAATAAACAGGAAATAAATAAAATTGTAAATATTAAAACAATTGGATTAGGATTATGTTGATATTTTGACCATATCCCTAATAATCCTGAAACAGAAATTCCATGTACTAAGTAAATTGAATATGAAGCATCTCCTAAAAGCAACCCTAATCTATCAAATATATTTATTGGTTTATCTGTAATAACAACTATACCAAGAATAACTATTAAACCATATAGAAAGGCACTGGCAAAAATGTTGATATTATAGAATTGATTACTGAAGATGTGTATAAAATGTAATAAAATAAAAATAAAAATCATCAATAGTAAACTAATTAAAAACCCATTATTTAATTTTATTTTACTATTTAATATTTGTTTTTTATTTAAAATTCCAATTATAAATCCAACACCAAATAAAATATTATTACTACTAAAAACAAAATAGGTTAAATCACTCAATATAGAATTATGTATTAAATTATTCAAACCAAAACTTACCCAGATAAGTGGGGCAGCGAACCAAAGAATCATTACTTTCCAGTTTAGCTTACAATAAATAACAATAAAACTAAACAATCCATAAAACAAAAACTCATGTCTTAAAGTCCATATCTGTTTGGGTTCTAAATCGCCTATTGGAAAAACCACCATTGCTCTAAGATAATTCATGCTATTGAATATACCATTTCTGCCAATGAATCTGGTTGCTGCAAAAGCAATTATACATACCCACAAAAATGGAACAATTCTAATGAATCTTCGTAACAAAAATGTTCTGGTAATTAATTTAGGTATTAACTTGTTTTCAGTTAAAGTTATATATGGAATAATGAATCCACTGATTACAAAAAACAACCTTACTCCCTCCCCTCCGATATTTATTCCGCCATAACTTTCATCAAATAAATGAGGAAACATATTTAAATTAAAATATTTTGGAAACTGTGCCATTGCAACTATATGTATAACAACAACTAGTGAAGCGGCAATTCCCCTTAAATATTGTATTCCTAATAACTCCTCTTTTTTCATTTTTATTTTTTGTTCTGCCATTTAATATAAATGAAATATTTAATTAAATTTATTTGATAGGTAAACAGCTAATTTATGGGAAGGTTTTTCGATTGCTAAATAGAATAAATAGGAAACAAATAATCCAAGTAATATTACTATAAAATAATTATAAAGTGTCACTTTGAAATAGCTCATTATTATATACAAAATTACAGCATGACACAAATAAATAGAATACGAAAATTTGCCTAAGAATTCAACAAATAAAACAGGGTCAGTATTTTTATAATAACAAATCTCTTCTCTTATCCAGTAAAATAAAGGAATAGCAAAAATATTCATTGAAAAAATATAACTGAAATAATAATGAAATTTGAGGTTTACGAATATAATAGAAATGAAAAAAATCGAAGTTCTTATTACCATAATTTTCAGGAAGCTTACTTTAGCAAATTCCTTTTTTTTTCTTAAATTATCAGCAAGATATACACCTAAAAGCCAACAAGGCAAACCAATTATCCAGGTAGCAAAGGAACCAAATTGCCAATATGATCCATCATAATTAATATTTTTTTGATGTATTAAAGAATTTATATCTGAATTAGCAAAAAATAAAATAATTATATAACTTAAAAAGAATGTTACAATACAAATCCTTTTCCATTTACCATTAACAATTTTATACATTAAAGGATAAAGAGTATAATAAATTAATTCACAGTATAAACTCCAGACTGGAATACATCCATAACAATGCAGTTTTATAGTAATTAAAGTAATAACAATCAGTGGTCCAAGAATCCTGATGTATCTTCTGATAAAATATTTTTCAGGATTTCTGAAGTTTTCGGTATAAGGTAAATGAATTACAAATCCTGAAATAATAAAAAATGCAATTACAGAACCAACCCCACAGAAGCTGATTTTTATTATCAACCCTAATAAATGAATTATTAAATCAGGTCGATTTTTTAAATATTCACCTATTTCATTAGGATAATGAGATAGAAGTACTACAAATGCTAAAACAAATCTTAAACTATCAAGACCGTAAATTATATTTTTTTGTTTAATCATTTTTTTAATTAATGAAACCTGAATTTATGAATTTATCAAACAGTTTATTATACCAGAAGAATCAGATAGTAACAATGTATTTTAGTTAAGTATCTCCCTTCGTTTAATATATACTGCCGGATTTCCTTTATATATACCCCACTCATCTAAATCTTTATTTGCAATGGATCCTACAGTAAGTATTGAATGTGATTTGCACGTAACACCGGGACAAACTACAGTTTTAGCACCAATCCAGACGCCATTTTCTATAATTATTTTTCCAACCATCAAATCAAATGTTGTTTTTTTAAAATTATGGTTACCGCACAATAACATTGCACCTTGAGATATACAAACATTATCGCCTATTTTAACATTAGCTAAATTATCAATCCAGACCCCTTCTCCTATCCATACATAGTTACCTATTTCCAGTAACCAGGGATATTTAATGTTTACATTCGGTTTAATTATAACTCCAACTCCTATTTTAGCACCAAATAATTTTAAAATAATTTTCTTTATTTTATTAAAAGGGAAAATTGAACTGTTAATAATAAATGTATTAATAAAATACCAAAGGAATATCTTTAATTTATTGCCAGGTTTATACCAGTCATTAGTAAATTTAGAAAGATCAGTTTTCAAATTAATAATTTAATAGCAATAATTTCAGTTAAAAACAAAGATTATATGATTCCATAAAGTTTTGGCTATTATAATATTCTTCAGCCAGAGAATAAGCTCCTTTACAATATTTATCAAACTCGTTTTTATCCAATAAAATTAACCAGTTAAACAGATTAGCTATTTTGTCTAAATTATTTATATCTACATTCCAGCCTGCATTTTCTTTTTCCAGTGTATTCCATGGAGTAAAATAACTTGTAATTATAGGTCTTCCAACACTAAGACTTTCGTACAAAGCATGCCCGAAATTCTCTCCTTTTGTTAATAAAGCTAAAGCATCATATTCCGATAATTTATCTTGTACGTATAAAGGTAGAATATCGCCGTTATATGTTACCCTATGTTTCAACTTATCAATTAAGGGTACACAATTATCATTCCAATATTTATTATCTTTTACAGGACCATAAATATCTAATGTAACACCAGTATCAGATTTCAATATAACCTGCAATAGCAAGTGTAAATTTTTTTTTTCGGAAATAAGTGATAGATAAATCAGGTTAAGTTTCCCTTTTACTTTTTGCGAATCTTTTCTTAAGTATAAAGGTATTTTAGGAATATTGTGCGCTACCGTAATATTATTATTGGGAAAATATAAATTAATATCATTCTTTTCTTCCAGATTTGTAGCATGCCAACTTATATTATTCAATAAACCAAAAAACTTTAATGCTTTAAGAAAGTATTCTTTTTTACCAGCTTTTACTTGCAAAGCTCCATCCTGTAACATTCCCCTTGGGCAAATTGTAGCAATAGAAGAAATTTTTAATCTTTTTAAAACTATTAAAGGATACAACATAAAAAACAATGAATACATCGAATTTATATATACTATATCAGGCCTGGTATCTTTAATAATTTGTTTTATTGTTTTATAACTAAGTTGTTTAGTATCAGCATACCATACATTTACTGGTTGTAAATTGTTGGGAAGATATACTTTATTCCAATCATTTATTTTAATGTTTTCATACGGTGAAGTTTCGTTATGGTCATAAGCACCGGTTAATACTGAAATTTTATAATCATTCTGTAAAAGTATTACCAGATTTACTAGTGATTGAATTGGACCACCTGCTTTATATCCCGGGTAAAAGTAATCGTAACTAATTAAAATATGTTTCAATCTTTAATAATAACTGCTGATGAATAATAATAATATATACTAAATGTTTTATCAGGTTGTTTATAATCGAATAGGTAAATAAAAATTAATTTTGTGTAAATACGTATTTCACTTAAATAAATCCGGTACAGTAGTATTTATTGTTTTGCTTATCCTTCTACTAATTTTTAAAGTTATACAAATATAGGTTTAAATTCATTTACTTAACTTATAATGCGTAAATCAGATTAATTGTAAGATCCCCAAAAAATGATTATTATTTTTTTGAAAAATATCAGGGATTTCAATAGCCTTTAAATCAGACAAATTTTACATAGGTTATATTTTTCTCAAATTAAATGGTATTACAAAAAAAATACATGAATCAGGATTAATATTTAAGGTTGTATAAACATAAATAATAGATAATTCTGTATTTCAAGTACATTTTTATATAAAACCATCCTTTTAAAAATTAAAAGCTTACATTTTTTTAATAAATGTATGGTATTATTTTTTAATACCTTACTTTTTATTTTTAAATACATGGTTTTAGTTATAAATACCTTACTTTTTATTTATAAATGTATGGTTTTAGCTATAAATACCTTATTTTCTATTTATAAATGAATGGTTTTAGTTTTAAATACCTTACTTTTTACTTATAAATGTAAGGTTTCAGTTTTTAAAACGGATTTATCGGGTCTTTTTTTCGTTTAAAATACCAATAAATAACTTAGTAGGTAATAAGTAATAAGTAATCAGAATCAGGAATTCAATTCTAATATATAAAAAGTGGATGACAGTAAATATTTATTTTAAAAAAAAGTGGAATGGAATTTAAGGACAAAAATACTCTGTAATTAAATTTTAAAATCAGAAATCTAGTATTTAATAAAATTCATGTTTATAGAAGGATAGATTAAATAAAGTGATAAATTTTCATTTTATTCTGTCATAACCAAAAATTAAAAAGCATATTCTTTATGTGAATATGCTTCAAAATTTAAATGAGTTATACAACATTCATTTTTTTTAAATTCAAAGACTTAACTAACAATTTATTTTTATTAGCAAATAATTTCATTACAAAATAAATCACTAAAGTACCCATGGTTAAATTATTAGTAATCCAGAAAAAATTTCTACCACTACTTAAAAACATCATTAAATAAAACGGGAAAAAAGTAAGTAGTAATGGATTCTTTGCAGAGAGTAATAATATTTTTTTCTCTAATAAAGCAAACAATGCTGCCACTAAGCCCATAAATAAAATACCACCGAATACACCAAAATTTACATAGGATTCTCCAAAATATCCAATTCCCATCGAAGTTCCACCCTCCAGTTTTAAATTAGTATATTTCAAAATTATACTTGTACCACTGGTTTGTTTTTCCTGGTTAATAAGTCTTGGCAAAACGGCATCAACAATTGCATCTACAATAGTTTTACCATTAGCAAAAGGTTCTTTAATGGGTACTTTTTCCATAGTACAGGATACCAGCCATGCCTGATTAGTTCTTTGAAGAATAGGCATAAAAAAATCTTTATTAGTAAGATCTATATGGGCAATATTTTTATCAATTTTACTATAAAAAGCACTTGTGTTATCTTCTTTTATTACGTTTTCATCCCCCCATGCAGCTTGTCTGTAGTCTGCTTTTAAATTTTGTAAAAAAGAAAAGAATAAGATACCTATAACCATAAGTATCATAAAAAAAAGCCAGTTTATTTTTGCATTTACAATACTTTTTTTTGTAAAATATACAAACCCAATCAAAATTACTAAAAGTGTAAACCCAGTAAACATTCCACTGGCTATAGAGGATAATATACTTAAAAACAAGCATAATATCATAAAAAATATCCCTTTATTTCCTTCATAAGATAAATACAATCCTACTAAAGCACAGGAACCTAAATTTGAAATTACAAATACTACATAATTTAATTCAGAAATACGAAAAATTGAAATCACTAAACTTAATATAAAAACATAAATCATTGTTTGTCTTGCTACAAATAAATTTACGTTTTTGATATAATTGATCCAGATTTTAACAGGTTTTTCGACTAAACTATAGCATAATAAAAAACACTCACTCGATAAAAGTGCAAAAGGTATATACTTGTCTAAAGGAACCTGAATATAATATCTTTCTATATCATTAATTTTATGACCTTGTATAAGAAATATCAGTAATACAGATATAACGTTTTCTATTAAGTAAATTATAGCCAGTAATTCACCAAATGGTAAAGTGTATTTAAATCTGTAGGTTATATTTATTATTGAATAAAATAAAAATACAAATGAAAAAACTATCCAGTAATTGAATGACAACTCCAGAAAATAACTTACCAGCGTAACAATAAAAATTATTATTAATATCCCTTTATTATTCATTTAAGCAATATTGATATATTATTAATTACGATGATCATCTTTTGATTCTATTATTTTTCCTAATAAAGTTTTATAAACTTCTTCCGCTATATAACTTCTATATTCGTGTGGGTATTCAGTATTTATAATTGTTAAAAGATCATTTTTTGATAAATTATTAAAATCTAAAGATAATACTAATGGTTTTTTAGTTGTTTGTATGTTATTCTGCATACCTAAAACTTCTTTTGGAAACCATACATCCAATCCACAGGTAATGTACTCAAAATATTTATTGGGTTCATTATAAATCATGTTTATATGCTTTCCTTTATACAAAATAACACCTAAATCGTATTGAATTAAAGTAAATGGTAATTTTGTATAATCAATTCTTCCTAAGAATTGTATATAAGGAGTTGATAATTTATTAAAATACTCTAATGTTTCTGCATTTAATTGTCCTGAATAAACATCCCAGATTACTTTACCATTTTGAGAAATCACCCATTCAGAAAATTCTTTTGTATACATAGTATTTAAATCCAGACTACCAACATATACTATCTTTATAATCTTTCCATAATTATATTCTTTTTTATTAACAGACCAGTTTGCAGGTGGATAATTCGGTAATATGTGTAGGTTTTCGGTCTTAATACCCTGATTATCTTTAATAAAAAGTTCAAGTCTTTTAGTATTTGTATGAGAAATCCAATCAAATGTATTATACCATTTTTTTTCAAAAATATTAGCAATTTTCATCAAAAACATACCGGACTGATACTGCTGAGAGGTAGAATATTCGTGATAATGACAGTATATTTTAGTTTTTTTAAAATAAACCTTTCTTAATAATGAATACATCATTGCAGGAGGAAATGATAACGATTCATAGTATAATATATTATCAGGCTGATATTTCAATAAGTGTAACAAACATTTAAAATAATATGTTAAATAATCTGAAATACGAAAAATAGTATTTTTATTTTCGTTGTTTCCTGAATTTTTCCATAACACATTATCATAAGAAACAGCATATTTACTCCTGCTGCTAATAATGATTTTTTCAAAATATTTTGAATCTGAAAAATATTTAATCAAATTAAAAGCCGGGGGATACCTTCCAATATCAAAAAAATGTAAAATAAATATTGAAGGTTTAGTTAATTTCATTTAGTAATATATTTTTTATAATACTGCCATAGTCACGATTATCAGCATTAACTCTTTTATAGCCAGCTAATGTCAGATTTTCTAATTCGTTTAAATTTGCCTGGTAGTATTTAATTTTTTCAACTAACTGAATTAAGTTATCAAAAAATATAGCTTCTGAAGATGTGAAATATTTTAATACTTCTGAATTTCCTTCTGTAATTAAAGCAGTTCCACAGGCAGGAATTTCAAATGTTCTGGTGGTATGTAATTCAGGCATTCTTTTAGATAATAAACCAAGTCCAAATAATGAAGAAGATACTATTCTGGAATATTCATTTGAGTAAATACCCTTTCCTAAATAATATAAGTTTGGATAATCTTTATTCTTTCTTACAAAAGATTCCCAATTCATTCCAGCTAATTTTAAATCTATTCCATTCTCAAGAATATTTTGTAAGACAATTTCTCTATTTTTTTCATATAGGCCTATAAAAACAACTCCTTTCTTTTGCTCAAACTTACTAAGGGGAAAATGAATACTTGAATCAAATCCTTGGGTTGTTAATATTATTTTATTTCTATCTGTATATTTTTGATATAATTCAACCTCAAATGATTTTGTAGTTACAACTTTATCGTACATTCTTATTGAATCATAAAATGGTAATGATTTATTATCAAAAAAAGCGCAGTCTGGTGTAAAATGTATTAATAATTTAGTTCTCTTTTTTAATAATAAAGTAGTATCCAGATCTATAAAAATTGCTTTATCAACCCAAACTAAATCATAATTATCATTAAGTCGTTCAACTATATATTTATTAATTAATTTAACAAAGGGTCCGATTTTATATCTGAAAGCTAGTGACCTTAAAATTCTATTAGCGTTTTGAAAAGGAATTTGAATATCAATTACCTGAAACAGAGATGGATTCAATATCTTTTTAATAGTTTCACCTCTCATTTTACATGTTTGCCCTTCCCCGTAAAGTCCTATATATAATACCCGCATTATTGAGAAACTAAATTTTCACTTATAATAACATCACTCATTTTTTTACAAACTGCATTCCATGACAATGATTTTAAAGAAAACTCACGAACATCTTTTCTCATTTGAAGATATCTCTCATTATTTTTAATCAGTTCTATTATTGGATTTGCTATATCATCCTCATTAAATGGTGTTTTAATAACAATACCCGTTATGTCATTTTTTATCAATTCCGGAATCCCAAACCTATTAGGAGCAATAGTAGGACATCCAAAATATCCTGATTCACAAATTACTGTTGGAATACAGTCCATTTCTGTTGGATGAATCATTAAAAATGAACGAGATATAATAGAAATAAATTTACTTCTTTCCTCCGGAACAGTTTTCCTTAAATAACCAGCATATTCAATCCCATTAATTTCAAGTACTTCAGATGGTGGCTTCTCTCCCAATATTATAAGTTTAGACAGAGGATATAGATTATTTATTTTTTTAAATGCATTCACACATAACCAACCACCTTTTTTTTCAAAATTTAAAGATATAAATGTAAATAGAAGTTCACCTTTATAATGGTCATTAGTTGGTATCGAAATATTGCCTCCAACATAAACTGTAGACATTTTATTTTCATCTAACTTATATTTTTTTAACGCTTCATTTTTTGTCCATTCTGAACCCCAAAAAATATGACTGGCATTCTGAAGCCATTTCTCTTCTTCTTTAGTTATCCGAATTAAATCTTTTTTTAAAAACAATGGTTTATTAGAAAATACATCCATATAAGTTGGAAAAGACGCATCCATATAAGTATAATATTTATCTTTGGGAATAGATCTGACCCAGGGAGTATTACCAAAATAAAATGAAGGAATATTTTTTAAAATTTTTAGATCAACTTCATTTTTAATATTATCCAGTCTTTTTGACGAAAAGAAATGAAATTTAGATTTCAATCCAATTATTCTCAAGCCTTTAGAAATAGATTTCTCAATAATATCGGAAGGTGGATTTATTGGACCTACATAATTTATATCAAAATATGTCTTAAATTCTTTGTAAATATTATAATTAATGCCACTCCAACCACCACTGGTTTCCTTTAGATCTAAATTTGAAATAAAATTAAATTTCATGTCTAATATATTTATATTGTTTTATTTACAATAATTTATTTTTATAATTAAAACAATTTTTAAATCTAATAGCATTCTCAAACCCTAATAATTTTGATAGTAGCCTGAATTTTTTACCCCCAATTGAACTTTCAATTTTGTTAATTCCTAAATCCCTGATATACAATTTTGACAATTTATTCAAATCTGAATACCCTGGATAATTTTCATATATGAAACTAAAATAATTTCTTGCTAATGCCTTTTTTAAATATTCAGAGTTTTTGGAGAATAAAACTATTTCATATAGTTTATAACTCTCTAATTTTGATTTGGCATATTCATAGCCTGCATTTTTGCTAACACTACTGTGAATATTAGTGCGGTAATAAATAAATGAATCTTTACAAAATATAATTTTACTGGCATTAATAATTACTCTGCAAAAAAACTCACCATCCTGATTAATTAATAAATTTTCATTCCATTGACCAGCATTTTCAATTAATTTTCTGTGTGTTAACCATATACTTGTCTGCCCCATACCTTTACCTTCCCATGAATCTGCTAACCAGTTAACAGGCACTTTATAATCTTTATCAATTAATTGTTTTTTATAAATACCTTCTGATATATTATTTTCAAATTTTATCCAGCCGCAGGAAACCAGAATACCATCTCCCTGAGTTTCTTCCATTAACCTTAATTGATTCTCTATTTTATCCGGGGCTAGAATATCGTCTGCATCCAGCCACTGAATATATTGTCCTTTTGATATAGAGAATCCATAATTTCTAGCCTGATTTCCCCCTTTTCCAATATTTTTCTCAAGTTTTATAAGCGATGGATATTTTTCTTTATACAATTTAACAATATTCCAGCTATTATCAGTTGAATGATCGTCTATTATTATAATCTCTTTAATACAATTACCTTGATTTATACAAGAATCGATTGTTTCAGAAATATAATTTTCTGAATTATAAAGTGGAATAATTATTGAAACTAACTTCATTTAATATGTATTATACTAAAATATTCTTTTTTATAAATTCAATAAAATTATAAATCGTTAAACATCATATCTATGTTATTATCAAATAAATAGTACTTATCGTAAGCTAATTTTGCATTTCTGGTATATAAATCATAATTATTTACAATTTCTGTTACAGCAAACTCTAACTCATTATAATTGTGAATCAAAACTCCACATTTTATATTATCCATTAACATCATATAACTTTCGTTATAAAATGAAATAATAGGAATACCAAATTTAAAATATCTGGCAAGCTTTTCAGAAGAAAAAGCAGTTAAACGGTCATTTATATTGTCATTCGAATAAAAGCAGATTCCAATATGAATGTTTTTCATTAAATCTGTTATTTCATACTCATTTAATAAATTAGTAGTAATTTCTATATTTTGGCTTTTAAATTGATTTTTAATATGAACAATAAAATTACTGTCATGCGCCGGTCCATGAAGTCTTAGGTTTGCTTTAAAATTAATTCTAGAAAATGATTCAAGAATTTCCAAAATATTTCTCCTCTTCTCAATTAAACCAAAATATAGTATATTTAATCCATCAGAAATATTCGATTTTGAAGTGTTATCTTCATTACCTCTTATAGATACAGGTAATTTAAGAATTTTAGAAGTTGGAAACTTATTATACTTAAAAAGAATAACTGATCTTAAGTAATCCTGTATAATTGTAAATTGTGATTTATGATGATATTTAATTTCTAATTTTCTTGATTCTTCAAAATCAAATTCCCCAAACCAACCAGGATTAGTTTCATAGAGTTCTAAGCTGTAGTAAATTAAAGTGTTTAAATCATTTAATTTATCGTTAGTAATACCTGCCCATGCTAACCCTTTTTTCTCAACCCCTAATAAAGTAAGGTTTTCTACTCCATTAAGTACTTTTGATGAATAAGAAATAGCATTAGGATTAATAGCTTTTTTAAACAACCACTTATTAAATAATTTGTAGTATATTTTATCAACAACTTTTACTATAAAAGCAGGTTTATCAGGTTCTACATAATGAACTTCAACGCCTTTTGTAATATCATTATCTTTATCTATATAATTAGTTGAACAATCAAAAACAAAAAGATGAACTTTATATGATCGTTCTAAAAATATATTTGCCAAATTAATGGTATGACATTGTAAAGCCCAACCATATTGAAAAATTGCAATTGTCCTCATATAAAATCTTACCTTTATTTTTCTATTGAAAAATAAAATATCAGTTTAATATTAAATGTAATTTATCAGATACTTCATGAATATCATTTTCAGTTAAAGCTAAACCACTTGGTATATAAAACCCATATTCTGCAATATGCTCAGAAATAGGATACTTTTCGTCATTATACCATCCTGATTTATTAAAAACAGGTTGTAAATGCATCGGATAAAAGAATGGTCTGCAACCAATACCTAATGAAGATAATTTTTTCATCGCTTCAACAGCATTCATACCTGCTTTTTGTTTTAAAACAATACTATAAACCCAATAAATATTATCTGCAAATTCTTTTCGGGTTATAGGTAATTCTATTTTATCTGACAAATCACTTAATAAGTCTGTATAGAGTTTTCCCATTGCTCTTTTTCTTTCTATAAAGTAATCTAATCTTTCCAACTGAGATATACCAAGTAATGCCTGTAAATGGGTAAATCTATAGTTCCAGCCAAGTTCCTCATGTACAAATCTTTTTTCTGGAACGAATGCCAGGTTTCTTAACAACCGACATCTTTCAGCTAATGCAGTATCATTACATACAACCATTCCTCCTTCTCCTGTAGTTATATGCTTATTTGGATAAAAGCTAAAAGTACTTATATCACCAAACGAACCACATGGTTGACCGAAATATGTTTGACCATGCATTTCTGCAGCATCTTCAATTATTTTAAGTCCATATTTTTTAGAGAGTTCAATTACAGGATTCATATCAACGGGAAATCCATATATATGAACTACTAAAATAGCTTTAGTTTTATTAGTGATTTTAGCTTCAATCTGGCTAACATCCATATTGAAATCTGTACAACTATCTACTAATACTGGCTTTGCTCCACATCTGACAATTGCTGCAGCTGGAGATATTATAGTGAAGGAAGGCATTATAACTTCATCCCCATTTGTTATACCTAAAGCATAAACAGCAAGATCCAATGCAATTGAACCATTAGCAACAGCAATTCCAAATTTACGATTTACCCTTGCTGAAAATTTTTCTTCAAATTCTTTTACAGCAGGCCCTTCTGATGAAATCCATCCTTCTTCTATTGCTTTTATTAAATACTTTTTTTCATTCCCATCTAATAATGGAGTGTTTACTGGTATCATTTTTTAAAAATTAATTTTTCAAATTTAACTGGTTCAAATCTTACTTTATCAGCTTCTCCGCAAAATGGTCCTTGTTTAACTTCAATCATTTCTGACTCTTCCAACATTTCAAATCCATGCCCCCCTGCTGCTAAAAGTATTACGTCTCCTGTTTCAACAATATTACTTTCTAAATATACTTTATCGTCATCGTAGTAATCTACACGAACTTTACCGCTTTTGATATATAAAACTTCTTGAGTCAAGCTTACTTCCCTAGGAATCATATTATGTACATGAGGAGCAATTACATAACCTTTAGGACGATTCATATAAGCTAACTGCTGAGAAAAGTTATCGGGTGTAAAAAAGTCTATACCTTCTTTTTTAAAACTACTTCTAATAATAATAGCTAACAGCTTATTATTATACTCAAATTTTTCAATCATATTATTATTATCAAATTTCCAAAATACAAATTTAATGAATAATTTGTCAATTAGTCGTTAATTAAATTTTAATCCAGTTATAAGGTGTAATTGTATCAGTTCCGTTTAAACTCCATACCTTAGGAGCAATAACAATTTTATTTTTATTATTATTTAGCCAGGCACTCCACCAACCAAAACTACTATTAGAAATAATTTGATTTTTACAAATACTCATTAATCTTAAATCTTCAAAACCATTTTCCTCATTATTTATATCAATCACTTTATAACTGAAAGGAATTGATAAATTATTTTTAGCCCATTCAGGTTCATCTGAAAAAATATAAACTTTAGGTTCTCCGATTTTTTCATACAATAAATTAATTGCATTAATATAATATTCTTTATTACAACATCCTATATTTTTTAAAGCATGAGCATCAGTTAAATAATCTCCCCTTCTGATATGTAATGAAACAGAATTTTCTTGCCCCAATATTTCATTGTAAACTTCTAAATTTAGTCCTGTTGGGTTATTTTTATATTGCAAATCATTTCTTATTTCATTTTCAAATCTTGAAAAATAGCGTTCATCATGCCAAAAACCACTAATATATTTATTATCCTCAATTTTCAAAATCCTTTCATCAAATTGCAAATCTGACTCTAAAATAAACTTTCTATTATAATAAGGTATAAATACTCTTTCAAGTCTGTTAACTATTTTTTTTGACAACCCTGAAGGAAATTTAACTGGTAACTCCTCCTGTTTCGCAATTTCCAATGAAATATTATATTTGTCTAATGCAAATACTCTTGGATGTTTTGTCTCATTAAAGTTATTAAAAAAGGTATTATCTAACTTTACTTCAAAGCCTGTACTTAACTGTAAACTCTTTGCAAAAGCATACTGAAATAATTGGTTTCCAAGTCCATAATGAATTTTAACCAGAATCATTTTTTTAATTTTATTAGAATTTATAAAAATAAATATCAGAATTTTATTGAATACAACTATTGTTAAAATAATAAGTAAATTATTTCGATTTTTTACTTAATTAACTAATCATATATTCCTGTATAATATTAATAAAATTGTTTATCTGTTTTAAAGGCTTAACAGGTTTGTCAGGTATTGTTGTTTTATTTGACAATATATATGGCAATTCTTCCAACCTGTTGAAATCTATTATATCATAAATCTTGTAAGATCTGGCAGCTTGCTGATTACATATTACTGGAATACCTGCCAGTAGAAATTCCATTATTTTACATATCTGACCCGAAGTAGGTATCTGATTTATTATTAACCCACTAGTGGAAAGTAATATTTCGTTTAATCGCTCATTTGATATAGTACCTTCTACTGCAAAATTAGATTTATTTGACTTAAAATATTTTTCTGTATCAAAACCCGCAATTACAAAATTAAATTTATCCAGATTATTTGATTTTTCAATAAATCTGATTAAACTTTCCATTCCTAAGCGGGTTGGTCTGTTTCCTGCTGTTCCAAGAATTAAAAAAAAATTATTGTCTTTATTAGTTTTAGATAAATTTTCTCTCTTTTTTCTGATTTCTAACAACTCATTTTCTACTGAACTTGTTGGAAAATAGGGTAGCCAGTATGCTTTTATTCCCCAAAAAGATAAAAGCCAAGACTCTTCATCCGAAATTGTAAAAGTAACTTCGCCTTTACTTATTAAATGAGCTTCTTCTTCAATCCACTTTTGTGACTTTGTATTGAAAATAGTAATTTCCTGACTTGAAACTAATGATTCCAGATTATGTGGAATACAAATTAATTTTTTATTATATTTTTTTTGGAGAAGCCACGGTATAAACCACCAATAATCCTGAGTACTTTCCCATATTATTATTTTACAGGAATGAATAATTTGTTCCTGCGATTTTAAATGATTTATTGCTGCTGCAATCTTATAAATTTCTTTATAATATTTTTTAAAAGTAAAACTATAACCACTTTCTTTTATAATATTTTTTGCTGACAGAAATCCTGATAAAGTTCTTTTAAATTTATTTGTTACTGACCCTTTATATTTAAAATCAATAACTGTTATATTATTTAAATTCCAGTTTTCAGATAAAATTTCTAGCAATTGAGCCGACCTTTTTGAACCACCATGACCATATTCGTTTGGTTCAAAAGCTTGTATTATTCCAATCATTCAGTTTTATGATTTATTACTTTGCTTATTCTATTTCGTATTCTGGCAATTATATTTCTTGGTTTTGAAAATAAAAAAGAATGTTTAATATATATTAAAATAAAATAATAGTAAAATGTCTTATTAAATTGTATTGATAATAGTTTTGAATAATGAACTATTGAAGAATAGTATAAATTTGAACTTACTAAATTAATCTGATGATATATCCAGTTTTCCTTTAATTCCTTGGAAATAATCTTATGATATGTATTTGAAGATAAAAATAAACTGTCACACCATTTAATAAATAGAATGGAACTATCTATTTTTATATTTTGTTTACCGGATGAAATATTTAATTCACTATAACGCCATTTTACAACATCATTCTGACTAATAAGATGAATCCCTTTATTCATACCAAATTTAATCCATGTTGCATCATCACTTGCCCAAGCTAAGGGAAAATTAACGAATTTTCCGGTACTTAAATAAATTTCCCTTGAAAAGATATACTCAACTACAAAACTATTTATTTTTCTTTCTAATCTGTTTTTTAAAAATGATAGAACATCCTCTCTTTCAGGATGAATAGATATTGTACTTATAGTATTATTACTAGAAAAAACTTCCGTATTAAATCTATATAAGTCTGCATTACTTAGCTGTAATGTCTTATAAAAATTCTCCACACAAAATTCGCCCATAATATCGTCATCACTAAACAACCATATCCATTCTTCACTTGTACTATCTATGCACCTGTTCCAATGTGAAACCAGATCATTACCGCCAAAATTTTTTTCGAATTTATTATACTTAATATTTGAATATTTCAGCAGAAAAGGATATATAATAATATCTAAATCAAAAGGTGATGCATCATTATAAATGTAAAGAATGAAATTATGATTTGTTTGATTTATTATAGATTCAATTGCTTCTTTTAAGAAGTCAGGTTTGTAAGCAGGAACAATAATAGCCAAACTCATGAAAATAAATTTAGGAATTCAATATTTCTTTTGTTATTTCTAAATATTCTCTCCCATATTTTAAACAAGGCTCTAAATGATTTCCTTCAGCCCATTCATTCCATGCATTAATAAAGACAAAATTTTCTTCTTTTGATCTAGGTTTGAATGATTGAATAACTGATTTTAACCAATTACCATATAATACCGGGCTAGAATTTTTTAAAATAAAAGCATTACCATTTCTTCTTCTGGATGTATTATCCCATGAAGGTGTTACACATCTGTAAAAAGTATAGTCTTTTTCTATAAATTTTGAACTGTGAATACTATAATCCTTATAATCAAAAATTCTATTAGAGTTTTTGAAATAATTATTTTTAATAAAATCTCTAATCCTTTTAGGTCTCACACTGTTTAATAATTTGTAATATTTATTAATTGGTATTTCAAAAGTTGGCAATATTTTCCAATTTGGTTGAAATTCCATACTTGCATCGAACCCAATAGAATTTGGTGAAGTATCCCAATCTGAAGCCTCTACTTTTATTAAATAAAGTCCTGGGAAACCTAATACTTTTGCCTTATTATTCCATACTTGTGCAAGTTCTAGTATATTAGGTATTAATTCAGTTTTATAAATTGAAATTACAGGTTTGCCATTTACCTTAATGTACCTTTCATCGACTATAAATCTTGATAATACTTCATCAAAATGTTTTGAATAGTCATTTATTGAATAATCTTGTTTCATTAATACTTCCTTATCAGCCCCATCCCATCTTCTTGTCCAATTTTCATTTGCCCAACATAAGAAAAAAGGGAAATCAATTTTTTTATCCGCTAAATAATTTTCAAGAGGGGTTTGCAATAGTCTTTTTCCTTCAAACCAATAATGATAAAACATAAATCCTTCAATTCCTGCTTCTTTAGCCATTTTTACCTGTTCGTAAAAAACCTCATTCAGTCTTAAATCATAAAAACCTAAATCAGTAGGCAAATGTGGTTGATATTGACCTTTAAATAAAGGTTTAGATTGTGTTACGTTTGTCCATTCAGTAAAACCCTTACCCCACCACTCATCATTTTCAGGTATTGGATGAAATTGTGGTAGATAAATTGCTATTGCCTTAATATTATTCATAGAGCTAAAAAATGTAATTAATTACAAATAGATAAAACATTCGTTATATTATTTTTTTATAATATTGAGTTTATAAAATAATTATAAATAAATTTATTTACAATTTTTTAATTATTTTAGCTGGTACACCAGCAATTACAGAGTTTTCTGGAAACGACTTTGTAACTACAGAATTTGTACCAATTATACTGTTTCTCCCAATAGTTACTCCAGGTAATATAGAAACCCCTTCTCCTATCCATACATTATCTTCTATAATTACAGGTCCCTTTGAAACTAATGGTCTTTTTGCTGGAGAAAGATTTAGAGCATTAATCGTTATTTCACCATGTGAATGGTCACTAATATAAATTCTACTAGCCATCAAAACATTATTTCCTATCACAACACGATTTATACAACCAATATGTATATCAGTATTCAATATTACATCGTTCCCAATAATAATTTCTGGGCTAAATATTTGTTCATAGTATGAATCCCATGCCTCAATTCTCAAATTACCTAACGCAAAAAAATTATTTCCAATATTTATATATTGAGGATTAATAATATTAGTGGTATTAGGTAATACTACACCATAACCAATATTTTTAAACTTATCTAATAGTAAACTTTTTCGTTTTACTTCATAGTGAAAACTTATTAAATTTATAATTTTATATAATCCATTATTTATTAATATTTTAACTATTTTATTAATGATTTTATTTAACATAATTTCAGTCTATTATATATGGTTTAACACAAATTTTAAACATACTCTCAATTCTAAATTATAAGAATATTCTTTACAATTTTTTTTTACTATTTATTATTACATATCTTTAAAATCATTTTCTTAACATTTTTTTAATAAATATTTAACCACCGAATTTATTTTATTAATATATAATTTTTGGTATACATATATTGGAAATATATTTATCCAAAAATATTTGTTTTTCCAAAAAACAGGTGCCAAAACTTTCATGTAGTTTTCTTTGGTAAAATTATTTGAACGACTTTTAATAAAACTTGGAAAAAATGAAATAAGTAAAGGATTAATGATTAAAGGTTTGATTCTTTTATCTATTCCTTTATTATTAATCATATCGTTTAAAATATTATTGAAATTTTTACCAAATACTTCATATAGACGATATCCACCTGTATTACCAGATTTACATGCTAACACCTGATTATTAATGTAAATATTATTGCTACCTGAAAAAATTAAAGGAAGTAACCATGAAAGTTGAGTTAAATAAGTATCATAATATTCTTCTATCGTACTTAATTCTTTAAACCTTGATTTATTTACAATATTTCCAGAAATAAATGTAGTCCAATAATGCACTTTTTCAATATACTTTATTGGATCTGTAAAAACTTCAAAATCTAAAATTGAATTATTTGAAACAGGTATTTTTAATTCTTCCTGATACCATAAACAATTAACAAATAGTGAAGAATAATCATCTTTTTTTAAAATATTTAATACCAGTTCTAAGTATCCGGGTAATATCATATCATCATCACCAAAAACCCATACATATTTTCCTTTTGCTTTAATAAAACAAGACGCAAAATTTCTATCAAACCCAAGATTTTCGCTATTCTTATAATAGTTAATATTATAACCCAAATCAATGTAATAAGAAACTACTTTACTTGTATTATCAGTTGAACAATTATCTGAAACAAGAATTTCAATATTATCTAAATTTTTCACTTGACTTAAAAATGAGTTCAAGCATTTATCCAAAAATATTGATCTATTATAAGTAGGTATTGCTATAGTTAATATAATCATTTATTTATTAATTAATTAGTGGTAAGAAAATATTCTTACATATTACGTAACATTTTTCCTCTTAATAAACAATCATCAGTCCAATAATATTTCCATTCTGCAAATCTCCCAGCTAAAAATAAAGTTCCTTTATTAGTCGAATTATAATTATTCCAGTCTGTCATAGGAAGTAAATCCTGATCATTCCGCTCCAAACCAAAAAGAGAAAGAAATTGTAATATTTCATCAAGAGCCTGTATTCGTTCATGGTCGAAAATAACATTAGCCCATTCCACCCATTTTGTATGATATCCTGTTATTGAAGTCTCATTTTTAATTAATCCCAATTCTATCATTTCTAAACAAACTTTTTCTGCAATTGATTGGAATGTCTCTTCAATTGGTTTATATTTAGAAAAATACACCTCAACTTGTATTCCTGATTTACCTAAAGGTGCATTATTTGGTGATAATAATTCAGTACAGTTAATTCTTGTACTAAATTTGTCTTCATCATAAACATACATCCAATTATAATCTAATAAAGTAGGATGGTCTGTAGTAATATTCACCAATAGAACAGATGAACAGGATAATCTTTTCGCAGCTGATTTAATATTTTCAGGGGCATCACTTTTTGATATTAACTCTTGTAAAGGAATAGTTACAACTAATTTTTCGAATACCACCTTTGAATTATCAGTAAATAAAATACTTTTTTCTTTAAACGAAATGAAACTAAGTTCTTTTTCATACTCCACATTTATTCCGTCTTTTATTTTATCAACAAAAGAAAAATAACCACCATTTTTTGGATACCTAACTTTACTTATATAATGTGTTTGCTTGTTTAATGGTTTTATATAACCTGCTTTAACCTCATCTATATTTGGAAAAAAAACTCTCTCCCCAACCCAATCAGTAGTTAACTTTTCAGGTTCTACAGTCCAATATTTTTGAGTATACGCTCTTGGAAATTCCTGATAAAATATTTGACCAAATGCTGCTTTTAGCCATTCAGCATAATTATCTGGCTTATAATTTTTATACTCTTTATTCCTGCTCTCTATAAAATCATTTAAGCAAGAATCCCTTAATGGTTGGGGTATAGCATACATATTGGATTGGGCAGGATGTGGAATCCAATTCCCCTTATAATAATTAGCAGTTATAACAGGATATTCCAAATATTGCTGATTAATATTTTCAGCAAATAGTTGTTTAACATATTCATTTTTTGTGAACGAAACATGAGGACCTTCGTCCCATGTAAATCCATCAATTATTTCGGTATATATATGTCCTCCTAAATGATTTTTTTTTTCAAAAACCTTACAATTATTATGACTTAAATGAAATGAAGAACTTATACCAGAAAGCCCAGCACCTAATATTGTATACATCTATTTAAAATATAAATTTGAAGAGAACTTAAATGAATTTTCTTATTATCTCAATTATATAATCATAATGAATTTCTTCTAATCCAGGCCAAACACCCAACCAAAAACTATCATTCATAATTCTATCTGTATTTGTCAGTTGACCATATATTCTTTTTTCAACATTTATATAGGCTGGTTGTTTTGTCAAATTCCCAGCGAACAATAACCTTGTACCAATTTTTTGTTCCTCAAGATATCTTATTAGATTATTTCTATTTATTTTCTTATTATCCCTTATTGTCAACATAAAACCAAACCAACTTGGATTACTGTTGGGTGTAGGTTCAGGTAAAATAAAATATTCTTCCAAAGACTTCATTTTACTATACAATATGGCAAAATTTTCCCTTCTTTTAGCAATAAATAAATCTGCTTTATTTAATTGGCTTAATCCTATTGCTGCTTGAGTATCCGTTACTTTTAAATTGAATCCAATATGAGAATATGTATATTTATGATCGTATCCGCATGGTAACTCTCCTAAACATTGGTCATACCTTTTACCACATGTATTGTCTTTGCCTGGTTCACACCAACAATCTCTTCCCCAATCCCTAAAACTTTCTGCAATTTTCTTTAATGAAGGATTATTTATCAATACAGCACCACCCTCTCCCATTGTTATATGATGAGCTGGATAAAAAGACAAAGTAGCTAAATCACCAAATGTTCCAGTTTTCATATTATTGTAAGTAGCTCCTAAACTATCACAATCGTCTTCTACAACCCATAAATTGTATTTTTTTGCTATAGTCATTACAATGTCCAGATTAAATGGATTTCCTAAAGTATGTGCTAACATTATAACTTTTGTTTTAGGGCTAATAGCGGCTTCAATTTCTTCAGCCTTAATATTATAGCTAGGAATATCTACATCTAAAAATACAGGAATACATCCAAACTGAACCAATGGATTCACAGTTGTAGGGAAACCAGCAGCTACAGTAATTACCTCATCACCATGCTTTATTGCCCTATCACCTAACTTTGGAGAAGTTAATGCATAAAATGCTACAAGATTAGCAGATGAACCGGAATTAACTAATAAAGAAAACCGACTGCCAAAATAACTTGCTAATCTTTTCTCAAAATCAGCTGCATATCTTCCGGTAGTAAGCCATCCATCTAAAACAGCATCTACTCCATACAATAAATCATCTACATCTAATACTTTTCCAGTAACTGGTATATAATCAATTCCTGGTACTATCTTTTTTGTTACTTTGGGAGTAATTATTTCTATTAATGATTGTTTTAAACCTAAGTCAATATTTTTTAAACTCATAAATTCCAATAATGTTGTATTGTTGTTAATAAATGTATTTTTAAGTCAATTTCTTTAAAACCTAACTCTCTAGCTATATTGGATGCATTATAAAATTTAAAATACTCATCTGTTCTTTGAGGTAATGCGCCCCAATTCCAAAATTTAGGATTATATTCAGGCAAAAGAAAAGATATACAATTAGCCAATTCTTTTATGGAAATACTTTTGCCAGTTCCTACATTAACACATTTTGGCAATTCTTCAAAATTATTTTTTTTTACAATTTTCAATATAAAATTAGCTAGGTCTCCAACATAAAAATAATCTCTTTCTTGTAACCCTTCTGATAAATCAATAACTTTTTTATGTTTTTGAGCCAAAATAAGAAAAGGTATTATCTTGCTTTCACTCTCGAATTGACCAAACATATTAAACGGTCTTAATATTATAAAAGGATTTGAAATTTTATTATTTAATAGATATTGAGAAGCCATTAGTTTACTAAGTCCATAATAAGTCAAAGGTAACTGTGGAGTTGTCTCTATTAATTCAGAACAAGATAAATCATATTCAAATGCAGTTCCTATATGTATTATTTTACATTTTGGAAGTTTTATAGATAAATAATTGTAAAATTTAACAGTACTAAAATAGTTAATTTCAAATATACTGTTAACACAAATTTCAGTTTTAACCACGCCATAACCTATACAATTAATAATTATTGTAGGGTTAATCTTTTTTATATTTTCCCAAGATGTCTTTTCTTTAATATCAAAGTATATTATATTTTTTGAGAATTTAGTTTCATCCCTTACTGTAGTAAATAAACTATAATTTGGTAAAAGTTTTAGAGAAATATTTTTACCTACAAATCCAGTAGCCCCAAGTATTAATATTGATTTTTCCAAATTACTTTCCACAGTAAAATTTTATATCACTTTCAATCAAATCCCAAGCCTTTCTATTATTTAATTGATTTTCTTTATACCAGTTAATTGTGTGACTAATCGCCATATCAGCAGAAAACTTAGGCTTCCATTCCAACATACTAATTGCTTTGTTTATATCAAGTTGTAATAATCCAGCCTCATGTGGTGCATCATTCAAAACAGGTTGCTGATAATTCCCTGATCCCCAAATAAGAATTGATTCTTTTACAATTTGTTCTACTGTTAAATTGTCATTTGGATATGGACCAAAATTATACGAATCTGCAAATTTAATTGGGTCAATAAATTGTTTTGCTGCTAAAGTTAAATACCCGCCTAATGGTTCCAAAACATGCTGCCAAGGTCTTATTGCAGTAGGATTTCGAACCATAATTATTTCATTATTAAATAAAGCTCTTATAATATCAGGAATAATTCTATCCTTTGCCCAATCACCTCCGCCTATTACGTTCCCAGCTCTTGCAACAGAAATAGATTTATAGTGTTTTGAATAATGTAAAGGATTAAAAAAAGACTTTCTATAACTGTCTATTACAATTTCAGCAGCAGCTTTGCTAGCACTATACGGATCATAACCACCTAACCGGTCATTTTCATTATAAAAATAATGTTTTTCCTGATTATAATATACCTTATCGGTTGTAATTATTACTGCAACACACGGTTTTGATAGACTTCGTAATGCTTCTAATACATTAGTAGTTCCTAAAACATTTACGGTAAAAGTGTCGAAGGGTATATTGTAAGACAATCTTACTAAAGGTTGAGCAGCAAGATGAAAAACATAATCGGGTTGAAAATTTAAAAGCTCTTCCTTAAGCCTTTCTAAATCTCTTATATCAGCAATTACAGAATCACAAATGCTGTCACCTTTAATTTGATTATATAAATCGATATCATTTTCAAGAGCTAATGCGTATCCTTTCACATCGGCACCTAACAAATGAAGCCAGGATAATAACCAACTACCTTTAAACCCTGTATGACCAGTTAAAAATACTTTTTTACCTTTAAAATATTTAGCTATATTTTCTATCATAATATTTAGTTATTGCCAAAGCTTCCAAGCAGCTTTTCCAGAATTCCATTCGGTTTCCAATTCTTGTTTGTCTCTTAAAGTATCCATTGGTTTCCAAAACCCATAATGTTTAAAAGCAGTCATTTGTCCAGCAGCAGCAATAGCTTCCATGGGTTCCTTCTCCCAAATTGTGTTATCTCCATCAATATAATCAAATATTTTAGGCTCACAAACAAAAAAACCGCCATTTATCCAGGCACCATCTCCTTTAGGTTTTTCTAAAAAAGAAGATACATGACATTCTTCATCAATGTTAAGCGCTCCAAATCTTCCAGAAGGTTGAACAGCGGTAACTGTAACCATTTTATTTAATGCTTTATGATGCGCTAGCAATGCATTAATATCTACACAACCTAATCCATCACCATACGTTAATAAAAATGGTTCATCTCCAACATATTTTTGAATTCTTTTTATTCTTCCACCTGTCATGCTTTCTTTTCCAGTATCAACTAAAGTTATTTTCCAAGGTTCAGCACTAGTCTTATGTGTTTTAATACTATTATTGTTTAAATCAATAGTAACATCGGATTGATGCAGAAAATAATTAGCAAAGTATTCTTTTATTATATACCCTTTATACCCTAAACAAATAATAAAATCATTAAAACCAAAACTTGAATATATTTTCATGATATGCCATAAAATTGGTTTATCACCAATATCAACCATTGGTTTAGGTCTGAATGAAGTTTCTTCACTTAATCTTGTTCCTAAACCACCAGCAAGTAAAACTACTTTCATACAATTTTAATTATTTCTGAATTATCTGAATATTTTGAAAATTTATATTTCCCCAATTTGTAGGCCAAAGTGGTATCATTTGTTTAGTACTTTCATTAGTATATGCAATCTCAAAAAAAAGTGCTTTATGTACATGGTCAAAATCAGTAATACCTTCTGTATGATCACCAGTCCCAATAGAAAAATCCATGTAGTAAATTCCTTTAGCTAATTGGTGATTATTTATAGAAATATTAATAGTAGTTTTTTTATTTTCTATAACAGCGAGTTTTTTTTCTCCGAAAAAAACACCTATTGGAATATCTTCTAAATTATAAACCCCTCCAGCAACTCTTAAGTTTGAAATTGTTTTTTTTCCAAAAAGTACTATATCAAAGCTTATAATTTGAGTTGTTGCAAAAGTATTGGATTCTATTGTATTATTATTCTTTATTTCTAATGAAATAAAATCAACAATCCTATTATGGTGATCAGAATAAATTCTAAAACTATCATTAAACATGATAAATTTTTCATTTAAATATTGAATATCTGATGTTATACCATATTGATCAACACAATCACCAACAGAACCTGTAAATTGTATTAACCCATTTTTCAATATTATACCAATATTGCAAAGTGCTCTTACTGCTGCCATATTATGGCTTACAAAAAGTACAGTTCTTCCTTCCCCTTTACTTACATCCCCCATTTTACCAATACACTTTTTCTGAAATTCTGCATCCCCTACTGCTAACACCTCATCTACAATTAATATCTCAGATTCAAGATGAGCGGCAACAGCAAACGCCAATCGTACATACATTCCAGATGAATATCTCTTTACAGGAGTATCAATATATCTTTCAACACCTGAAAAATCAACAATCTCATCAAATTTTCTTTTAATCTCCTGCTTACGCATTCCTAAAATAGCCCCATTCAGATAAATATTTTCCTTACCTGTCAATTCAGGATGAAATCCAGTACCAACCTCTAAGAGAGAGGCAATTCTTCCTTTAACTTTTATATTACCAGTGGTAGGTGAGGTAACCCTGCTTAACAATTTCAATAAAGTACTTTTACCTGCACCATTTCTGCCAATAATACCAACTGCATCTCCTTGCTGAATTTCAAAGTTAATATCTTTAAGACTCCAAACAATATCGCTAGTCGCTTTTTGGGTTCTGTCATTAGCTTCTCCAATTTTCAAAAACGGATCTTCCTTCCCCCGTATTTTTGCAACCCATCTTTCTATATCTCTCGATACCGTGCCAGTACCTATTTGCCCCAGTTGATAAGCCTTGCTGATATTTTCTGCTTTAATAGCAATACTCATGATGCTAATGTGATAGTGTGATTATTAAATAATGTGATAATGGAAATTGAATACAGTACTTAGATTTTAGATACTTAGTTTAATACAAACAAAGAATATATTTTATTGATTTCAGATTTGAATTTTATAATCTACTTTGTTCCTTTAACTCTTTTCCATTAATTATGTATTACGTATTTCCTTTTTGCCTTTGCTTGCTTGCCTTTCTTTGGAATAATATATAATTTTTAGTCTTTAGTTTTTTGTTCTATGTATTCTCCTTACTCCCTGTATTTGAGATTAATTAGCATATTATCGAATTAGCAAATTAGCTAATTGGTATTACACAGTATCTACAAAATCTTTCTCTACTTTATTAAACACTATAAGTCCAAGTAAAAAGATAATCAAAGTTGCAATAATACTATATAAAAATGGACTAAAGTAAAATTCTCCTTTTCCAGTAAATCCATATCTGAATGTTTCAATCAGTCCACTTAATGGGTTTAAAGCAATTATGGACCTGTATTTAACAGGTGCAGCTGATAATGGATATATGATTGGAGTTGCATACATCAACAATTGTACTCCAAAAGAAACCAAAAAAGTTAAATCCCTGTATTTTGTAGTCATTGCTGTGATTATTAAACCAATACCTAATCCTAGCAAAGCCATCAGTATAATAATAAAAGGAAAAAATAATACATATTGATTTATATGTACAGCATTACCCTGAAAAGAATAATATATAAGGAGTATTATAAATAAAATAAGCTGAACTCCAAATTTAATTAGATTTGAAAAAATGATACTCAAAGGCATTATCAATCTAGGAAAATATACTTTGCCAAAAATATTGGCATTATCCCGGAATACGGTTGAAGTTTTATTTAAACAATCGGCAAAATAATTCCATGCAATATTACCTGTAAGATAAAACAATGGAGCTGGAATATCACCTGTTGACAACTTTGCCATTTTACTAAATATAATTGTAAAGGTAATAGTTGTGAATATAGGCTGTACAAAAAACCATACTGGACCAAAGATGGTTTGTTTGTAAAAAGAAACAAAATCTCTTCTAACCAGTAACCAAAGTAAATCTCTATAATCCCATACATCTTTTAAATGTAAATCAAAAAAAGAATTTTGAGGTTTAATTTCTAAATCCCAGTGTTCCTGAATATCTGTTGTCATAATTTTATTTTTAATAAAATAGCAGGGTTACCTGCATATTTACCTGAAATATTTATCTCTTTTGTTACCACTGCACCTGCACCAATTACCACATTATCACAGATACTTACTGGCAAAATAGTTGCATTGCTACCTATACAAACATTATTTCCGATTGTAGTGACTTTCCACTTTTTTTTATCTCGGCCTGCAGGCATTCCATCAGAAAAATTGTCGTTAATGAACATTACTCCATGACCTATAAAACAGTTTTCTCCGATAGTAACCATTTCGCAAATAAAACTATGTGATTGAATTTTTGTATTATTTCCAATAAAAACATTTTTTTGTATCTCTACAAAAGGACCAATAAAACAATTATCCCCGATTTTACAACCGTACATATTCACCGGTAGTACAATCTTTACATTTTTACCAATTAATACATTTACAACACCAGAATCAGAAAATATTGGTTTATTTATATCCATGTTGCTGATTGATATATATTCTGAATCAATTCAACTGTTTTCAATCCTTCCAACCCTGTAGTTGCAATAGAAGCATTATTGCTAAATACCTCCATAACGTTTTCATAAACATGATTATGATTACTCATCGATCCTGCATAACTACCATAGTTATTCTCTTTATTACCTTCATTAATCAAATCAGTTTGGTAATCTTTAATCTTGCAATATTCCAATGTATTCAGGTATGCCCCTCCTACTTTTACTATTCCGTTCGCACCTATTACGGTCAATGATCCTTCAAAGTTTTTTTTATATGCATTAACAGAATAATTAATTGTACAAAGAATATTATTTTTAAATTTTAAACATACTATTCCCGAATCTTCTATTTCGATAAATTCTTTATGATTAAAATTCCCAACTATTGCATTTACATTTTTCACATCTCCAAACATCCATAATAGTATATCTATAAAATGACTAAACTGAGTGTATAATATCCCACCATCTAAACTTTTAGTACCTTTCCATGACGAATTTAAGTAGTAATCATAATTTCTGTTCCAGTAACAGGAAAGGTGAACATTTGATATAGTACCTAAAAGATGCTGGTCAATAATTTTTTTAAGTTCCCGTACCGGAGGGTTAAACCTGTTTTGCATAACCATGAACAGACTTTTTTCTTTTGTGGCAGCTAACTCAATCATCTCTTTGCAATGCATTGCTTCCAGAGCCATTGGTTTTTCACAAATTACATGCTTACCTGCTTTTAAAGAAATAATAGTATGTTCATAATGCAATCCATTCGGGCTACAAACCGCTACCACATCAATTGAATTTTCATTTTGCAACATGTCTTCAGCACTACTATAACTATTTATAAGATATTCTGAAGCAAAGTTTGTTGCCTTAATCTTATCTACATCACAACATGCAATTAATTTTCCACCGTTTAATTTTATCTGATTAGCATGACGTTCAGCAATACTACCACAACCAATAATAGCGAAATTAATTTTAGTACTATTCAAAAATGTTTTCTTTAAAATCCTGATTGTTCCTGTAAAATAATTAAATTAAAATCTGTACCTATAAAGTTAATTCTTATCTTAAATTAAGTCTGATACAATTTATTACACGTTCTCAATTATCGCCTTTAAATTATTTTTATACTTTTCAAAATCATACTCTTTATAGGTAATTTCTGATATTTCTTCAGACTTTACAATTGTATTGTTCAGTAAACCATTTAACTTATTTTCAATCTCATCCTGATTATCCGGATCAATAAGATGTCCTATTTCCCCACTCATCAATGCTTCTGCACTTCCATCAGCGTTTCCAGCTATTATCTGCAATCCACAGGCAGCAGCCTCAATATAAACAATTCCAAATCCTTCTTTTTTACTGGGCATTATGTAAATATCAGCTAACCGATAATGATCTATCAACTCCCCCTCCTTAATAAATCCTGTAATAATCACTTTACCGGATAAGTTAGATTCAATTATTTTTTGATTCAATCTTTCATATTCATCTACCTCATATTTACCACATAACAAATATTTAAAGTCAACAGATAAATCTGATTGAGTAATCTTTTTAAGTGCTTCAATTACTGTATCGTATCCTTTTCTTCCTTCCTTCTTATTAATTCGTGTAATAGTTAACAAAACAGGTATTTCAAATTTTAAGTTATACCTATCCAGTAAAAAAGCAGGCTTTCGGGATATAAATTCTTTAGGAAAATAAGGATCTAAACAATTAGGAAGAACATCAATATTTTCGGTCTTAACATTTGATTGCCTTATGATTATTTTTTTTGTAAAGTTACTAACTGAAATAATTTTGTCTGCATTTTCTAATAACCATCGTTTATTAGATTTTAAAACATCCCAGACTTCAATCCCATGAACTATTAAAATAATTTTTAGTTTTGGATTAAAAATCTTCATCAATCTTATGGCTGATGCAAGGTTAATATGACCTACAATTACTTTATCCCAGGTTCGGGCATTTTTAATTAGCTCAAATACAAACTTTAATTTTCCTTTACTAAACCCTCTAAAGTTGTTTTCTGGAAAATATTTTGAATCAGTATCGTTATCATACAAACTCCATGCATCAACTTTTATATTTTCTTCCCAAAAACTACTTAAACATTTAAGTATAGTCCTGTTTACTTTTTCAAGCCCACCTGTTTGACCAAATGCAACTAAATAAGTAAAAAGTATTTTCTGATGCTTTGAATTCAATATAATACTTTTTATTATTAACTTAACCCTATTTTCCTGTAAACCAATTTTTAATTGCTTTAAATGGAGATTTTTCTGAATTATTGTCAAAATATTGACCCTGTCTTTTGCTGGTATAACCATATCCACCATATCCACCATAGCCACCATAGCCACCATAGCCACTATAGCCACCATAACCATAACCGTATCCATAACCATAACCGTATCCATAATAACCATATCTGGCACCCACTTTCACATCATTTACTATCAATCCCATGGTACCTAACTTCTGGGTTCTGTAAATTTCATCAATAAAGCCTACCTGTTTCTTCAATGTATAGCGCTGTCTGATTACATACAAAACACTATCAGCAAATTTTGATAATGTAAAAGTATCACTTACTAATCCCACCGGAGCAGAATCAATTATGATATAGTCATATTTACTTCTTAAGTCGTTAAATAGTTTAATCATATTATCATTCAACATCAACTCAGATGGATTTGGCGGAATTGGTCCACATCCAAACACATGTAAATTCTGATAATTATCAATTGGATAAAACAACTCGTCGATATTGGATATTTGTCCAATCAGGTAATTACTCAACCCAACATTTTTCTTTTGAAGACCTATATTTTTAATGATCCTTGGTTTTCTTAAATCAAATTCTAATAATGCAACTTTTTTACCGGAAATAGCTAAAACAGCACCGATATTTAAGGAAACAAATGATTTACCTTCTCCACTTACAGAAGACGTTACTAATATTACTTTTTTGTCCTGAATTAAAAAGTCCAGATTACTTCTGATAATTCTAAACTGTTCCGATATAATACTTCTGCTTTTATTAGCAACCACCAGCACTTTTTTATTGGAATGGTGTCCTACTTCTCCAATAAAAGGAGCCTTAGTATATTTGGTAATATCATCCCGGCTGGTAACTTTATCGTTTAAGAAATCTATCAGATAAATGATTATTAAAGGAATTGCAAACCCTATTAATATTGTCATCATTCTTATTTTAGAAGTATCTGGTTCCACAGGAACACCATAACCTTCTGCATCGTCTATTTGTTTATAATTTGAAGCTGTTGCAGCAGAAGTGATTGCTGTTTCTTCTTTTTTTTGCAATAAAAACAAATATAATTGCTCCTTAATATTTTTCTGTCTTTCTATGGAAACCTGAGTATTCTCTTTTTGAGGGAATCCTTCCAGTTTTGCTTCATAATTAATTATTTCATTTTTAAATGATTTGTTATCATTCAGTATTTTCTTTTTGTAGTTAACAAGGGATTCCAGTAAATTTTTTCTGGCTTCATATATCTGATTATTCAAATCGGAAATTAAGATACTCTTTTCCGAATTTATAGGAACTTCCCTTTGCCTTTTTAATTGTAACCCATTAAATGTTGAAATTAAATATGATATTGTATTGTCGGTAATATCAAAATTTGAAGGAACTAATTCATACATGTTTTTGGGGGTATTGATATATTTATACAACATATCCACTACCTCCAGTTTTAAATTTATTGCTGTTATCAAATTCTCATTATCCGATACATTTTTAAATAACAGATTCTTTTCATCCTTAGTATCAATACCTTTTAAAACATCTATTTTGAATTTTGATAAATTTGATTCTACTCCACCAAGTTCATTTTCAATTAATTTCAATCTTTCATTAATAAAGTCAATCATTTTAGTATTAGCAATATTCTTTTCCTCTATTCCCAGAAAATTATATTCTTCTACTATTGAATTCAAAATATCAGCACCTCGGTCGGGTTGATCGCTAATGATTGATAAAGATATTATAGTTGATTTTCCACCATAAGTTGATACTGAAAAACCAGAGGATATTTCATTGGCTGTTTGATCAATAGAATTAAAATCAACTGTGTAAATATTTTTATTCCTTACAATAATACTATCTAATAAATTCAGATGTATTTTCCTACTCTGATAATCAAAAATTTCATTCCATTTTACACGTTTAATTTTTTTGGATTCTTTAGTAATCTTTCCCGGATAGTAAATGTCAGCCCCGTAAATATCTGTATTATTAACAACAAGTGAAAATGGCTGAGTAGAATCCACAGATTTATCAACTCTTAATTCAAAAGGTAATCCAACATATAGACTTGTTTTTTTAATTTTACCTTGTGAATAATATTTTATATTAAACCTGTTTTTCGCTACTACCCTTTTTAATAATTTTTTAGATCTTATCAGTTGAAGCTCATTTTCTAAATTAATTTTTTTATTACCAAGTGCTTCATCTAAAATTCCATTAGTATTAGAACCTTTATCATCTTTTACAACAACCAAAGTTGTTGCTTTATATTTAGGTATTACATACCTTACATATATTTCTCCAATAGTTGTTGAAATAGCAATAGTTAAAATAAATAACGGCAAATAAGATAAATATTTGAACAGTAATTCGATGGGAGAACCTTTTTTTTGTTCTTCCAGTTGTTCGTTCGTTAAATTTTGATCAACCATTTTATTTTAATCCTTTTATTAAGTAATACGTATTGAATAACACAGATACAACAGAAAGTGCTGCTGCTATAATAGATAAATTCTGAATGTTTTTTTGAATATCAGGATTTTGATTTACGTTTTTAAGTTTTATAGTATCAGAGGGTACATACACTAAATCGTTCTGAGCAAGCTGATAAACTTCAGTATTAAATAAAGATACCTCATTAAAATTGATGGTATAAGTAGTTCTTTTACCATTTATTTCTCTTACCAGATATACTTTATTCCTGGTAGCTCTATCTGTAAACCCTCCTGATAATGCTAATAAATCTATAATAGTGGGGTTTGGAATATTAAACTGTTTGGTACCTGGCGCTGATATTTCCCCTAAAATATTTACTTTAAAAGTAGCAAAACTAACAGCAACTACAGGGTCTTTTATAACCTTTTCCAGTTTCTTTACCAGAAGGGTATCAAGCTGGTCTGTTGTGAGTCCCGAGCATTTTACATTTCCTATTAAAGGTAAACTGATATAGCCATTAAAGTCCACTAAAAAACTGGAACCTCCTGTCAAGGCAGTACCTACTGTGTTACTGACAGGAGTACCAGCCAAAGCAAAAACTGAAGCCTGATCCTGACTTAAAGTTGCACTGAATATTTTAATTGCTAACCTGTCATTGTTTTGAATAGTTGGTGCTGTATAATTAAATGCCGGTAAACTATCTAACCCTTTCTGAAATAAATTATATTCTTTGTATATCTTTTGGGTACAAGAAGAAAATAAAATGATTATTGCAAAAAAAGTTAGAAAAAATGAATATCTCTTCATATTATGAATAATTTTGATTAGATAAAGCTTCGCCACTTGAGTCCCATTCAATTTATTAAAATTAATGAATTCTCAATTATAGAAAGATATTGATTATATCTCTAAAATTCAATGGTATCAGAAAATATCGCTAATTACCACTAAATTTGGCGCAAATATAAGGGTTGGAACCATTTTTCCAAATTCTATATCTTAACTTGAACAATATTGGTATAAAATATAAATTATGCGATCTATTTCACTTGATTTTTTTAGGGGGTTTACAGTGGTTTTAATGATTATAGTCAATAATCCGGGTTCATGGGATTATATATATTCTCCTCTTGATCATTCCATCTGGAATGGCTGTACCCCAACCGATCTGGTATTTCCTTTTTTCCTATTTGCTATTGGCAACTCACTTAGTTTTGTAATGAATAAGTATGATAATAATAAATTATTAATTATTAAAATATTCAAACGGTTTGCCATCATATTTCTGATTGGTCTTTTTTTAAACTGGTGTCCATTCTTTATGTATAAGGGTGCTGCTATTGTTCCAAAACCATGGCACTGGATTAATAAAAACGGTATCGAACAAGGAGTAAGAGTGTTTGGAGTATTACAAAGAATTGCTATTTGTTATTTACTGGCATCACTCCTCATCATTTACACTAATAAAAAGTATTTATGGGCTGTTTCCTTTACAATTCTTGGATTTTACTGGTTATTGTGTGTTCTGCTTGGAGCTCATAATGATCCTTTAAGTTTACAAGGTTACTTTGGCACTGATATAGATAAAAGTATTGTGGGTGTAGCGCATCTGTACAAAGGAGAAGGTATCCCTTTTGACCCGGAAGGGATCATGAGTAATATTTCGGCAATGGTTGAAGTATTATTTGGTTTTTTAATCGGGAATATGATTATACAAAAAGAAAAAAATCATGAATTACTTACTACCCTTTTATTAATTGGAGCAGCCTTTTTATTATTGGGCTATATGCTTGACTATTTTGTTCCAATCAATAAAAAAATATGGTCTTGTAGTTTTACCATTTATACATCCGGCCTTGCTATATTATTACTTTCTTTTTTAACCTATTTTATTGATTTAAAAAAGAAAAATCTATTTGTAACAAACTTTTTCATCAGTTTTGGTAAAAACCCTTTATTTATTTTTGTATTAAGTGGCCTTATTCCTAGAGTCTTAAACTTAATACATATTAAATCAGACGATGACGTTGTTAATCCATTGGAATGGTTGTATGAACATATTTTTCAAAATCTTTCAAAAGACTTCCGGTTTGGTTCCTTTCTCTTTTCTTTGTTAATGGTATTTTTCTATTGGATTATAGCGTATGTATTAGATAAGAGAAAAATTTACATTAAAGTCTAGAGACAAATTGCAATGCATCTCTACTTAATACAAATCAATTAAACATAAGCGCTAATTATAATTATATGAATATATCATTAATAAAAAACCCAATAGTCAATTTCATTTTAAAGTTCATTTTAGTGACTTTATTTTTTTATTATGGAGCTATGGGATATATGGGTATTACAAGCCCAGGAGAAATCTATTTTCCTTTTCTTGATAAATACTTAAATGTTATAAACTGGTACAGAACTTTCTTACTTAACGGATCTCAACTTATGACAGAATTAGCAGGATACCCTTCTTTTATAAGAGACCAGTACCATCTTCAGATAATTAATGGGCATAGCATTCAAATAGTTTATTCCTGTTTAGGTACAGGTCTTATTGGTGTATGGTTTGCTTTTGTAATAGCTTATCCATCAAAAATAAAAAAGAAAATCATCTGGATTTCAATTGGTTTTTTATCTATTTCTTTTTTAAATATGCTGCGTTTAGCTGCATTAGTTATAGTTGCCAATAAAGTAAATCTAAACTTTGTTGATCATCATACTTACTTTAATATCACCGTTTATATCTGCATTATTATCATGATATATTTTTATACAAAAGAAAAATAATTAAGGAAACATCCTCTCAGCCTCCTCTACATTAATTGTTTTACCTACATCAATAAAACTTGAACTATTATTGTTGTACCCCATTATTTTTTGTTGCGCACATATATCCAGGTACCAATCTGTAATGGAATATTTTTCTGCTTTTATTCTGGTCTTCAAAAATTTTCTATTAACTATATGAATTCCACTAAAAGCCTTTGAATAATACTCATCCCTAATAAGCCGGATTTTCATTTCGCCGGTATTTACATTTTCCCAGCCACATAGTATATTATCCTTATCAAACAAAAAGTATCTGCTACTCTTTCTTTCTGATACAGATAAAGTAACAAGCGGATTGTATTTGAAATGAAATTTCATCATTTCATCCAAAGGTAGATTGGTGAGTATATCGGCATTGTATAAAATAAAATTTTCAGTGTCGTCAAAAAAATCAGCAGCCTTTATCAATCCACCACCTGTATCCAGCAATTCATTGGTCTCATCACTAAAACAGATTTTAATGCCCCAACTATTATTTTTTGAAACATGCTCCTTTATCTGATCCCCAAAATGATGAATATTAATAATTATATCATCAATACCATATTTAATCAGGTATTCAATATTACGCTCAAGCAAAGTTTTCCCGTTTATTGTAAACAAAGCTTTGGGATGATTGTCCGTAAATGGTTTCAACCTTGTACCTAACCCTGCTGCAAAAACCATTGCTTTTTTTATCTGATTATCCATCTTATTAAAATTATTTATTACCCGTTTATACAAAAACAATACAATTTTACGTTGTTTACAGGTAAATTTACAGAACTGAAAATAAAAATAATTATATAATAATGTTATTATCAATTATTTGATATTACTTTTGATTTTTTAAAATAAAAAATATGAATAAACATCACTACGTTGCTATTATGGCCGGTGGAATAGGAAGCCGTTTCTGGCCAAAAAGCCGTGCTTCTTATCCAAAACAATTTCTTGACATTCTGAATACGGGCAAATCCCTCATTCAGTGGACTTTTGAAAGATATGCTTCCTTTATTCCCAAAGAAAACATATTTGTTGTTACCTCTGATGAGTACAAAGATATAGTTGCTGATCAGTTACCCGAAATACCAGTCGAAAACATTCTTTGCGAACCAAGCAGAAAGAACACCGCTCCATGTGTTGCCTACATTGCCTTTAAACTGGCTCAGAAAGATCCGGAAGCAGCAATGGTAGTTGCCCCAAGCGATCACATGATACTGGATGGCGAAACTTTTAAAAACATTACTACCAAAGCACTTGATTTTGTAGGTTCCAACAGTGCATTTATCACTTTAGGAATAAAACCATCTAATCCAAATACGGGTTATGGATACATTCAACACGATATGAATCATTCAGGAGTTGAAGACATTTTTAAAGTAAAAACATTTACAGAGAAACCCAACCTGGAATTAGCTAAAACTTTTGTTGCCAGTGGAGATTTTCTATGGAATGCCGGCATCTTTGTCTGGAAAGCAAAAGATGTGGTAGATGCCTTTAAAACACATCAATCCGAAATGTTTGATTTGTTTGATAACGAGAAGTCTAACTTCAATACACCTTCTGAGAAAGAAGCTATCGATAGAATTTATCCTCTTTGTACCAATGTTTCCATTGACTTTGCAATTATGGAAAAAGCAAGCAATGTATTTGTAATCCCTTCTTCTTTTGGTTGGAGTGATTTAGGTACCTGGACAAGTGCTTACGATAATCTGGAAAAAGATTATCTTGGCAATGCTGTTACCAGCAATAATGTTATTATTATAGATTCTACCAAGTGCATGGTTAGTGGTCCACATGATAAACTAATGGTACTGCAGGGAATGGACGATTTTATTGTAATAGACACTCCCGATGCTTTATTGATCTGTAAAAAAGAAAAAGAACAGGCCATTAAAGAATATGTTGCCGAAGTAAAAAGAAGTAAAGGGGATAAGTATCTTTAATTAGCTAATGTGCTAATATGCTGATTAGCTAATGAAATACAGTACTTAATATTCAGATAACAGATTTCAGACAATACAAAATAAAAAAGCTCCGACAAATCGGAGCTTTTTTATTGTCTAAAGTATTCAACAAAATATAGTTGCAATGTCTAAATACGAAGTACTGTATTATTATGTATTTGTATTGATCTGAGTACTATAATCTAAATACTAAGTACTTTTTAAGGCTGTGGAGTAAAGTCGTTACCCGTTTTAGAAACAGGTCCCATTCCGTTCAGGTTAAATGCCAAACCATAAGCACTCATCAAATCACCTGATTTTAATCCATTGATTGTAACACCATGATGTGTATTTACTGAAAGATAAATAGTTGCTGTACCAATAGTTATCATTAATACTTCTCCAACCTTTGTAACCTGTGTACCCTTAGGTACAACTGCCATTAATACGCCCTGTGCATTATCCTGTTTAATTGATTCCAATACAACACTTGCACCTGTAGGGGTAGGAATTGCGGTAAAATCAATTAATGAAACTACAGTTCCTCTACCTACACTAACATCACTGGTAGCATCATAACCAGTGGCTAAAACAAATGCCTTATCCCCTTTAGATTCCTGCGTAATATAATTACCGGTTAATCTAATTACTTCATCCCACTTTTTTTCGAGAGCAATAAGATCTGCAACTGCACCATGATCCCCTTTCGCCGCAGCCTGACTTCCTGCTTCCAGATCTTCCTGTGTAGAAGTTATTAATGATATATCAACCGGAAGATGGGGCAACTTAATAATACCAACTTCTGTTACTCCTGCAACAATTGTCTTTCCTTTTTTAATTTTATTAGCTATATTTTCTTCTAAAACAGCTAATGAAGCTTTAACTTTTAAATTTCCCATAAGTGTAATTTTTAATTATTAATTTTATAAAATTTGTTTTTGTAACTGAATGTTACTTTTAAAAAATGATACTGTTTATATTTTATCTGTAGCGAAAAACCCTTTCTTCATCCGGATAATCATTATCCTGATGAAGATAAAATTTATCTTGATGGAGATAATCTTTATCCGGATGAAGATAAAATTTATCTTGATGAAGAAACCTATACCTCCATCCGGATAATCATTATCCGGATGGAGATAAAATTTATCCTGATGGAGATAATCATTATCCTGATGAAGATAAAATTTATCCTAATGAAGATAATCTTTATCTACATGAAGGCGAACCTTTTTATTTAGTAAAACATGGGCACTTTATAAAAGACTAATATTATTTTAATGCAGCATTTGCATATCCTGTAGAAAAAGCAATTTGTTTTTATCAGGAATTTGTTTGTCAGCATAATCTTTTACAAAATATATTACCTGTTTACCCAGATTATTATCTTTACTTTCTCAAAGAACTATTATCATCTGAATTTCTGATTGAATCTTTTTTTCAAACGACCCTGCAAAACTGTGTTGAATAAACTGTATGGAAAAGGCTTTGGGACAAAGGGAAGCCGTTTAAGGACAAACAGCCCGAAAGGGAAGGACGAAAAGCAGATAAAAGGATGAAAGATATATCATAAGTCATAAAAATACAACGTGAATCGTGAGTCGTGAAAATACAACATTTGTATTAAAGCAATAGTCAATTGTATTCTTCTGTCTCCTGTCTCCTATTTCCTATCTCCTTGTATTTTAATTCAGATTCAGTCTTGGTATGGATAACAATAAGGCATCAATTGCTTTTTTGTATCTATTACCTATATCCAGTATTCTATTACCTATTTTAATGGTACGATGTAAAACAAAAGAATCAATCATATCCTCCTTTACCATTTCCTGCCGGCTGATTCTTACCATATTATCGCTGATGTGTCGAATTCCCAGTTTAATAAGCGACTTATTCTCCTGCAAACAATACTCCGAGTTATCATGCAGCCATAATAAACTGGAATTTTTACAACTACAATTATTAGCCCGCATACTATCAACATTATGTAAATCAATGTCCATATTACAATAATCTGATTTGTCT
>Ga0007882_10000114_pt1 | contig 43894 bp, 54 predicted proteins | sample CryBogCBH12Aug01_FD_71195 | JGI IMG/M metagenome (GOLD analysis project Ga0007882, IMG submission 71195) | Freshwater microbial communities from Crystal Bog, Wisconsin, USA - CBH12Aug09.1 | ecosystem: Environmental > Aquatic > Freshwater > Lake | place: Crystal Bog, Wisconsin, USA | collected... | reverse complement strand
CTCTTCCGACAGGATGGCTACCGTGCAATGGTGCAGCTGTTAGCAGGGCGGATTATTCCAACCTATTTAATGTTATCGGAATAGCGTGGGGTTCGGGAGACGGATCGACAACCTTTAACGTTCCCGGACTAGTAGATAAGTTCCTGGTAGGTGCCGGGGGATTGTACGCGCTTGGATCATCAGGGGGAAGTAAAACTGCAACTTTGCTGCCTACGAACTTAGCGTCGCATAGTCACGGAGTAACGGATCCGGGGCATAGCCACACGTTTACGGGTTCTTCGCATAGCCATACCATTACAGATCCACACCACACGCACACGATCAATGACCCTGGACATTCTCACACAGACCAAGCCTCTGCCAGTAATGCCACAGCAGGGTCGAGCCAAGGGTCTACTCCGGGCAACACGGGGACGTCGACCACAGGAATAACAAACAATTCAGCGTCAACAGGCATAACAGGCACGAATGCTACGATGGCGGGCGGAACCAATGCTGTTGCCGTAACGAATGTGTCTATAGGGGATACAGGAAGCGGTACACCCTTCTCAATCATTCCTCCTTACGGGGCTGTCAACTGGATGATAAAAACATAGTATCAACACAGGCAAAACAAAGCATGAAGAACTTCTTGAAGGTAGCTGAGGGCTGCGACATAGTCCCTTTGCGGCATGCAATTCAAAGGCAACCTGAATTGTGGGGTAAGTATCCTGTAAGAACAATGCATCCAAAGTCTGCCCACTATGGAGGAACTGATATTCTTCTTCGGTACAATGATTTCATCATGACCAAGGATTTCGACGAGAAGGAGTTCTTGGAAAAAGTCTGCTCAGAAATTCAGTGCGTCAACTATCCTCCTTTTGAAATGCTTCCTGAAGCAAGGCCTCTGGTGTTCGGTTTAATGGCACGACTTGAGGGCGAGCATCTTGGACGCATTTTCGTGTCAAAGGTAGCTGCAGGTGGCACAGCTCCTGTGCATGACGATATTATTCCTCAGGCAACACAAGCGTTTCCGCACAAGATTAAGCCGTGGATCTACTATGAGAGGTACCACCTGATCTTGCAGAGCCAACCGGGTGTCGTCTTCCGAACAGGTGATGAACAGATTACTCCTCGCCCGGGAGAAGTGTGGTGGAACAATAAGCTAGAGAAGCATGATGTAATCAACAACAGTGTGGACGACTTCATGCATGTAATCATTGACATAAGGAGTCACCGCAGTGATTACATACACCGTTGAACCCTGGGACGACTACTTTCGAGATTGCCAGGACCTGTGGGTCGAACACTACGAAGAGATAGGCACGAACAAGGATAAGATGCCTATGGGGCCTCATATTGAAGGCTACGAGTGGCTAGAGTCGCAAGGCCAACTGCAAATCATCTGCGCTCGTAAGGAGGGTCTTCTGATAGGATACAGCCTCGTTATTATACGGAGGCACTTGCATTATCCAACCTTTTGCGGGTTCGAGGACTCTTACTTTGTTCGGAAATCAGAGCGTAAAGGAACTGTTGGCATACGCCTGATTAAAGAAACGCTTTCAGTTCTTGAGAAGCGGGGTGTTAAGAAGGTGTTCTTCTTAACGAAAGAGTTCTTGGACAGGGGACCTGTCTTCGAGCGTCTTGGGTTCAAGAAGTGCGACACAATGTACAGCAAATGGTTAGGAGAATAGAATGGGTGTAGGCGCAGCCCTAATCGGATCAGCAGTTGTAAGCAGTGCAGCAGGTGCCATAGGTTCGTCTGCAGCATCAAGCGCACAGCAGGCAGGGGCGAAGAATGCTACTAACGCTGAAATGGGGATGTACAATACATATGCCCAGAACCTTCAACCTTACATGAATTTAGGAACTGCAGGTGCTCAAGGACTTACGAATAACTTGACATCATTAACCAGTCCTATTACAATGAACCAGTCTCAACTTGAGCAGACTCCGGGGTATCAATTCCAAATGGCCCAAGGTCTCAAAGCTACTCAGAACGGCGCCACTGCCCAAGGCTTGGGACTGTCCGGAGCCGCGCAGAAATCAGCTGCAAGCTATGCCTCAGGACTTGCTTCCACCAATTATCAGCAGCAGTTCAACAATGCTGTCACTAACCAAACGAACCAGTTCAGTCACTTGATGGGACTTACAGAGCTTGGACAGAGTGCTACCAACAGCCTAGGTGCTGCAGGGATCACAACAGGCGGAGAAGTCGCCAACAACATCTGGGGTGGCGCCAACGCGCAAGCTGCAGGATACATGGGAATAGCCAACAGCATTGCCGGAGGAGCTAATAGCTTGGGTGGAGCAGCGATGGCAGGCTATCTTTAACACTTAACAACTAGAATAAAAGGAAAATAGAATGGATCTAGCAACGGCTAACTTGTCAATGTACCCCGGCGCTCCACAATCCATGGCACAGGACGCCTCTGCAGATACGTTGGCGAAGACCAATGCTGACAAAGCTAGTACAGATAAGAGCAAGTCGACCAAGACGGCTCCGACAACACCTGTTCCCTCTCCGCCAGCAGCGGCACCTACAGCATACACCGCACCGACGCAATACGGTCAAGGCGTCGACCAGAATGCTTTAGGAGCGAATAAGCAGTACGGCCAGCCTGCACAGTAACCTTCTCTTATATCGGTAGTACAAATGAATACAGCTGACACGTCTATGTACCCCAGTGCCCCGCCTAATATGCTCACAACTGCGGGCAATATGATTAACGTGTCTTCTGCCATGCAGGAGAACCAGCTTCTCAAGCAGAAAGTTGAAGCTCAGAATGCGCTTGGCGGCATATTGCAGAATGTGCCGAAAGACTCGTTCGGCAATCCGGATTATGACGCAGCTGCCCAGCAAGGTTCACAGCTAGGCGGCATGCTCGGGCCTGCTGTTGCCGCAGCGGCGCTTGCCTTGAAGAAACAGTCTGCTGATGCTGCGTTAGCCTTGACGCAGAAGAGCAGTGCTGATCTGGAATTCAATAAAAACAAGTATCAAGGAATGGCGGACCTCCTAGACCCCATTTCTCAGGATCTTCAGAAGCAGCTAGCTAATCCACAGCAGTATGGAACTCCTGACCCGGACGTTTATAGGAAGCGTGTATCTGGCGCTGTGGCGGAGATGATTAACTTAACGAAAGATGCCAACGGAGTACCGTCTCTGACACCCCAAGCTGCCACCACCATGCTGACGCAGCACATTGAGCCTTTGCTTACACCACAAGGCCTTCCTATGCTGAAGGACATGCTTGTTAACCAGAAGACCTCAGCGCTACAGATGGCAGGTCAGTATGATGCGGCTTTAAAGTATAAGAATGGTGAGCAGGTTAACTTGATGCAAGGAAATCAACCTGTTCCTGCTCTGCAGAGTGTGGTGACACGTCAGTACACACCTATCGACATGAATCCAACACCTCCTGCAGGACAGCAGGGTTCGGTCAACACCTCCCATGCCTCACAAGGAGGTCCCGCTGCCACCGTATCTGCGACTGCACAAGGAACAGGTGTAACTACTCCTTCTATGTTCGGCTATACGCCACCTGAATCGAACGCACAAGGAACCGCTGCCTCACAGGGATCAGGAGGCTCTTCGAATCCGCAGGAAGGGTACAACAGCAAGGGTGTTCCTGCAGTAACTATACACCCTTCCTCACAAGCAGCCCCTGCCGGTGCTGCACCAACTGCCCCTCTTCGTGTAGGACTAGCACAAGGAGAAGCTGAAAACATAGCCAACTACAACGAAAAGTTCGATGACGACATCGATGCTGCTAATGAAGCGAAGAAAAACATCGCTCCTTTGGAAGGCGTTCTTAAGCTAGCTAACAGTGCTGGTCCCAACGAAGAAATGGTCAACGCCCTACGTGCAAGACTATCCGACACCTTCTTTTCCGACAATCCTGTCATAAAAGAAATGTTTCCTGACGGTGTGCAGAAAGCCACAGACTATGAAATCCTGTCAAAGTTCGCCGCACAAGCACAAGGCTTAGGAATGAGCCAGAATGCCCGTAATCAACTTGAATCTGTTGTTCAGGCAAAAGGAAGTCCTAGCCCCACACAGCTTCCAGGAGCTATACGCGCTATAGGACAGTACCTCCTGGGACAAGCGACTGCGACAGCTTCTCGGGGAGACTATGTTGAGCCGTTAAAGGGAGCTAACGTCGACGCAGGCACAGCATCCCGTGCAGATGCTGCATGGCGGGATAACTACGACCAAAACGCTTTCGAATGGAAGTATCTTAACGCGGACGAAAAGAAGAACTTACTAGGATCTATGTCTCCGCAACAAAAAGAGGACTTTAAGGAGCATGTAGGTTTTCTTGTTGACCACAGCCTTGCAACACACAAGGACTACAAATGACCACTAACACTGATTTTGACGACATCTTCAATTCAGTGGGTGCGCAGTACGGCATCCATCCCGATTGGTTGAAGGCTGTATCTTCGTATGAATCAGGGCTAGATCCTTCATTCAAGAATCCTGACAGCTCAGCATCAGGCCTTGCTGCCATGACAGACGCAGCCGCTAAGGACTACGGAGTAGATAGGACTGACCCGCGTTCGTCGATTGACGGGATGGCTCGGTACCTACGGGACAATTTCCAGAAGTGCAAGGATGATCCTGATCCTGAAGCGTGCGCCTTATCCATGTACAAGACAGGTCCGAATTCAGCGTCATATGATGCAAACTACGTCAAAGGAATCAGGGATACTTTCAACAACCTGCAGAAGAACAGAAGTGCAACAAGTAACTTTATGCCTGTTCCCTCACAGCAGCCGGATCCTTCGAAAGCAGGATTGACTGCAAAAGAACAAGCCTTTGCTAACATCGACGCCTATGACCCTTCCAAAGCTGATATGTCCTCGAATGCCTCCTCGACCCAATCTGCAACACCGCTGTCTCCCCGAGAACAAGCCTTTGCTAACATCGACGCGTACGATCCTTCCAAAGAAAAGACGCCTTCCTCACAGCCCAGTGACCTGGAATATGAAAATGGTGCTCCCCACATCACAGTAAGGCCTACAGGCCAGCCCTTACAACAGCATTTAAGCATATCACAGGTCGGTGAACTTGCAAGAACTGACCCTGCAGCATTAGCGGCGTACAGGCAAGCAGAGGCCTCTCGTATCGGAGGTGAACTGGAGCAAGGTGCCGGAGACGTTGTTCGTTCCCCGGGGAAGCTAGCTGCAACATACGCACCCAGTGCTTTCAACGCTGTCGTCAATACTGTTGATCCCGGCTACGCCCAGCAAGACAACGGAAACGCTTCTCAGAAATACCTGAACGACTTGCAGAATCGCAATGAGCAATTTCAGCAGCAGTACGGACAAGACCCCCATTCTGATCTGAACAGATCCATCGGACAGATGGTGGCGTCTGCCCCGTTGATGGGCGTCGCTGGAAAAGCTGCAGGTCTGGTAGGCAGAGGTATCTCCACAGGCGCCAATGCTCTTGCTGATAGTGGGTACATTCCCGCTTCTGTTGCTAACGGAGTAAGTGATGCTGTCAATTTCCTTGGGGGAAAAGTAGCGAGCAATGCTGTCATTGATCCTGCAACAGGTGCTGTAACACAAGGCGCATCGCTAGGAAACAAAGCCTTGCAGTACGGAGCTACAGGAACAAATGCAGCCTTGCAAGGAGGTGGCCCCTTGACGGCTCTGACGTCAGCAGGATCAAATCAATCTGTAGGAGAACAGGCTAAACAGAACGCAGAAGTCGGAGGAGTGCTAGGTTCTGCTATGCCTGCCGCTCTGGACGTTGGAATTTCTGCGGCCAACAAGCTGAAAAGCATTGTGTCAAAAGCTGATCCGTATGTACAGAAGGCCGCTGACGTCATGACGCGATTGGCCGGGGGACTTCCTTCCAAGCTTGATACGAACAACTACCTACCTTCAATGGTGGATGAACACGGAAATGTGTTGACAGAACAGACAACCCTTGCCAAAGCCGCTGCAATGGCAAAAGACCCTAATGCGGGGAATCTTGCAGCCTTGGAGCAGGTGTTTAGGGAATCGAACGTAGGTGACCCTACCTTGTTCAACCCTGCATTCGCAGCACAGAAAGCTAATAACGACAAGCTTCGAAATAATGCTATTCTTCAGCTTACGGGGAAGCCTTCTGACATTGCGGAGTCTGTCGAAGCCAAGCTTCAACAAGGCGCTGAAAGGATGGGAGACTCTGCCGCTCGACGTGCTTACGACCCTAACTTGTCTACAGGTACAGTTTGGCAGAATAACGGGAAAGCCGACATATCTGAAACACTTGCAGCTATTCCTAGGATAAGGGAGGAGGAGTGGTCGAACCCTGATCTTCTGAAGCACCTAGACGACATTGAGACTGCCTTGAAGGACCCTCGAGCAACAGACCCGAAGACGCTTTACAAAATTGTTCGAAATAAGATAAATGATGTTGTTAATCGTGATCCGATGAAAGCGGATGCACCTAGCCAAGAAACCATTGCTAATTTGAAAGAAATCAAAAGCCGCTTGTACGACGCCATTTCTGCTCCGAACGCTGCACCTAAGTTTGATGCCTATAGGCAGGAATACGCAAAACTATCCGCAGAACAGGACAGGATGAGGGCATTGCAGAAGTTAGGTCTTGTTAATCCTGAGGCGAGTGAAGGTTCCCCCGGTTTTGCACCAACCCTAAACAAAGTAACGTCTGCTTTGAAAACCTTAGAAGACAGGGTCAACATAACCTCCCCCACCAATCCCTTGAGGTATGTCACAGATGAAGATGTCGAGGCGCTTAGGAACGTACAGCGCAGCCTGGAACGTGACGACTCTGTCAACAACCTGCTATCAAGAAACACTAGCGGGTCTCCCACAACACCCAAGAAGGAAATGGTGGATAAGGTCAAGTCTGAGTTTGGCCTAAATACTCCTGAAGGGTGGCGACGTAACCTGCACCCCGAATTCTTAGGCTCGGCGGCAGGTGCTTGGGCGGGAAGCAGACTTGCACAAGGTGTAGGTGTACCTTCAGAAATAGGTGCAGCGGTCGGTTCGTCGGTAGGACAAGGTATAGGCAGAACACTTGCGTCACCTTTCAACAAAGGCAGTTCACGCACACAGAACGCTCTCGTTCAATTGATGCTATCACCTACTGCAGGTTCAAAGGTCGCGGCTAATTCCCTCAAGGGATTTCGGAGCACGGGAGAAGTCCCGCAGTTTCAGAATGCTCTCACCTCCGCCGCCCCCTACGCGGGGCTTCTCTACAATAACAGTTCTAGGTGAAGGTATGTCACGAGGGCTCACCTGCCTCGTAAGTCCCATGAAGACGCCGTACACAAAAGCAATGCCTATCCCATAAAGAATAGTCGTTAATGGGTCATGCGTTAAAAGAAACACCAACAGTACTCCAGCGTTCAGTGAAAATGATTACTGTGCTGGAGTACTTAGATGAAGGGATGCTTAGTACCGTGCTAGTGTAGCCACTCTGCTAATAGATAGCCAATATACCCTCCGAAGAAACCTTGTATGAATACTCTCATGAGATGCTCCTGTGATAAAGTTCAGCTTTATGCAGTATAGTGCCCCTTAAGATCGAACCAACTCTAGGATGAAAAATGACAGCAAGTCTACTGCCAAATGGTAAACAGCAATTCTTCGACAGCAATGCTGTCCCCTTGTCCGGGGGATCAGTGTATTTCTACGTTCCAAGCACTTCGACGCCGAAGTCGACATGGCAAGATGCAGGGGAGACAATACTGAACACGAACCCTATTACACTTGATAGTGCAGGGGAGGCTATTATTTATGGACAAGGGCAGTACCGACAGCTCGTAAAGGATAGCTTAGGAAACACAATATGGGACCAGCTGACATCGTCTAACTTAGCTGCTGTCAATAATCTCTCCGATGTTTCTAGCGCTGCGACAGCACTTGCCAACCTTGGAGGTACAACGATACAGGCAGTCTATCCTGTTGGAAGCCTGTACTTTAATGTAAGCAGTTCGACTAACCCTGCAACCCTTCTGGGTTTTGGAACATGGACAGCTTTCGCAGCAGGGCAGGTTCTTATCGGTGTAGGTAGTTTCACCGATGGTGACGGAACTTCGAAAACCGTAACGATAGGCCAACAATTAGGTGAATACCTACACACATTAACGACAGGAGAAATGCCTGCCCATAGCCATACGGATACGGGTCACACGCATCTGGTTCCAGTTTCCGGAACAACTGGCGGATCAAACGGATTTGCGCAAGGGAACGGGCCTTATAACACGTTGAGCACTGTTTCTGGCAACGCCAACATTCAGAATACGGGCGGAGGAACTGCCCACAACAACATACAGCCTTCTATCGCAGTTTACATCTGGCAAAGGACAGCTTAACCATGGCATTCGCACAAGTAACAAACGGTGTTGTCGTATCTGTTTCACCAGGGAAACTTTCATCAGCCAGCATCCCTTGTGGATCTATTGTAGCAGAAGGGTGGCTCTTTGATGGAAGCACTTTTACTCCTCCGCCTGTTTCAGATCCTGCTCCTTCTGCTCCCGTTGCACGTTTAATGACGCCCCAAGACATGGCGCAGCAGGTACTTTCTCAAGGACTGAGTGTAACATCAGCATCTTACCCTGCGCTGAATGGCACTTACTCAACTAGCCTTTCATCACAAGCTAGCTTGAACGCTGTTGTAACATATGTGCTTCTTAACGGAGTGTTTCCTGGAGGCACCGCCACTTATCTATGGGTTGATGAAGGGGGGTCGACACACTTGTTCCCTGGAATAGCTGAGTTCAAAGCTTTTGCAACATCCTTCGCGGACTTCATTTCAGCTGCTACCCTCTACGGCAACAGTGCGGGAAAGTTAGGGTCACTTCCTTCTAACCAGATCTCTATCGCCTAAAGAAAACACTTGATATCTGAACCTAAATATGCTAGAAAATGAGGACGCCACACTATGATTAAATTGAAATACAGCTCTGTGGAGGCGCTTGCCATGCGATTGCTTATTGTAGCGGCCATTCTTATTTGCTACGTCACACCTGCACGTGCTCAATCAGCTGTGATCTTCTGTGTTCCGAATTCGACAACACAGCCTGCAGGATCAAGCTCATGCACACCTGTTTCCATAAACAACCCACTTCCCACTGTATCCAACTGAGGCAATGATGCTCAATAAGGTAGTTCTTCAAACGATGGCCTGGATTTTGCTGTCGACTACTTTCTGCTGTGCACAAACATCCGTGATCCCCTATACCCAGAACAGTTCTGGATCAGGATCAACACCTGTAACCAGCACTAGCCCGCTTCCTATAGGTGTTTACGGGGGATCAAGCGCAACAAGTGGATATGTGCTTACGTCTAACGGACCGGGATCCTTAGCCACGTTTCAGGCAGGAGGAGGGGGCAGCATATCAGGAACACCTGGAAGTGTTTTCTTCGCTGGAGCAACAGGTACATCGACCCAAAATAACGCAAATTTCTTCTGGGACAATACGAATTATCGACTGGGTATTGGAACTAATTCTCCGGCCTATTCTTTGGACACGGGCGCAAGCGGTACTGTAGCAGCCCAGCAGCATATCGTTACGTCGATTGGATCTTCGATCACGACGAGCGGTTCAACTCCTGTCACGAGCTTCTCTGCAGGTACTACAGGGTTTACGCCTTCAACTGCTACAACAGGCGCAGTGACGCTTGCGGGTACGCTTGGCGTAGGGAATGGTGGGACGGGGACGTCTAATCAAGGCGATGCGACAACTAATCTCACACATACTTTCGATGCAGGTTCGTGTGGTAATTCAAGTGCGCCATCTTGGTGTTCGGGCTCGGATGTAGGAGCATGGATCAATGCTGCTGTAACTCATGCAGGTTCAGCGCAAGGCAAAATTATTTTGAACCCGCAAACAACCTATAATTATACCGCATCAATTACAATTCCTAATAATATAATTTTGGATTGCCAAGGAGCAACTCTGAACTACACGCCTACGACTGGCGCGGCTTTGATTACGGCAGAGGCTTCATGGATGCCGTACACGACGAAGACAAACCACGTCGTTCAGCACTGCCAGATTCAACATTCTTCAGGCTATTCGTCAGGGAACACCAATGTAGGGATTTATGCAGGTGGTGATCCGAACGGGGTTATTACTCCTTCGACTTACTGGTCCCCGGGTACGATGTACGACGATGTGGACGTTAGTGGATTTTATCGTGCGTACCAGTATGGGAATAATACTTGGGCGATCACCCTGAATAATGTACATTTCCACGATAATTATGACGGGATTTACGTGGCGAACGGAAATTCAAATTCAGGTGAAACTATGAAGGTTTACGCCTCGAATTTCTATGATAACTCCCATTGCGGCGCGAACTTCAACGAGTATGACGAATGGGGTTTCTTCGGAGATCACTTCGACTATAACGGAGGAGGCGCAGCTGGTGGTGTCAACGGAACTGGCGCGGGTGTCTGCGGTGTGCAGATCCAAGCCAAATTCTATACGACCCACTTTGAACAACAGACAGGTCCATTTATCCGGATGACAGGGGCTTCGGTTATCAAGATTGAGGATTCAACCCTCTGGTTGGCCTCGACAACGGCTGGGTCAGAACAAGGACTTTTCTATCTGCTCGGCAACGGTTATCTGTTTGATCGTATCACGATCAAGGGGCTTGAAGCATCGGGCAATTATGCTCCGTCGTATTATGTTTATACTAATGGCGTAGGCGATCTTCAGGAAACTTATGAGGATACGGTCTGGCAAAATACCAGCGTGGGAAATCCTTCATATTCGGACTCCACCACGCACGGTATCATTCACGCCAACTATGCTTCAGCAAATTTCAACGGCTCGGTAACGCTGACACCTGCAGGTGTGTCTATCGGAACTGGCACTGGATTTAGCGGGGCATCCTCGCCTACAAATGGTCTTGCGGTTCAGGGATCGGTCGGGATCGGAACCAATACACCGAGCTTCCCGCTCGATGTCGTGAACACAACGAATTCATCTGATATTAGCGCGCGGGTTTACAATAAGGTACTGGGAAAAGGTGCATTTCTTGTGGCATCTGCAAACTCGAATTATTCCAGTACACAGTATTATGGGACCGGCGTTGCATGGGTAGCTGGTCAGGTCGGATCGAATGCGTTTCAGATTCAAGACACAACGGATAGTACAACCCCGTTATATATCGCGAAGGGCAGTCCTACCAATTCAGTTGTGATCGGAACCACAGGTGTCTCTATCGGAACCTTTTCAACATGGAACGCGCAGACAGAAATAGAGAACACTGCTTCTTATGCGAATATGACGACAAATCCAGTGTCGAACGCTCAGCTTCTTTTAGGCTCATCAGGAGGAACAACTGGTCAACGCACTTACATAGGATCTTATTATACTTACGGAACTGGAAATGCGTCTTCGATTCAAGCTTCTAGCTTCTATTCAAGTTTAGATCATTCCAGTTCTCTTCTTCTAAACCCTACAGGAGGTGGTGTAAGTATCGGAAGCACGACTTCACCACCTGCGAACGGTCTAATGACGACTGGTGTGATTACGATTGGAACGAGCACATCCGCAGTTTCAGGTGCATCAATATCAATGCAGGGTGCGGTTGCAGTCGGTGCAACGAACATGCTTACATCCTTAGGGTACACCTACCCTAATATCATGAGCACAGCGTTTCAGAATAGCTTGGACACGACCGAGATATTCGCTCCCGGTAACGCAGCAGCCAGCGACGCAAACCCGACTTTGTATGTGATGGGAAATCAGACCGTCGGTATAGGAACAGGTAAGGTGGGATCCACACTAGGTGCGTATGGAAATGTTGCCATTGGTACTAGTTACGCGAGTTTATCTGCACCGACTAATGGATTGATAGTTCAGGGTAATGTTTCTATTGGTACAACTGCAACTTCTGGCGCTTTAAACGTCAACGGTACGATCAATGCTACCACACTGACTACTACGAACGGCGTTGCTCTTACGAACTTGGCCCAGATAGCGACAAACACCATCTTGGGTAATTCCACAAGCGGAACGGCGAACGTAACAGCTTTAGCAATTGGCGGATGCAGCTCTGCCTCGTCTGCCTTAATCTGGACGACTAACACAGGATTCGGCTGCAATACGAGCATTACAGCCAATGCCGTTCCTGCTGCAAACCTAACAGGAACAACGCTTGCCTCGGGTGTCACTGGTTCTTCTTTGACGAGCGTAGGGACGATCGCTACAGGCGTCTGGAATGCAGGAGCGGTAACAAGCTCTGGCGCTGTCACAGGAACAAGTCAGGTTGTAACTGGGAACACTGCTCCAACTAATGGCATCTACCTCCCGGCAGCCAATACCATTGGATTTGCTGCAAATTCAGTTGATACCATGGCACTAGGTACGACAGGTCTTGCGATCGGAACAAGCTACGTTGGTATTAACGCTCCTACAAACGGTCTTAGCGTACAAGGAACTGTATCCATTGGTACAAGCACAGCAGGTCTTACATCATCTACTCCCGGTCTTGGTCTGCAGTACGCTTTGAACACGGCATATTCTGCGACAGCCCCTCAATCAAATGACGCTCTTGTTCTGTACAACTCCGATACGACAGCGGGAGATGCCGTCACGATTTATATGCGGAACGATACGTCTGCTTCTACAGCAGCTTGTGCAATGTCCATGCTCCCGACAGCTAGCGGTTCTGGTTCTTTACGATTTAACTGCAGGAACTCAGGAACGTTTGCGGACGATATGATTATCTTCCCAAGCGGTGCGATTGGCATCGGTACGGCGACGATCCGCAATAGTGCCACGCTCGATGTGAACGGTTCTCTGAATGCCAATGCATTCATAGGTGCTGAATCTATAGGGAACTATCAGCGTCTAGTTGGAAAATACTCATCAACGACAGCTGCGATCTGGAATGCTGATGAACTAACGGTTGAAACCGCTCTTGGTGGTACCGCCTACAAGCTCGCAAGTTACAACCAGACGCTCACGGTTAGCGGTACTGGAGCAGGAGGCATGGATACTGGATCTCCTCCGACCTCTGGCTGGCTCTACATCTATGCCATTTATAAACCTTCTACAGGTACTCAGAGCATACTTGGAACGACGACGGGCAGTGGTGCGACCATTTATGCAGGTTCGAATCTGCCCAGCGGATATACGGCGAGCTATCTGATCGGCGCGGTCTATATGAATGCCTCGGCGCATTTCACGACCTTTTGGCAGCAGGGGACGACGGTTTATGTCCCCGCGACCTCGATGGTCAGCGGCACCGCGCAAGCGAGTTATGCCTCGGTCAGCATGACGGCCATTGTTCCACCTAACGCTAAGTGCTGGAGCGGAAACATAGGTCTCGTGGCCACAGTCAACAATGCATCTGCAATCGTCGCAGGAGATTCGAGTGGTACTGGTGGATCATCTCTGAACAGCAATAACGGATCGCTCAACGTAGAGGGTAATCTTGTCAATATCCCCCTAATAACCGCGCAAACGATGTACTACACCACAGGATCAGCTTCTTCCTCTGCCTATATCAATCTCACAGCTTACACCTTCTAACAGGAGCCAACATGCCAATCCAAGCCTCGATCAAGCAATCTAACGGAGCCACGGCGACCTATCATGTGGTGTCTAGCCTTCCGAATGCGTTGAACCAATCTCCCCCACAGGCTCAGGCCCAAGTCTTGTGCTTCTTGGATCAACCGACATTCGCATCTGGCGGGACTCCTCTTGGAACGGCAACCTATGACGTTTCGGGCATGCTTCTAGATGTTGCGACTGCTCCGGCCTCTGGGGCTACAGTACAACAGGCTATCGTCGGTATGACCGAACAGTTCCTTCTCACGCTCCCAGCTTTCGCCGGAGCTACAGTGGTAGCCTAATGAAAAAGCTCCTTGTCCTCATCTTCCTGCTTCTGCCGTGTGCAGCACACGCGGCATGTACCTCGCCGTCTGGCGTTGCGGGGGAGATAGCGTACGGCTCTAACAACGTCATGGCGTATTGCAACGGGACGAACTGGATCTCTATGGGAAGCATGTATTCGGGTGGCGGAGGAATTAGTCTTGCCGGACGCACGATTACATCGGGAACAAGCGACACGGCCTCTACATCCGACTATGAAATCCGCTGGTGCTTATCTTCTGGCGCAGTCACGACTGAAACGATCCCTGCTTGTAACGGCACGAATAACGGCCTCGTGGTCGTCGTTACGGATGAATGTGGTACGTTCAGCGGCACAAATACAATGACAGTATCTGCCGCCTCTGGAACGATCCTAACGCCTAATACGAGCCTTGTGATGAACACGCCCTATCAGTCTGTGACGTTCCATTGCGACGGTGCAAAAACCAACTATACGGTGAACTAATGAAAAAGCTTCTTATCACAATTGCAATGTTTCTGGCTCTTCCCAGCCTAGCGTTTGCGTCTTTCACACCCAATCCGAACCCTCAGCCTATTTCGTCAACGGCTGAAGGTTCAACGTCTGATTCTGCAGCCACGAACTCCACAAGCTCTTGGTCGATGGTTGCTATGTTAAAGGGGTTATATTCTCTTTGGACTTCAGGCGTTACAGGGCAGGCTGCTAACTCTGCTGTCACTGCAGTTACGAACGGAACGCCTATTAATATCATGGCTCGTACCGACGGTGCTCAGGTTGTTCAGATAGGGGCTACTCCTGAGATGGTTTATAATATCGCCAACACCATGTCCACAACCTCGCTTGTCAACCTAGCTGTCGGAACTACAGGAAAGCGTTTGGGGCTTAACTCTCTCTGCATGTATAACCGCGATACCGTTGCCCATGTGCTTACGATCAGCAACGGAAGCAATGACATCGGATACATCTCTGCTCCGGCTGCGACTGCCAGCTGCTTGGTTGTGCCGCAGGGGTTATGGGTTAGCATTAACACTAATATCCAAGCCAAGCTCGATGCTGCTACGACCACAACTAACCCGACAGTTGTGGGTCAGGCTTATTTCATCGGTGCCGACTAATGCTCAAGCGCACTCTTCTTAGCATCATCCTCTATATGATGGTAATCACCCCGTCATATGCGGGTGGCATTTTGAAGTCTGCGCTTGCCTATAATGCAGTTCCGTCCATCTTCTTCTGGGATACATCTCACGCAGGAAACGCATTAAGTCTAACTGGATTCACACAAACCTTTAATGAGAACTTTGCGACGAACGATCTATGCACAAATGGCAACGTTTGCACATGGTATCCACAGTCTTTCTCCTACGGAGCGTCTACGTTCGACACTGTTCCTTCTGCATCGTACTCTGTGTCTGGTGGAGTACTGTCTCTTATAACCACGCATGCTTCGGGAAGCTGGAAGAGCGGAAGCCTTCAGTCTGTCGACTACAGTGGCAACAACGGATTCTCACAAGGCGTACCGAATACTTCGACAGGAGCAAGCTATTTTGAAGCCTCAATGAAGTTTCCTTATCCCGTCGACAGCAACTCTGGCGCTTGGCCTGCCTTCTGGATGGATAGTGTCAATGCAATGAGTACACCCGGTTCAAAGTACTCTGAAATTGATGCTGTTGAGACTTATGAGACGTATCCGACGCTATATTCTGTTACGTCTATCGTCTGGGTAGGATCTGTGAACCAAGGAGCGGTTACACTTCCTGCATCAGAAACTACTTTCGACGGAACTTACCACAAGATCGGTCTTCTCATAAATCACACGAACATTATATCTTATCTAGATAGGGTGGAGGTAGGCAGGTACAACACTAACCCGTGGAACCTACTGCCGCTATACTTGTACCTGTCTAATGCGCTATGGACGACACCTACAGACACAACGACGAGAACAATGTACGTCAATAATGTATCGGCTTATCAACATCCATGAGGTGCACTAGTGACTCAGCCTGCAACACAAAGATTTATAATCTCCGGTCTATCCTTCTTTGCTAGAAAGGAAGAACCCCGCCCGGAGTATAAAGAACCTGTAAAGCCACAGACGAAGCCCAAAGACGAGGAGTTCACATACCCGTGTCCAACCTGAGCGACGTTATAGCCGTTGGGCTGACCAAAGAGCATATCAGCATGATGGCCACTCTAATATGTGACTCTGACGCTAAAACAAGCCGACTGCTCGCTGAGGCTGGCCTGAAGCGCATTATGATGGCGCAGAGAGCCAAGAGTTACTTTGAAACGCTGGGTTACAAGAAATGACCGCACCCGTTCACAGCATCGCAAGTCACGAGATCCGAGAGTTGCTGAGAACGGTTAGGCAATGCGAATTGGAAGCCAGAAAAGCTGTTAGCGAACGCGACTATAGAATGGCGTCATTGTTTTTCACACAAAGAGACTTGGTGAAATCGACTGTCGGAATGATGTCCCTGATGGAGGGAATGACGTTGATGTTTAAAGCTCTGGGGGTGAACTATGAAGACTATGGAACTCGGCCCAAATCTAATGGCAATGATTGCGACAGGCAAAGTTTTGGTATGCCATCGCCCGTATAAGATACCTGTTTTCTTCTTGTTGAAGTTGGACAAACTAAAGATCAAACCCCTAACCTTGCATTGAGGAAGTGATGATAGCTGATCCAATACGCCAGAAATCGATTGTGAGCTACCAACCTGAGGGTGTTAACAGCCTGTGCAACCCTCGTCTAGGTACGGTAGTATTCGTTGAACGTCGCGCAGACGGCATGGATTTAGCTTTGGACATTATCGAGAACAATCGCGCTATGGCCGTTGAGCCAAAGCTTAAGCGTATAAGCGTGGCGAGTGTCGTTAAGGTGTGGGGTCCTATATGATTTTCTTGAAACTGTTTGGGCAGTACTTAATTAACTGGCTTAATCTTCTCGACCATGCTGGGAACACATTGTTTTTTGGGGACAGTGACGAGACAATTTCTGCCCGTTGTGCTCGTGCTAGAAATTCAGGTGTTAAATGGGCTAAGTACTTCTGTGACTTCTTAACATGGGGACAAAAAGTTGTTACATTCGGGACAGTAACTAGAGACCACGGCGACTATGCTCTTGACAAAAGCGTAAGACCTAATAGCCGTGAGATTGTTAATCTAAGCACGTGGCCCCCTAAAATACGTCGAGACCCTGTTAACAAAGTCATGCCTGTTGAGGTTGATTCTGCTTGACAAATTCCTGCTTCACAGGTAATATGCCTGTGTCTTCTTTACACCATGAAAGGAGCTATCCATGACCGATTTCGTACAGACAGTCGAAAATGATGCTGTCGAAGCGTTACAAAAATTCGAGAACTTCTTCGAACAAGATGTATGGCCCTACGCAAAGGCCTTCTTTTTAACTCTTCTACAGCAGGAAGGCAAGGATGCACTTAAAGCTGCGGTTGTTGCTCTTCCTATTGCGCTTGCGGGTAATCCCGCTGCAGCAGCGGCGCAAGTTGCTGCTGCTGTTGCTGGATCACTTGCAGCAAACGCTGCGGCCGACGCGCAAGTAGAGATCTCTGCTGCTGTTGCGAATGCGGCCGCTCTGACGGATGCAACAGGTGTTTCAACGCCGGTGTCATAAATCATGTCGCTAGTATGCTCGCAAGGACAAATCGACGCATGTATTCGACATCAGACGGAAGTTGTTTCGCGTCTGAGTTCACTGGAAAACACAGTGACTCGGATCGCGACACAAATGCAGGAGCGAAAGGATCAGGACACAAAGGATTCTGCTCGCCGCTTGGTAGATTTTGAAGAACTCAAAGAAATGGTCGTAGAACTTGGATCGAAGATCGACAGCACAAGTGATGAAGTGGAAAAAGGAAAACTGCTCGCCAAGCTAGGATCTTTCATGATATTTACGCTTGGAAGCGCATTGGGCTGGGGCATAAACCTCTATTACGGCATCAAGCATTAGTGGCACCCAAAATGTTCACTGAGCTATGGAAAGCCTTTTTATCGCTCATACAACATCCCTCCGATAGCGTAGCAATCGTGAACCGTAAAGCCTTCCTGAATACCATTGCATGGAGTGAAGGAACCCCGCAGATCCCAAATAGCGACGACGGGTATCGTGCGATTGTTGGGGGAGGCACTTTCGAAAACTACGCAACACATCCAAACATCAAAGTCTGGATAAAGAAGATCGGTGCGTTCTCTGATGCAGCTGGGCGCTACCAGCTCATGGCGCGTTACTATGCCCCGTACTGCAAACAACTGGGTCTTAAAGACTTCTCTCCTGCATCTCAGGACGCAATAGCCTTACAGCAGATACGCGAATGCAAGGCCTTGAATGACGTTGATGCCGGTAACTTTGAAAGCGCCATAGAGAAGTGTGGAAGGATATGGGCATCACTTCCAACGTCTACTCTTGGTCAGTCGATACGCACAATGAACCAAGTCAAAGAAATTTATGTGAAAGCGGGTGGAACAGTGGCTTAAGCTATTTTGCCTCTTCCATTACACGATTGAATGTCGATGACGGCGTGTAGTCGTCTAACCTGTTGCCGTCAGGTCTAATTGAATTGAACAAGTATTTTCTTGACCTTCCACTGAGAAGGTCACAATTATTCCTGCGCCATGCAAATATGAAGCCTCTTATGTCCTCAGGGAACTCGTTTAAACGAAGACCCAGTTCTTTGTCGGACAGCTCCCCTAGACGAAGGTCCCTGTACGCTACCATTACCTGCTGTATTTTTGTGTTTATTTTCCTAGAAAGAAGTTGAACAATCGTATCAAAATCAACCCAGAACTCTTCGGGCAAGTCCTTTCTCATAGCTTCGATGTCATCTCCCGCAGACATAGATTCCCACACAGCAAGAGGCGTTAGCCTGCTAACCATCCTGTGAATGCGGCAATATTCATCTCCTTTAATTTTTACACGAAGTCCATTGCAGAATCGAACAACGAATCCTTCTGCTGTTGCAGGAAGAATTTTTACTATTTCTAGAAGCTCCGACACGCTTCCGTGGTTCATACGAGCCGCCATCTTGCAAGCAATTCGTGCTGCAATTGCACACAGTTCCTCGGAGCATTTCTCATTGCCTTGTGGATCATACGCACCAAGAAGTACAAGTCCTTCATAGTTGTATCGAACAACAATCCTGTTCTCTGTGTAGATAGCTTCGAATAGGTATGTTGTACCTTCTTCCAGCAGGTGCTCGAATCTTGTTATTTGCTCGTCGGCCCACCCTGCTTGGCAGGAACTAAAACTTCCTTTAGTGGCACACCTCCACTTTCCTTTGTGGAAGAACACGATAATTAAGCTCCCGTCAAGCTTTTCGAAGGTTTCAAAAGGTAATGCAGGCAAGGATTGTTCATGCTCTCCCACATTAAAGAACTTCTCAAATGGCGTTGCCACCACTTGAAAGTTCAGTGGATCAAGTATTAATCCCCTTGCTGTACGTGTATACTCATTCCAATTCTTTTCGTATACACACTTTTCTGTATAGCAAAAAAGCTCTAAGCCCTCAGGGCCCTTGACTTTTCGTACATTACCTGCATCCACCTCTACATGTAGATTGTAGTAGAGCTTGCCGAAAGGAACTGTTCTAGCAAAGTGTTTCATGTGGCCTCCCTTATATCAATAACTTCAACGTTAGGCAGATTGTCGCCTTTTAGAATATCTTTCAGCTGACTATTGAATGTCATTGAATGCTTAGAGATTAAGTCGAATCCAAGACTTAGTCTCCATCCACCGTCCCTCTTTTTCTTCTCCTGAGGCCTGTCCACAACAATGTACCTCACGGGTCCGCCCTTCGCTAGGCTTGCAACACCGACCCTATCTTTTCGACGTAGGTTGGTAGCATCAAACGTAGTGTCGAGCCCATTGTTTAGTCTTGCCTGTATGATTTCGTGACATGCCTCGAACACTTCTTCGTTCTTTGTCTGGTCTCTAAAATCACCACACAACTCTAGTCGTATCCTGTCTGATGAAACGATCTGCGAGGAATGTACAGACCCTTCTTCAACAAGTTTCTCTAAAAAGAAACTCTTTCCTGCCCCCGAAGGGCCTATCATTATTGAAAGAACAGGCACCCTTGCAGCGGGTCGTTTCTCGTCCCACTCGCGGCATTGCAGGCAGGTAATTCCCCTTCTCCTCCACATGTCCACAACAGTGTTCCTGTCGTCAACAACAAGCTCAATCTTATAGCCCTTATCCTGCAGTTCGTTCAGTATTTCTTCTTTAATAATGAAGTCTTGGCGATAGTCATTGTCTTTACGCATGTAGATTACATCGAACGGAACCTTGTGGTCATGCATCCACTTAGTTGTTACTTCTCTTGTTTTCTCAGGCCTTCCAGATACAAGCAGTACCTTCAAACTATCTTTTTGCCGGATCCATCGAACAAGATTGATCACAGGCTCAAAAGGCTTGTCGTCTCCACACTTGCTGAAGAAAGAATCCCAGTCATGTTGTGTGCCGGTAACATAGTGCTTTCTGTGTGACAGATCACATAGTGTTCCATCAATGTCAAAAATTACTGCCTTCATGCTACTTGTTCCTTGAAACAGATCCTATTATCTCTTCTTTTTCTAGGTAGTGACCCTCTGCAAACAATGAATTGGCAGCTGAGTTAGCTTCAAGAGCCTCTGCCTGCAAGTCGATTGCCTTTCGCTGGTACTCTAAGGACTTCGACATGAGCCTTGCTGCTTGTTTCTTTAGAGTCCGTGCCTTCTGATTTATTTTACTGCTTTTCATGCTAGTGCCTCTTCTGTAGGAGATCCTTTGAGCAGCCAGTAGTACAAGTCTTTGCAAGCATTCACGTCATATAAAGCATCGTGAGCATTCTCTAAAGGCTTCTTGAACGCAAATTCATAAGCTTCACTGAGCTTAGGCGACTTATAGCTCCTAATTCCAGCATTCATCATCTTCTGTGTGGGAGGTATTTTGCATCTATTCTTAGTGGCCTCCATTGTGCAGAAATGTTCTAGATCATCAATTCTTGAGGGCCAACTTCCTCTCTCGTATGCAAAGCGCATCATCTTCACATCAAACTGAATGTTATGTGCTACAAGCTTTCCACCTTTACAGTTCATCGCAGCGTTATTGAATGCTGAAATGGCCACACTTAAAGGGATCCCGCAACGCAAGGCGATCTCAGTGGTGATTCCATGTATTGCAGATGTCTCCTCAGGTATTGTGTAGCCTTCAGGCTTGATGATACCATTAAAGCTTCCTCTGAGTGTACCGTCATCCTCTGTCAGAATAAAAGCCAGCTGCACAATATGTGGCTTCCCCGACAGTCCACTTGTTTCTGTGTCAAAATACAGGTTCATTGTAAGACCCTTTTCATCTGTTGACAGTTGGCCGCTGCTGGTTTCTCTGTGCTTGTGCCTTATATAGGTTCCACCAATTAAACGCTCTACGCAAGGCGTAGCTACGAGCTATCGAGGCTGCTGCAAAAACAAACCCTATCAAGATGTTTGTAGACAAAGGTAGACTGCACCCAACAGCATCAAGGATCCATATCTGAAGCATAAGAGAAATGGCATAGCCCACAAAGTTGTTGGAAACAGCCTCAAGTAGGCTATGCTTTCTCGACTGTCCTTGGATCACAGCTTCTTCCATTGTCCCTTATGTGTCGTCGGTTCGATTATTCCTTCTATCTTGAGGTTCTGGAGTCTAGAATAGACTTTGGACCTGTCTTGCTTCGACACACACCCCAGTACATCTGCTAACATTCCACTCTTGAAGAGCTTACCTGCATTCAGGGTATGAACGTAACTATTTACTTTTGCTTGAACACGTGCCTCTTCACTGAAAGAAACTTCCTTTTCCTGAAGAATTGAAGGCACTTTCTTCAGTATGGTCTTTGCTGATAGACCTGTTGTTAGCTGTCTAACGACCTCAAGAGCCTGGTCGTTTGTTAGTGTAAGTGTTACTGGCATGCTGTACTCCTATGTTAAAGCGGTTTACCTACTATCCTCTCGCCCATTGTTAAAACGGTTTCGAAAAGGATATTCTGCATCTCACGACTTTCGTCGCCTACTCCTTCACTCAGGTGAAGAAATTCCTCATACAAGCAATGCGCCACCGTTTTGGTGCCGAGTCGAAAGCATTTCGGTGAAACGTATATACATCCATCCTTGGCCAAACCTAGGATTTCACCAAGATCCATGATCTTTATTTCGTAGTTTCTTATAGCAAAACCTAGTTTTTCGAGAAACTCTAATGCAGAATCAAACTGCATCTGCTCAATGACTGTCAACGTATGCTCCTTGGCGGTGACAGCTCCTCGACGCAAGGCTACTTTCTTTGAAGACTGATTCGCATTGGCGTCGTAATAAAGTCTTGTACATGCCTGCACGAACGCATATGAGCATTCATTCTCAAAGTAGGTGTAGTCGAATTTCTGCTCTAAAGAACCTTTAGGAGCTGTAAGTATCCTATCTAAGAGCTTCGTGTCCTCTAACTTAGCAATGCTACGCTGTATGAAGTGTTTCGCCATCCATGGGTCTTTAATGGTTCTATCCTCTGTTAAAGCTAGTTCTTCTTCAATACTGTAACTGAATAACATAGGAGACTCCATTGTGGAAGCCTTAACTCCCCTGTAGAAAACATCTTTTCCACCTCCTTGGAAGATCCGTAAACCTGAAGAGCAGCCAATCGGCTCACCTTCGACAAAGATTAAGCCTTTGTTTAAATAGGTTTGGTGAAAGTCCGTTCCTTCAATACGAATCGTAGTGTACCCTTCACACGGCTCAACTTCCTTGCCCTCAGTTGTGCCTCCTTCGTCAAGAGTGTTACTATGCAGTTCTCGGAAAGCCATCCAAACCTGCCACAATCTACCAAGTTCAGTGGTGAAACCTAAAGGGCTGCCGTCCAGGCAAACAACGTCAAACTGCCTGCCCCTGTGGTCCTTTTCTTGTAAGCTGAGTATTCTCTCTTTAGTCCCCTCGAAGATACGGATTTTGTGCCCTGTTCGTAGCAGTGTTGCAACTGCATATTTCAACCCTGTTCCAAAGAAACCTATTGGCTTCTCTCCTGTCTTCACACTCATGCCGAAGGTGAATGCAGACTCAAGATCTATTAGTCCCGGTGTCACAAAGGATACATGCATTAGACGCCTCCATCGTTAAATGTTTCTTTTATTGCAGCAAGATTACAAGCTACCTCTATTCTGCCTTGAGCAAGGCAGTTACTTACGAGCTCATTGTACTCAGGCTTACTGACGACCCTTTTGCTGAACCTGCTGGCAACATGCAATAGTTCCTTGTCGTCCATAAATCTCCAGAAGTTGTAGAACCCGTGAAAACCGAAAGTAGGGCCTGTAGGAGCAGACCTTTCAAAAGAAAACCTGTCCGCGACACTTTCTGGAGCGAACCTAATTCCGTGCATGTTCTCAAGATAAGGCCTTGCAGTTTGGCAGATGAAACTGTCGCTGACTGTTCCTTTCGGAACATTGAGATCAGCTAATACATCTAGAAGCTTTTTTGATTTCAGAGAAAATCCATCATTACCTACATTGCAAGACGGTGGCAACCAAGGCCATTTAGAACCTATGAAATCGTATTCAAAGAAATCGTTCGTCCAGCTGTTAGTATCTAGAATGTAGCCATCCCACTGTGTAGATAATACAAAAGGCGTTGTTATGTGTTTATTCATTTCATGAAAAGCATAATCCATCACATCATCAGTATTCTTAAACTCAGGAGTTTTTACGATTCGATGGTTGCAGTTTATGCTCTTATCAGTAAAGATTATAGAATCCTTGAACATGCATTTTTCTGTGCAGATGTCTTGCGAACGCATCGTAAGGTCCATGTCAACTGACGAAAGAACAAACAATGTCACAGGATTCAGGTTTAATTTCATAGAAGCACTCTTTGCTTGTGAAGTGGGAGTCTCTCCTCCCTGTCACCGTTCGCTGTTATTGAGGCCTCTACAGGTTGCGTGTGCGGTTCCTGTACCTGTGCTCCTTAGGCGGCGATCCTCAGTGCAAGGTTCAGTGCCTTACGTTTTAGGTCGCCACGGTACCCAAATAAATTGTCTCGCATAGCAAGTTCTTTGTCACGTACAGAGGAGTGATCCATAACATAGGTGACTGCATTAACTGCGCCCCATAATGTACCTTTAGCACCTGCCAATTGAGAACCGGGGGAATTTCCTTCAAAGGCATCCATTAGTCGAACGTGGTTCTTCGACATAGACTGCCCTTCATCATTGGCAGCGGCAGAAGGGTCAAGTCCAAGAAGTTCAGAGAAGAAGTCATGCGCTTCCACTCTTCGTATAGAGTGCCCCGCAAGTGATTCAGCCTGATCCTTGAAAGCGTCAAAAGATTCTGTCACAAGTCCCATGACCTTGGCTGCTTCTAACTTAGCTGCTGCATTAAATTCTTTCGAATGTGGCAGACGATACGAAACAGCTCCTTTTTCATTCAGTGCAAGGTTCAGTGTATTCTGGCAAACGACACGAACTGTTGTCTGCTGAACCACTAAGCATTTTCCGAACTGGTGCGGAGAAACAAGAAGCACATAAGAATCCACCTTGTCGTCCTGCGGCCCAATCGTGAAGGACTTGTTTGTTTCAGCAAGAGCCCACACATATTTTCCCCCACAAAGGCTTCCTGCTGTGTGCATTTTTAGTTTAGTTTCTTTTACAAAAGAATCAAAGAATTCAAAGGCGTCTTTGTTTTGTGTCGGTCGGTATGTTTTGCCAACAACATCCAGGAACTGTTCGTCTGTGTCCCTGACAAGTGCGAAACGATCCTTGATAGGATATTCAAATCTATTATCAAGTTTCTTCTCAAAGTGCAAAGGACGTTTAGAAACTGTCCAATCCAAACCTGCCGCTGCCATTATTTGCTGAGGTGTTAGGTCATCGCCTACTTTTACACCCATTCCGTGCCAGGGGGGGGTCAACCCCGCAAAAGCCATTGTCTCGATCTCTGCTGCCATATGATGCTCCTGTGATAGATGTTCAACGTCTTGCTCTTCTTATACGACAAATTTAAGTTGAACCTAGATACGTTACTTCTCCCTCAAGGCTTACTTTGCATAAAGTAGACGCACAAAGCTTCGATGTAATGAAGTACCTGGACGAAGACCTGTTCACAAACAATTCAATCTTTAAGTGCTGTGCCTGGCGCAAGGCTTCTTCTATAATCATATCTTCGGGCGCTACAAGTGAACACTTCATACTAGCCCATAACTAGTTGTATCATGAAAGCCCCCAGGCATCCTACTGCACAAATCACGCAAAAGATGCATGTAAGTACGTACATCTGAGCCATTATTTCAGTTAAAGTGTTCATTAGAAGACCCTTTCTTACTTGGCCTCATTCCAGTTCTCTGCCAACTTGGCAGAAGCTAGCACAGGTACGTTCAAGGGCAGTACATTCTCCATCACATCAATTAGTTCTTGAAAGGCTTCGACTCCTTCACTCGTCCTAGGTACAGACACTCCTAATTCATCGTGTACAGTGATGTGCGGTGTTAGAACCTTAAAAAGTCCTTTGTTGAAGGCAGTAACCATAGATAGTTTCATCAGATCCGCTGCACTACCCTGAAGTAAGGCATTAAGGGCCTTATGCACGCGTGCTCTTCGATAGTTTCTTTTCTCGCTATCAGTAAGTTTCTCATAGGAATCTCGCATCAAGTACCCCTTGCTTTCACCCCACCCCTTCAGCTCCCACATATCAAAGCGCTGACGCCTTCCGAGTATCGTCTTGATGTATCCTTTGGTCGAAGCCTGGTCCATTGCCTTAGAGGAAATCTCTTTCAGCCAAGGTAGTCTTGTATAAAATTCCTTCAATATAGGCTCAGCTTCTTCCTTAGAAACCCCCAGATCACGTGCCAATCCATTGATTCCCATACCGTACGCAATGCCGAAATTAACCGACTTGATCCTATCACGCTCAGACTTCGTCACTTCTTTCCCTGGGTGAACAATGTTCGCTGCCATCGAATGGAAATCTGTTTCTCTGTTATTCCTGTAGAGGTCTGCTGCCTTCTCAGCATCCCGGCACCTGGCGGCAACGGCGTAGTGCACAAGGAACCTGTATTCAATCTGTGACCAGTCGATTCTTCCCCAGTCACAACCTTCTTCTGGTATGAAAATCTCACGGCACATAGGCCCTAACTTACCGTCCCTGCTGGGGATATTTTGAAGATTCGGCCCGCTAGAACTGAAGCGTCCACTCACCGCGCCGCCCTCTTCACCTCGCAGAGGGTGGAACAGGCAGTGTATTCTTCCATTGACGTGACCTTGAAGCATGTAGTTTCGAATAAACGTCCCTGATGTCTTATCCAGAGCACGTTTATCCATTAGCAGTTTAGCTAGGGGTGAGTTATGTGCTTTTAACCATGCTTTCTGAAAAGAAGGCTTCCCTGTTTTCGTCTTAGGGTACGTCACACCTAACTTATCGAAAGCCCTTGCCAAAGATTCAGCTGCAAAGATATCTACATCGAACCCTACCATGGATCGTATCTTCGAGGCGATCTCTAACGCCTCGGAATTGCAGGCCTCGAACGCTTTCTCAGCTGCTGTCAAGTTAATTCGTACACCCGAACTCCTCATCTGAAGAAGCAACGGCAGCAGTCCGTGCTCCATCTCACAAAGCTCCGTTAACCCCTGTTCTTCCAACAAAGGAACCTGTTTATCCATGATTAATGGAGGCAGGTAAACGTCACCGCAGGCATATTCACCTACATAAGCAGGGTGAATGTCTTTTAAGTGCTTGATGAAATCAGGACCGTAATGCTTCTCGAGTGTGTTTGTTTCCTTGCCTATGCCTAAGTACTGCTGACCCAGAAGGTCCAGCTTATACGACATTCTGTTTTCATCAAGCAAGGGTTCGGCGTACTGGACGTCAAAGAACTTACAGTTGGTGAAATGGACACCCTCAGACCCCAGCCAATCAAGGTCATATTGCAGGTTGGCATTAACTAGAACCCCGTCAAATTTTGAAGCTTCTTCTCCAAGAACAGAAAGAAATCTGCTAGGATCGAAATTATCCCCAGTAGAATGACGGAGGGGATAATAACGATTATCACCATCAGAATAGCCAATGGCGATGCCAAGTATGAAACCGTCTTTTCGATATACTCCTGGACCTTTTTCTTCAAGCTTAGGGTCATGCGTTTCTATGTCTAGTGTTATGCGTTTGTGTCCTAAAATACTACGGTATTCAGGCAGCTTGTAATCTGCGGGCGCAGATAACTTAGGTCCTTTCAGCCCTACATCTTTGGCAGCAGATCGGCCTATGTAGACCTGAGTCTGCCAAAGAAGTCCCGATTCATCTCCGTGTGTTTTTGCCATGGAGGGTCTTCACGGCACATTAAAGTATTTGTGCAGCTGTAACCCAGCCCTGTACCCATACTTCATGGAAATGTCTACCATGTGCTTCATGTTAGCCTTATTTCTAGACTCGTCATACTCATCGCAAGGCTGAAGGTACACGTTCGCTTTTCGTGTCTTCGGAGGTCTTGCCATTGCACTTCCCCTGTGAGGTCCACCGTTAGGATCTTTCTGTGTTCCTTCTACAGGTAGCCCGTCTTCTTCTGAGGCGTCCCCTGCTCGAACAACGTACTTCCAGTGATTGCAACAGTCCAGTATTTCTCTGTGAACCTTAGAAGTTTTAGGGGAGCACACAATAGTTACACCGTCCCACTGAAGGCAGTCCTGCCAGAAGGTCCCTGCCGTCTCGACCTGTACTTTGTATCCGTCAGAGAGAAGTTCTTGAAGTATAGGAGCAAGGTCCTGTCGGCAAGGTTCTCCTCCAGTGATTACTACTAGCTTACACTTGCTAGAGGAGATCTTAATTAACTTCACGAGTCCTTCAGTCGTTAGCTGAGGGTCTTTTGCGTCGTCCCACACAGTGTCGCAAAAATGGCACCTGTAGTGACACCCCGTCAATCGTACGAAAACAGCGGGAAGCCCAGCAAAAGGCCCTTCCCCTTGTATCGTATGAAAAACCTCGTGTACCTGGTATGTTCCTTTGAAGGATTCGGAACTACGCGGTTCATTGTTACCATGCATGCAGCTGTTCCCATTCTTTTTCTACGTTCAACCCGCTTCCAAAGCAAGCGGGGCAGTTCTCTTTCTCGAATCTACCAAGGGTCTTTCCTTTGACAGAACGCATGTTTAGACAGTAAGTGCAGCAGCCTTCCTGTATTAGCAGTTTACGAAGTCTATCTAGCGGAGAAGTCATTCAGAACCTCCACTGTCAAGATGCCACTGTACAGCTGCTTTGAATTCAGAGACAAGTTCAGCCGTAAGTTCCTTCATAGAAAAGAAGGCGTCAACATCTCTCTTATCTACAATTAGGTTGCCATTAGGGAGTCTATAGCATCTGAAACGTAAACCTGCCACAACCAAGTCCTCAAGGCAGGTGGCGGCAGGCAGGTCTCCGTTGTCATTCGCGATAGGATTAATCATACAAGTTTTCCCACTGTTAAACCACGAATGCCATCCCCTTTAAACCTTGAGGGAGAAGGGTAGGCCCCAAAATCAATGTGCGTGACAGCATCAACAATAGGTGTCAGAAACTTCGGGTTCCAGAAAGACGCTTTCTTGGTTTCATCCCTCGGTACCGGTGAGCATACCTCCACGACCATTTCCGCTTGTCTGCGCCCTGCTGTCATGGTTGTAGCAGATAAAGAAATCTCCTCTGGAGATAGCTGCACGATAGATGAATAAGCAGACCTCCAGTCGTCGTTCAAGAAGAAAGCGTCTTCTATTTCATCGTAACAGTTCTGCACTATGTTCGATACCTGGTCTGGCATTTTCTGTGAAAACAATTGTGTGGTCATTTGCGATCCGTCTTCAAAGAAGAAGCTCGCTTTATTCGGAGTGGAGCCTATACTTTTCAGTCCTGTTCCTCTTTGTATGACAAAGTCTAGTGCGAAGTTAGGTATCTGGCAATCTGTTTCAGGTATGTGTGCTGTTTTTGGATAGGAAGGAACAGCGTCAACTTCAACAACGGAGATGTTGTTGGTAGCTGTCCACACCAAATCCGATCCTTCAACTTTATGCAGCCATGCTGTCAGAGCCCACGGCTTAGAGGCATCGTCTGATATAAAGGGCCTTATTTTCTTGATCTGTGAAATGAACTCCGAGGGAACCCTCCACGTATCTTTTTCTGGTACAGGTTCGATCAAAGGTACTGTTTCAGGTTTCAGCAGTCGGATCGTGATTCGTCTGCGTGCTTTCTTGATAGTCAGTGTGTCTTCTTGCCAGAGGAAGGTCGCGTCATTCCCGAAGATATTCAGGGCCTTATCAAGTTCTTCTGCGGGGATAACATATTGACCTTGTACATCTACCGGGCAGCTTGCCGTCATGGCACCGTTTGTTGCATAAACCTGCCCATTGATGAAATGGTAGTGGGTGAGGCTCGCTATATAATCCCTTGAAGATAGGGCGTTTTTTACTTTTTCGATGGCAAGGTTGAACTGCATTAGTACTGCCCCTTCTTCTTTGTTTCCAGTAAACGATGTTTTACATGATCGGTGATAGTGCGGGATAACCTAGAAAGTTCACAGGCGAGTTCAAGCATAACGGTTTCTTCTTCAGGGGCTTGTTCCACGAATGCAGAGTAGCAGTTTTCTCCTAAGAACAGAAAAATCTCATGGCCCTTCTGGCCCGAGTCCCATGTCTTTTCTTTGCAGGTAACACTAAGATTCATTGTCACACTCCAAATAAGGTTTCTTGTATGCTTACTTTGTTTGTTCTTGACAACTTCATTTCACGTATCTGTTTCATCCAAAGCTCCAAGTTGTACATGTTATAAAGTGACCTCGGCCTGACATTCGTTTTAACTTCTTCCAATGTGAAACCAAGGGATTCAATTCTTTCAACTATAGCATCTTGAAAAGGCTTGGCGTATGTGTCAAAATGCTGGTTTTGGTAGCGGTCTCTTCCTGCATCATTCGTTATTGCAATGGTGGAGTATCCTTGTTTGATTCCGCTGTCCCAGAAATGTATAATTGAACCCATCGCCCCAACTAAGATCCACGTCGCGCTATCTACCGAATACCAGGGTACAAGGGAAACCATCTTATTCCCTGTTGTTGCAAGTCCGTGTGTTCGGGTTGTTGGTTTCAGCTTAGCATGAACTTGCTGCGACCATACAACACGCTTCGCTTCTGGAAGATCATTTCTCGGTGAGACGCAGATGTAGTTGGACTTCCCTGCGGTCTGCTCTTCAACTTCCAAGGCACGTTCAATGTCTTCTCCTTGGTGATAAATAGGAAGGATACGGTCTCCGAAAATGTCAGTAAGTATCTTGTAGTTTTTATCGGATTCGACGATAGCGGACTTAATTTCTTCAGGAGTAGGATCTACTCCGAATTTTCCGGGGATTTGGTCTAAAGAGATCATCCAGATCTCCTTGAAATAAGGCTTTGCCACATCAAGAAATTTCTTGTACGCTTGTATGACAGCTTCCACGGTTGTTGGATGTCCGGAGCGCCAGGCGCTGAAGCCGCCGCTGTCCAAAAGTATGTGTGAAGGTCTTGATTTAGCTAGATTATTCAGTACTCCATTCCTCGGATGCTCTAACCACTGCTGGACTGATCTCTGGTAACTTCCATGCACACTGAACAGTCTGTGATCACATAAACTGTTCTCTGTAACCTGGCATTCATCTACACGGGGAGTGCCTGACTCGTATATCCAAACCATTTTTATACCCTAGGTCTCTGTTTCCTGTTGTTTCTTAGAATCTTCCTGTTGTTTCTTAGAATCTTCCAGTGCTTCTTTTCGTAAGAGAAGTTTCTGTTCCCACAATCCTGCTGCTTTCTCGAACTCAATACGTTTGTACCTAGCGTCACTCATTCTATCGCGGGACTCTACAGATCCTTTCCTTTTCCTACATATAGCTGATCACCAAAGTAATCAAACAGCAAGTACACATAGAAGGAGTTTTTCTTAGAACAAGAATTCATAGAAGGAGTTTTTCTTAGAACAAGAATTCATAGCGTTTCTTCGTTGAGCACTACTCTGCCAGCTTCTTCTCAATATCAGATGCAAACCACAAGAGCCATGTACCTACGGCTTTCTTCAATTTCTTCCTATCAAAGAATCCCAAACTAACAGGATATGAATCAATCTGAAGAGCGGCGCTCGTAAGGCCTCCTTCCCGAAGGCAGATGCTAGTTTTCACCTCATTTTGGCCCTCCATCCGAAATAGCCTCTTCAACATGCCATACTCCTGAGTCCATTTTTCGGGATGATCCCCAAGGTCCTTAATTACAACATCTAGAAGTCTCATGGTCCTACTCCTTTTGCGCAGTTTTCACACCACTATCCTTGCACCATTCGGCTGTGGGGTGTAAAGGCAGCCCTCCCCTTGCTGCAAACTTTCCTGTAACCTTAATCCATTTAGGCTGAAGAAGATCCACAAGATCATTACAAATCATATTTGTGATTGCTTCCATGAAGCAACCGTAGTTCCTAAAGGAAAAGAAGTACAGTTTCAAGGACTTGCTCTCAACACAGCGTTCATCCGGAATGTAATCGATGATGATGTTTGCACTGTCAGGCTGTCCAGTTTTTGGGCAGGTAGAAGAAAATTCTGGGAATTCAATGTGTAAGTGTCCGTCCACACCATTCTTGTTGTCCAAAGAAAACGGAGAAGGGAACCATTCTAAGAATCCTGGATTAACCGTGCTCTGTTCATACAAAGGCTTGTTTACAGCGCTGTTTCCTAAATTGACAAGGTTTTTGTGAAGTTCAACCATCTCATACTCTCCTGTTTTTGAATTCGTTGGGGGCAGGTCCGTTAAGAAGTCCGACAATCAACTGCGCATATCCGATGTCTGTACACACAGCAATTTCATACCGGGAGCTTACTTTACGATCATAGATACAGTAACCTTTGGGAGTCAATAAACCTTCTTCTTTCTCCTCCTCAGTCGGATCAAGCTCACACAGTTGGTAAAAGTATCTGTCCATGTTAGACCTTTGTTGTTTGTGATGAGAATCCCGGGTAGTCTGAGTAGCAGTTTGGTGTTTCCCAGAATCTCAGGTTGGTAAGCTTTGCTTTGCCGAGGCTTTGTTCTTCAACAGGTTTCTGTAGACGGTGGAAGAAGTGTTCGGCTAGGCGTTCGGAGGTTGGAATAAAGTCTACTACATAGAGCTTAGAGTTGCACTTAGTAAACTTCGTTGAGCAGTACCCTTGCTTTGCAACAACACACGAGATGTTCTTTCTCCAGTCATCAAAATCATCGCTATAAGACTGCGAAACAGGCACAGTTCCTTTGCACGGCCAAAACATCAGCATTGCGATGTCATCTTTTTCGTATGCAACAAATCCGTGGTCTATCGAGGCGTCTACTACATCCATGAGTACGTCTTTTAGGAACCCAAAATCCAAAACCATGTCCGTTTGTTCTCCTGAAGTATGAAGAGAGGGTCCTTCACACGTAGCCTCAATTGTTCCTCGGTGACCGTGAACAGACCTGCACTTGCTGCCGTGCGTTGGAACACGGTGACCGTAATCGACTCCGATTTCTCGCGTTATGGAAAACACTATTTACCATCCTTTTCTGCCATATGACAAAGATTCAAGAATTCTGCACGACAAGAGATCTCCTCCATTAAAACACCTCGCATAGCAGATGTTGTCGTAACAGATCCATGGATCTTCACGCCCCTAGAACTCATGCACCCATGTGAGGCTCGAATAAGAACACCTACACCCTTAGGCTTCAGAACATCGTTTAAGGTATCGGCGATGTTAGCTGTCATTCGTTCTTGTACCTGTAAACGTCGTGCGAACACGTCCACAAGTCGAGCCAGTTTTGATAGACCTACAATCTTCCCATCCGGGATGTATCCCACATGTGCCACGCCCGATATGTCCGCTAAGTGGTGCTCACATTTGGAAGAAACTGGTATGTTATGGACGATAACAAGCTCATTTGCTCGTTCTGCACCATCCTCGAAGGTCTTCAGTATCGACACAGGATCCTCGTTGTATCCTCTGGACCATTCTTTCCACGCCTTCAACACCCTCTTCGGTGTCTCCAACAGACCTTCCCTTTTAGGATCTTCTCCAATGTACTCCAGCAGGCGTGTGACAATATCTGTTGAGGATTCATCCTTGCCGTCCAACCCTACCTCAAAAGGCATAACAATCCATTTATTCCTATAGGCGGGTTCCCTCTTGTCGAATAGCACAAGGAACGGTGTGGATGGAAACTTCTCCCTGAATCTGTCATGAACACTACCTGAATCGTAGATGTCATCAACAATGATATCGGCATCTTCAGGTTTGCTGACAAGAACCATGCAGTGGGAGTTCTCGAAAGATGCTTTCACTGCAAGGGCGGCGGTGATTCCTCCTCGAGGAACACCGTATACATAGACGGGATCAACAGGCATCCTACGACGTATCTCTAAAGCGATGAGTTCGGCTCTCTGCTCAAACTCCGCCATTGAAACAAAATACTGTTCTGACATTCAATCGTTCCTTAGGCTCGGGCGGCGGAAAGAGCAGCTTCAAGTGAAGCATAACGATCTCCCGAATTACGGAGCTTGTCGTAGTTCTCTGTTAGAGGCAAGTCCATGAGTCCTTCGAACCAGGCTCTGACAACCAGGGGATCGGGGTATCCTGCCTCAAGAAAGCCTTGTGCACGTAGCACATTGGAGTGATTATTGTCGGTCGGAGGATAACGGCCGTCGTAAGACGTGTGGCTGTACGCCAAGGCCTCGTAGCATCCAGGAAGGTCCAATGCGAGCTTAACGGTTTCAGACTTGCTCAAGAACAGAAGAGGCGTAACAATTTGTACCGGAGTTGTTCCTCTATGATCATGACCTAATGCCTTGTTAATGTAATCTTCTGTGGCTTTGATGAAGGTTTCTCTACAGTCGTCATAATTCGCGTTGTCCATTTGGCAGACGCCTGTTATGATGTCCGCTCCCCCAAGAATCTCCGCTCTGTTTGCCGCTATCGTAAGGAACATGGCGTTACGCATAGGAACGAATGTAAGCTCCCTTCGGTTGCCAATAGTGGTATCCATTTGCTCAAAAGATTTATACTTTTCCAAGGATTCGTCAGGATTGGTTAAAGGTGACTTGCCTTGAAGTACAGGTCCAAGAACAACAACTTCGTGAGATTCCACACCTGCCAATTCCGCCGTTTTAATAGCAGACTCGATTTCCAAACGATGACGTTGATTGTAGTCGAAAGTTATGGCATGGACCTCAGAATACTCCTTTTTCGCCCAGTGCAAACACGTGACAGAATCCTGCCCGCCGGACAGTACAACAAGAGCCTTATTTTTCATGTGATTTCCTTTTGGTGAGGGTGGCTACTCTAGATGGAACATCTTAGATCATACTCAAGCAAAACCAAGTGCAAGTAAGGTGTAGGTTTGGAGCGGAGGACACTCCAGAGCCTACCGGACGGGTTTCCAAAGTTATGAGAGGACTTACATTGAATCACATACATAAGTATGGCCCCGCAACAGCCTCTCCCCGACTTCGATGTACAGAACCCACTGCCATCCGTTTCCTCTCGCGATCAATCTCCAGACGGTCGACCGACCTTACTTGCATTCACAATGTAGATTCTTTTCCCGAAGAACCTACACAATCAACTGCCCCTTGAACCCTACAGGGAGGACAATTTTATAGAAATCTTCACCATTTTTCTTGGTGATACGGTAGCCAACGCCCTTCCTACGGTGAAGGTCGTAGTTAATGGAAGAAAGAACTCCTCCAACTGCCTGTCCTGACGCCTTGACCATCTCGGAAACAGTTGATCCTTTGATGAGAAGTTCAACAAAAAGGGCAAGTTTAGTGCCTTTCCTTGAAGGAATAATCTCACTCGAGGGAAGACAGACACGGGCATGGAGTTCTTCTTCATCTTTTTTCTCAGGAACACCGGGCAGTTCTTTTTGCTTATCAGAAAGGGCTTTGGCAAGTGCTTTGGCGGCGACTAGTCTGTCTCGCGGAGGATACTTGAATTCCATACCCGAGATCTTCGTGACAAGGTCCTGCATTTCATACATCGTTATGAAGTGCGCTTGATCAAGATCAGCAATTGTTTCAATAAACGCTGTGCAGCCTTTATCGCACGATACAAGGTCTTTCTTCAACGACTTACTGTCGGTTTTGAACAGATTAACAGCGGAAGTTGTTGGGTCCTTCGTGACAAGTACCGAGAGTAGCGATGACATGATGTTCTCCTGTGTTGGGGATGATCGGATAGTAGGCGGGGACTTTACTTGTAAGTTATTTTTGATAGAACCTAAAGTGATTTGTTGGTTACGAAGACAAACCATCTTCATAACCGACAATCTTCAAGATCTTTCCGTCCTCAAAGACAGCAGCCTCCAAGAACTTACGACCCGAAGCCTGTTCTTGACGAATTCTTTCGATGGCGGACTCTGCAAAAACGGTTTCTACAAAGAAGGAACCGCGTTCGGTTTCGAAACCCGCTCCTGTTTGAAATCCCGGGCGGCGTATGCACTGCGGGTGGTTCTCCATAGGATACTCCTGTGATAAGATGTTTCAAGAAGGCTACCTGCCTCCTTATTGAGTACATCATAGAGCCTTTCATTGATAGGGTCAAGCATTCTTTTGGCGATAACTAAAAATAAAACGCTTTCTTTTCAATAAACACCAAAAATAGTTGGAAGAATTCTGTGGATAACTTTTCTTTTGAACCTGTATAGGCGGGTCCTGCTGGAGGTCACCCCTTTCTGCTGACCCGGACCGGAAGGTTCTGCATAATTTGCCTGTACTATTGAAGTATGTTCGACATATGGAGCTCATTATGCGAGACTACAATTACACAAATGATCTCAAGGATGAAGCTTACAGGGAAGCTGTAAGTTCTGAAAGGAAGGAGCTGTATGGATCATGGCACTTTGTGCATAAATGCGACAAGTGCTTTAATGTAGTTGAACAGTGTCCCTGTAAGGACTGCTACAAACAATTGAAATGGGTGAAATGCGATAATTGCAAGACGCCTTCATTAGACATGTGGTGCTTGGATATTCATCCTAAAGAGGGAAATAATTAGATCCCTGCGGATGGCACAAGACTAGACGCTCCTTGGCACGGGAGCATGCCACATAAAATACTCTAGATTCACTGTCGGGGCGTGTGACATACGAACCATAGCATGCTGCGCTCATATCAGGCAACACCATAACATTGTCAGCTTCTCCTCCTTTAACAGCATGAATAGTGCTTATCTTAACAGAAGGCGCTTCTTCCAAGTCGATCTTATGTGACAGAACGGTCTTCAGGTAGCTTCTCTCGTCAACCTTTAGGACAAGGTTATTTTCCCAGCTCTCATTGAGGTCTATTCCGTATGTTGAGGCTAGTTCTGATCTTTCAATCAAAGCATCATCCTGCATTGCAAATATAGATGACTTCCCTCCTCTGAATTTGCTTTTATAAAACCTGCTAAGAATTCTCTTGACATCTGAAAAACACACATATTCGTTGTGCTGATTACGTAGCCATGCCCTTAGCGCTAATGCGTCAGGTGTTCCAATAGACGACTTTCCTGAAAACATGAATACGTGACCTTTGGATTTAAAGAATGCAGCAACACCTTCCAACTGGTAGTGATTTCTCGCCAGAACCATCCACTGCCCTGTGCCTACAGGCGCAGCCTCGGGGGAACCTATGGTAACAACAGCTCCATCCCTTTCAGCGGGTTGCCAATTCTTAGCATACCTATGCTTTATTTTCTTTGCAATTCTGTCACATCGAGCAAAAACCTGCCTCGGAAGCCTGTGGGACAGAGGGAGTACTGTTGTGTGCACGCCCAGATTCAGGAAATGGTTAATGTCTGCCCCCGCCCACTCATAAATAGCCTGGTCGTCATCGCCGGCATAGTAGATGCTGTCGACTCCGCTAGACATTCTGTCAACAATCTTCCACTGCAATGGAGAAAGATCCTGCGCCTCATCCACAATTAAAACCTTAACAGGAAGCGGGTGCATGCGTTCGAGCCAAACTTCAAGAATATCTGTATAATCATAAACTTCTCTTGCTTCTTTAAACAGTTTCAGTGAGTCTTGGTAGTATTTGACCTGCAGGAAACCATGCCTTCCGTCCATGAGGCACATCTTTCTCAGATCCATACACCTTAGTCGGGCCTGCTGTTCGATGTGGTACCACTGAGAACCGCGCTCTCTTTGCTCTGAGATGATTCCAAAATCATCCTCGACCTTGCCGAATTGTACTTTAAGGGCATCCCCTAGCTCATCATAATGTTCGTCTTGCATCAATTGATCAGAACGAAGTCCAAGCTCGCGGAAAGCGAAAGAATGTAATGTCCTGAAGTAAGGCAATTCTTTTTCGTGAAACCCGAACTGCTGATAAGCACGATGCCTTGCCTCCGCCGCCGCCTTCTTCGTGAATGCGACATAAGCTATTTCAGACGGTTTCACCCCCCGCTTTAAGTGCTGGCTTACTATGTCAAGAAGGCGTGTGGTTTTGCCACAGCCAGGTCCTCCTAGTATGAGTTCTCTGTACTGCATGAAAACCGTTTAGAAGGGTGAATCGGTCTTTCTTGTCTGTAGCACAGTCGGGGATGCTACATAGGATGTAGGAATGTACAGATGTTGGATGTTTACGGACCACATCTTTGTCGGCCCTGCTCCGGGTATGTCAGCTTCTTCCGCCTCTACTCCGTACGTAGGAGAAGAGTGCAGGAAAGCCCACACTTTCTTTCCGTCAACAATCTGTCCTAGGTCTCGTTTCATACGTTTCATTAGGTCGAAGGGCCTAAAATAGGCACGTTCTTTGACCCTATCAACAAACACTGTATGCGCCATGAGATGCTCCATACTGTCTTCCTGAGAACACACCTGTATGAAGTCTCTGAACGTCTCATTGATCTGTCCCCTTAGAGAGGACTCTGCAGGAGCTTGTATAACCTCAACAGTATCTAGCAGTTCTTTGACGACCTTCTCCCATGCAGACTTCTTAATGGTAGAAAATAAAATATGTACTGTTTCTGCAACGAGTGTTCGAAACTCACCCTGCTTTATGAGGACATCAATATGCGACATCTCAACTCTTACGCCGTCAATGTTGATGTACCATATTGGGGGATCTGTTGCTATCTTTGTAAGGCCTGTGAGCATTATTTCAAGCTCTTCCGCCGACCCACCTACCCCATACTCACGTTTAAGGCATGCAGCCCTGTTGCACGCCGAGCAGAGAGGTTCCATATTGCATTGGTAGGGGTATGATTTTCTTTGTAACGACTTTGCTATCGTATGTAGTATTTCAGACTCTGGAAGAGGCTCCTCAACATAGTTCTTGTTGAACTCCATTATGTGCTGAACGAAGTTACTAGGGTCTTTCTTCTTGTAGTAGGACCCTACATTCAGAAGGACCATATTACGAGATCCTGATGTAAGTCCTTTTTCTGCAAGTTTAGCTAAGCAAGGAGGTCCATCATGAAATAAAGGCTTTTCTGCATCCTTCTTAAGGAACTGCGACAATGTCGCCTCGTTCATCAAGCGTCCATCCTCGACGTAGACGAGGAACTCCGTCAAGGACCTTTCTTCACCCCTAATATAGGCAACACGTGTTTCCCCGTAGTATGGCAGGTTTATCCAGTTTCCTGTGTCCTCTGAACTTAGTCGTTTTATTTGCTTCGGGAAAATCTCTGATTTGCCAAACCCCAACTCAGACGCCCATAGACGAAGAACATTTTGCAGGAGCTGGGCTGGAACAGGATCTTTGGTAAAGAGCCAAACGTGTGCTCCTCCTGACTTAGACTTCGTTATTGTAACAGGCAGGTATTCACAATCTTTTGTTAGCTTATTGAAGTCCATAGGGTACTTATCGATGTCAATGCATCCGAAGCAGGCGGATTCGTTGTCGTCAATAAGTGGGATGATGCCTACACTTTTCTTACCCCGTAAATGTTCTGCGTAATTCTCATATGTTATAGGACCTGCAACTGTTTTTGCTGTTCCTTTTTGCTTGCCAGAAGGCTGGCCGGCAGGTATCTCGAAGGTTCCATACCTGTATGTGTAGCCGCGGAATAGCCTGGCGAACTTCTGAACGGATAATTCATCAAACACCTCCATAGATACCTGCCGCCCTTGCTGACTTTAATGACGTAAGATTTGTAGACGGTTTCCTCAGAAAGGAATACTGTCGTTAAGGTCCTTACTGTCATCAACCTTGACCGCGTTCTTCACAGCCTCATCCATCACATGTTTCCCTCGGGAAGAGGTCGAGAAATCACGGATGGAACGGTATAGGTTCAAAAACTTAGCTTGATCCAGTTCATACAAGAACGCCTTCTTCTCGAAGTTCCACGTGAACCACGATCCACTATCGTTCGATCGTGTAATCGCATTCACATGCCACAAGATCAGCGGCATAGGGCACTTTCCCGGCATACCCGGTTGACCCGTTAAAGGATTAATCCACTCCATTAGCTTATGTCTTGCGTTAAGATTGCGGCTAACCTTAATTCCTGACGCAGACATTGACAGTACAACAGGTGTCCATGATGAAAGATCAGGAGACACGATCGCGCCCAGTCGAGTATGCGTAAGGCTCAACAGGTTACCTGGTGTTCCGTAAGGAGATCCTTCCTTAATAATCGAGTTGAAATCCTTGTCCATCTCAACCCTAATTTTAGACCCTTCAACAACACCGTATTCTGCAACAAACCCGCCACCCTTGTTCCGGGGAACCCATTCAATGTAAGACTCTTTGAATGTGCTCAAGATAATGTCAAGGCCCTTTTCACCGTCATACAATTCCTTGGTAACAGAATTGTAGAACATTCCAGCAGAGGCCTCTTTAATAAACTCCGCTTTTCCACGGGTAACCTGAGGGCTAAGTGCCTGAAGAATGTTCAGGAATGGGGTGGTCATCTGCTCCTGAGAATAGTTCGCACCGAACTCTTCTGCATCAGCTTCAAAATCAATTCCTGTGCCTGAAAGCGTCATAAGTTCCTTGGGGTCTTCTTTTACTGTAAGGGCTTTAGTTTCTTTCGTCATTCTATTCTCCTATGGTTGGATGTTTTGTATTTCAGTCATCTTATCAGCACTTTCACTGATTTCGATATCATAAAGTCTTCCTTCTTTAAAAAGATCGAAGGCTTCAGGATTGGTGATAACAATTTTCATAGATCCTAGCGGACCATACCGCCACCAAGAATCATCCCCTGTTTCCTTTTTCAAGGAAAAGTTCACAGATGCATACTCAACACCTTGCATGACAATGTCGCATGACAATGTGAGCTTCTTGTTCATGTGGAGGACCTCTTAATAATTGCTTTACGCCATGCAAATCCACCAAAATCTTCGAGCTGGATGTTTTCTCCACGCTTCAAGTGGTCTCGAAGAATAGATTTCAGTGTAGCTGTGTTGACAGACGTTTCTTCTACAGGCTCAAGCCCTGCTGCAACAAGCGCCTCAATAGCAGCATTCTTCTCGTTATGGCTATTCTTAGGAAGACTCACAACAATCTTCCCTGTAACAATGTCTCCATGTGAGTTGTTCTCTAACCATGCAACAATAGAGTTCAGTTTGTTCTTAGGAACAGACACAGATAGGTCTTCTTTGATCGTTACAGTGTGACCCGAAACTGTCTTAATCTCTGACAATCCTGCCTGCTGGATGGCGTCTGGAAGCTTCCCTTGCTCTATCTTCTTTAGGTCACTTTGAAGGGACTTAAGCTCAGTTTCAACCCTTAGAATTTCATCTTCAAGCCTCAGCTGCTCAACGGCAAGCTGGTGTATGATAGACAGCTGTTCGGGTGTCGACTCTATTTCGAAATCATCTTTTTCGAATTTTTCGAAAGCATCTTTCATTGCTGGTCCTCATAGGCGGATAGGGGCAGTTCTACAGGAATGTAATATCCTGACTTGATTATGTTAGGTTGTCCTGGAGGAGAACCTTCGGCCCTTGTTCTCAGTCTTTCAAAACGCAGATATTTCAGGGGCAGCTTCATTTTGGATATCACGTATCCTACAAGAAGTGCAGAGTACGGGTCACCTCCTGCAGTAACAATGTAGTCTTTGTCTGGATTAAACTTTTCAAGAATGTCTCGGACCCTTTTCAATGAACGAGTAGGGTTTGCTGAAGGATTCTGATAGGCCTCAAAGATATACTCAATGGGACCGTATTCTTGAGCGGGGCTCACGTCATACATATTGCCCTGAGGTCCAGGTTTCGGCTGGCAGATAATGAAAACAGTCACGGAGAGCTCCTACTTGGCGGGAATCTACTAAGATAAACAAGCCACAATATACGTTCACGGGAATGAACCTATATCGTTTTTATTTCACTCAATCCATTTCCTTAATTGATCTCCTGTAAGTTGTGAGGCAATGTCATATCGAGCCTTCAGCGCTGTCAAAATTTTATCGTCAACTGTTTTGTTGGCAACAAGATCAACATAAGTTACAGGATACTTGGAGATGATTCGGTGACACCTATCTTCTGATTGTAGTCTTGATATTAGGCTGTGATCGTTGGAGTAGTATACTGCGTTCGTGGCTTCAGGCAAATCAAGCCCAACACCCCCTGCTTTAGGGTTACCTACAAAGAATCTAACATCTTTCGATTCCTTGAAAGCCCGCTTATTTGCCTGCTTATCAGCAGACGACACTGTTCCATCGTACCTTACAACTGCATTCGAACCGTAAACTTTGGACAGCGAATTAACGATATGCTCTGTCGACAAGGTGAAGCGTGACCAAATCAAGGTCTTGCCTTCAAGCTGTGCACATATTTCTAGCAGTCGAACCATTCTTGAAGGTGTTTCTAGGAGATGTTTTCCTTTTTCTCCCGTTATGAGGTCCTCGAAAACAACAAATCCACACGCTATCTGCTGCAATCGTATCAGTTTAGTAATGGCCATCTCCGCTGAAATATACTTACCGGGAGCAAGTTCAGCAAGAACAGAAGACTTGACTTTGTTGTAGAGGGTTCTTTCATCAGCAGATAGCTCGAATGTAGACTTCTTATATATCTTAGGAGGAAGGTCGGGGCACTCAGATTTTGTTACACGAGAAGAATACTGTCCCACAATCTGCTGAAGACCATCTAAATTACGGTATCCCTTGACTGTATCAAAGAACTTCTTGATAGGTGCTCCTGTCTTCTTGTCTTTGATCCATATGCCTTCCTTTTGCACAATGCAGTACCGAGCCTTAAACCCCCACAGGTCAACAGGAAATATTGAAGGACTTAGTATTCGCATCTGGGGATAGTAGTGAAGCGGATTTCCTCCTGAAGGTGTTCCTGACATAATACGTCTGTAGGGGAATAGGGGTGCAATAGATAGCAGGTTCTTTGTTCGGGTCGCAGTTGATCCTCCGAAGTCCTGGGACTCATCAACAATTAGTAGGGTCGGTGCTCGTACAGCGAGATCCCTGCAGGCTTTAAGGCCCTTCTTCGTTCCCAATGCTTCACAGTTGAGTCCTAGTATGATAAGGGAGTTCTCAAGTGTTTTCTTGAATTTGTCGAATTTACGCCAAGCTCCTGATTCATGCCAGCATTCAGCAAAGTACTCATTTTCTCTCAGAGGTAGATGGACGGGGACGGCCTCATCTATTATCTGTTGGTCAACACCATTCTTTGATATGAAAAGGCACTGTTTTATTTTGCCGCAGTTCCACAAGTATGCTGCCTGTACAAGTGCCACAGACGTCTTACCGAGTCCTGTCTCCATAAAATAGGCCCAGTATTCCCTGTCCTTGGACAGTTCAAGCGTTGTTCTCTGGTGAATGTATGGAGGTATCTTGTACTGCAAGTAGCTCAACGTGTGCTCCTTCCCATTTGACGAAGTTTGGATAATTTTCGTCCCTCAATTATTCTTCTACGTCATTCCTCAGTCTCCTCTTTTCATAAACGATGGTGATAGGGCTTTGTTTTGAACTGCAAGCGCATCTTTGCTCCGTGTTCTATCTAGAATGACACCCATGCCGCCGCCTGGAAGCTCAAAGAAGGCAACACCTTCATCAGAGAAGAACTGCTGTAGAAGAGGCTTCGTCTTGTCGGACATGCTGTGTATGCCACGTTCGATGTTCTTTATAGTCTCAGCTGTTACACCTACTTTTCGTGCTAGGTTCTCTCGGGAGAGGCCAAGAAATCCTCGAGCTGCACTAATCTGAGAACCCCGCATTCTGTGTATGTTAATTGACACAAGAGTCCTCCTCTTTCTGCTTCCATTCTAGCCATTCTCTTACAGCCTCTTCCCTGTCTTCTAGAAGGTGTTCTAGCAGTTCAATGTCTTCTCGTTCTATGGCAAAGAAGCACATAGAAGCAAGTTCATCAAACATCTTTTCTGATGCATTCATCTTAAGTGTTTCCTTTCTAAGCCACAAGCGAATAGACTTGAGCCTTCAGCAGTGTTTTCTGTTCAGGCATTATAAGACTCTTTTTGATTTTCTCCTGTTCAGGGTACTGAAGTCGGAGGATTGTGTTCAGGCATTCATCAACAGATGTTGGAGGAATGTATATAGAAGGACCTTCTTCTTTGTATTGGAAGCACTTCAGGTCCTTGAACTCCCTCGATGCATAAGTTTCTTGTGTGATATCTATAGGTTGAAGCGATTGTAGCTCTTTGAAATCAGTTGAGGGCATTACATGAACCCTGTCCTTGATAACATACTGCTGCATTTCGATGCCTGACCTGCTTACATATCCAAGTGCTCCCATTCCTAAGTGTTGTGATTGAAAAGCCTCGTAGTAAGGAAGTTTTACACTTCCTCTCAACATCACAACACCATCAGGACTTGTGGCTGCAAGGGCTATAAGTAAGGCATCGCTGTACATGCCCATCTGTTCGAACGCATGAAATTTCCATCCGTTACGATGGAGATGTGAGGTTGTTGTCTCCCATCCCCACCATCTTAAAGTAAGTGGATAACCTGAATGGATAACATTTATAACATTAGGTTTTTCAGACGACACAGAGCCTACCTACTTTGAAACGTCAACTCCTGCAGAGGCATAGACAGAAAGTTCAGACACTTCTTTCAGGTAGTTGTCAATTTCTCTTTGTATGTTACGCACAATGAGTTCTGCCTTCTCTTTCTTGGCGTACAGCTCCTTAAGCGCCTTTGTGGCT
>Ga0007882_10000113_pt1 | contig 44072 bp, 35 predicted proteins | sample CryBogCBH12Aug01_FD_71195 | JGI IMG/M metagenome (GOLD analysis project Ga0007882, IMG submission 71195) | Freshwater microbial communities from Crystal Bog, Wisconsin, USA - CBH12Aug09.1 | ecosystem: Environmental > Aquatic > Freshwater > Lake | place: Crystal Bog, Wisconsin, USA | collected... | reverse complement strand
ATTCTGCAAGTGTTCGACCCGGCCATGTGCTGTTCCACCGGCGTCTGCGGGCCGGGCGTTGACCCCGCGCTGGTGCAGTTTGCCAGCGACTTGGACTGGCTGAAAACCCAGGGAATCATCGTGCAGCGCCACGGGCTTTCGCAAAATCCGGGCGCATTTGTGACGGTTGAAGTTGTCCGGGCCGCCCTTGCGGAAAAGGGGGAGGGGGCCTTGCCCATCCTGCTGCTCAACGGCCGGATGCTGGCGACGGGCCGTTATCCCGAGCGCAAAGAATTGGCCGGCTGGCTGAATTTGCAAGCGGTTGCCACCCCGCCGGCCGGGCAAACCGGTTGCGGTTGCTCCGGGGCGTGCGGCTGATGAATCTGCCTGCGGAACCATCCCTCGCCGCCTTTCTGGCGGCGCCCACCCGCTTTCTGTTTTTTACCGGCAAAGGCGGCGTGGGAAAAACTTCGCTCGCCTGCGCTTCGGCCATTGCCTTGGCTGACCGCCAGCGGCGGGTGCTGCTGGTGAGCACCGATCCGGCGTCAAATCTGGACGAGGTTTTGGGCGTTCAGTTGAGTCCGGCACCGACTCCCGTGCCCGGTGTGCCGGGATTGTTTGCCTTGAATGTGGATCCGCACGCGGCGGCCCAGGCCTATCGGGAAAAACTGGTTGGCCCCTATCGCGGCCAATTGCCGGACTCCGTCATTCGCAGCATGGAAGAGCAGCTTTCCGGGGCTTGCACCATGGAGATTGCGGCCTTTGATGAATTTTCCCGCCTGCTGGGACTGCCGGAAGCGACCGCCGGTTTTGACCACGTCATTTTTGACACCGCACCCACCGGTCACACGCTGCGGTTGCTGTCGTTGCCGGGCGCGTGGACCGGCTTTCTCCAGACCAGCACCAGCGGGGCTTCCTGCCTGGGCCCACTGGCCGGACTGGCGCAGCAGCGGACCATTTACGAAAATTCTGTGGCGATGCTGGCGAATGCAGTTCACACGACCCTCGTCCTGGTAAGTCGCTCCCAAATGAGTGCGCTGACGGAAGCGGAACGAACCAGCAGGGAACTGGGGCATATTGGCATTCGGAATCAAAAACTGATTCTCAACGGCCTGTTTCGGGCGGCGGGAGCGGATCCACTGGCGCTGGCGCTCGAACGTCGCGGCCAGCAGGCGCTGACCCTCAAGGCGGGATTTCTCGCCACGCTGCCGGTTTTCAAGGTGGAGTTGCGCCCCAACAATATGGTGGGGATTGCTGCCTTGCGGGCCTTGGTCAGCCCGCTGGCCTTGTCCGCTTCCATTTCTCCGCCTGCGGCCGAAGCCCCATTGCCTACGACGGCAAGTTTCTCCGCGCTGGTGGGTGAACTGATGGCCGTGGGCCATGGGGTCATTATGACCATGGGCAAGGGTGGGGTGGGCAAAACGACCGTCGCGGCGGCCATTGCCACCGAACTGGCCCGGCGCGGGGCCAGGGTTCATTTGAGCACCACCGATCCGGCGGCACATGTTGCCGCAGCGGCGGGGCTGGTGGCCGGGTTGTTGGTGAGCCGGATTGATCCAGTTGCCGAGACGCGGGCGTATGTTGAATCGGTGATGGCCACCGCCGGGAAGGATTTGGATGCGAGCGCCCGGGCGTTGCTGGCGGAAGATTTGCGGTCGCCTTGCACCGAGGAGATTGCCGTGTTCCGCGCCTTCGCCCGCACGGTAGCGCAGGGCCAGGACGCCTTTGTGGTGCTGGACACCGCGCCCACCGGCCATACGCTGCTGCTGTTGGATGCCACCGAAGCCTACCATCGCGAGGTGGCGCGCAAAGCCAGCAACCTGCCCGGCGAAGTCCTGAACCTGCTGCCCCGATTGCGCGATGGCCAGTTCACCCGCGTCCTGATTGTCACCTTGCCCGAGGCCACGCCCGTGCATGAAGCGGCCATGTTGCAGGCGGATTTACGGCGCGCACAAATTGAGCCGTTCGCCTGGATCGTCAACCAAAGTTTTTTTCAAAGCCATACCGACGACCCGCTGCTGCTGTTGCGGGGACGCAATGAAGTTCCCTATCTGCACGAGGTCGTTGACCGGTTGTCCCAACGGACGGTCATCGTGCCGTGGCTGGCGCAGGATCCCGTTGGCCCGGAAGGGTTGCAGCAGTTTTTTATCCCGGCGGCGGGGGAGACCACGGGGTAATAGCCCATCCCACATACCCGGCCCGGATAAGAGCTTATACCACTTCCAGTTTGGAATAGAACCGGCCGGCTGGTAAGGAGCGCGGGCTTCAGCCCGCTTCAATGCCCCAAACGGTCCAGCGCCAGCATCGGCCAGTCCGCTTTCCTTTTGGACGCTGAAGCGGCGTGAACGCCGCGCTCCGCTCGCGCCTCACGCGGGCAACCTTACCCACATAGATCATGATGCAGTTTCAAACTGGAAGCGGTATGAGGCGTGCCGCCCGTTTCAGGGCTGAAAGCCCATCATGTGACAGCCCAGGGTGCAGCGCGGAGCGCAAGCCCTGGGTAGATGTCCAACAATAAAATATCCGGCCTGTAGGGCCGGAACCGTTTTTAGAGGTGTCGGCCTTACAGGCCTGAGGGAACAATGAGATGCGTTTTCCTAGGCCTTCGCTCGCGGACTCGCTCCAGCCTAGGCTCTCACATTTGGGACTTTCAGTCCCCCAAGATGTTCATTGCCGGGACGCAAATGTTGCCCATGCTCTGGGCTTTCAGCCAGGCACCTCCCGCCCCATCTTTTCAATCCGCCTGCTTCAAACAGTGGGTGAGGTAGGGGAGCAATTGTTTCTTGCGGGAGACCACGTCGCGGAGTTCGTAAACGCCCTGTTCCAAGCGCGGATAATCAATTCGCTTCACGAACGCGGCATTGCCGGCGACCAGCAGGAGCGAGCTTTGCGTGGCCACGTCCGTGACCAGCAGGGCGGAGAAGAAATAGGCGCATTTTTCGCGGTAGGCTTCCAGCGCAGCCAGTAGCTCGTCCTTGCGCTTCCAGAACTGGTCGAACCCGACTTCCTCAATCTGCGCCACGCTGAAGGCTACGCCGTCCTCGCGGTATTCCTTGCAGTCGGTGGTGATGGCCTGCGGGGCGGGCTTGAGGGTGAGCAGGGAGCCGGAGGCGAACAGCTTGTCCGTGAATTCCCGCGCATTGACCCCGGACAGGCTTTCGAGCCGTTTCAAAATTTCCGCATCGCGCGGGGTGGTGGTGGGCGAAGTCAGGTTTAGGGTGTCGGACACCACCCCGGCCAGGAGCAGGCCGGCAATCTCCGCCGGCAGTTCCACTTGGTGCCGGAAGAAACAGTCCGCCACGATGGTGCTGGTGGAGCCGACCGGCTCGTTGCGGAACAAAATCGGCTGCTGCGTGGAGAGCGAACCAATGCGGTGATGGTCAATAATCTCGATAATCTCCACTTCGTCCGCACCCTGCACGGCCTGGGACAGTTCATTGTGATCCACGAGAATCAGCCGACGGGTGACGGTCTTGAGGAAATCCGTCTTGGACAGAATGCCGACCGTCTGGCCCATGGTGTCCAGCACCGGGAAAACGAGGTAGCCGGAGGCGGTGGCTTCCTCGCGCACGGCGGCCAGCGGTGCATTTTCGCGGAAGCAGAGAAATTCTTCATTCAGCACATGGCTCACGCCCACCGCTGCGCGGCACAGGGCCGCCGTGGTGGCGGTATCGTGGGGCGAGGTGATGACGCTCACGTTTTTTTTCCGCGCGGTTTCGACGGTCTTGGCTTCCACGGTGATGCCGCCGGTCACAATCAGCACGCGCACGCCCTCGCGGATGGCGATGTTCTGGATGTCCCAGCGGTCGCCCACCACCACGCACAGTTTCTCCGGGGCATAGCGTTCCAGGCGCTGGGCAAAGGATTCCAGGCTCATGGCGCCAATCATCAGGATCAATTCCTGCTCGCGGGCGGCTTCAATGCCCACCACCACCTGGCCGCCCAAGGTTTGGGCCAGGTTATTCAGCGAAGCCAGCACTTCGCGGGAATGCTGCCCGTGCTGGTTGGCGGCCGGAAACAAAAATTTGCTCAGTTTGAACAACGACAGCAGCCCGCGGCATTTGCCCGCCTCGTCCATGACGGGCAGGATGCGGAGATTTTTTTCATCCATGAGTCGGAGGGCTTCCGCCGCCGTGGCATCGGGCCGCACACTCAGGATGCGCCGCTGCATGACATCCGCCACCTTGGGGGAGACATCGGCGACGAATTTCGGGGCTGGCACACCGAAGGTGTTCAGGACGAAGTCAATGCGGTCGTTGGTGTCTCCGCAGCGGGCGGCCACGGCCTCGGCCATGCCGGTGCGGCGTTTGAATTCCGCATAACCGATGGCGGAGCAGATGGCGTCGGTGTCGGGGTTACGATGACCGATAACAAGAATTTCACTCATGCAAAGCAGCCGTGAGGCTAACGTGCCGGGACGTTTACGGCAAGCTTCGTTCGCGGCGAACCCATCCGGCGGAGCGCGGCTGTGTCGCAGACCAGCCGCAGCCACAGCAACAACCCCGGGCGGGTGGAACAAGCTGACGCGGCTGAACGTTCGGACATCGCTGCGGCTGGCTTTTAGCACAGCCGCGCTCCGCCAAAGAGGATCTTTGTCTTGTGCCTCCGACCGCCTATTCCCGGATGAAATAGCTCAGGTTTTCCAGTTCGATGGCGAGGTTCACATTATTGGCCATGACCTCCTCGGGCACGGTCAGCACGATGGGGGCGAAGTTGAGGATGCCGGCGATGCCGCAGTCCACCAGCGTGTTGGCCACTTCTTGGGCCGAAGGGGCGGGTACGGAGAGGATGGCCATCTTGACGCCATGTTCCTCGATGAATTTGGGCATGGCCTCCATGCCGAGGATGGGCATGGCAATCTGCTTGTCCCGGGGCCGGCGCGGAGCGGCGTCAAAGGCGGCGACGATTTCAAAGCCCTCCTTTTCAAAGCCCCGGTAGGAGAGCAGCGCCAGACCGAGGTTACCTACGCCCACCAGAATGACCGGCTGCAGCCGGGAGGTGCCGAGTTCGTCGGCGATGCGGCTGGAGAGTTCGGTGACATCATAGCCCAGCCCGCGCGTGCCAAACGTGCCAAAACAGGCCAAATCCTTGCGCAGTTGGGTCGGTTTGACGCCGGCGGCCTTGGCGAGTGCCTCGCTGGAAACGGTGTCCAAACCGTTCTCCTTGAGGCGGGCCAGGCAGCGCAAATAGATCGAAAGCCGGTAAATCGTCTTGCGCGGGATGATAAGCCGTCCGCTTTTCTTCACGGACGGCAAATTACGGCACCGGGCGGCGGCGGGCAAGCGTTTGTGAAATATTTCACAATTTTTCTTTCCGGTCGGCAAGCGGCTTGCTCTATATAGTGTGATGTTCAACTTGGGCGCTGTCGCAAACCGGACGTGGCCGCGGCGGGGGATCGCCAAAACTGCGAAAAACCGTGCAATTCAGCCGGATTCGTGGTCTGGTTCCCTTGTTGGCCGGCCGGGTGGCGCGTTTGGCGGCTGGTCAAATTTGAACATCCCGTCAAAATAACAACCGGATTAATATGATACAGGATTATCAGGTCAATGGTGGATTCGACGAAATGCTCGATCCGCGCACCGGGGTGCGGGGGCATTACCGCAAATTCCACAAGCTGTTCAAAAGCGTCAGCCCCGGCGAATTCGACGCCAAGCGGCAGGCGGTGGACACCGCCTTCCTGCGCCAAGGCATCACCTTCAACGTCTATGGCGATGCCGCCGGGGCCGAGAAAATCTTCCCCTTCGACATGATCCCGCGCATCATCCCCGCCAAGGAGTGGGAGCATCTCGAGCGCGGCCTGGCCCAGCGTATCACCGCCCTCAACCTGTTCCTGCACGACATCTATCACGAGCAGAAGATTCTCAAGGACGGCGTCATCCCGGAATTTTACGTGCTGTCCGCCCGGCATTTTCGGCGCGAGTTCGTCAACTTCGAGGTGCCCAAGGGCATTTACATCCATGTTTGCGGCACCGACCTGATTCGCGACCATGAGGGCAATTATCTGGTGCTGGAAGACAACGGCCGCTGCCCCTCCGGCGTGAGCTATGTGCTCGAAAACCGGCGGGCGATGAAGCGCGCCTTTTCCGGGATGTTCGAGAGTATCAGCGTCCGGCCCGTGGAAAACTATCCGCAGGAGCTGCTAAAATCGCTCAAGTTCATTGCGCCCGCCGGGGTGGCTGACCCCACCGTGGTGCTGCTCACCCCCGGCGCTTACAACAGCGCGTATTTTGAGCACACCTACCTGGCCCGCCAGATGGGCATTGAAATTGTCGAGGGCCGCGACCTGTTTGTGCGCGATTCCCGCGTGTTCATGCGCACGACCAAGGGCCTGCAGCCCGTGCATGTCATTTACCGCCGGTTGGACGATGATTTTCTCGATCCGACCGTCTTCCGCCGTGACTCGCTGCTGGGCGTGCCCGGCCTCGTGCATGCCTACCGCGCCGGCAATGTCTCGCTGGCGAATTCCATCGGCACGGGCATTGCCGATGACAAGGTCATGTATTATTTCGTGCCGCGCATGATCAAATACTATCTGGATCAGGAACCCATCCTGCCCAATGTTCCGACCTACCTGGCCAGCGAGGAGGCGGACCGGAAATATATTCTTGAGCATCTCCCGGAACTGGTGGTCAAGGCGGCCAATGAATCCGGCGGCTATGGCATGCTCATGGGACCCAAGGCCTCAAAAGAGGAGATTGAAATATTCCGGGGCAAAATCATCGCCGAACCGCGCAACTACATTGCGCAGCCAATGATTTACCTGTCCCAGCATCCGACCTTCTGCGACGGCGACTTTGAGGGGCGGCACGTGGATCTGCGGCCGTTCATCCTGTCCGGCGAGCGCATCAGCATTATTCCCGGCGGCCTGACGCGCGTGGCCTTGCGCAAGGGGTCGCTGGTGGTAAACTCCTCGCAGGGTGGGGGCAGCAAGGACACTTGGGTGCTCTATGGTGATGAATAACCACGGCTGCCCACTCCCATTCATTTTGCCAACATGTTAAGCCGCGTCGCCAACTCCCTCTACTGGATGGCCCGTTACATTGAACGGGCCGAGAACATCGCCCGCATCGTGGACGTGAACCTCCAGTTGCTCCTCGACATCCGCAATCTGGACGAGAAGCGGCTCATTGCCTATTGGCTGCCCATCGTGCAGGCCACCGGCGACGAGGCGGCCTTCTTCAAGCTCTACCCCCATGCCTCCGGCCACAATGTGACCGAGTTTCTGGTCTTCCAGATGGACAATCCCAACTCCCTCGTGCAGTCCATCTGTTCCGCGCGTGAAAACGCCCGCATGGTGCGCGACCAGATTACCCTCGAACTGTGGGAGGAACTGAACCGTCTGTATTTATTTGTGCGGTCGCCGCAGGCCCGCGAGATGTGGCACCACAGCCCCAGCGATTTCTTCCACGAAATCAAGGCCAGCTCCCTGCATATTATCGGCATCATCAATGCCACCCTCATTCACAATGAAGGCTGGCTGTTCATTCAGGTGGGCCAGTATTTGGAGCGTGCCGACAAGACCACGCGCATTCTGGATGTGCGCTACCAGAGTCTGCCCGCGCGTGGCGTGCCGGACCGCATCAGCCCTGATGAGGCGCTGGAATGGTCCGCCGTGCTGCGCTCCTGCAGTTCCTGGGACGCCTACAAATCCATTCACGGCGCCGACATTAATCCGCGCCAGGTGGCGGAATTTCTCCTGCTTTCTGATAATTTCCCGCGCTCAGTTCGCTTTTGCGTGAACAAGCTGAACCACGCTCTCCGCCGCATTTCTGGCGTGCCCGAGGGACATTTCACCAACGACGCCGAAAAACTGACCGGCCGGTTCCTAGCCGAACTCCAGTTCAGCACCATTGACGAGGTGTTTGCGCAGGGGCTTCACCAATATCTTGACGAGGCCCAGACCAAACTCAACAACGTGGGAGCCGAATTATTCAAGGCCTACATTTTCCAGCCCTTCCAGGCGGCGGACGAAATCCACATGGTCCAGCAGGAGGAGCAACAACAGCAGGCCCGCCTGCACCGCTTTTGAGCCGCCTGCCATCACCGCTATCCGCCCGATGAAATTCGATATTCTTCATCGCACCCGGTATGTCTATGCCTCGCCCGTGCGGGACAGTTTCAACGACATCCGGCTGCAGCCCATGCCCATTCCGGAACAGACCGTGGAATCCTTCCTATTGCGCGTCCTGCCGGCGGCCCGCCTGACGCATTTCAAGGATTTCTATTCCAACTGGGTCAACCACTTTGAAATTCCCGAGGCGCACGGCTACCTGTCCATCGAGGCCCAATCGCGGGTGATTACCCGGCCGCCCCCGCCGTTGCCCACCGGCGAAAAACTCTGCTCCTTCAAGCTGATGCGTTCCGCCCCGGAATTTGAACGTTGCTTCGACTATCTCCAGGACAGCCGGTTTGTGGAACTCACGCCCGAGTCCTGGAAGCTGGCCGTGGACGCCACCCACGGCCTCGACGACGCCTGGCTGGCGATTCAGGCGCTGATGGCGTTTGTGCATGGCTTTCTGAAATACGAGTCCAACTCCACGAACGTCCACACGCACATGCGCGAGGTCATCGCCGAGCGCCGGGGCGTGTGCCAGGATTTTGCCCATCTCCTGATCGGACTGTGCCGCGCCCTGAAGATTCCGGCGCGCTACGTGAGCGGCTACCTGGCCACGGAAACCGCCAGCGCCATGCACGCCTGGGTGGAGGTGTATTTGCCCGGTTACGGCTGGCGCGGCCTGGATCCCACGCACAACTGCCAGTTGGGCGAGACGTATGTGAAGGTCGGCAACGGGCGTGATTTCGGGGATATTTCCCCCGTCAGCGGCACCTACCGTGGCACCCAGCAGCGCACCATGGAGGTGGAGGTGAAGATTACGCCGCTGGCGGATTAGGGATGGCGGTGAAACCTTGGTCTAGCTGCCAAAGCCGCGCTGTTCCGGCAAGTCGTAGTCCGCTGGCCGTTGGCGGTTCATTGAGGTAGAACTGGAGGCCCTGAAAGTGAGTGGCAACGCCCGCCCTCACCCCGGCACTCTCAGGGTTGTAAAGACAGGAGTTTTATTTTATGGGAATGAACGGTTGCGGAATGGAAACGCGCGAACCGAACTCGGCGGAGAGGGCCGGTAGTAACAGCTTCTTGGCCCGTTTGTATGCTGGCGGAGTTGGTCCGAACCCACCGACTAGATCAACTAAGACGTTCGTTTGATAAAATCGCGCTCCAAGATCAACACGAAATGCTTGCGGAGGTTGCGCATAAAAAACGAGCGTGCCCGGCAAGCGCGTGGAGGAAGTCCGGTTATCCAAGCGAACTTTCCCTGCAACGGTTTGTAGAACAGCTTCCAATTTTCCAGCGTCAGAAGAGCCAGCGGCAATGCCTGCGACCTGATATTGCTGCCAATTCAAGGTATCGCAACCCGTGACAAGAAAACCTAAGGCCAAAAAAAAGCGAATGCACCGTTTCATGATTAAGGCTGAAAATACCCCTGCCAGTTTTGCTGGCAAATTAATTCCACCATAAATTATCAAGCCGCTGGAATGGTCGCACCGTGGACGAATAATAGAAAATATGCCAGGTGAAAACCCTCTCCCCGGGGGAGAGGGCAGGGTGAGGGCGGGCGACCAAACCAATATTCCTGCCCCCTGCCAACGCAGGCCAAAACCTGCTTTTCAACCCCGTCAGCATTTTTTAGATTCGGAACATGGCGAACGTGCAGCGTGCCAGGCAATTGCGTCAGGCGGAGACGTGGGCAGAAAAACTCATGTGGCGGTGGCTGCGCAACCGCCGATTCTCCGACTACAAGTTTCGCCGCCAGCACCCGGTGGGGCCTTACTGCCTCGATTTTTATTGTGAGGAGGCCGGCTTGAACCTTGAACTGGACGGTAGCCAACATGGGTTGCCCGACCGGCAGATACGCGACGCCATTCGGGAAGACTTCCTGAAAACGCGTGGCATCAAGACTCTGCGGTTTTGGAACGGGACGTTGCGACGGAATGGCCGCAGTGTCCGGGACATGATTTTCAATGAGCTGCAAAGTCGCGCTCCGCATCCGCTGCCGGATTACACCCAGCCAGTTAAAGAGGTTGGAAAATAATAGGGTAACGCCCGCCCTCACCTGTATCCTAACCCCTGTTGGTTTTTGCATTGTTCTTCAGAAGATGGCAGGTGCGAGAGGGTTATGTCAATTTCGCCGTCGCCGATTGTGATCTTTTCAATGAGGGCTTCGACGATTTTCCGTTTGTCCGCCGGCAGCATGGACGGCCACCGCTCGTATTGAGAACCTGCTTCCCGGAGCACGCCATCGGCGGACATTTTGTTCACCTTCAAAAAATCCACCTCGGCTTCCAGCCTAGGCAGTTCGGCGTTCAACTGTTTCAACCGTTCCTCGGCGGGGCCGAAGAGGTCGCGGAAGCCCTCCCCGGAGATGTGCTTGTCCAGGTAAAGCTGGTGGGTCTGGTGCATGGATTCCTTGAGCTTTTGAATCTCCCGCCGATGGGTGTCCAAAAGGGCAGACTTCTCGGTCAAGTTCCTATCAGCCTCCTTCAAGTGGCTGGCGATCTTCTCCGGCTGGCCAAAGAACACTTTTAGCTCCTGTCGGACGATGTTTTCAAGGTCTGTGATGGGAATCTTGTTCCGGCATTTCCGACAGAAGTATTTGGGGTTGTTGGCAGCGACATACATCCGGCTGCCGCAGGAACAATGAGCCAATCCGCTAAACAGGTGAACGGGGGGCTTGCCAGGCTTTTTCCAGGATTTGAGCTGTTCCTCGATGATCTGATTCACCTGGTTCCACAGCTCCTCGGACACGATGGGTTCGCAGGGAGCCTTGCCCCATTCGCTCTCCGGCTTGGGTTCGGTGCGCCATGTACCGGTCTGGCGCACGGTGTTGAACACATACAAGCCTTTGGCGCTGGATTCGTCCAAGATGCGAGCAATCGAGGTGTCCCGCCAGATGGCACCCTCGCGGGTGCGGTAGCCGGCGGCGTTCAATTCGCGGGCGACCTGTCCCTTGCGCCGGCATTGCAAGAAAAGTTCGTATGCCTTGCGACGGATGGCGGCTTCCTCGGGAACAATGATGAGCTTCCGGTCAACCCACCGGTATCCATATGGGGAGGTGCCGTTGATGGACTTGCCAAGCTTGGCGCGGGTCGCAACAGAGGCGGCGACACGCTCAGAAATTTCCTCCCGTTCCCATTGGGCAAACACTCCCAGCAGATGGAAGAACATCCGCCCGCCGGCGGTGCTGGTGTCAATCGCTTCGGAAAGCGAAATGAGGTCGGCATCGTGCTTGTTGAAGAAGTCCGAGAAGTCCTCCAGCTCGCGCCGGTTGCGGGAGAGTCGGGCGAGCTTGGAAAAGACCAGGCCGGTAATGTGGCCGCGCTCGATGTCCTTCATCATGCGCTTGGCCTCGGGGTTTTGCATGACGGCCTTGCCGCTCTGGCCGGCCAAGTCATACACTTCCTTGACTTCCCAGCCTCGGCTCTTGGCGTATGAGCGGGCGCGATCTTCGTGGTGTTCGGGGCTGTCGCCCTGGGCTTGGTCTTCGGTGGAAACCCGAATCCAGATGCCGACGGATTTGGTCAAGACACTATTAGTCTTCATAGCACTATTTCATACCCGAAACCGAGACCCGATTCAAGAGAAAAGTATGGCTTTCGAGCTAACATCTTGGTAAAAAATAGACGATGACGAGATCCAAAATGTATTGCGAGTCCGAGCTGGCCGCCTTGGCCAAAAGCTTTCGTGAAAAATCCGGGAAAAAGAAGGCGCAACTGGCGAGAGTGCTTGGCGTCACACGCCCGACAATGCAGGACGCCGAAGGACGCCCTGAGAAAAACCTGACAAAACTGCGTTGTCGGATAATTGAACACTGTTCGGATTTCGAGGTCGTCGGCCCGAATTATTCGCTTAAAAAACGCTCCAAAAACATCAATGCCAGAGCGCAATAGTTTATCAGTCTGGATTCGTTGAATTTCCCAGCCACGCACCGATTCCGCTGCCGAGCCATGCGCCGGGAGGCCCGGCAATCGCTCCGCCAACAACGGCACCAATACCAGCTCCCGCAATCGTGTTCCCTGTCTTTGCTTTCTTTCGATTTGCAACAGAGAGCGGGGCGCGAGTGCGGCCATGTTGGGCACGGGCGGCACGAGTGGAAGCGGTGCCCTTCGATCGGTTGCATGTTATGTGGGCCGCATATAAATTATTGCCGTGGTCTGAGCCGCCTTTCGCTTTGGGTTTTGAATGCTCCACTTCCCATGCGCCCCGCGCACCATGTTCGCCGTAATTTGAAAATGCCAACTTCTTGCCGCAAATATGACACTTGCCGGTGGTGCGGTCGAAAGTTTTTCGTAGGGTTGACTTGTCGTATGTGGTCATAAGGTTTTAGGGTTTTGGAGCTTCGGAGTGAATTGAGAAGTTGTTTACATCTAACCCCAGAGTGATTCTTTTCTCACGGAACAAATCCCAGTAGATCTCCAGCAGTATTGCTTCTTCCTCATCATTGAGAATCGGGTCGTCTTGTGGAACACTGGAAATGGCATCCATGATTGGATCTCTCCGTTTCCATCCCCCATCCTCGGTTCGTAAAATCTTCGCAACGCGGTCAGCCAATTCTTCAAATGAGCCGGGTCTGTCATTTGCTCGTAAAACTCCAAAAACAATTTTCCTCAATTCGTTTTTTGGTTTGCAGCCAACTTTATTTGATTGTGATTTTTTCATTTGCTCAAATTATGGAAAGAGGTTGGACATATGCAGTCCAACCTTCAGGGAATTCTATTACTCATGGTTTCGGCGATGGCACGGTGTGCGATGTCCTCCTTCTGCTTCTGTTCTCTTGCGGACAGTTTCGGGGCGGAGCGTTTGACCTTGTAGCCGCCATAGCGGGTCTCGCTCGGCTGCGCTGCCTGTGGCTGCAACGACTTCAAATATGCGATGAACGGATCGGGCTGGAAATATTCCACCCGTGCCGCTGCCTCTGTTCCCAAGCTGCCGAAAACGGCGGTGGCAATCTTCCGCAAGCGTTCTTCGTCCAGGCAGATTACCGCCACCTTCGGAACATTTGCTTTCAGGCATTTGGCGACGTTGCCAACCTCATGGTCAATGGTCGTGGTGATGGAAATTTCACAGGCAATGTTTTGGTCAGTGCGCTCCAACCACAAGTCCACGCTGCCCTGGCCGTCGAGCACCGGCTTTTCAATGATACCTCGGAAACCCAAAGTCTCCGCCGCTTCCTTGATTCGCTTCTGAATCGCCTGATGCTGCTTTCCGCCCCGCCCCAAGTCGCGGTGTTCCGATGTTTTGAGTTGAATGGTTTCACTGCTGATTGGCGGCACGATTGCTTTCGGAACATCGGAAACATTCGGGGCTTCCGCAAACTTCGGCGGTTCGGCAACAAGCTGTTGTTCGGGTAGCTTGGAACGAGGCGATTGTGTCGGAGAGGAAAGCGGTTCATCTAACGATGGCGTTCTCGACTTCGCCAGCATCGCTTCCACGTCGGCACGCAACGTGCCATATTCTTCTCTCGAACGCGTGATGACTTCCTGCCGTCGGGTGGTGGCCGCAGTCTCGTCCTGCTTTTCCGGCAGGGGAATCGTGAGATTGAAATCGTAGTCGCTGCGTTCCACCCGACACACGGCTTGACCGGTTTCCAAATTCCGTAAATCTTGTGCCTCGAAATATGAAAAGCCGTCCGCGAGTTTTTTTGCGTCATCGTCGCCAACCCGAAACACAATGCGCGTGTAGGGATGAGACATGACGGCACTTGCCACTTCGGGGCTGCGCTGCAACTGGTGCAACTCGTGATGGGCGAGCGTGAGGCCTAAGCGATACTTTCGCGCACTGGACAAAATCTCCGCCATGCTCGGTGTGATGAAGTTTGCAAACTCGTCTATGAACAACCAGTAGTCTCGGCGGGCGGCGATCTGCTGCGCCTGTCGGCTCATGGCAATCTGCTGGAATTTCGACACCAGAAGCGTGCCAAGCAGGTATGAATTCTCCCGGCCAAGCAATCCTTCCGGCAATTTGGCCAGCAGTATCTTTCCCGTGTCCATGATGTGGGCGAAGTCCAGCCGGTTCTCCGGCTGCGAGACCATGTGGCGAATCGGCTTCTGGGCAAGGAACGCGTCCAGCCGGGTGAGAATGGAGCCGATGGATTTGTTACCAGAAAGGTGCGGGAAACTTTTCTGCCAATAATACACCACTTCGGAATCCTTCACTGATTTGAGGAAATCATTCCGAAACGGAGTTTCAATCAGGAACCGGCGCAGGTCAGCGATGGTGCCGCGTCGGTCGCTTTCTAGGAAGGCGAGGATAGCGTTTTGGAGCACGCTGTTCATCTGGTCGCCCCAAGAAGTCGAGAGCCGTTGGAAGACGGCAACCAAGTCGGAGGCGAGCAAATTCTTTTCAAGTTCGCTGTGGGCAGAGAGAATATTAAAGCCAACCGAATAGTCGGGGTCGGAAGGGTCAACCAACACCACGTCGTTGATTCTTGATTCAGGGATGATGCCCAAAATCCGGTCAATCAAATCGCCATGGGGATCGAGCACGGCAACGCCCTCACCATTTTCGATGGACTGCCGGATGAGATTAAACAGTAGGGTGCTTTTGCCGGTACCACTCGCGCCAATGACATGGCAATGTCTTGTGCGTTGTTCCGGTGTCAGTCGAACGGATATGCTTTCTCCAAGATGGACGCTGGTTCCAAGCAAAAGTCCGTGCGCATTTTGGACGATGCTCGGCGCGGCTTTGCTCTTTGCGGTCTGCCGCTCAAACACCCGCGAACGCACAGCGTTCGACGGCAAATGAACGAAGCCAATCAACTCGTCGCTATTGAGCAGCATCCCAGAGCGGTGCGACTGGCGTCGCAACATGTCCTCAATATGTTTTTCGTAATCGTAGTCATCGTTTTTCAGCGGGATGAGTTCATTGCCCTGGGGATGGGCAAACACTCGAAGCGAACCGGCCAAGTCACTGGCGATGGCCACGACCCGGTCAAAGCTGCCGGCTTTGACGGCGATTCTGACGACGGCGGCATACAGCGGTTTGGACACCTTGTTCTCCGCCGCGCCAGCGAGTTCCGGCTGGTTGACGAAGAACGGTTTCCCGTCCGCATGGGTGACGGAATTGACGATGCTGTCTGCCCAAGGTGCCTGGGCAGGTTGAAACAAAACTTGGAAAAGCCCAAGTTCATCCGGCTCTAATTCAGACAATGCCCCCACGATGCCAATGAAGGGGTCGAGCTTGCCGCTTTGAAGCTGTAGCATGAACTCCCGAGCCAGACCAAATTCAACCACCAGCACTTCGTCCCCCTCGCATTCATCCCAGGTCTGTTCCAAGGTGCTCGTGCGGGATTGAAAGATCGCTTCGGGGAAGTATGCTTGCAACTGGCGGCGGAGCAACGGTGTATCGTCCGCGCTGGCAACATATTGTGTTGAAACTTTTTGATGCGTCCCCACCAGTTCAAAGGCAATCGGCTCGCTGCACAAAGACAGATTCAAAAGGAATTGATCGAACGCATCCTTGGTAATGTCGAGCTTGTTGGGAAGCGATGCTTGCAACTCGACCAGTGATTCACGAGTGAGCGTCTTGGGTTCCGGTTCGTCTTCAGGTTCCGGTTCAACCGGAGCGGGTGGCTTTTCGGTGCTAAGTCTTTCGCTCAACCTCTTCACCAGTGAACTCAGGAACGTCGGTCTGACACTGTCGTCAATAATCGGGGTGCGGGGAAGGTAGTGGCCGGTGAAGGGGACAAAGGGCGGCTCCGGCTCGACCGGTTCAGGGAAAACCTGCCAACCCCGTCCGCGCACTTCCCATTGCCGGAATTGTTCGCTCAGTTGTTCGTCAAGCCGAGACATGGGGCTAGGATGCCTTTGGCAGCGGCACGAGGTTCGGCTTATAAAGTTCATTCATCATCGGGCAATTTTCCATATACCGAATCAGTTTGATGCCCTTCGCACCTGTAGTTTCCTCCACCTGTGCCTTCACCACCGCGTTTACCGTGTCGCAATACATGATCCGGGTGTCGTGCCGGTAGTAGGTTTCCTTGCGAAACCAGTTTTCGTAAATCGGCCCTACAATCGGGGACTTGATGAGCGTTGCATCGAGGTCTTTCAAGCCCATGGATACGGCATTGCGGAGTGTGTAGATGAGCAATATGAAGGCTGCCGGCAAAGCCAACAAACTGTAAACGAATCCGAGCACATAAAAGGTGAGGGCAACGGCCGCGAAGCCGCTAATCACCACCACGATCAGTTGCCACAGCCTGATGACGGCGGGAATTTGGGCAAACCGGCAGCTATAGAAATACGCGGTGCCGAACTGTGCGGCGCAAATGTCGAACACGAGGCGTTCGCGGGTCATTCGCAGATATTCGCGTTTCTGCGACAATACGCCGCCCTCGGCGAAATCGACGTGGAATATTTCCAAGCCGGGAACGTCGCGTGCCTTCAGTTCTTTTTCGATGCCTTCGTAGAACTCTTTCGAGGACGAAGTGAAGCTTGGAACGAGCGAATACCAATGGTCAATGACTTCCGCGTCTTTTTTAGAGAATCCAAACATATGGCACCATGGTTATGACTGTTTCTCGGTCTTGGGCAGGACAAGCAGCGCTGCGCCAAAGACTAGTGACAGGTATCCGCCAACTGCCAGCATCTGTAACAGGTCACTCCCAATCCGGTTGTACCAGTATATACCGACAATAAAGGGAAGTATGCCGGTGAGTCTGCCGACGACGGTCTGCCGGCTTTTGACGAGGCCGGCAATAGCCGTGATGGCGGCACCGATGGGAATACTCCAGAGGAGTAGCTCCCCGTCGCCGCCCTTTTGCAGGTCGAAGCCCGATGGGCTGGCGAACAAGACATGCGCCCATGGCAAGAAGAAGCTGACGCCGAGACCCACGGCGCAGAGGTTGACCAACTGAGTTCTGGGAAGACTGACATTTTGGCTATCGGGTGCCGAAGCGGCAGGAACGGGTTCGGCTTCCGTTTTCGGGGTGACTGTGATTTCTTCTGGCATATGGTTTCATGTGGTTGATGGTTTAACCGGGTGAATCATCCCTATGACCAGGAACGGATTGCGACAGGTCGGTGAGGCTCCGTAAGGATGTGTGAATCCTAATGCCTGACGGGGAAGACGCAATACAAAACCTCAACAGACTTGAAAGAGCGCATCATTTGCTGTGGCTGGATGCAGAAAAAACTCCGATCGGAAAGGTCGGGTAGCTGGCTTTCCGGGCGACCAACAAATCATGTTGGCTTTGTAAACTGACAGGAAATCCACACCCTCATTTGATCTTTAAGAAATTCCAGCCAATCTTCTGCCGATGGAAATACTGAAATCTTAATATCATCAGGTATGCATAACCAACTGCGAGTGTTCTCTAATGCCTCGCGGCTAATGGTGCCGACCAATGCCAAATTGAATCCAATCCCTTCCTTTACCAGTATGGATGCATATTTGATTACCCATACACCGTCGACGGGGACTCCGTTGCAAAGCGAGAGCGCAGCAAACACATACTGCGCGGAAAACATGTCACCCCGCGCATCATGTTCGGCATTGCTTGTTAAATTTTTTGGCGGGTGCGGAATCCCATGATAGACAAACGCAGCAATCCCCATGTCTGTCGCATAACTATTTATCAAAACAGCCCAAGTAGCAGGAAACGACGCTGGCAGGCTAACGAAAAACCTGCCACGTTCGTGAATCGGTCTGACGGAACATTCCATCAGACTAAAATATGCGAGGGGGCCGATTTCTGGAAGCTCTTAACATGGGCTACCCGCCGTTCAATCAATTCCCGGGTTCCAATGTCCTGGCGGTGAAAGACCGGGCCGGCCACACAACTAGCCGCTTCTTCTGCGATGGCTTCCGCCTCATGGAGGTTTTTTCCAATGCCCACAAACGCAATCGCACGTGAACCGGTCAGAATGTTTTGACCGTCTTTTATATCGAGTGCGGCGCGGAACATCCTCAGTTCAGATGGTGGGCGCGTGGGGACTTTGCTAAGGTCAATTGAGACATTATGTTTGGGCGAATCGGGGTACCCTTCGGGCACAACGTATTTGCATACCGTTGCCCGACGTTCAAAACGCAGCGGCAACCGGTTCAATGTCCCGTTGATAATTGCTTGGCACACCAGAGCAAAATCTGTTTTCAAAATGGACAAAACATTCAACGTTTCCGGGTCGCCGAACCGCGCGTTATATTCAAGCAATCGCAACCCGCGTGCAGTTAGCATAAATCCGCCATACAAAACCCCTTTGTATTCGTGTTTTGTTTTTTGCCGCAAAGCTTTCGCCACAGCCGCGTTGATCTGGCTAGCCTGACGCAAAACGTCGGCCGTTAAAAAGGGTAGCCGATGATCTTCGCATGAATAGGAACCCATTCCACCAGTATTAGGCCCTGTGTCACCCTCGCCAACACGCTTGTGATCCTGCACGACGACCATGTCGGCGACATGGGTGCCATCAGACAACGACATGAGGCTGAATTCTTCACCGTCAAGTTTTTCCTCGACCACCACAGCCTCGCCCCGCGCCAAAATCTCTTCACAATAGGCAAGTGCCTGGGCCGTTGAAAACAGGTGTGCATTCGAGATTTTGACTCCCTTTCCACCGGTCAGGCCGTCAGGCTTAATGACATATTCGCCTAGCCTTTCAAGGTATATTTTGATGCCATCCACCCGGCGGAAAACTTGAAACTCAGGGTTCCCTGGAATCCCGTACTCTGCCAGCAGATTCCTGGTAAAAGCCTTGCTCGACTCCAATTGTGCCAACTCTTTCAAGGGGCCAACACATGGTATTCCCAGTTCGTTTTGGAGGCGATCAACCACGCCTTCTGCCAGGGGTTCTTCGGGGCCGACCACCACAAAATCCGGTCTGGTCATTCTCGCTTTCTCCAAAACCTCGCACATGGCAACCTCGGGTTTTTTGCTCTTCCAGTCATGAAGCTCAATCACCTCGGAAACGTGTGGGCTAGACCGCAAAACCTCCGCAATGGCAGTTGTGCGACCATCTTTTCCAATTACCGCGGGCCTTAACATGGGAATTGACATTGAATGATTTAATTTAATTGATAATAAGGACAAAATAAACCGAAGGTGACATTTTCATTGGTTTGGCCCCCCAGTCGCCGTCGGACGACAGCGTCTCTTCCGCTTGAGGATTGCCATAAATATATCATACATTTCAAATGCAGTCACTGGGTATCAAACCACTGCCGTTTGCTTTTTTCGCTTCAGCCCATCTTTCTCTTTGACAATTGCTTGCAATTGCTGCCCGGCGACTTTCAGGTACTCCGGCGGAAAAACCCAGAGACTCCGGATGCCAATTTGAACCGTGGGTGGCTCCGGTATTCTACGCTTTTCAATCCAATCCCGAACCGTTTTGGGTGCCACGCCGAACTCTTTCGCAGCATCTACAATTGTAGGATAGGTTTTACCGTTGCTTGAGATCATTGTCAGTAAAAAGTTGTTGCCGAGTTGTCACCGGCTATTTACACATTGTTCACAACGCCGCAACGCCGGTAAATTTGCTCTATTTTGGCTTAGGCTTCGCAGGCTGTCAACATTTATTATGCAAAGCAGGGTGGTGGTGGTCGATAGGGTAAGCACCATAAGCACCTAAAGAACTATTAATCCGAAACGGGGACAAAACTGTATTCGATTCGAGAAACACGGGCAATCATAAATCAGCCAAATGGGCACACTGGGCTGGCATTGTTAAAGCGTTTGTGAATCAACGGTCTAGATGCCTGCGGTAGATTCCGTGAGAAACGTATTTGAGGTTGTCTTCTATGGGTGGACTCAAGAAATAAACTCTACTGCCCCTCGCCAAAAAATTCCCCGACAATGAAATTGTCGGGGTTTGTGTTCTAACGCAAATATTCCAAAAGATTCTCTCTATCAATCTGTCATTGGTGTTTTTTCCTGAAACACAAGTGTTAATTCACCAGGCCTTGTTTGGTGGATTATGGTTCTGTGTCCGGGTTTGAACCCGGCTTGCTCGAGCCAACGTCCCATGAGACGGATTTTTGGTCTGATGTGACCTCGAGCAAAATCACCGTCAGACTCGATTTTCAGTGTGCGCTTGTTTTCAGATGTCATGTCTGGTTATTCTCGTTTTGCCGTCCACCCGTTGCTGCGGGCTGCTTCTGGTTGTGGTTATTCTCAACCGGAAGCGCGGACGGCACTTCGGCGAGAGGGGGAAGTGACCGTTCCTTTGAAAAAAGAACAATTTCCAATCGTGGATTATACCAGACTGGCGCGTGGAAACAAAAACCCCCTCCCGAACAATCGGGAGGGGGGTGTGACTCACAACGCCAGTTCCTGCTGTCCAAGCGAAACTTTGATCCGCTCGACTTCGGCGGACTTGGGCGGTTGGCCTTGTTCCGTCGCCTCGGGTGCCTGCGGTCGTAACGCATACGGCAGCCACGGGGCGATGTAGTGGATGTTTGACCAGGCTGCCCAATACTCATTGGACAGCGAATTGCCGTGCAAGACGCGGGTGGGGATGCCCCAAAGCGCCGTGTTGATGAAGGCCATGTCGCAGGCCGTGCGGTTGATGTCTATAGCCGTCACCCGCAGACGGCGGCGGATTTCTGGTTCGCAGGCTTCTGCCAGTGACAGGATCATGGCACCCGCGCCGCAGGCCGGCTCACAGACGGTGATCGGGCCTTCGGCGGGCATGGATGCCATGTCACCGAGAATCATTCTCGCCATCATGTCACAGATGGGTTTGGGGGTGTGGAACTCGCCGTTCCATTGTTGTCCCTTCGTAGACAGGGCGAATTCCATGTAGTATCCGCCGATGATGTCCTCAAAGGGATGTGACTGCATTTCATTCACCAGGGTGCCGAAGGCTTCCGCAAACAATTCCAAGTCCGGTTTTTCCCAGCGTTTGGCTTCCTCAAGGTATTCCGCTTCACGGGTCTGGGCGGCGAGCGCACAGGCCGCGAAACGGGTGAAGGCGTCAAACACAGTTCGGATGTCGTGACGATGGGAAAGGCGTTTCAGAATCTCGCGGAAGTCACCGGGCGGCGACTTCTTCATGCTCATAACTTGTGATCCTCAAAGGTGGCCGCCAGAGCGTCCTCGTCGTCCCCCAGCAATTCCTCCAAGGCGGCTTTGATGGTAACGGCATCAGGGTTGGGACTGGCCTCCTTAGGGCAGGCTGGGCAACGCACCACATTGACGACGCTCTGCCCGAATTCATAGCCAGCCGCCCGGAATTCCTGCCGGTATCGGTCGGTCAGCTTTTGGGCGTGCGGCAAGGAACGCCACGCCTCGGCTTCCTCGTGACTGAGGCCGGTTTCAAACACGGCCTCATGCCAGAGGTGATAGACATCCCACGGTTCGCCACAGGTTGAACAATGAACATCCATATATTCCTCCATTCATCGGAACAACTGTTGAACTTGCTCAGGCGTCAGATGCTCGGGTTCGGCGTCCGGTTGGTCAAACGTGTAGATACGGACGAAACAGTGCTTGGAAAGGCGGGCGGCGATGTCATCGCGACCGGCCAGCCCGGCTGCATTCTCGTCCAACATCACGATGACATGGCTGTTGGGACTGGTGTGTTCCCGAATCAATGCCTCCTGCGTGGCCGACATGGTGCTGCCCATGAGGGCTACCACCTTGCGACAACCATGCTGATGTAATTTGATGGCATCAAAAAAGCCTTCCACGATCACCAGCGGGGCGTCCGCCGGCTCTTTGGCAGCCCGGTCAAGGTTGAACACTTCCATGGATTTCTTGAACCCGGCTGGCAGTTTGTATTTGGGAGTGTCCCGGTCGGGCGGCTCGCCCGGCCAGCGGCCGGCGTAGGCCACGACCTCACCTTTGACGTTGTGGATTGGGATGACCACATGGCCAACCATCATGCCGCGTTCTCCGGTGAAATACCCGAGGCCGAAATCAACGATGGTTTCCCGCGTCAGCCCGCGTTCCTGGGTGAGATACGGATGCTCCCGCTGCAACTTGTCCAAACGGAACTTCAACGGGGGATTGGGCGTGGTCTCCTCCGGCTTGGGTGCTGGATTCGCCTTGGTGGCGGTTTTGGGTGCCAGCGCTTTTGCCTCCTGGTCATCCTCGTCGCCTTTGACTTCCTCCAAGGGAATGTCAAACCACTCGCAAGCCTTGATAGCGGCATCGTGGATGGACAAATTCTCCATCCGACAGATGAAGTCGAGAGTATTGCCCCCATGCTTGCATTCGCTGAAACAGTTCCACAGGTTCTTTTCCAAATCTATGCGGAACTGGGTCTTGTTGGTGCCCTTGTGAATGGGGCACGGCCCGGACAAACTTTGTCCACTGCGTTTAAAGGTGTCGAGCAATTTGTAGTGTGACAATAGTTGCTCCATGGTGATCCGGGAACGGATGTCCCGGAAATCAACGAAGGGTTTTTTAGGCATAGGAATGATCTCCTTTCAAGGTTCAAAGTGCGGTTCGGGAATCGAACCACGTTCAATGGACGATGATACCATGTCTACACTTACTGACCAACTGTGGAGAAGTCCTAGTATTAAGGCCGCAACACACAATGAATCTGCCCTAGCCTTGTCATTTTAATCGTTAGACACGTCAGAAATCGCTAAACGACACTTCACCCTTTTGCCAAGAGTGCGGAACATCTCAATTCTAACAAGTTGTCTGAGACTCCGAGGCTCCCGATGCTTCGCAGGTTGTCGTTTTTCTGCTTCCAATCGTACTTGTTATTTCAGGTTAGAAGAGAAGGCTGCTTCGTATCTTGACATTCTAGAGCTTTTCGAAACGCCGGGTGCACAACAAAGAACGCTCGTCCCTGCTTGATTGGAGACAACAACTTGTCAAGGTTTTGCCTTGCTTGGTATATGAAGGTTGGATTGTCTTGGCCGACAGATTGCACACCTAAAAAACCAAACCAGACAATTAGCCGCAAGATTTTATCTAGGCCTACATCGTTTTCAGAAAAACCGGTGTCTTTGAGAATCTTCAAGACTTGTTGAGTATCCATAGTTGTTGGGCAACCAATAAAACCGTATAGTGGTTCAGTAACAATTGGGAATACATCGCGAATTTCAAATGACACAGCAAGAAGAATATCGTTAGAGTAATTCTCCTCGGCTTTCAGAATATCTTCTTGCTTTACAGTTTCATGACCACGGTTAATCGCAATATCTACACTCATCCGAATATAATTCAAGAAATCACGAGGCCGCATTAGTGTGCGATCTAGAATATAATTGAAAGACTCTTTATATCCGATATGGGTATCAAAAATAGCAGGCCAAAGATCCGAGAAAGAACCCTTCATGTCGGTGCTGGTCTTAATTCGCTCAGACACAATCTCTTTAAAAATCTCAGCGTCATCATAATCAAGCACGATAATGGAGTCTTTGCCTTTGTCTGGAGTATGATGCACCAAAAGTTCATATATATCATTTCGCAAAAAAACAAGCGGGTGAAATGAGATTTTGGGTTCATTTAACTGCTTTTGTAATTTTCGACAGGCTTCAAGAAGCGTCCGTATTATCAAAATGTCGCCAGCCGTTGCTCCTTGTGTGGGCCACCCCTTATCCAAGTTGTCAATTAAAATCCAAACAGCACTCTTTTCTTGAATGTAATCACTAACAGACTTTTCAATGTCTTTGATATCATCTCTGAACAATATCGCAGTCAATTCACCCGGCGAATTTATTTTCAGCCCCTTATTGTATCTTTCGGTGACCTTCTCAATTTGCTTTAATAAACGCTCTGAAAAGTCTGCCGATTCAACGCTTGAATGTTTGGAATAGACCTTGACCAATTGCTCAAACCTAGCACGCCGACCAGCGTCAAGCTGAGCCCAAGAGGCTTCGGTGTTAATTATCTTATGAGCTATTTCACATAGCAAGATATAATGCCAAAAAGCAGTAAACGTATGCTCTTGAAACCCTTGGTTCAAATGAGTTAGGACAACATCTCTGAGCTCTGAAAACTGATGACCCTCTGGCTTTATGTCTACAACAGTGGAGGAACGGCTAGTCGAAAGTTGTGCTAGCAGAGAATAAAAGATCGCCGTTTTTCCAGATCCTTTTCTTCCAGTGACTAGCCGGGATTTCCCGCGTTTTGCTTCTCGAAACTGGGCTGTACGAACAAAATATGTTTCCAAAGCAGTTACTTCATTCTCAGCCGCGACGTCACCCAAATCAAGTCGTTCCAGAACGTTTTTTGGCGCAAATATATTTTTCCTGCTTGCGTGCTGAAGCCTGTTAATTACATGAAGTATTAGCCTCTCAACTGGAACCTCTATCTGATCCGTATGAGTATAGCTACAGACAATATCCCGATAATCGATTGGCTGGGCAAACCTGTCTTCCTGTAAAAGCAAAACCCGCTTGCCTTTAGCAACAGCAATTCCCGCGATAAGAGCACATCTGGCATTATGGACTATAGATCCAGCTCGTTCATGGCTCAGCAGGTGCGCGGCTACAACCAGGGAAGAGGCGACCTGTTTTCTTGCTTCTAAAAGGGATATGCGCGAGATTTCTCTGGAGTCGTATGTTCGAAATCTGAGTCCTGATCTCGACAATATGGAAGACATCTTCAAAGAACCATTTGTGTCAATTGGACTCTTGATAACATACACAGGCGCGTCAAAGTTAACCTGTTCGGCTTGTGATGGAAGACCGACAAATGGTTGCTTGGTTGCGATTGCTAAGTAAAGCTGTTGTGAATTCTGAAAATCCACATATCCAATTGTATCAAGTATTCCGAGCTCATCGAACTCAACTTTGTTCGTGATAATTGTGGTGTCTCGAATTGGGGCTACGGGTATACCCAAGCCGATTGAAAAGCCAATTTCAAATAGCAGGTTAAAATTTAGAGTTGTTACGTCGGCAACCACAAAATCAGCAAATCGGATTCGCTTACAAATCTCACAAAAGATCATCTGCCCTGTCGGGTGGAACTCTTTCCAAGTGCTCCATTTTCGTTGGGGCATCTTTTCCTTTAGCGTCTTGATAGCCTCCTCAATGGTTGCTGCAACCGTTATAGGTTTTGTTGGGTATAAAAACACGCCCCGAGACTGATATGAATCTGAAAAAGACTGGTCACAAGCCCCGCCTGAATATTGGCAATATAGCGGGGGCGACTTCACAACCGTAATGTTGCTGGCAGCATCATTCTTTGACATAGTGAAATCACTTTATCTCTTGCAGGGAAATTCTCAACACAAATTCCTTACACACATATACAAATGGGCGATTTTCTTAGAACAATGTCCGCTTCGTTGTTGCGCGGTTTAAATGAGGACTCATTCGACCAATCTCTGCATTTCACCGGGTAGGTATGTATTCCACTGCAACGAGAACAGATCCGATTGCTCCTGGATTGTCTTGAGATCCGAAAATACGAATATCCCCTTGCCCCGCCTCAAGCGTTGGCACGCTTCCTGCATCACCGGAATTCGTTCGGCCTTCGTCGTGACAGTGAGGACACGAAACCGCTGCCAGCCAAATCTGCTCTGGTGAATGTTTTGAGCCCAGGTCGCTTCGTAGGCGAGCAGTTTCCGTTGAATACTGGTTTGGCTCAAGTCAGCGCGGGTTACGGGCATGGTGGCGCGGTCGGCTTCAAGGAAATACCAGCACTGCTTTCCGCCAAATTCCAGACCAAAAACTCGGTCGGGGATGACACTGCATTTGCTGCCGATGTTCACATTCCAACTGAACTGTTGCCGTTGGCATGCATCCGACTGCAATAATTTCACGTCAGGCCGATTTCGGCAGGCCAACTCAATCGCCACCATGATGTCCGAGACCAAAAGGGCGTGCTCAAGAAACAGTCGGCCAACATGCCCCTTCCGCTTCCAATCGAGCTGGTGAAAGGGAAGGGACTGTTCGCGTTTCAACCACGCCGCCCCCCTGTTTCCTAAACCGTATGCCATTCGGCGGGAGCCGCTTTGGTAGTAGTCAATCTGACAAGCAGGGCGTTCCAGGTAGCCGTGGTGGAAAAGCAACTGCAACCGGCGCAACACCTGTTGTCGGCTGCCACCTGTTAGTGCCACCAGATGATCCGAACGAAGAAAACGATGACGGTGGACATGGCCGAGAATCTCCCGGTCGCGGTTGGTCAGTTGAAATGCCGGGACTGCCGGCGAGCGTTTGAAACGGGGAAGTCGGCGCATCCGCCTATTTTAACACAACAAAACGGTTTATTCTTTCACGGGTTTTACCGCCTGTCGCAACACTTCAACAAAGTCAATTTCCATGGCTGCTGCAATACGCAATAAGGTTTCCAAAGTTGGATTCCGCATCTGGCGTTCTACATAGCTCACCATCTGTTGCGAAAGACCCGCGCGTTCGGCAACAAGATTCATGGAGAGACCGCGCTTTGCCCGCTCCTGTCGCAAAATCTGAGCGACGCGGGCGCAAACCGCTTGCTGTGATTTATTTGATGCCACAAACAAAAATTAATCGGTTTCGGCTTGACATCGCATCTCACTATAGTTAGAAGTGTCATATGTTTTTAAAACGCATCGGCCCTGATCCCCATGCCAACGGCGCGAAAAGCGTTGGTGGCGATGGCTGCCCGGACATTTGGGAACTCACAGACGGCGACTTCGCCGTTATCGGTATCGACATCACGGAAACCGCCATCGCCAAACTGCCGGCAACCGCCGGTTGCGGGCAAGATGAACGAATTGTGCGCCTACCCCGGAACCTGCTGGTGACAGCCAAGCGGGACATTCCCAATCGGCTTTGATTCTGGTAAAATGCGGGCATGGGAATTGCAGGCTGGCTCGCCAATAATTTGTTCAATCTTCTGAGTGCCGTCGGCATCGTCGGCAGCTTGTGGTTTACGGCCACCTCGGTGCGGGCGGATGCCAAGACCCGACGCATTTCCAATCTGCTGACCATCACCGCCAACCACCGCGAGATTTGGAAAGTCTTTCTCACTGACAAGGATTTAGCTCGCGTACGGGATGCCCAGGTGGACACAGCAAAACAACCGGTGACGGAAGCGGAACGCGTCTTTGTCAACTTCGTTATCCTGCACATGAATAGCGTCTATTACGCCATGAGCGATCAACTGGTCATCAAAGTGGAAGGCTTGCGCCGGGACATTGCTCAGTTCTTTGCACTACCAATTCCGCGCGAAATCTGGGACAAGATCAAAATTCTTCAAAACGATGATTTCGTGGCTTTTGTGGAATCATGCCGGAACTGGAAGTAGCCGCACGGTTCAACCGCTGCTCAACGGCCTTCCTTGGCTCGGTAAACTTCTGGCGGGAATTGCCGACATGGGCCACCGCTCGTCCGACAGGGTTGGTCAGCGGCTGCAATGTCGTTCCCCGGAATGGCTGCAAGTTCGCTCCGTTTTCCAAAATCTTGCTGAACACACTGAACCGTTCCAAGTCAACAAACTGCTGGGCGATAAAAGTATTGGCAAACTCCTTTTGCAACACCTCGGCGTCAGTGTTGCCAACCCGGAATGAAACAAGGGTGCCGACATTGCCAAACACGGCCTGTCGGATCGGCAGCGGAATTTGGTCAACGTATTGATGAGAAAGCGTCAGGCACAACCGGTATTTTCGGGCCTCGGCCAGAATGGCCGCAAAACTGTCCGTGGTGAAATTCTGGAACTCGTCAATGAAGAGGTAAAAATCCCGGCGTTCATGCTCCGGCTGGCTGGCGCGGCGCATGGCCGCCAGTTGGAACTGCGTCACTAGCAACGAGCCAAGCAGGTTAGCCTTATCGTGGCCGATTTTGCCCTTGGACAGATTGGCGATGAACAGCCGGTGGTTGTCCATGAGGAACGGGAAGCTCACCTTGCATTTCACCTGACCCAAAATGTTCCTTATGACGGGGTTCAACAAAAACTGCCCCAACTTGTTCTGGATCGGGGCGATGGCCTCGCGCCGGAAGCGTTCGTCGTATCCGGCGAATTCGTGTTCCCAAAACTCTTTGATAAACGGGTCTTTGACCTGCCGGATGACCCATGCCCGGTAGCTCTCATCGGTCAGCATCCGGTTCACACCCAGCAGGGAAGTGTTCTGGCAATCCAGTAGGGCGGCAATGGCGTTGTAGAGGATGAATTCCATTCTCGGCCCCCAGGAGTCAGGCCAGATGCTTTTGAACGCCCCCACGATGCCGGAGGCAACCAGGTGCCGCTCGTCGGTCGGCACATTGGCCAGCAAATTTAGTGACATGGGATATTCCAGGTCGGACGGATTGAAATAAACCACATGGTCACTGCGCCAGCGGGGGATGTGATCCAGCAACTCCTCGGCCAGATCGCCATGCGGGTCAATCAAGCCGACACCGTGTCCCAGCGCGATGTGCTGGATAATCATGTTGCGCAGGAGAGTCGTCTTGCCAGAGCCGGTCTTGCCGATGACGTAGATGTGTTGCCGGAGATCGGGCAGGGAAATGCCAAAGATGCTGGCTTGGCCCCAGTCTTCGCGCTCGCCGATTTGAATGATGTCGTCATTCATGGTTGCTGATTCAGCCGCCACTCCCGGCCATGCCAGAATTTCCCTGGTTGTGGTAGGAACTTTTGACAAGAAACGCCGCACCGGTGCAGCGGCGTTTCAATGGCTGTCGGAAACCATTGGCAAACGCTGTTGGGTGCGAGCCAACGGGGTAATGGCGGCTGAGTCTGAAACCCGAAGACATCCATTTTAGCACGGGGTTCATGGATCAAGTCAATCCAAGGGCTCATTTGTTTGACTTCATAGGCTTCACAATCAGAATCAAACGGAATCAATTGTGTGGCAGCAAAAATCTGGCATGAAGTCGGTATTCCAGAAACATAATCACGAGAAGCAAAATAATCTGGATGAGTTCATCGTGGTGTTTAATTGTTATCCACAGCGCACTGTTGCCAACAAACATCAAATCGTGATACGCTGTTGACCAGATGTCTTTAATAACACGCCAGTTACGCTTTAACAGCGAACTCGTGCGTTTGACCGTTTTGTTTGATTTGGTTGCACCCGCTTGCTTGTGAGGCTTGACCGGGGCAGCCTGACCGGAGGATCTTGGGCATTTTGCTTGGGATCCTCCCATTTTTTTAGGCGGAGGTTTTTTCATAATCAGTGTTTCGTTTTGATCATTATTGTCCGTCTCATTTCAAACCGAGATTATTCGATTACCCTAGCAATATTTCGACTATCAGAATCAAAAGCAAATATTTATCCATTAAAAAGGTTAAATGAACTAATTGAGATTTTGTTAAAATACAGGTTGAAAATCTGGTTGTATATGAAAGCTGCTCAGTGTTTATACATCCAGTTTTAGATTTCGTTTGACAACGCAATATTCATTTGATTATACGTCAATAATGGAAACACAACCCGGAAAAGCAGAAGCCTTTCCACATTACCTGCCAAAACCCGATGATTTGGTTTTGAAATGGGTGGGAAATTATCTCAAGGCTTCGCGCAACAAGAAAACGAGTGCTGATATTGCGGCTGCCGCTGGGGTGGAGACGAAAGTCATTGACGCCATTGAGGATGGAATAATCCATCAGGATTTGGGTTTCTTCCGGCATATATTGCAACGCGGCTACCATCAAAAACTTGAGGAGGTGATTTCCAAGTGTTACGAACAGTTTTCAGATAAATTCAATCCCAAAGAAAAAAGACTTTTTGAACGAGATTATTATTATTCTATTTGCTTAAAAAACGAGGGGAAGAAGCCCCCGACAACATTTTTTGTCGCCGGAAACCCTGAAAGCTATTTATGGGCAGTTCCTTTCCGAAAATTAAAAAATCAGCCGCTGTCTGTAGATCTATTAGAATTGGCTCCAGCCAAAATAAGAAAACAATTGGGCCAAACAGAAGAAAACTCACACGATGGCGTTGAGGTCATTCATGTCATTAATGGAACAGTGTCGGTCAGTATTGATACCAAGTCCGAAGGGTCGCCTGAGAGAAAATTAAAAGCAGGTGACAGTATTCATTTCAATTCAACTTGCGACCACCAAATTGGCAACGAGAACAACACTACATCGGCATTATTGCTTATCGTGAGGTGCGCTGCGCCTGTTTAAGAAATCGCGGCGGCGCTTTTTCCTTCCGCCAATGGAATCGTCGTGGTTCTCTCTGCGAAGTCGTCCGGCTCGTCTGTCCGATAGGACATTACACCCGTCCCCCCAACGTGTCGTCGGCTAGGCCGATAGGCCGACGCCGGGCGACTTCGCGCTTTTTGGTGAACGTAGCCGGTTAGGCGGATGTGAACCCGATAGCCTGTGGAAAAAGCGCGAAGTCGCGCGGTAGCCGACGACACGTTGGGGGGAACTCGTGTGTCAGTGAAGCCGCCATTTGCGGGCGGTGCGGTTCGCACCACTACATACCATGTATGTAGCCCCGTATGTAGGCGACTTGATAAAGGACAACTAGGTCTCGATCTACTCCGTAGCTGCCACCATGTTTTCATTGCTAGTCAGACCAGAAAACAGCTTGCATATTTTGTGAGTGGTAGGAGAATTAAGAAAAGCGAAGATTCTGTGTGAGTCGTGAGCAGGAAACTAAATTGGAAATCCAGAATTGAGAACAAAAATCAATCACCAGCCGGAAACGCACACAAAGAACTCAGTCAGTTCTTTTCTTGCCCTGTGCGAATCCATTAAGAAGTCTGAAGTGGAAAGAAATAATCGGGCGGATTTTCTGTTTCGAGGGCAAAGCACTGACGAGCCATTGAAACCCAGAATTGCAAGACTCAGGCCCAAGGGAAAACTGCTAAAAACTGAACGATTAATGATGGCCGATTTCGAGCGACAGCGGCTTCCATTCACAGAATTTGAACCAAAGAATAAATGGGATTTGCTCGCCTTGGCCCAGCATCATGGTCTTCCGACCCGGCTTTTGGATTGGTCTTACAGTGCCTTGTCGGCTCTGTGGTTTTGCGTTCAGAATCCGCCCGAGAAAAACAAGCAGGGTGAGGCATTAGATGGGGTCGTGTGGCTTTTGAAAACCAAGGTTAATGATTTTATCGAATTTCCAACCCAAAAGAGTCCGTATTCACTGGGCCGGACACGCATATTTCGGTCGCGTTCGGTTTCAAAGCGAATTTTGGCTCAGGCAGGGCTGTTTACTTGCCACAAACAAATGCCTTCTGGCGAATTTATTCCCCTCGAAAAGAATGCAAATTACAGAGAACGGCTGGTCAAAGTTCTCATTCCAGCCCAAAGCTTCTACAGCATACGTGATCAATTAAATGCCTGCGGAGTCAACAACGTTTCGTTATTTCCAGATTTGGATGGTTTGGCGTCACACTTGCGGTTTAGATATTTTCATGACGCAATTAAACCATTGCAATAATAGTTTAATTCGTTGACCAGTAGGAATATCGCTGTTTGCTCACTGTAAATCTGGAATTATGGAAATTGGAAAAAACGGCTCAACAGGGCGGTGTTTTCAACGTCGCACAATATCAGTTTTGCGACATGAATCAAAATAATGGCTCAGTAGAGCCATGGTTTAAGCCTGTGATTCACCCCACAGAAATCCTCGCGTGGCACGCTGCAATCCGTCTTGCAAATCAATTGGGTTGGCGCGGACTTGACAGTTTTTTGCTGGCGTGATGTAAGGTGGTGGGGATTCCATTTTGACAGATTCATGCTATACTTGGTCTTGCACTTGTGAGGGCTTCGCTCTCCAGCGGTCAACATAAACCGCAGACAGGTGCATTTCAGGAACCACCGGCCAACCCGGTGGTTTTTGCAGTCTCAATCTTGTGCTGGATTGCCGTCATGCAACAATCGTCTTCCTTGTCCACTCTGTCGCCAGAACGGAATCAAACTCCAAAATATCCGCTGGCCGTCTGCCAACTGCTTCACAATCACCTTGAAACGGCGTTCCTCAATCACGGCGATGAATTCATAATAGGTCACCGGCACAAGTCGTTTTTCCCAGCGCCCATGTTTATGTCTGCGTTCCCACTCGGCAGTATGTTCGATACCCTGCACCGTCCGGGAAAGGCGGAGAATCTCCGGAGCGCAAGCAAAATGCTTCAACCGCATGAACTGATCGCGGCGATCCCGACCTCGGTTCCAAGATTTGTGACGAAGATGTTCCAGCCCGCGCGTGTTAAATTGGACGTTGTCTTGAAAATATGGACAACGGATTTGTCCGAGTGTGCGGTAAAGCTCCTGTGCGGTTTGCAGGATGGCGTCAAATTCATGGTCTGTAAATTCGAGGGAAGCCATATCGTGATTTGACTATTTTAACACGCTTTGATCTTTTGACCAATCGTCACTCAATGAAGTTGCCTCGGTTAAAAAACATTCGTGAATGCCCTTTTGTAAATTCGCGCCATTATTGAAAGCAAAGCGTTCTGCCATGTCAGATGATGGAGGGCAGCGCTGGCTGCAAAAGAATGACAAAGCCATGCAGGTCAGCTTCGATTGGCAATTCCAATGTGATCTCTTGTTCTGACCCGATTTCGGTGATAATGGTCTTGAATCGCATCGAGGCAATTTTGAGAATGCCCGACTCGCTGTATTCAACTTGCCTGAGCGCGTCTGATTTTTTGTGGAAGATTTGAGTTGGCATAGGATTTTCGGTAAAGAAGTGGGTTGTTGACAATGTTATGAAATCGTGGTGTGGTTTGAGCTTCCTTTTATTTGAATGCGATTTCTTAAAAACTAAAACAATCTGTTATTCCTGTTATTCTTTCTCTTTGTATATTTTTAAACTGTATATTCTTATATAGAGAGAAGTTAGCTGGCTTACCACTAGGTGTCAGCGGGCTTACCACTAGAAGTAAGCCAGCTTACTTCTGGAAGTCTTATCCCCAACTGGCCGGGGACGGCTTTGGGTTGATTTGACTTGAAAATGGATAGTGTACAAGTTGGTCTTTCCTTGGCCCCGACGATGGATTGTGACCAAACCAGCCGCTTCCAATTCGCTAATAAAATGCGTCACACGCACGCGTGATAGCCCCATGTCATCGGCCAGCCGATCCTGTCCCGGAAAGCAAGAGTCGTTGTGCCAGGCATAGCTCAGGAACATGGCGTAGGCGACCTTGGCACCAACGGATATTTTTGGGTTTTTCAGTATGAAGTTGGGAACTTGGGTAAAGCCCCCCTGTAACACTGGATTGGTCGTGTCCAGAGTGAGATTCTTTTCCTTGAGGATTTCCCCGATTGCTTTCATATGTGGTATGATTATCTCACAGGCGGACGAATATTCCTAATGTGGAAAAACTTTCCCCGCCGCAATGAAATTCAATGCCAGAAAATAATAATCATCTGCCACCTGAAATTAATATTGCCGACACCAGCTCAACCGGTGCGGAATCTTTCCGCGATGTTCCGAACCCTCCCGCAGCTTTCCGAAGTGTTCCGCATATTTCCGAATCTTTCCGCACTGTTCCGAATCATGCGGAAGTTTTCCGAACAGTTCCGAATGGTTCGGAACGTAAGGAAAACCACAGTTTGACCGTTCGCGAAGCGGCGCGGCTTTTTGAAACCGCAGGGGTTGCGAGAACAGAACGCAGCATTACCAACTGGTGCCAACCGAACCGAACAGGGGTGGCCAGACTTGACGCCTACTACGATCCGAATGAGCGGAAATATTTCATCACACCACAAAGTGTCGAGTTGGCCATTGCGGAAGAAAAGGCCAAGGCCGCCAAAGTGAACGAACCGGCGGAACCATTCGGAAAGAAATCGGCTGATTCCGAACCGTTCCGAGTAGTTCCGAAAGATGCGGAAAGCAAAGCCGTGCCGGAGTCAAATGATGATGAAGGCCGAATCAAAGAATTGGAAAGGGAGAATCTCGATTTGAAAATAACCAACCGAGGCAAGGACTACCTGATTGAACAAATGCAAAATGAACGGAATAAATTCTTCGATCAGGTGATGGCCGCCAATCGCAAGGTGGGTGAGTTGGAAACAAAACTGATGCAGTTGGAACAACCAAAAGATTGACGACAATTGATTCGCCCGCTTATCTGAAAACTCCTCGTAAAGTATTTAGGGACGAATTAAATAATTGTGCTTGAATATTTTTAATAAGCAGGTAGAAATGTTTCGAGACTTCTCAACAAGTGAACCTTAACTAAATGAGGTGGGCTGGATTATGAAGACAATTTTAGGCAAAAGCTGTTTCCCCAGGGAACGGAATCGTGTTTTCCTGCTCGCGCTCCTCATTGTGGGGCTTCTCTTTAGTTGGTTGCCGGCGATTCACGCTTTATCTGGCATCGCACCCGGCGGGGGTGGTGGCCACTCCAGTCCCGTGCCTCTGGATTCATGGTCATTTCGGGACAACGTCAACTGGACAAGTGACAGCGGCTATGTCCCGGCCTCGTTTACCAATCTGGGTTATTCGTATTTGGGCGATGGTGCTTCGCTGGTGGTCAATAGCACCAACCAAGCCTGGCTGCAATACAACGTCTGGGAGACCAACGGGGCAACGAACTTGACCGTGGATATTGGCAGTGTGGAGTTTTGGTTTGCGCCCAACTGGGCCAGCACCAATCAGGGCGGCTTCGGGCCGGGTGAATGGGGGCGGTTAATCGAAGTGGGTGGATACAGTCCTGATTCCAGCTATGCTTGGTGGAGTCTTTGCGTGGATGACGTTGGGCAAAACCTCTATTTCTTTGCTCAGACAAACGATCTTTCCGGCACGCTCACCACCTACCTGTCTGCCCCCATCAGTTGGACGACGAACTACTGGCATCACATTGTCCTGACCTACTCGGCCACGAACACCGCACTTTATTTGGATGGCGTAATGGCAACCAGCGGCCCGCCGGTCACAGTCTTTCCCGGCCCCGATGTGCTGACCAACGGATTTTTCATGGGTAGCGACAGTAATGGGTTGTTGCAGGCTCAGGGGATGTTCAACAGCGTCGCTACCTACAATGTGCCACTGGATGCAAACTTGATTCAAAGCAAGTTTGTCCGTGGTTTTGGGCTATACCTGATGAATCCCTGGAATTCGTTTTACATGTCCGCTCTGACCTCGGCACGATCAACCCCCGCCTACAATTCCACCTATGATGTGATTTCCGGTCAGGGCAGTTTGCAACTGGTCGGCGAGGCGTCCAGTTGTTCGGATGGAACGACGGCCAACCAAATCTGGATTACCAACGTGACGGCCACAGCCGCCAGTTCCACCAGCATGAACGTGACCTTCACCATTGAAGGCGGCGTGGCAGGGGTTCCGTATGATGTCTTTGCCAACTCTGTGTTGTCGTTTGGCCCCAATGGCGTACCCTGGGCCTGGATGGGACAAGGCTATCAGTGCCACGTTTACACGCTCACCAATCTGCCCAACTTGGCGTGTTTTCTGATTTTAGGGACGCCACAAGACTCTTCCAACGACGGGTTGACCGATGCTTACGAACAACTGGTGATGAAAATTGACCCTGCTGGGCCTCAATTCGACAGCTATGGTGTTCCTTATGCCTGGTATGCCGAATACGGAATTTTGACAACGGGGGCGACGCAAGATCCCGATCAAGATGGGCTGCTCAACTACCAGGAGTATCGTAATGGCACAAAGCCCATGGTCTCCGAAGGATTTAACATTTGGATCAGCACCCCAAACGCAACAACCGGCATTCCCTAAAGACAAATGAAAACGGCATGGCTTATTATCGTGGTTGCGGCATTGTCATTGATGACGCCGCGTGAGGTTGGAGCAACTGGGGCTTGCACCGCCGCTCGATTTCATGACTGGCAGGACATGGGTTGCAATCAGAACTATGCCGGTGCTGGCAGTGCCACCTCAAGCAAAAACAATCCAGGAGGCAACCAGTCGAGTTGCAATGGAGACTGTGGAATGCCCCGCTGGTCGGTGAGCGAGCCGTATATCAACCTGCACATATCCGATACGCCGATGAGCTACAAGACCTCGTCCGGCCGAGAAATTGACTTTCAGTTTTTTTACCGTCAACGGGCAGTAAAGTTGCTTCCGGATGAAACAACCATTACCAATTTTCCGGCCATTGCTGAACAGGCATATGGAAACTATTTAGCAGGGGCGAACTGCGGGACGAATGCATTTTGGAGCCATGGTTGGAATATGAGCATGGTGATTCAGTCCAGCAACAGCTATTCGACCACGGCATTCAGCCAAGGCTACAGCGCCTTGCTTTACCGAGCAGACGGCGGCATTGAGAATTACACCAACGGGTATGGAGCTTATCCCAAAAACGCGAGCAGTCAGGTGACAATTCAAAGTGTTTCCAGCACTGGATATCCGTTAGTGGAAGAAAAGGAAAACAATTGGCCGGTTTATACCAACCAGCCGACGACCGACAGCAATGGCATATATTGGGGAGACGCAAATGTGGGCGTAAAACTGGTTTACCCTGACGGAAGCCAAGATGTATTCGGGCTCTCTTGTTATCCATTATTCACTCAAAACTACCCAACATTCCCAGTCCAAGGGTTAATGCAAATGCGGTTGCTGCTGACTCAGCGGATAGACCCGCAAGGGCGCACAACCAGTCTGGGTTATGAGAAAATAAACTATACCAACTGGTGGAGTGATAATGCATACCAATATGACAAGCCGGTTTATCTAGGCATTTACCGTTTGCGTTATGTGGTTGACGAGGATGGCCGAACCAACACATTTATTTACAATAACCACGCGCCGACAAATAGCTATTCCATTTCACATACTTGTTTTGAAGACACCGGTTATTTTGTGGCTTCAAATGCTCCGTCTCGTAATCCGTATCAAGTAGCCGAGATTGATGACCCTTATGGCCGAAAAGTTCAACTTGGCTACGATCTGGTGAGCGGCATTCTGACCAACATCACTGACGCCGCCGGACTGGTAAGCTATTTTCAATATGAAGCCCCAACGATCACGAAGACTGAGCTTGTGCCTGATCCGCAAAATTTGTGTCAGGCTGGGGGAGTTTGCCAGGCATTTGTTACCGGACTGGCAAGCGGTGGCCGTTGCTGGATCACCAATCTAATTACCCCTTATGGCAATACAAGCTTTAGTTATTATGAAGTAAACGACTCCACCGTTACGGAAGGTGTCCAGCAACGCGCTATATATGTCAATGAGCCAACTGGGGCCAAGCAGCTTTATTTTTACATCCACAAGGGGTATGGCACGAACGGACAGGCATTGTTTGCAACGACTGCACAGGCTCCGGTCGTCCCCGGGCAGACCAATTTTGACGACGGCACCAGCGGTACCGTTCATCCGACTTTGGAATACCGCAATTCCGTCCACTGGGGGCGGCGTCAATTTGCCGCCTTGTCAACCAATGTTCAGGTGCTGTTACCCGGCAGCTTTTCCAACGCACTGGCCAATTTGACCGTCAATGACTTCAGGAAGGGGCGAGTGCGCAACTGGCTTTGGCAGGCAGACTCAGCTTCGATCTCTGAATCCTTGTCCTCCGAGATTGATCCATCACCAGACGCGGCCGGCCAGATTGCGGGCGAACGCACTTGGTATAATTATCAGGGCAAGGCTTCGCCTGAGCTGGCTGGCAATCCACAAATCAGTTGCATAGCCCGAATCTTGCCGAATGGCACGAACCAGTATATCACCTACAATTTTTACCCCATCACCGGAATTCTAGGTTACCCCGTCGGCACCGGCATGGTTTCGGACAATGAAGCGAGTTTTTCCAAGTCGGACGGCACCATTGGGGTGCTGACCAACTGGTATCATTACGCCAATAACAGCGTTGACCTGATCAGCATCAGCAATTCTGCCGGACAATATGTCAATCTCGGTTACAACAACTACCATCAAGTGACTGCGGCTACAAACGCATTGGGACAAGTCACCTCGTTGGGTTGGGATGAAGGCAATACCTGGAATCTGACCGGGGTTTCATTTCCAAATGGAACCAGTGTTTCGCTTCAATACTACTGGCCTTGGCCGTACAATCCGCCGCCGCCTGAGCAGGTCAACATGTTGCAAGAGATTACCGTTCAGCCGGTGGGCCGGACTATCACCATTAATGATTACGCGGCCGGACTGGCCAGCAGCATCACTGACGACCGGGGCTTGACTATTTCCAACACTTGGGACGGCCTGAACCGCCTCACTGGCACGGTGTTTCCCGACAACACCACGGTTTCCAACATTTACTATCGCCTTGATTTGGTGGCTTCCAAAGATCGGCTTACCAACTGGACTTACTATGCTTATGATGGTTTGCAACACTGGACAGCTGTCACCAATGCCAACCATGCCGTCACCAGCTATGGCTGGTGCGGTTGCGGCTCGCTGACGGCCATACTCGACGCGCTGACCAACCTGACGCAGTTGAATTACGACAATCAGGGGAACCTGACCAACATTGTCTATCCCGATTTCAGCAGCCTGACCTGGAGATATGATCTGGCCGGGCGCATGACTAATGTGTCTGATGGTTTGGGCCGGTCACTGACGGTGGCCTACAATAACCAGAGCTTGCCCACCTCGATTTCCAGCGCCAACGGGATTTTGCAGTCGGTCATCTACGACGCCTTGAACCGTCCAATCAATATCACTGATGCCAACGGCGTGACTGTGACCAACCAGTATGACGCCCTCAACCAACTGCTCAAGCGGACGTGGCCGGATGGAATCAGCGAAGGCTATGGCTACAGCGCCGCCGGGTTGATTGCTTACACCAACCGCAATGGCAAACCCACCCTCTATGGCCGGGACGGGGCCGGACGGCTTACGTCTGTCACGAATGCCAATTTGGAGGTGACGCAGTTTGGCTACGACTCGCTGAACGATGTCGTTTCGTTGGTTGACGGTTTGCTGCATCAAACCACTTGGCAATACAATGAATACGGCTGGCTGACGAACAAGGTGGATGGCCTGAACCGCACGGCATTCAGCTACGCCTACAATGCCAACGGCTGGGTCACCAACCGATGGACGCCCGAGAAGGGCAACACGATTTATACCTATGACAACGTCGGGAATGTTACCACCGTGACTTATCCGCAACGGACGAACTCCTACGCCTACGATGCCCTGAACCGATTGACGAACATGGTGGATGCGATTGGCACCCACGTTTTCGGTTACATGGCGGCAAGCCTGTTGCAGAGCGAAACCGGGCCGTGGGCGAGCGACACGGTGACATTTGGATATGCCCAGGGGCTGCGGACAGCCCTGACCTTGGCACAGTCAGGCACCAACTGGTCGCAAAGCTACGCATATGATGCCGGCTGGCGCATGACCAACACTGTTTCGCCAGCCGGGGCGTTCAACTATGGCTATGCGTTCCAACCATCCTCTACATTAGTTTCCAGCATTGGCTTGCCCAATGCCGCCAGCATCACTAACGGCTATGACCGATTGGGGCGGCTCACCCAAACTGCGCTCAATAATTATTGGGGCTACACCCTGGATGGTTATGGCTACACGCCGGATGCTCTGGGCTTGCGGACGAACATCCTGCGGAATCTGGGGCTGACGAATTCCACCGTAACGGCGGGGTATGACAACATCGGACAGTTGACTTCCTGGGCGGCCAGGGAAGGCAGTGGCGTGCCACGCTGGAATGAGCAACTGGCGTGGGCGTATGACGGGGCGCACAACCTGCACACGCGGAACAATGGCAACTTGGCGCAGACATTCACCACGGATGCGGCGAACCAGTTAACCAACATAACGCGGACAGGAACTTTCACATTGAGCGGGGCCACGCCCGCGCCAGCCACAACAGTAACGGTGAACGGCCAGTCGGCCCAGACCTATGGGGACTTCACTTTTGCCAGGACAAATTTGTCGCTGGCGAATGGCAACAACACGTTCACGAACATCGCGCAGAATGTTTATGGCGTGCGGGCAACCAACACACTCACGGTCAATCTGCCGACCAGCGTGAGCCTGGCCTATGACAACAATGGGAATCTGACGAATGACGGCACGCGGTCATTTGCGTATGACGCGGAAAATCAACTGACGAATGTGACGGTTGCGGGCAGTTGGCGGAGTGACTTTGTGTATGACGGGTTGAACCGGCGTCGGATAGAGCGGGATTTTGTCTGGCAGGCTGGCGCATGGATGCAGACGAATGAAACGCATCTGATTTATGATGGCAACCTGATTTTGCAGGAACGGGATGCCAGCAACCATGTGGTGGTAACTTACACGCGGGGACTTGACCTATCCGGCTCGCTGCAATATGCGGGTGGCATTGGCGGACTGCTGTCGAGGACGGACACGAATGGTGCCACATATTATCATGCGGACGGCAGCGCAAACGTCACCGCACTGATGGATGCCAGCCAGAGCATCGTGGCACGGTATATATATAACCCGTTTGGCCAACTGGTGGGGCGGTCAGGAATACTTGCGGATGCCAATGAGATGCAGTTTTCGTCCATACAAAGGCACAGCCTGTCAGGATTGACGCTTTACACTTACCGGGGCTACAACCCGAGTTTACAGCGATGGTTGACGATTGATTCAGAAGGAGAAAATGGAGGCTACAATCTCTATCGATTTACATATAATAATCCAGTCAGCTTAGTTGATTCAGACGGAAGGTTTCTCCCACTAATTATAGGGGCATTTGTTGTTGGTGCAGTTTTGGCAGAAGAACCCGCAAATGCTCCAGGGATTGGAGACCAAGGCCTACCAATGTTAAATTTCGGAGACCAATTGGAAGCCGGAGCGGGATCAGCTCTAACCGCTGGTCTAACTGTAGGAATCTTTAAGGGCGGAGGGGCCATAGCAAATAAAATCGGCGGAAAGACTTCATGCCCACTAGTTCCTGTTTCTCGATGGGGTTCGCCTGGACTAAAGCCAGGAGATTGGGTGATGAAAGGTGAAGTATCACGATTAAATTACAGCTTGTCTGGAAAATATCAGCCAGAATGGTTTCCAACTTTTGGGCAACCCCCAAACATACCGGCTACCTATTCATCTGGTGTGACATATAATGTCCCGCCAGCTTCACTCTCTTTTCCACCTGGCCTACTTGGCCCGCTTAAAGGGCTAGTTGGCCAGCGCATTTACAATCCATGATATATTAAGACTATGATTCTATTTTGGATTACATCTATAGCGTTGATAATGTTATCCTTATGGGCAATTCTGGGGAATCTGTGGGTTGCATTTGGCGGTTTATTTAAGAAGCGAAAACAGTTTCAATCTTTTGTTCCGTTGATTGGCGGAATCTTAGGAGTGGTAGGAGTTATGCTATTGCCGATACCTCGATGGCACATTTTCTGGTGGCTACCACTGTTTATAGATTTAGGCTGCGTTCCGTTACTTCTGGCAGCAGCAATAGAATATCTTAGGAAAAAAATTGCAAAGCCATAAGATGAATGCGACGAAAATTAAATCGACACGCCAGCCAAAAAACCAAAACACCTAATTTTCACTGCTTATTTGCTAAATCTCGCAATAGCAAGTTGGCCGGTTCAAAATTATGCTGGATAGCCAGGGCGCACGTGGCGGCAGTTTTAGCCTCAGCATAACGGCCTTTGCGAAATAGAATCATCGCCCGCACATACGGTATGTGCGGGTCGTTTGATATTGCAGCCTCTTCCCGCTGCAAAATCTCCAAGGCTCTGTCTGTCTGGCCAAGTTGATCCAGAACCTGTGCCCGCACACATTGGTATGGCGGAGAGATGGCATCCCAGGCTGCTGCCTTTTCCAGATGGGGCAAGGCCTCGGAAAGATGGTGCCTGGACAGCAGCAAGATTGCCGCCCGGAACTGGCCCGTGGGCTGATCGGCATCTACATCCAAGGCTTCCTGCAATTCCCGTCCCGCTAGGCAATTCATGTCTAGGGTAGCTCGCAAGCTCCAGGCCGCCGCCAACCGCACTGACAGCACCGGGTCATTCAATGCCAGCTGTAATGCGGCGTCAACCTCCGGGTCTGGCAGTGCTGATTCCAGTGCCTTGGCTGCCTGTTCACGAACCAGCGGCTGCCGGTGTTTTAACTGATTTATCAGAACTGTCTTGGTGGCCGGGTCATCCGTCCATTGCCCCAGAAAATAACCAGCCACGGCCTGCCAATACGGGCTCTGATTGGTGTCTTGCAACAGTCCAAGCAACGGTTCACGGGCTTTGGCGTCGCCGTTTTCAGCCGCCGCAATCAATTGGGCGCGAGTGCGAGTGGGACGGGTCATTTTAGTTCCATACCACTGATTCACATAATTGATAGACCAGTCGGTAGTTTGATCTGCGTGGCAGCGGTTGCAGGCATTGGGGATACCCAGTTGTTTGGTCAACAGCGGATCGGGGATGCTAAAACTGTGGTCGTGGCGCGGGTGCCGTTGCATATATATCGTTACCGGCATGTGGCAACCGATGCAGTCATTGCCTGATTCCAGCGGATTGTGGTGATTGTGCTCCACCGGGTCAATAATCGGGGCCTTGGGAAATCCCCCATTGTGACATCTCATGCACAGGTTGCTGTCAGGAATCAGATTCTTCCCAGAATGCGGGTCGTGACAGTCCAGACACATGATGCCGGCTTGATGCATCCGGCTGCTTTGCAGGGAAACAAATTCGTAGTCTTCGTCATGCACCTGTCCGTCGGGATACCACTTCTGCGCGTTATCCAGCATTTCCAACGCGTAGTGGTCGGAGAATGAATCTCCAGGCTGAAACTTGCCGGTCAAATCTAGGGCGCGGGAGTGGCAGGAACCGCAGTAGTCCAGAATCTGGGTGCGGTTCATCGGTTTGATAGTTGGATCGGACAGGTTGTTGGTGGCGACCTGCGGATGATTTCGCCGCCATTCAACATGCGCTGCGAGTGGCCCGTGACAGGACTCGCAACCAACGCCCATTTCAACGCGGGTGGTGTGGTAGCTGTCGGTGGCGATGTCGTAATTCTTTTTCAGGTTGGTGTTGTGGCAAGCGGCACAGAAGGAATTCCAATTCATGCCCCGGCCCGTCCAATGCCCGAACTCACCAGGATAACGCAAATCACTTCCGTAAACGTAAAACCATTGGTTTGATTCGGGTTGGTAAGAGGCTTCCTGCACCTGATAACGACCGCCCGGGGCAGGGGTGAGAAATTGCACCAGCGGATCAACGCCAATGACACGCTCCACTTGGTATGGCTGCAGGTTGCTTTCGATGCCTAGCGTGACGATTACGCAGGTGTTGGACTGTGTGCGGATGGTGGCGGTTTCGGTGCCATGTTTGAGACTACGTGAAGGGGTAAAAGCCACGGCGTCCTTGGCCGGTTGCAAATTGCGTTCGGCCAGGGCGTGATGGGATTTGGCCCAGAGAAGGTAGTCCGCTTGGTGGCAATCCTTGCAACTGACCGAACCGGCATAGACCGAGACATGGTTGGTGCCGGTTGAAACCGAACCGGCCCCCATGACGTGGAGTGCCAGGAGCAGTGGAAGCAGGAAGATCAATTGTGCCAACCACCGGCATCGGAATCGTAAGCAACGCACGCTTGATGATGCAAAAGCACGCCGCCTGAGTCAATCAAGGTGCTCCATTGTTCCAAGTTCAGGCTGCAATCTGGTCTTCACTATTCTGCCAGTCAACGGATTATTTTTTCCGACTGGAACGGTTATTGCTAATGACCAAGTTTCGTGGAAACCAATATTTTGTCACTGAGGCTTGGAACACCATTTTGCTCCGAAAAACTTCTCCAAAGCGGCCAAGTGGAGGACGTCGGGCTCGGTTTTGCCCTCTTCCCACGCCCGGATTACAGCTTGTGCAATTCCCATTTTTGCCCCAAGATGGCCGGGCGTGAGATTTTTCTCAATCCGTCGGGCGCGAATCCAATCACCAATCGTCTTTACACTGCCACACAACGGTTTAGTATGTTTTGACTGGTTCCGTTTGGCGATGAATTTGACGCGGATTTGCCGTTGTGCAATACCCAGCAGGGCTACTCTCCCCCGGGGAGAGGATTTTTCCTGGCACATTCTTGATTATTCGCCCGCCAGTCCGACCAATCCAGCGGCTTGATTCGCGAAGCAGGCGGCAACCTGTTCTCCCTCTCCCCGGGGAAGAGGGCCGGGGTGAGGGCGGGCGTTAAAACAGTTTTTTCTGCCCAAACGTTCCCTGTGCGTCCACATCCGTCATTCCATCTCCTGCCTACTGACTTCCAACTTCTGTTTTCAGGCTTTGCCACTCGCCGGGTTCCGCCTAAAATCCCGGCATGAGAATTTTGTCGGGCATCCAGCCCAGCGGCACGCTGCATCTCGGAAACTATTTCGGGATGATGCGCCC